>Ga0208982_1000110_pt1 | contig 10784 bp, 9 predicted proteins | sample MedBloCAOM1_O3_FD_187840 | JGI IMG/M metagenome (GOLD analysis project Ga0208982, IMG submission 187840) | Forest soil microbial communities from El Dorado National Forest, California, USA - Mediterranean Blodgett CA OM1_O3 (SPAdes) (version 2) | ecosystem: Environmental > Terrestrial > Soil >... | reverse complement strand
CCCGATCACTGCAGATATTAAAACTTGTAGTGGGCTGAGATCTTGAAGAATCGGCCGACGATGCCCGCCTGAGCGTACGTGGGGTTGTAGTTGATGCCCGCGTAGTCGGCCGGATCGATGGGCGGCAGACGGTCAATCAAGTTCTGTATCGAGAGCGCAGCCGTCAGATGGCTGTTGACCTTGTAGGTTGCGGTCAGATCCATGTCGATGAACGATGCTACGTGGCAGTAGTTGGTGCTGTAAATACAGATCGACGGGCTGCCGAAGGCATCGACTCCAGTCTCCTGGATGCCGCTGGTGTAGTAGGTGGTCAGAGTGACGTCCAAGGGACCGTATTCGTAGCCGTTGCTCCAAGTGGCGCGATATCGAGGCGTGCCTGCGCCGGACGACAGAACGTACGGAGCCTGGGTTCCCACCCACTGCTGGCTGACTCCGTTCGTGACTTCCTTGAAGCTGAAGATCTTGGTAATGGACAAATCGCTCGTAACTTTGCCGTAGTCACCAATATTGAAGTTGCCCCGAAAATCGAGGTCAACGCCGTCGGTGTCCAGCTCGTTCACATTTTCATACAGGCCGATCAGCAGTAAAGGACGCGGTAAGGCGGTGGGGTTCGTCGGATCGGCAACGTCCGGGACCACCGTCAGCCCGGGGGGAATTGGCAAGCCGTTGAGATAGGGACCCAACGCCGATCCGGCGGACGGAGGCTGAATCACGTTTCTCTTCTTGATGGCGTAGTAATCGATCGAAGCGCTGAACTCCTTGATCGGTTGGGTAATGACGCCAAAGGTGTAGCTGTCCGACTTCTCAGGCTTGATATTCGGATTTGCATTCGATAACACGCCGATGGCATATGGCAAGCAGTAGGCCGTGCTGTGAACCGCGCAGAAACCGGGCGGGAAGCCGCTGGTCGGATTTGCGCCAATGAAACCTTCGGCGGAACTCGAGCCATTCTCGGCAAACGCCGGCGCGCGGAAACCCTTGGAGTACGTGCCGCGAATCGCCAGCTCTTCGATCGGTGTGAACTTGAAACCCACTTTCGGTGTGAACGCGCTGCCGAAGTCGGAGTAATGGTCGTAGCGGCCGGAGAGATCGATGTTCAACTGCTTCACGACCGGAAGGCCAAACTCGAAATAAGCTGCTTCCACGCGGCGCGCACCAGCGGTTTGCGCAATGCCAAGTCCCAGGACAGATCCATTCGGATTGAGCGCCGGATCGGCCTGCGCTTCGTAGCGCGCTTCCGCACCCAAAGCGACTTGCATGGCGCCTCCCGGCAATTGCACCAAGTCGTGCGTTGCTTTGAAGTCGATCGAGTCCAGGTCGGTGGTTGAAGTTTTGATCAGATCCGGCGCAATGGACGCGCGCACCGCATTGCTGTTCTGCGAAGGATTGACGAAGTTGTAGGTGCCGTTGTTGATCGCGTTGAACAACCCCGGAATGTTTATCAAACCCTTCTGATCGGTATCCAGCCACGTGTGGTTGATAACCAGGCCGGTGTCGAAATCCCAACCCCATTGCGAACCCTTGATGCCGCTGACCCAACGCATGTTGTGGTTCTTAAGGTAGTTAACGGATTGAATATCGCCGAATGAATACTGAATCAATGCGTACTGGCCCGATGCCGCGAACGGATCGTTGGGATTCAATTGACCATTGGTCAGCACCGGCGGCAGCGCGATGTTGTTGGTATTGGTCGGCACCCCGGCCTGAAGGCTTGACGGCGGCCCGTCGATGATGACGGTGTTTTGGTTGTACGTGGCATTCGTGTAGAACTCGATGGTATCGGTCAATTTCACGGTGAAACGCGCCGATACGCCGATGCGCTGCTGCGCAGGCTGATCGTCGAGGTACAACGCCCGGTTCTGCAGGCAGAAGTTATCGGTCAAACCTCCGCCGAACGCTGCAGGAGCGGATGACGCGGTATTGCCGGGCCCAGTACAACCGGCCGCGGGATTGAGCAACTGATATGCGCCGTTCAATGTGGTGTTCAGGAAAGGAGGTGTCGGTGAACCTGCGACGAATTGGCCAGGCGCCACGACCGCAGAATTTGTCCCGCCGATGGTCGGAAATCCCGAAAGGCCGTTGGATCCGCCGATCGACGTAAGGTTGCCTGTATTGAAGGGGAACGGACGGTCGCCAACCACGATGCGCGAGTCATTTTGCATTTCGAAGTTGAAATAGGCATTGAACCTGTCGGTTTCCAGATCGCCCTTGCCGAAAGTGGCCGTCAAGCGTTCCATGTTGCCGCCGGGGTGTTGCCCCTTGCCAAGGTCCACGCCGATTTCAGCCCCTTGATATTGTTTCTTGAGAATGACGTTGACCACGCCGGCGATTGCGTCGGCGCCGTAGATCGAAGAGGCGCCATCTTTCAGGATTTCGATGCGCTCCACAGCGTCCAGCGGAATGGTGTTCAAATCGACGAATGCACGCTGACCGTCGTCGGCCAATGCATAAGGAGCCGCGCGACGTCCGTCGATCAGCACCAGGGTGGAGTTGACGGTCAAGCCGCGCAATGCCACACCGGAAGCGCCGGCCGCAAAGCCCGCGCTGAATGCCGTGGGGATCGTGCCGCTGTTGTCTGCAGACAGCGTGCGGACCACATCCGCAACGCTGGTCAAGCCGGTTTGCTTGATCTCCGCCGCCGTGAATATCGTGACCGGCGATTCGGTTTCTTCGCTGGTACGGCGCAACAATGAACCGGTGACGACGATTTCGCTCAATTCCGAGCTCGGTGCTGCGGCCGGCGCTGCTGTTTGCGCAGAGGCATGCGCCATCAGGCCGAAGGCCATGACCGCGGCAGTCACTGCTGGGCAGAGGGCTGCCTTGAGTGCCACAGGCGTTTTTGGTGATCCCGACATAAAAATAGCTCCTTGGTCAAATTCGAAGCAGCCGCGTCCAGCAGCAGGCCTATATGTCCTACTGTTGTAGCGACGCTACAATCGCTCTAGTTGAATTGGTCCCCAATACCGAAAATTGTGGTGCCACCGCAAAATCCGGTTTCGTGTGAAAACACTATCAGCGGCTCAATTTCGGGCTAGATTCAAAAATCCGCCAGACGGTTGTTCAATCATTAATTCTTTTCGGCGGGGCCCAACGGATCGGCATTGGCTGATTGACCAAAATCCGACTTTCGGTCAGCGCGGCTTGGACTCGAAGCGCCCAAGCTGGGTCAGCACACTCTCTCGGTCCCGCGGCACCGGCAGCGACGCATCGATCATGCCGCCGGCCCGCAGCGCCTGCGCCACATCCCAGATGATGGGCGCGCGCATGCGCAGGTCGCGCAGCAAGGTGGCGTCATTGAATACCTGATCCGCCGTTCCGCTGCAGGCAATGGTCCCATTGTGGAAAATCACGATGCGGTCGGCCCATGCATAAGCCATATCGACGTCATGCGTCGCCAAAGCGATCGCGGTGCCCTGCGCCGATATGCGAGCCAGCGCACTCATCAGATGTTCGACGCCCAGCGGATCCAAGCCGGCACTGGGCTCGTCCAGCAGCAGGTAGCGCGGCCGCATGGCGACGATACCGGCGATGGCGACGCGTTTGCGTTGACCGAAGCTCAGCATATGCGTCGGCCGCTCGCGCAAATCGGCAATCTCCAAGGCCTCGAGTGCCGCGTCGACTCTGGCATGAATCTCATCGCTGCCCAGATCGAGATTGGCCGGACCGAAGGACACATCCTCGAACACACTGGCCGCGAACAACTGATCGTCGGGATCCTGCAACACCAGTCCCACCTGGCTGCGCAAATACCGCAAACCGAGCTTGTCGTAACGCAGTTCTCTGCCCTCGAGACACACCTTGCCGCGCGCAGGGCGCAGCGCACCGCACAGTATGTTCAGCAACGTGCTCTTGCCGGCACCATTGGCGCCGAGAATGGCCAGCTTCTCTCCAGGCCGGATTGCCAGGCTCACATCCGCGAGCGCGATAACGCCACCGGGATAGGCATAGTCGAGCCCCTGCATTTCCAGCATCAGGGCAGCATCCGCCCGAATACGGCCACTGCGGCGAGCAATGTGACGATCCCAAGCTGACGCGGCCGCGACGCCGGACGATGGACTTGAATGAATCGCAATTCGCCTCGGTAGCCGCGCGCGGCCAGGCCGTTCTCCAAGCGCCGCGCGCGCCCCAGCACCCGCGGCAGCAACGATGCCATCAGCAGTCCGGTGGAATGCAATCCACGTCGATAACCCGCATACCCCAAACGATTGGCCTGCGAATGCACGCCGCTCTCCAGGCAATCCAGCGTCAGCCAAACGAAACGAAACATCATCAAGGCAATGTCGCTGATCTCGGAACCCAGGCCCACACGGCGCAGCAGCTGCAGAATATCGGTCAGCGGCGTGGTGAGTGCCAGCCACAGCAGGGCAGACACGCAGGCAAAACTGCGCAGCGCCACGCCTGCGGTGGGCAGCAGCGCAGCGCTCGAGACTCCCAGAACGGGCGCACCATGCTCGAAGTGCAGGCTGATCAATTGCGCCACGCTGCTTAGCGCGATGAAACCCAGCGGGATCGCGCCGCAATTCAACGCATCGCGCGGCGGCACTCGCGCGCCGGCAAGCAGCGCAATCCACATGATAAGGATGATGAGGCCTTGCACCATCCAGCCGGGGACACACAAGGAAACCACCATCATGCCCAGCGCCAACGCCACCTTGTCCCCGGCGGGTATCCGACGCCAACGGTTGGTTTGAGCGTTGCGGTCAATGAGACGCACGGATCTCCGGCGCGTCCTTCGCTTCGATCAATCCGCGCTTGCGGCCGAAGTAATAACCCAGCAATCCGGCGCCCAGCGCCGCCTGCAGCGCGAAGATCAGGCTCTCGATTTCCGAACTCGGCGGCGTCCACACCGGCTGCACCCAGCGTTGGTAACCTGGTTTGATATTTGAGATCAGTGCCGACGCCTGATCGTCCGAACCGCCGAACTTTGCCGTTTCGCTGTGAAACATCAGCGGACCGACCGCCAGCACGATCACACCCAGCAGCAGCCAAAGGTTGCGCTTCATCATCAGACAGCCCGCCCTTGAAATGCACCGAGAGAAGTGAGTTCCTCGCGGCTGTATTTTGCCAACAGATTCCACACGATCACGGTCAACAATCCCTCGCTGATAGCGAGCGGCACCTGGGTGATTGCAAAAATCCCCAGAAACTTGACCGCTGCACCAATCACCCCGCCCACAGGATCGGGGAAAGCCAACGCCAATTGCAGTGAGGTCACCACGTAAGTGCTGAGATCGCCAAAAGTAGCCGCGGCGAATATCGCCAACGGAATGCTGAAGCCGACGGCAGGTAGACCGCGATACAACCCGTAGGCGACGAACGGACCCACGATGCCCATGGAAAAAATATTCGCACCCAAGGTGGTCAGACCGCCGTGCGCCAGCAACAGGGCCTGAAACAACAACACGATGGCACTCAACACTGAAGTGATGGTGGGACCGAACAGCGATGCGGCGAGCCCCGTGCCGGTGGGATGCGAGGAACTGCCGGTGACCGACGGAAGCTTCAAGGCCGACAGCACGAATACAAAAGCGCCGGATGCAGCCAGCAATAGCTTCACTTCGGGATGCTCACGCACGACTTTCTTCACCCGCAGGCCGCCCGCAATGACAAAGGGCGCCGATGCAGCTCCCCAGGCCAGGCAATGGGTTGCCGGCAGATACCCTTCCATAATGTGCATGTCGCCCTCGCTCCCAACCTTGCGATCAATACTGGACCGCTATGGTATACGCTCCAAGGTGTGCCGCCCCTCGGTAACCCCATGTTACGAACCCATGTTTGGCCCGGCGCTGCATTGGCCGTGTCGTCGGCGGTGCTGTTTGGCGCCAGCACCCCCTTAGCCAAATTGCTGCTGGGGGATGGCGTTCACCCACAACTGCTCGCCGGGCTCTTTTATCTAGGCTCGGGTCTGGGGCTGGCCGTAGTCTTGGCGGTCCGCCGGCTCGCAGGCGGGGGCAACCAGGAATCTCCCCTGCGCCGCGCCGATCTGCCCCGGCTGGGAGTCGCGGTTCTGCTGGGCGGCACAGTCGCACCGGCCTTGTTGCTGCTTGGGTTGGCGCGCACCTCCGCAGCGGCCGCGGCATTGCTGTTGAATCTCGAGGGCGTGGCCACCATGGTGATTGCCTGGTTGGCCTTTCGCGAAAATGTCGATCGGCGGCTGTTGCTCGGCGCAGCGGCGATCACTGCGGGCGCCGTATTGCTGTCCGGCGGCGGCTCGCAGGGCGGCGGGTTCGGCTACGCCGGCGTGGGGCCGCTGTTGATAGCCGGCGCCTGCCTGAGTTGGGGAATCGATAACAATGTCACGCGCGGTCTGTCAGGCGCGGATCCGCTGCAAATTACCATGGTCAAAGGCTTGGTCGCCGGCAGTGTCAACGTCGCATTGGCGTTGGGCAGCGGAGCCAAACTTCCCGGACCCGCCGTGTTGTCCCTGTCGGCTCTGGTGGGCTTTTTCGGCTATGGAGTCAGCCTGACCCTGTTCGTTCGAGCGCTGCGCCATCTCGGTGCCGCGCGCACCTCGGCTTACTTCTCCACCGCACCCTTCATTGGTGCGGTACTGGCGCTGGCGGCTTTTTCCGGAACCCTGACCCTTGGCGTCATGATCGCGGGCGCGCTGATGGCCGTCGGTGTCTATCTTCACTTGAGCGAATCTCACAGCCATGAACACGCGCACGGCGTCATCGAGCACGAGCACAGCCACACTCATGATGAACATCACCAGCATTTCCACGATGCGGGTGTCCTTCAAGACGAACCTCATGCGCACCGCCATCGCCATGCACCCCTGGTTCATAGCCATCCGCACTATCCCGACTTGCACCATCATCACGATCATTGACCAAAGCTGAGCGATGGCTACGCCCCGTATTGGTCGGAGCTAAGGCAACCTTCGGCCTACGTGGTGAAGCCGATCCAACGGCCGGCCGCCACGATCACCGTCCACAGCAACAACGATGCGCCGCCCGCGAATTTCGCGGCCGGAGGCGGCGTGGCGTGATCCCACATTTTCAGGTTGCGGGTCCCCGCCCAGTGAAACCAAAACATGTTGAGGCCCGCGAGAATCAAGCAGCACATCTTGATGCGGAACGGTATGTTCTCGTAGTACGTCACCGCCTTGGAGCTGAACATCAACAGACCCGCAATCGCGGCGACGCCAAATGCAGTCCACGTCCAGGGCAGCATCTCGGATGCAAGTTGGCTGAAATGCCTGTCGCGATTGGTGATCCCCAGCAGACGCAAATCCACCGTCATGATGGACCCGACCACCAGCACCAGCGCGAACACATGCACCGTTTCAATGCCGGGAAAAAGCAGCGCCGATTCGCGGATCTGTGTGGGAAAATCCAGCTCCTGCAAGTGCGTCAGCCATTGCTTAAACATAGGCTATCCAGCGCCCCGCGGTGATGATGGCCGCGCCCAACAAAACACACAGAAATCCCACGGCCCGCGCCTGCGCGCGCGCGGGTTGGGACCAGCGGATGGGGTCGGCCCGCATCCGCGCTTGCAGCCAGGCCAGGATTGCAGCCAACGCCAGCACCAACAGCATTTTGACGCGGAATACCCAGTTGAGCAGTTCCCTGGCCGGCTCAGTGATGGTCAACAGCATTCCGCTGGCGAGCAGCACAGCCAATGCGATCCAAATCCACGGCCTCGACTTTGCCATGATCGTCGGCAGGGGCTGCGCGCCGCGCGTCAGTCCGATCAAACGGAAGCTGAGTACGTACACTGTGGTCAGCAGAATCGCGATAGCGATGATATGGACGGTTTGCACCAGAGGCACGAACCACTTGGCAGTTTGAAAGGCAACGCTGACTTGGGTATTGGACAGCCAGTCGCAAAATTCTTCGATCACATGAGGTCCGTTCGCAGGAACAATCTCCTCACTTTGAATGCAGCGCTGCATTCCGGCAAGCGAATTTCAGTATAGTCAGCGCATGCCTGATGAGCGCCAGATGCTGCAAACGAAATCTGCGTTGCTTGGGCTGGCCCGTGGGCTGGCCGGCGCACTATTGCTGGTCTGGTGCGTCGGAATTCTCGGGCGCGGTTACTGGACTCCCGACGAGCCCCGCGAAGCCGACATCGCCTGGCGCATGAGCTGGCAGGCCGACAAGGCGGTGCCGCTGTTGGCCGGCGAACCGTTTTGCGAGAAGCCTCCGCTCACCTACTGGTTGGCGGCGGTACCCATTTCGCTGTTCGGTCCCTCGGCTTGGGCCGCGCGACTCCCCAATCTGCTGTATGCCCTCATCACGGCCTTGAGCATAGGTCTGTTGGCGCGCCGCTGCGCCGGGCAGTTTGCCGGCTATGTTGCCGCAGGCGCGGTCAGTACCTTCCTGCTTTGTTATCAGGTCGCAATTTGGCTGGCCACCGATGCACCGCTCCTGGCCGCAGTGTCTGTCTCCTTGCTCGGCGCTTACATCGGATTCCATGCCGTCGACCGTCCGCAACGATTGCGGGGCTACCTGCTCATGCATGGCGCGCTGGCATTGGGTTTCCTCAGCAAGAGTGCCGTAGCATGGATGGTGCCCGCCCTGGCGCTGCTCACATTGAGTATTTGGGAGCGGCGTTGGCGCGAACTGCTTCGCTGGGAGCTTTATAGCGGCCTGCTGTTGCAGGCCGTGGTGATTTTAAGCTGGGTGTATTTCGTCTACACCGGACCCCAGGGAATGGATCACCTGAAAGTATTTTTTTGGAACAATCTGGTCGGACGGTTCACTGCATTGGATGCGCCGGCGCAAATCCAATACGCGGCCGGACACAAAAATTCTCCCGGAAAATACCTGCTCGAGCTGCCGTTGTACTTGTTCCCGTGGACCTTCGCGGTCATCGCTGCGGCGCGGCGTGCCTGGCGCGAACGTCGCAATCTCGGCGATCAGGGGCGCACGCTGCGCTTCGCTCTCGCCTGCTCACTGCCGTCGCTGCTGCTTCTGTCCTTGGCTGCGACGGCACGGAATATTTACCTCGCACCCGCCTTGCCCGGTGTTGCGCTGCTGCTGGCGTGGTGGGCGCGGGAAATCGTCCGCCGGCCCGGCATCTGGGATGTGCGGGCCCTGAAAGTCACGGCTGCCATGTTATTGCTTGGCGTATTCGTTTTCGTTGCAGTCCTAGGTTTGCTGGCGGCCGAGGAATGGCGGCGCATGGCCCACGGCAGCTTTCTCGTCATCTGCACAGCGGGACTCCTGCTGGCGGGCTGGTTGGCGGTGCGAGCTTGGTCCAATGCACGTGACCACGCGATGCGCTCGCTTGCGGCCCTGTTTCTGGCCTATTGCGTTTTACTGGCCGGTCCCGGTTCTCAGGCCTATCGTCAGATCGATGGGTGGCAGGATTTGAGCGGCATCAATCGCGCGATCCGGCGCGATGCCGCCGGCGCTCCTTTGATATTGCTCACCCCTGACGAGACCACGCTCGCCGCCTTTGATTTGTCAGCAGCCGGCGGGCCCGTTCGGCCTTCGACACCTCTGGTTGCAGCGGACGTTCAGCGTGCGCGGCAATTGGCCGGCGCCGACGGCGCAATCTTGGTGCAGCTGCCGAAGCGGCCCTTGGCGGTGCTGGAGCGGTTTCGCCGAGCGCCGGCCGACGGACGGGATGCGCTGCCGGCATGGATCGCGGCAGCCAACCTGCATCTGTGGAAAGAGTATGCAGTGCCCAACGGCAGACGATATGGCCTGCTGAAGAACACTCCTTAAGGACTGATCAAAGACGCATACAACCCCTCGTACTGACCAATCTGTCTTTGCCAGGAAAAATCCTTTGCCATGCAATTGCGAATCAACTTCTGCCAGCTCTTGGGATCCGCATACCAGCCAAGCACCGTATCCACCGCCCAGCGCACTGCCGGCGCATCGTAGTCGTTGAACACACAGCCGGTGCCCTTGCCCGTTGCCGGATCGAAATGTTCCACCGAATCCGCCAGGCCGCCGGTATTGCGAACGATGGGGATGGTGCCGTAGCGCAGACTGTACATTTGATTCAGTCCACACGGCTCGTATCGCGAAGGCATCAAAAATGCGTCGCTGCCGGCTTCGATCAGATGCGCCAACGGATCGTCGAACCCGGAGCGATAGGAGACCCGGCCGGCGAAGCGCTTCGCCAAATCGGTGAAGAAATCGACGTAGCGAGATTCGCCGCTGCCAAGCACTACCAGACCAAAGTCACGGGCCTGCAACAATTGAGGCAATGCGTCATACAACAGATCGATGCCTTTTTGTTCCGCGAGCCGCGTGACCATGCCGATCAGCGGCCGGGCGGGCGGCATTTCCAGCTGCGCCGTCGCCATCAACATCTCTTTGTTGATCGCTTTGCCGCGCAGATCGGATGCCGTGAAATGAGCGCTCAAATGAGTGTCGTGCGCGGGATCCCACTCCTGATAGTCGACGCCGTTCAATATGCCGACAACGCGATCGGTTCGCGCTCGTAACGCACCTTCCAGTCCCATCCCCAATCCGGAATCCGAAATCTCGCGCGCGTAGGTGGGGCTGACCGTGCTCACCCTGTCCGCAAATTTGATGCCGGCCTTCAAGGGATTGATCAGTCCTTGAGCCATGTCCGCTTGATCGAGTTGCGACCACGCCGACCCCAAACCCAAATCGGCCGCGGCGGATGCCGCGAAGATGCCTTGATAACCTATGTTGTGAATCGTAAGCAGGGTTTTCGCGGGCGCGAGCAACGGATACGCTCCCTGCTGCGTTTTCAGGATGATCGGCAGCAGCGCCGTGTGCCAGTCATTGCAATGAAACACTTGCGGCGCAAATCCCAAGCGGCGACAACTTTCCAGTGCAGCGCGCGTCAGCAAA
>Ga0208982_1000109_pt1 | contig 10807 bp, 9 predicted proteins | sample MedBloCAOM1_O3_FD_187840 | JGI IMG/M metagenome (GOLD analysis project Ga0208982, IMG submission 187840) | Forest soil microbial communities from El Dorado National Forest, California, USA - Mediterranean Blodgett CA OM1_O3 (SPAdes) (version 2) | ecosystem: Environmental > Terrestrial > Soil >... | reverse complement strand
GCAATTGATCGGCATGGGGCGCGATCCGCGATTCCTGATGCCGGATGCGGTGCGTAAACTTATACTGGACACCAACTGCTACTCCAAGAACCGGAACACTTAGTGCCAATCAAACGTAAGTCCCCCAGCAAGACCACCTCCGCCGCCAAGAAAAAGGCCGCCAAGCCCAGAGCGGCGCGCAAGTCCTCAGCCAAGTCCGGCGCCAAGCCCGGCGCCATCAGCATCGCCAAACCCACTCTGAAAGCCGTCGTTCTGGCCGCTTTGGACGACATGAAGGCCTTGGAAGTGAAGCTCCTGGATGTGCGTGGACTGACCGATATCGCCGACTTCATGGTGATCGCCAGCGGCACCTCGGATCGGCATGTGCGTTCGGTGGCACAGCGCGTGGTCGAAAAAACCAAGGAAGCCGGGTACAGGCCGCATGGCGTCGAGGGCCAACAGGATGCCGATTGGGTCCTGATTGATCTCAACGACATGATCGTGCACGTGATGCTGCCGCGGGTGCGCGAGTTCTACGGATTGGAAAAGCTGTGGGACATGACCTCGGCCAAGCGCGCGGCCGCTCGCGCCTGACTTTATGAAATGCCGGTTGATTGCCGCCGGTACCCGCCTGCCCGAATGGGTCAACAGCGGTTTCCTCGAGTACCAGAAGCGCCTGCGCACCCCGTTGGTGTTGGAACTGCATGAGATTACCGTGGCCACCCGGCGCCCCGGAGAAAACCCGCAGCGCGCCATCGCCCGCGAAGGCTCCGATATGTTGGCAGCCATCGGCAAGGATGATTATGTCGTGGCGCTGGAGATTGCCGGCAAAGCCATGAGCACCGAGCAACTGAGCGCATGGCTGGCAGAGCGCCTGCGCGACGCCAGACCTTTGAGCCTGTTGATCGGCGGCCCGGATGGGCTGGCGCCGCAGTGCCGCGAACGCGCGGATCAAAGCTGGTCTCTATCGCCGCTGACCCTGCCGCATGCGCTGGTGCGTGTGGTGGTGGCGGAACAGATTTATCGAGCCATGAGTCTGATGGCCGGCCACCCGTATCACCGCGCTTAAGGCGGCGGCCTTCGGTATCCTTGCGGGGAATGTCCCGTAGTTTCATCTATCTAGCCTCCGCCTCGCCACGCCGACGGGAGTTGCTGCGACAAATCGGTGTGCCGTTCCAGGTGATCGCAGCCAGCGTGGATGAAAGCGTCCTGCCGGGCGAAGCCGCCAGGGACTATGTGGCCAGAGTGGCTGCAGCCAAGGCGCAAGCGGGCTGGCGATCGAACAACGATGCGCCGGTGCTGGCCGCCGACACCACGGTCATTCTCGATGGGGCGATTCTCGGCAAGCCTGCCGGCCGGCAGGAAGCGCTGGATATGCTGCTGCGCCTCTCGGGGCGCACTCATGAGGTATTGACCGCTGTGGCGCTGCGCTCCGGGCAGGGAACCGAGGCTCGAATCAGTCACAGTTTGGTCACATTCCGCCGCATCGATTCAGACGAAGCGGCCGCTTACTGGGATACTGGCGAACCGCGCGACAAAGCCGGGGCGTACGCCATTCAAGGTGCCGCCGCCGTCTTCATCGCCGAGCTGCGCGGCAGTTACTCCGGAGTCATGGGTCTGCCGCTGTTTGAAACGGCCGAACTGCTGCAGGCAGCCGGCATCGCGTATTGGCAGGCAGGCCAACCAGAATGAACACGGAAATTCTCATCAACGCCAGTTCGCACGAGGCTCGCGCCGCCGTGGTGGAAAGCGGCGTGCTGCAGGAAGTGTTCTTGGAACGTGCCAGCCGCCGCGGCTTGATCAGCAACATCTACCGCGGCCGGGTGTCGCGCGTGTTGCCCGGGATGCAGGCGGCTTTCATCGATATCGGCATGGAGCGCACCGCCTTTCTGCATGCCTCGGACATCTTCGATCCCCGGCATGCGGAAACCGGCATCGAAGCCCCGCACACCGAGAACATCCGCGCCCTGGTGTCCGAAGGCAACGAAATCCTGGTGCAGGTGGTGAAAGATCCGCTCGGCACGAAGGGCGCGCGCCTGACCACATTCATGACGCTGCCGTCGCGCTATCTGGTTTACATGCCGAAAGGACGCGGCGTCGGGGTATCGGCGCGCATCGAGGATGAAGCGGAGCGCGAGCGTTTGCGTGCCGCGGTGCAGGCCGGAATCCTGCCGGACGAGGACGCGGGCTTCATCGTGCGCACCGCCGCCGAAGACGCGCCGGCCGAAGCGCTGCGCGCCGACATGATTTATCTGCGCAAGTTGTGGGAGTTCGTGCGCCAGAAGGGTTTGCGCACCGAGCCCGGCAATCTGGTGCACGCCGATCTGCCGCTGCATCTGCGGGTGCTGCGCGACCTGATGCATCCGGGCGTCGACAAGGTGCTGATCGACCAGGCCAGCGCGCACCGTGAAATGCAGGAATTTGCCGCCGCCTTCATGCCTGCGGCGCTGCCGCGCATCGAATTGTACGAAGAAGCGCGGCCGGTGTTCGAGCTGCACCATGTCGAGGAGGAGATTCAAAAGGCATTGGAACGCAAGGTGACCTTGAAATCCGGCGGCTACCTGATCATCGATCAAACCGAGGCGATGACCACCATCGATGTGAACACCGGTGCCTTCGTCGGCCACCGCAATTTGGAGGAAACGATTTTCCGCACCAATCTGGAGGCGGCGGTGACCATTGCGCGGCAACTGCGGCTGCGCAATCTGGGCGGCATCATCATCATCGACTTCATCGACATGGAAGAAGCGGAGCACCGCCGTCAGGTGATACAGGCCCTGGAAAAAGCGCTGAACGATGATCATGTGAAAACGAACATCTCCTCGGTTTCGCCCCTGGGATTGGTGGAGATGACCCGCAAACGCACGCGCGAAAGCCTGGAACATCTGCTTTGCCAGTCTTGTCCAACCTGCGAGGGCCGCGGCTTCGTCAAGTCGACGGAGACGGTCTGCTACGAGGTATTCCGCGAAATCGTCCGCCAGGCGCGCCAGTTCGAGTGCAAGCAGCTAATGGTGCTGGCACATCAAGACGTGATCGAAAGGTTGCTGGATGAAGAATCGTCAGCGTTAGGAGAGTTGGAACTGGTAACCGGCAAGCCCATTCGCCTGCAGACCGAGTCGCTGTACGCCGTCGATCAATACGACGTCGTGCTGATGTAATGATGATGCGCAAGCTAGGAAGAGTCCTGCTGGAGGTTCTCGCAGGATTGGTGGCCTTGGTGCTGCTGCTGTTGGTGGCCGTCAAGGTGACCCTGGACCGCGCTCCGCGCTACCAGGCCGAAATCAAGGAATGGGTGCACAGCCAGACCGGCTACCACATCGGTTTTGAACATGTCTCGCCGGCATTTCGCTGGTATGGACCGGAGCTGTACTTCGATCGCCTGGAGCTGCGCTCCAAGGACGACCAGCGCGTGCTGGCGCGCGCGCACGGCGGCCGCGTGGCCGCCGACTTCTGGCAGCTGATCCGCAACGGCAAGCTGCTGGCGGGCCGGATCGAGATCGATTCACCCGATATCACGGTGGCGCGCCTAGGTCCCGATCGATTCGCGGTCGCCTCGGAGATCGAGCTCGGCGGTGAGAACTCATCGGTGGGCGCCATGAGCTTCGATGATCTGCCGGCGGGGAATTTCTCGATCCGCCATGCTGCGCTGACGATGCAGAACTGGAATGCAGCGCTGCCGCAATTGACTTTGCGCGATGTGAATCTGGATTTGCGGCGCGGCGAGGATGGCATGCGCGCCCGATTCACCTCGATCTTGCCGCCGGAGCTCGGCGGCACAGTCAGCTTCAGCGCCACGGCCAACGGTCATGGAGATGTGCAGACAGCCGCTTGGAAGCTGTTGGCGCGGGCCCGCGGCATCTCATTCCCGGGTTGGCATCAGTTTCTGCCGGAGTACCTCGGCAGTTTGGACGGCGGCAACGGTTCATTCGAAGTGGCCGCCGAAGGCCGCGGCCGGGCGCTGGATCGCGCCGACCTGGATTTCGCCGCCAGCGGCGTTGCCACGCAAACGGCCGAAGGTCCGATGGCCAAGTTCGATCAAATGAACGGCTCTCTGACCCTGCTGCATGCCGGTGAACGCTGGACCCTGTCAGGCAAGCATGTGCGTGCCGCGCGCGGCGATCCGGAGTCCGCTTTCGATGTGAGTTGGAGCGGCACAGATGCCGGTGTGGTGGACTTGAGCGCCAGCGCCACGTATCTGCGCGCGGAAACGCTGCTGCCGTTGACCGGATTCCTGCCGCAGAAACAGGCGCGCGATCTGCTGCGCGACATCGCGCCCAGCGGCGAGTGGACCGACAGCGCCGTCACCATGCAGCGCACCACCCCGGCGGATCCGTGGGCGCTGCAAATGCGCGCCAAGTTTCGCGGCGCCGGCTTCTCACCGGTGCGCGCCGCGCCCGGTTTGCGGGGTTTGAGCGGTTCACTGGCCGGGACCGAATCCGGCGGACACCTGTTCATCGACAGTGCCACCGCAGTTCTGAACTGGCCGCAGCAATTGCCGCAGCCCGTAGGTTTCTCGACACTGCATGCGAATGTTTACTGGAAGCACGATGAGCAAGGGCTGCTGGTCGCGGCGTCCGATTGGCAGGCCAAAGGCCGCGATGGGGGCATTCACGGAAAAATTTCCTGGCAGCAGCCCGTGGACGGATCCTCGCCGCTGATGACGCTGGTGAGCACCGTGGAGAACGGCAATGTGACCAATGCCCGCTATTATTTCCCGCGGGGCTTGCTGGCGCCGCCGGCGCTCAACTGGCTGAACCGCGCATTCATTGCCGGTCACTTGTCGCGCGCGGATGCGTTGATTCAAGGGCCGGTGAAGCATTTCCCGTTCCGCGACGGCAGCGGTATTTTTCTGGTTCGCGCCGCGCTCGACGGCATGACGCTCGACTACAGCGACGGTTGGCCGATGGCCGAGAACGTGTCGGGGACGGCTGAGTTTCACAATGAAGGCATGAGCGCGCGCATGCAGAGCGGCCGCATCGGCAATCTGGTGTTGAGTTCGGTGGATGCGAAATTTCCGGATTTCCAAACCGGCGAGCTGCGGATTCACGCCACCGGCAAAGGCGATGCCGCCGCGGCGCTGACCTTTTTGCGCGCCACGCCGCTGGACGCGCTGGCAGAGCATGTGTTTTCCAATGCGGAACTCAACGGCGCGCTGAGCTGCAATGTGGATTTATTCCTGCCATTCAAGGATTTTGTGCATCGGCGCGTGCTGGTGCATGGAGTCTTGGATGGTGCGACGGCGAACATGGTGGGCTCGGCCACCCAGGCCACCGAGGTGAGCGGCGACTTCGACGTCGACAATGGGCAGATAGCGCACGCCGAGCTTCACGGCCAGCTTCTTGGCGGCGGATTTCAAATGACGGCCCGGGTTCCCCGCAACCGGCCGCTGACGCGCACACAGTTGGAGTTTCGCGGCACGATTGCCGCGGAGCCACTGCACGAGATGATGTCGCTGCCGCCTGCGGTGGTGATTCGCGGACAGGCCGATTGGCACGGAGTTCTGAGGATCGTGCCGGAGCCGGCCCGCGAACGCTCGCTTCGCTTAAGCAGTTCTCTGGCTGGATTCGAGCTGCAGCTGCCGGCACCGTTGAACAAGCCGGCCGGTACGCCGCTGCCGTCCTCGCTCGAGATTCAATGGCCGGCAAACGGCGGGCCGCAGGGCCGCCTGGCGTTGGGCTCGGTGGTCAGCGGTACCTATGCATTGGATTCCGATGCCGATGGCCTGCATCTGGCGCGCGCCGCCCTGCAATTCGGGACGGGCGATGCGGGCGCGAGCGGGTCGCAAATGATCAATGTCGGCGGTGCCGTCGAGCGGGTGGACTTGGCGGGCTGGCTGAAACTCACTTCGCCCAGCACTCCTGACAAGAATGCCAAGCCGCTGGCTTACTACCTGCGCGACGCGAAGTTGGATGTGGCCGAGCTGGACTATTTGGGCCTGGCATTTCGCGAGGTGTCTTTGAATCTTGCGGTATCCGACGCTAACTGGCGGATTGCAGTCACGGGTCCGAATGTCACCGGCAACATCACCGTGCCGACGGCGCCAGGATCCACCGAGCCGTGGAATCTGCAGTTCGAGCGCCTGCACTTCGATGTGGCGGAACGCGACGACGCCGCCATGGCTGCCACGCCGCCCAGTGCGGCCGCGGATGCCAAGGGGTTTGGCGATCCGCATGGAATTCCCGCGATCAATTTTCACGCGGCGCAATTGGTGTGGGGTGAACGCAAATTCGGCGATGTGCAAGCCACGCTCACCAAATTGGACGATGGCATCAGTCTCAAGCAACTCAACGTCACAGGTCCGAGCTTCAACGCCAGCATCAAGGGCGAGTGGCGCGGCAAGGATGCGGGAACCAGCCGGATTCAAGGCAGCCTCACCAGCAGCGATGTGCAGGACACGCTGAAGGAATTGGGTTACGCCGATGTCATCCAGGCCAGGAGCGGCAAGATGGATTTCGATTTGAGCTGGGAGGGTGCGCCCACGGCCGAGGCGGTGGCGCAGGCGGCCGGACATATGCAATTGGCAATGGATAAGGGCCAGGTAACGGGACTTAAACCCGGCGCCGGACGGTTGTTGGGTCTGGGCAGCATTGCGGCATTGCCCCGGCGACTGGCTTTGGATTTCAGCGATTTGACCGACAAGGGGCTGGCGTTCGACACCGTGCGCGGCGACTTCGATTTGCGCGACGGCAATGCCTACACGGAAAATGTGCTGCTCAAGGGACCGGCGGCCGAAATCGGTCTAATCGGCCGCGTTGGCTTGAAAAACAGGGACTACGACCAAACTGCAGTGGTAACGGGCAATCTGGGCAATTCGCTGTCCATCCCCGTGGCCGGCGCCCTGGTCGGCGGTCCCATTGGCATCGCCGCCGTGTTGTTGTTCCAGCAGGTGTTCAAACAGCCTCTGAAGGGGTTGGCGCGAGGGTATTATCGGATTACGGGCAGTTGGGATAATCCGACTGTTGAACGCATCAAGAGTGCAGAAGCGGCGGCCGCGACTGCTGAGGCACCGAAGTAGATGGGAAAAGTTGCTGCCATTCAAATGACCTCGGGCCATGTCGTCGCCGACAACCTGGCCGCGGCCGCGCTGCTGCTGCGGCAAGCGAAGGATGAGGGCGCCGAAGTGGCGTGCCTGCCTGAGAATTTTTGTTTCATCGGTTTGAAGGACGCCGACAAATTGGCCGTGGCGGAAGTGGACGGCAACGGCGTGGTGCAGCAGTTTTTGAGCGACACCGCCAAGCGCCTGCAGATGTGGATACTGGGCGGCACCATTGTGTTGCGCGGCGATACGCCGAACCGCGTCGCCAACTCCTCGCTGTTGATCGACGCTGCCGGCAAACGCGTGGCGCGCTATGACAAGATTCATTTGTTCGACGTGACGATTCCGGGGCGCAACGAGCAGTACCGCGAATCGAGCCACGTGATGCCGGGCCGTGAGCCGGTGCTGGCGGACACCCCGGTGGGACGGTTGGGCATGTCCGTGTGCTACGACATGCGCTTCCCGGAACTGTACCGCGAGCTGGTGACGCAGGGCGCCGAGTGGCTGGCGATGCCGGCCGCATTCACCGTGCCCACGGGATTGGCGCATTGGGAGACCTTGTTGCGCGCGCGTGCCATCGAGAATTTGTGTTACGTGGTGGCGCCGGCTCAATCCGGCACGCATAGCAGCGGCCGCGAAACTTATGGCGATTCGTTAATCGTGGATTATTGGGGCCAAGTGCTGTCGCGCCTGGCTAAGGGTACCGGAGTGATCACAGCAGACATCGATCTTGCCAAACAGGCTGAATCCCGCATGCGCTTTCCGGCGCTCGCCAACCGCCAACTGGGTATCGCGCCGGCGGTGCTGCGTTGAACGCGCGCAGCGCCGAGGTCGGCACCTCGACCTTCGAGGTGGCCGACCGGATGATTCTCACGCCCTCGGGGCTGGATGAGAATCGCTTAAGCCAGGTTCTCGACACCGTCATGAGCCGCGGCGTGGACTATGCGGATCTTTACTTCGAGCTGTCGCGCGAGGAATCCTGGGCGCTCGAGGATGGCATCGTCAAAGAGGGTGCTCACAGCATCGAGCAGGGCGTGGGCGTGCGCGCCATCAGCGGCGAGAAGACCGGTTTCGCCTATACCGACGAAGTGCTGCTGCCGGCACTGCTCGAGGCCTCGGATGCGGCGCGCGCCATTGCGCGCAGCGGCGGCCGCAACGCGGTGAAGGCCTGGCACAAGCCGCTGACGCATCGCCTGTATTTGCCGATCGATCCGCTCGATACCGTCAAGGACGAGGACAAGGTCGCGTGGTTGATGAAGGTGGATGCGGAAACGCGCCGCATCGATCCGCGGGTCAAGCAGGTGATGGCATCGCTGGCCGCCGTGCACGAAGTGGTGTTGATCGCCTCCAGCGACGGCACGTTGGCTGCCGATGTGCGGCCTTTGGTGCGGATCAATGTATCGGTCATCGTCGAACAGAACGGCCGTCGCGAACAGGGTTACAGCGGCGGTGGCGGGCGCTTCGGTCTGCATGAACTGCTGCGCGGTGACGCGCCGTTCGAGCATGGCCGCGAAGCGGTGCGTCAGGCGCTGGTGAACTTGGAGGCGGTCGCAGCGCCGGCCGGCTCCATGACGGTGGTGCTGGGCCCGGGTTGGCCGGGCATCCTGCTGCACGAGGCCATTGGTCATGGCCTGGAAGGCGACTTCAACCGCAAGGGCACGTCGGCTTTCTCGGGGCGCATCGGCCAAAAAGTGGCTGCCGATGAAATCACCGTGGTGGATGACGGCACATTGGATCGGCGCCGCGGCTCATTGAATGTCGACGATGAGGGCACGCCGACGCAGTGCACGACCCTGATCGAGAACGGCGTGTTGCGCGGCTACATACAGGACAAAATGAACGCCAAGCTGATGGGCATGCCGGCCACCGGCAACGGACGGCGCGAATCTTTCGCGCATATGACGTTGCCGCGCATGACCAACACCTACATGCGGGGCGGATCGCGCGCGCCGCAGGAGATCATCGCCTCGGTGCAGAAAGGCTTGTATGCAGTGAACTTCGGCGGCGGCCAGGTGGACATCACCTCGGGCAAGTTCGTGTTCTCCGCCAGCGAAGCCTACATGATCGAAAACGGCAAGATTGGCGCACCGGTCAAGGGCGCCACGTTGATCGGCAATGGGCCGGATGTGTTGACCCGCGTCAGCATGGTCGGCAACGACATGAAGCTGGACGGCGGCGTCGGCACCTGCGGCAAAGAAGGGCAGTCAGTGCCGGTCGGGGTGGGCCAGCCGACGCTGCGCATCGACGCGTTGACGGTGGGCGGCACCGGCTGAAACCGTGCCCACCGTACGTGTGCGAATCGTCGGCGGGCTGGGCAATCAGATGTTCGCCGCCGCTGCCGGCATGGCGCTGGCCAAACGCCTAAGCGCGCAGCTGCAATTCGAACTGTATAAATTTCGAGCAAGCTCGGCGCAGACGCTGCCGTACGAACTCGCGCCATTCAATCTGTCGGCAACGCTGTGTGAGACCACCGATTGGCGCTTCAAGCCGCAAGCCGCCTGGTATCGCTGGTGGAAGCGAATCACCGCAGGGGCGAACGGCGAATATCCCATGCTCTGGCGCCAGCCGGGACATCACTTCGATCCGGAATTCGAACGCCTCTCAGGGAATGTGTACCTGAAGGGCTATTTCCAATCGTGGCGCTACTTTGAAAACATAAGCGCGGAAGTGCGCAAGGCCTTCGACCTGAAGCCGGTCATTTCCGCGGCGGGGCGCGCGCAGGCAGCCGCAGCCGAAGCGGCCGGCGAGCGCAGCGTGGGCGTGCACCTGCGCCGCGGCGACTACACTCAGCACACGGAGCGATTCGCGCTGCTGCAGAAGGATTACTACGAGCGCGCGCTACGCCTGGTCAGCCGCGCCGTGCAGCGGCCGAAGTTCTTCGTCGTCTCCGATGATCTGGCGGCGGCACGCGCGATGTTCGCCGAGCGTCCCGACACGACCTTTGCATCCGGAGGCACGGCGTTCGATGACATGCATCTGATTGCCTCCTGTCACCACCACATCATCGCCAACAGTTCCTTTTCCTGGTGGGGTGCGTTCTTGAGTCCGTGGACTGATGGACTGACGGTTGCACCACGGACCTGGTTCGCGCGAGAGGTCGCAGTGCACACGCATATGGACGACATGTACCCCCTCGGCTGGGTGCTGACCTAACCCTGAATTGACGGGCACCGAGCGTGGAGTTTCGCGGCTTAGGGGTTTTGCTGGGTCAAAATCTCGAATTCGAGCAAATCTTGCACATTTATGTTCAATAAGTGCCTATAATTTGCCTTCGCCTGACCGACGAGCCCCACTCAAGAGGATCCGACGTTTGCTCGTACTTACTCGTCGCGCCGGTGAATCCTTCATGGTCGGCAACGAAATCACGGTGACCGTCATCAGCGTGGATTTCAATCAAGTGCGCATCGGCATTGCTGCGCCAAAAGACGTTGCTGTACATCGCGAAGAGGTATTTCAACGCATCCTCGAAGAGAACAAGCACAAGGACGAAGACGGCAATCGCTAGCGGGCATTGGCGCGGCATAAATCGGCGGCGGTTGAGCGCTGCCGCATAAATTAAATAGTGGGCGGCAACGGTGCTATGCATTGCCTGGGAGCGACTGCGTTGCGGCCGGGAGGATGGATCGGTCGTTGCGCAGTTTCGGCCAGGTCGCACTACTTAGGCTAAGCTTCTCCGGGGGAGGACGTCAGAAGACCTCCAGCTCAGAGGTGGCCTTCGTGACCGAACCGTCGCACGCGGTGTTTCTCAGCTATGCATCGCAGGACGCGTAAGCCGCTCTAAAAATTAGCGAG
>Ga0208982_1000108_pt1 | contig 10817 bp, 18 predicted proteins | sample MedBloCAOM1_O3_FD_187840 | JGI IMG/M metagenome (GOLD analysis project Ga0208982, IMG submission 187840) | Forest soil microbial communities from El Dorado National Forest, California, USA - Mediterranean Blodgett CA OM1_O3 (SPAdes) (version 2) | ecosystem: Environmental > Terrestrial > Soil >... | reverse complement strand
CGGAGTTGAAAAGTATTTGTCAGCCAGTTGAGTAATGGTTAGACCTGATAATATATGACAACTTTGTTGCCGGGAAGTGCCCAATTGAGGCAGAGCGTTCAAGCCCATGCCGACCAGTTAAGTAATTGCCAGACTTGATAACATATGATAACTGGTTGTCAGACAAGCACCGGATCAACAGAGCATGGTCAAGGCTTTGTCAACTAGTCAGGTGATGGTCAGACTTGACAGTATGTTGTAAAATGGATGTCAAATTGACAAGAAGAGGGTCAATTTTTTGTCAGTCAGTTCAGTGGTAGTCAGGTTTGATAATGGATGAAATTTGTTGTCAGCAAGTAGCCTAGGATCTGCACAGGTAAACCCTGGGGTCCAGTACACAGGCCGGTCACGCCAGCTGGCCAGGGCCCAGCCAGTACATAGGGCAGTACATAGTTCTTGGTCATGTTATAGCATTTAATCCTTCGTCTTTGAGTAGCGTAAAATTATCAATGTGTGTAGCTATGGTGCGCTAGACAACGATGTCTGTCAGGGAAAACCTTCCCGCCCGAGAACCTGGACTCATATTACATCAGACCTGATTGTCTCTCAGACATGATGGTGCGGAACCGTTCTTGACCTTCTACCATGCTAGCCAGTGTCTAATAGGGGAACACCTGCCAGACAGAAGCTTCTAGATGGGCGCTGGGCGCTGGGATAAATTTGAATGGACCTGGCCGGGTGCCGGAATGCTACTCAATGGCCACGTACTTTCGGATTCGATTTACCCTTCATCGGTGTTGTCATTACTACTATGCAGCACACCTGCCCTAGCCAAAGGCATGCAAGCTCTCGGCAATCGACGAGAGGCTGATAGCTCAGAACTTCCATGAACCATGGCCAGCGAACTACATTCCCCACTGTCCAGGACGCGTGCAGTGCACGAGGAGGTATGTCCTCGGTTGTTTCTACGATACCAATAGCAGCATGGCTCAACGGTCAACAGTGGATGCAGGTCACAGATTCGCTTCGTCGTATAGGCCATGAATTCAACCAACTAAAATATCTGTAGCAGGATTAGATCGGATTTATGATATGCTCGAACTACTGACCGTATCTTCATCGAGTTTCAGTCGCTCCTGAAGCCACTGTATGTCGACAGGGCAGATTACTTCCGCACTCCGTGGGCTCCGAGATGAACTAAGTCTCCAAAGATCACCATCTCCCGAAGAGGAGTGTCTCGCAGCATGTACAGACAGATCTACGGAAGGATCCGACCCTGAACTGTTAGATTCAGGAGATGTCGTCAGCAGCTTGGCGGGGCTGGATACAACCCCGCTCGCTCCTTCTCTCGACGTGCGAGAACGTGATGTCGAGGCCGACGATGATTCGGGTATAATCATCTTCGTCATGGGCGAGTTACGAGTCTTTCCCGAAGATCTGGGACGGACGGTGTTTCCAGAACCAGGGCTGCTAGAAGACGCGTCGTTTTTGCGGCTTCGACTGGAGGGGGACCCAGAACCTCCGAGTTCCCTGACTTGAGCTAGACTCGGAGCTCTTTCTCGCGGCTCTGACTGTAATAGCAGCGGAGAACCATCGATTGGGCTATCACCAGACTCCATCTACGAAACGTTGACTTCAGGAACACGGTTCGTCGCAAGAATGTAGATGGGTCTTACAGCCAAGTCCTCTAAGAGATCACGCATGACACGCCGGACATGTCGCAGTTTACGATATGCGGCGGCGCTGGACTCGAGTGCGCTCCCCGCGTCTGGGTGGCTCAGCTCAAGCAGGCGTTTCAGCTCCTCTTTCTCAGCTCTGAAGGTGTCGTTCTCCATGACAAGATAGCGATGCCTGGCCTCCAGATCTGTAGCTCGACCTTTGTGCAGTTTGGATTCGTTCACTGAGCTAAATCGTCTTACTGATTTAAAACTCGGCACACAACTGCACACCAAAACTTGATTAACGTTCGTGTAGCAATTGTATGAGGAGACGAGAATGATCTTGGCGCCGAGCGTGGGGAGGGAGATGCGGATAACGAGGATCTGAGCCCTCAGAGCTCACCGGGTTGGAAAGATGCAGCGCTAAATTAGAAAATGAGTGCGTCATTGGGCGTCATTTGAGGTCCAGGATAGCAGCTCGAGATGGATGAGACTCGCAGGTTGAAAAGGCGAGATGCAGCGGAAAAGAAAAGCAGAAGGCAGCAGGTTGGCTGGAGCCTGCTGGAGAGTGGGCCGAGCACAGCGCAGTGCAGAGACAAGAGGGCCACGTGCCGCACTACCGCACCACAGAGTCTATATTCTATCCCATCACTCGTACCTCGTTTTCGGTTAGAATGTCGATCGATGAATGCCTTGTATGACAGCCGGGATCGCATTTGCAAGGCTACGCCAGCCTTCCGGCGCTCGCCGAGGCGGAGACACCGAAAAGGAAACTAGAGCTGCTTTTCATCGATCCGCTCGACCATTGAGTGTAATCACAAATCTTCACCTGAGAATCGACTAGCGAATATATGGGGCCGCAGAACATCGTACGTGACACATCGCCAAGGTCCAGCCTGACTCTAATCAATAATTAGGATTGTTGCACTGGCGAACACGCCAAGAAACTAGCAGCAGAAAGGGCGAAAGCATCGAAGGCGGCGCAGGCGAAGGCCTCGCAATATCGCAGAGAGAAAAGGGCAGAAAGGCCATATCGGCAGTCGAAGTGGAGAAGGGTACTGCGAAAGTTAGGGTTCGGGAGGTGAGGGGTTGGGGCGCCCTGGTAATCCATTCTACAAATTCTTTTCGGTTCGTTCGATGACACTTTGCTTTCCAGGTGCGGTGATCTAGGTCTCCTTGTAATGCGCGATTTATCGTATGCGTGATCGAAAATATCAGGACGTGTCTACTCACCAGTTTAGTGCCATACAAGTCCGCTGTACGAAAGTTGCGTATGGAGGTTGAACAATTACCCAAGGCACGTAACTTGTATGCTTGTAGATTACAAGTCTTCGATCGCCGAGAATCCGAGTGAGACACTTCGCCATCTGAGTTAGCGTCTCACAACGTTGGTCAGATCTGATGTTCTTCCTCTTCTTCAAGGTCCTCAAGATCGCCTGGATCTGCAGTTGCGTCGGCATCCGAGCCTTTGTGACCATGAGTGTACGTGTGCCCGACTCCTAACCCCCAATGATAACGCATGAACATGTCGCGGTCTACGAAACTAAATTTTCACGTCATGAGGAGTTCCCGTACTATGGAGTTAATTGACCCACCGATTAATATAATAGAACCGCCAGTCCAAATTATCTTGAGCGCAATGCGAAACGCCCTTGCCATCCAAATGTCGCAGGCCTTGAGCGAAATGTGGAATGATATGACAGCACCTAAGGACGTCATCAGGGTCAACAAACCCGAACGCGTCTGGTTCGGCCATAGGAGGGAAGCAAACGCGATCTAAAGATGTGTACCGGCTCGAGGTTTCATCTACGCATTGATACCAGCGCACCCACAGGAAGTCTATTCGATGCGAGCGATAGTCGATCATGCCAGGACCGACATAAGTGGCATTGACATGATAAATGCCAAGTACGCGAGCATAGAGATAAGGATGTTGTTCACTGGCATCAGGGTCGGTCGTGCTGCTGGCTTGGCCTAGGAGCATGATATTACAGTGAGACGTAGATGGGTTTATGACGTCCTGTGCTCGGCGGACATCGTACGTCGTGAAGTTAAGCCGCATCAAGTTGTGTCTGTACATGCGATCGGCCTTAAGAAAAACACGACCTTCCGAGTCTGAACATGCTTGGGTAGCTCCTGGAATAACAGTGGAATTGTTTGTATGTGGAAGTCCATTTTCCCTGGTTAAGATCTCCTTGATTTTTGGAAGAAGAAAGCGCTGAAGCTTGGGTAAAAAGTCCTGTAACTCAGAATTAGCACCATGTTAGCACTAAAGCTGTCTCAACAACTACGTGGGACGCACTCTGACGGCAGGATCGCCCAAGTACCTTTGGAGGAACAACGGAATGTTCTCGGGATAATTTTGAGATTTACCGATGTGGAAATGAGCTTCAGGTGATGTAGCAACTTCTTCTTCGATCACCACACTGCGCGGCAATTGCTTGTCGCGAATGTGGTGTATGCGGGCCTCCCGCCGTTCGATGCTGGTGATTTGCTTCACAAATTCTTTTCGGTCCGTTCGATGGTACCTTGCTTTCGAGGTGCGGTGCTCTAGCTCTCCCTACGATGCACAATTTATTTTATTCATCATTGACATCTTGAATATCAGGATGCGTCCACTCACCGGTTCAGTGCTATATGAGTCTGTCGTGCCAAAGTTGCGTATCGAAGTTGAATAATCACCCAGGGCATGTAACTTGTATGTCTGTAGATTAAAGGTTTTTGATCGCCGAGCTGTCTGATGTGTCGACGCTGTTGCCTCTCCATTGCTAACGAGACTTCGTGACTGCCTGCGCTGGCGACGTTCTGCTTCCCGTCTTAGTTCCCGAGTCTTGAATGCTACGCAAGTATATTTCTGGAAACGACGAAGCTGCCTCCCAAGCTTAACAGTCACAATGTCAAGGAGGCCAAGGGTCTCGTCGGTGTGCATGCGCAGCTTTGCGAGAGCATGCCACTGTACGGAGGTAAGAAGAAGAGTCAAAACATCTTTATTGTGTGGCTCCGGGAGGAGGGCCTCAAATACGGGGATAGCGCACTGATCAAATAAATTCGAGTCATGGAAAATGTGTCAAAAGAATACGAAGCCTTACCTGAAGAAGGTCTTCGAAGTCCCGAGCAGCCATTTTCTTCATTTCGGAAGCATTCGAAGCAAACTTTCGGATAGTATCACGGCCGAACGTCGGAACGAGTCTGTAGCTTCAGTTCCCCATCAGCCAAACAACCCAAGACAGGGTTATTTAACAAAACACACCGACGATCGAGTTCATGCACCAATACATCACCTGCGCCGGCAGCGCTGAGAATGCGTATCAGGTGGGTGAACAGGGCTTTCCAGACTCCAAGCTCGAACTCGTGCATGAGGTCTACGACCAGCATGAAGAACAGATCAAAGCCAAGGCATCCGAGCCTCTCCGAAAATGCGTTCTGAAAGATCGTGGTCAATACTCGGTCAACAATTCGACAGTGATGCACATGTACAGAGGTTGGCACCAACGAATGCTCTTTCAGTAGGTTTTCAACAGCGTTGCTGCGAACGCCATAACCACGATCATATATAAGTGAACGCGAGATCGTGATTTTACTTTGCCGGGAACTGTCATCTTTGCGCTCAAGAGTCTTGCGTTGTTTGATGTCGAGTGATGAGCCCAGATTCTGAACACGGGACTTCGGGATGAGGCAGCGAGGGCATGGACACCCACCCAGATTCCTGATCGTAGCCAACAATGCCCTGACAATGGGGTAAATTTAATCGGTTGATCCTCTAGGTATGAAATTTGACTCACTTTTCTGGATAATCGGCAGAATAAGTGAAGATCCGCGGGTAAAAACGACGCTCGACTCCATCACAACAGCGTATCACAATTCCATGCTTGCAGGCTTCCACAAATTCGTCATCGAGCATAATGGTCCATTGCGCATGAAATAGCTCCCTATGGCAATGTGCCATGATCTCAGCACTGAGACCTTTACCGCCGAAGTGCTCTGTAACAAAATCCTTGAAACTATCTGGAAGCTTTATGGTGAGGCATGCGTGAGTACGAAAAACAGAATCAGAGAGCGCGTGCTAGGCACATACATGGTTGAAGTAGGCAACATGATTACATAGGCGGCAAGAAGGCTTGCACCTTCTGTACTTGGACTCATTCCCGAAAAACATATAGCAAGGCCATAATTTTGAATTGCCAAAGGATGCCAAATGGGTCGAGTCTGACCAAAACATGAGAGCGACAACGACGCGCTCTAGATCACACCCAGGTTCGGGCGGGGACTCTTGGAGCTCACGGTGCGCCTGAATGAATGCCTCGGAGGTATATAGCTCCCCGTGAACACGGATGGGTCCCCCGGACTGTCCGCGATGCCAAAGCAGTTCGTAGGGCTGGTAGTGGAAGAGTTCGTCGTTCCTTTCGTTTGCAAGTCTTTCCTGAATGACCGACACCAGCGATCGATGATACAAATCTGCAGTGAGGTAGTCGTGAACACCCGGGTTATCTGCCCGATTGTGAATTGGTATCTTGATATTGACTGCGGTCTTCTTCCACCCAGCACCTTCAAAGGGCATACACCCATCTGCATCTTCCGCACTAGATCCAAGTTGATTGTCGATCAAGTTCCAGCGCGTGGCACGGATATCTTCGCGCCGGAACTCAGTATCATTGATTATCCGCAATAATTCCTTGAAGCTTTTTTGCGACTTCTGGAGACCTCCGTTCCAAAACCAATTACCAAGAAGAAATGATGACTTGTTTGGATAGGGGTGGAAAGTGTCTGAGTCTTCCCCGCCCTCATGCTGTATTGCACTAGCAGGCATGCTGAGATCCAGGCCCTCTTGGTCTGAATGCGTCAAAGTGAGGTTCTCCAAAGCTGTAACCTCTTCCGGGTCGTGAGTTGGTAAGTGGCTGTTATAATATTGACGTGACAGTCCGAATACATTAGGAAGTGTGCGAAAGAAGCGTAGGGTGCGTAACAGCAGTGAACTTGTATCATGGGTGGGCAGGTGATCGATGGCTGGTGAAGGAACTGGCTCAGCCATGGATGGGGGTGGTGGTTGGGGAAGAACATCTCGAAACCGCGCAGGAAGACGACGATTGAGGCGTCGTGGACGACGCTCTGCGAGCGACCGCGGATCATCGATCGCGTATGAAAATTGTGAAGGACCGTCTTGATCCTACCGTTCCAGTATCAATAAGAAGAAATAATGACACCATTCACTGTGACACTCACGTTGTCTTCAATTTCGATGACTGGCCTTGGAGGGTCCAATCTTGATCCTCCCCTGCATTCTATAGTAGTAGCGGGATCAGAGCTGAACTCTGATCCAGCAAGCTCATGATTCAGCTGTGGGCGCACCCCGCTTTCTCCTGCTGGCGAAGTATCAGTTGCCGCATTACGGCCAAAGGTTGGAGGGGGAGTAAACCCAGCCAGTTTGTCTCCTTCGTCTTCTCTACATGGCCTTTTTCTTGCAGTCCACGCTTCTTTGGCCTTTGCTAACGCATTGGAAAGGTGTTTCTTCCTCTTTTTGCATGTCCGTTGATGGTTTGCGTATGCGTTTAGCTGAGCGAAGCTTCTTCCACAAGTGCAAACAGTCAAAAGGTTCGCACAAGAGGAATCTGCCATCTTCGGATCTGAGTCAATGGAAACTTGTCAGACTGAGTCTGACTGATGAGCGGTGCCACTGAGAATGTGTTCTAATAGGTTCGGTGGTGATTTAAGACCAAGAGATCGATGCCTGAATGATCCAGGTCAACGTGATGGTTGAAGCCGTCTCAGGCTAGTACTAGTAGTTAGTACCAGTATACTGGCCTGTCTGAACGGTTGTATATCCGGAAAAGTAGTTTAGAATTCAGAATTAGGAAATAGACAAAATGGCTGCGCACGTATGTAATTATGCAAGACAGACTCGGACATCAGGTCGGACAATCGAATTGTCACACTCGCTAAACGCGCAGAATTATATAAAAACTGGTCCTAGCATATGATAAAAGCTCACCAGCCTGATGTGGTGTGACGTTGCACAAGTCGAACCCCCCCTGCTGGCACATGGCTCCCATTCGCGCAGAAACCGGCATTGCAGCTGGAAGACTTAGAGAACAGAGTCAGCGAGGAAAGCTTGCAGCCCGAGTCAGCAACAACAAGAGTGCCGTGCTCGAACTGGACGAGACCGGAGGAATGCTGAGTGTATGGCACTGGTACGTTGGTTAAATAGTAGAGGATCATGTTGAAGATTAACCATTTGTTGATCCAGGCCAGTAAACGACGATGGGGAGCGTGTTGTCCCTTCTGACCTTGTGGCCCATCGAAAATCTCACCAATTCCGAGGACCCCACTGCCTATGCGCATTTGTAGACGACCATGATTTTAACAGTCACCATCATGAAGCGGCGATGGTCATGTTAACAAGGGGGCCAAATGCAGGAGAGTACGTTGCCTGTTGTGCCTTGAGCAGATGTGGCTATCTGGGTAAGTTGTCCTCCGAGTCAGGCTGGATCGGACCGCCAGATGAATTGCTTCATATACATAGTTTTCATGGAGAGAATGCACACATCATCTGGATTACCCATCAAGCGCTATCCAAGACGAAGTGGGTTGCATCCAACTTGTTAGTAGCTATTATTGACATATCTCATTACAGACCCTGACGAGGTCAGACCACGAGAAATTGAGTTTCTTGATGGGAGGGGTATGTGCATGAAAACAAGTTGCAACTTATACACCGGCCGATACTTGTTTATCCAGACATCAAACTAGATCTCATCCACACGCGCCAGCTTCGACGAAATGAAACTCATAGAACATTTGATAGGCTTTTGAAATTGGACTCCTTCACTCGACCCGGTATCACAGAAGACGAATTCCGTGGCTTTCTGACACGGTGCAATGATTGTGAGCTTATCATGACAAGGCGAATGTTTGAGCGTCACAATTGCGTTGGGAAAGTGGAGAGAGTGGACACTGAGGTTATTGATCTGACTATAGAAGACAGTTAGTAGCAGCAGATCAGAGCATTCGGATGCCAATATATCACACTTAATAAACGCGTAGTACCAAGTTGTATATGAGTACAATGACACTGCACAACCTGAGTGATGGTCAGAATTCTATTAGACTCGGACGTGCGAAGTTGGGCGCCCATGCCTAGTACGACCCATTCGCCCTAATATATTATAAGTTGTATCCAAAATTGACTCGCAGTCCGAGTACAAAGGGGGTGAAAAAACAACTGCTCGTACGACATGTAGAGTATGTACATTGTATACAAGAGACTTTCAACGGAAAACCTAGTACAATTGTGGCTTCAAGAGGATACCTCTATATCTGACTCGTGTGACACGTCACTATCTATATCATCAAACATCTTCCCTGAAGTCGCCAAGCCAGACAACTGCAATACACCGCGGGTGATACCAACACCAGTGTCAGCTTTGCGCAGTCTCTGACTTGTATGTTGTTCCATATGACTGTACAGTTCTTGTTCGATCATGATGCGTTTCAGGCGTGTCTTGATAAGTCGATTCTCTGCCCGACGCTCAGAGCGTTGGGCACTGATGAGGGCAATGGTGAGTTCACCATCACGAGGTGTCTCCCAGACTGGGGGAAGATATAAGACATCCATCTGCTTGATTGTCATTAGTCACATTAAATGATATGTCTAGTAATGGCACGCACGCATGGTGGCTCTTGCAACCCGGCTTCATGGGAGGCAGGTGGAGAAGGATATGCGTCTTGACGCTGTTCAAAAACACGGCTACGCCATGAAGCACACTTCAAATTGTGATCATTGGCAATATGTGCAAGGCCAGATGAAGGTGCAAGAGCAGGCATTGTGGGGGACATCGACATTGTAAAAAAAAGTGATGAGTTTGGCTAGTCAGAGATACCCGCAACACGCGTGCGTTTTTCTCTTCTCACTGACTCAGGTTCTTTTTGGGAAGTGAACGGGTTATTCCGAATTTCTGAGACTCGCAAATTTCGTCAAAGCACCGCCCACCGGCGGCTCCAACTTCTATCACCAAGTGGCTGCCCCACATTTCATATTTATTCCCAGCGCGGTTGATATTAGAAAGCGGTAAAGTTGGGTAATGGTTAACTTCCGCAGTATTTAGAGTTGACCGTTGAACGTTGATAAGTCAAAGTTGTGATTTTACAAAATGGTTGGGCAGTGATAATGCACACAAATTCCATTCACGAATTCAAATTGGTTGCGCGAATTCCTCGCTAGTTTATGTAATGATTGGAATTTGAATTCGAGCCTTGTGAATCTAATTTGTAAGCTGGATTGAACAATTGAATCGATCGCACTGGAATTCGTCTGCCAACACAGCCACATAGGAGGCACCACCGATATGACATAAAACACCAGGCATATCAGATTGGTGATCTATGGCATTCTTCGCAGTAAGTTTGGTGGTAATCGATGAATGAATACGTACTTACGGAGAGTAGCAGTCCTTTAAATCCCTGTCACTTTGTAAAGTAGTAGCCCCAGTTCCACCATGTCTGAATCGGAGTCCCATCGACACCATCGTCATGACCTTCTACCACTAGGTTATATTTATCACCCGCCGTCAGCCTCGAACAATAGCTCAGAATTGCTGGAATGGACCGCCAATTCAGTAGGTTGCTCCCTCTCTTTTTTTTTTGACATGTTCTCACGCTTGGTTGACTCCCACTGTTAACGTTCTAGGAATTGCATCCCACTGTAATTGCAAATCTATATCTCTCACATGTTAGAATTGCACACGTCCTTCCGGCGAAAAATGCAGATACCTCGGAATTGGATGACCCGCGTGATTCGATTTACGTGGTATGTCGAGTCACTCTACCTAAGTTCCTATTGATTCCCTCTGGTGCAGAACCCTCTGATGCACCCTAATATATCGGTAAGCGTTTCCATCGACGATCTGCACTGGCAGGGGTTTATTACCAATCCTCCATTGTTTCAGCCATACGACTTCGTCCTACCTAGTAGTGGATGGACGCAAACAAGCGTTCACACAGGGATAGACGGCATCACACGAGTAGTCGTTCAGGTATGTATATCAAGTAGTAGTATTGCAAGGGGCGAAAATTAACAACATTCTGTTACAAGAGGATCACGCAAGCAGTCAATGATCAGCTAACAGGCTCGGACATACAGTTTTTGCTAGGGGACTCCAGTGGCTTGGATCCTGGGCCGTTTCTGCC
>Ga0208982_1000107_pt1 | contig 10864 bp, 11 predicted proteins | sample MedBloCAOM1_O3_FD_187840 | JGI IMG/M metagenome (GOLD analysis project Ga0208982, IMG submission 187840) | Forest soil microbial communities from El Dorado National Forest, California, USA - Mediterranean Blodgett CA OM1_O3 (SPAdes) (version 2) | ecosystem: Environmental > Terrestrial > Soil >... | reverse complement strand
CGCCAGACGAACCGGCTTCCCGAATGGAGGGCGTGATCGTCACACGACCTCAGCACGAGGGAAGGCCGGGCAAGCGCCGACGCGTCGAGCACCGTCGGCCAGGACCTGTTCGGGGGTGACCGGTGGACCACCACGAATACACTGACGCGGTCAGGCTGACCGCGACCGCGCTATCCCATGCGCGTGCTGGCAGCTGGAGGCAGACCGGGGCCGATGTGCAGGCGATGCACGACCGGTACGGCGGCGACGGCATCCAGGTGCTTTTGTACGGCCTAGCTGACGCGATACTGGTTCCTCAGGGCGGCTCCGGGATGCCTGGAGAGCTGGTGATGCCCGTGTGGGTTGACACCACGGGGGCGATTGGGAACGCCGACGATGTGCGTCCACCGGTGCGCTGGGCGGGCCGTTTCATCGCCGCCCGCGCCGTGGGCGATGAGGCGGCGTGCGCAGCGCTGGTCAACTCCTGCGCCAGCGATGGGGAGTATTGCCAGAACGTCTGCGCAATGCTGGAAGTAGCCGCGACGACCCTCAACATCGTCGTCGGGAGTTGCCGGTGAGCAGCACACCGACGGGGGACCTCAACTGAGCGGAGGTTGCCCATGCCCCGGCGCGCGAGTCGGGGCGGCTCACTGTTAGCGGACATCAGCCCTGGATCGGTGCTGAGACAGCCGCACGGTCGCACCACAGTTCGTCAAGTTCTGGGCTGCTGCATTTCTCTGTTGCCGGGCTCGTCGCACGAGCCGAATCCAGAATTGAGGGCGGGGAGGACATGTCACTATCGACACCTGAGCGCCGCTGCGCGGCCCGGCAGTTGATCGGCACGGAAAGAGCGCCGAGGTGAGCGGGGCGTCGATTGCTGGCGACGCGACCGCGCAGATCGCCTCGCCGCTCATGGCCGGCGGCAGCGTCGCCGCGAACGCACCTGCCGACCTCCCTGTCCCTGGCCAGCTATCCCAGGACGATGCCGCAGCTGCGGAGCCGTCGATACCGTCGCCGCGGACCGCGCAAGGCAAATACGAGCATTTGATTCCGCTGCAGCGCCGATATGCCGAGCTGGCGCCCCACGATCCGGACCGGCGGTGGCGACGTGAGCAACTGATCAGTGGCTATCTTCCGGTCGCCGAGCACATAGCCCGCCGCTTTGCCGGTCGCGGTGAGCCTCTGGATGACCTGGTTCAGGTGGCCACTGTCGGTCTGATTAATGCGGTTGACCGTTTCGAACCTGCCCGTGGCTCCAAGTTCTTGTCTTTTGCGGTTCCGACGATTACCGGCGAAGTCCGCCGATACTTCCGCGACCACGGCTGGTCCACGCGGGTGCCGCGCCGGCTCAAGGACCTGAACCTCGCCATCCGGAGCACCTTGGGCGAGTTGTCCCAACAGTTGGGGCGTGCTCCCCGGCCCAGCGAGATCGCCGACCGGCTGGGCGTACCGGTCTCGGAGGTGATCGAGGCACTGCAAGCCGGAAAGGCGTATCGCGGCTCGTCGCTGGATGACATGCTCGGTTGCAGGGAGGGCAGCGCGACGCTGGGCGAGTTCGTCAGTGCCCTGGATGCCCAGCTGGCTCGGATTGACCATCGGGAGACGTTGCGTCCAGTGCTGGCCGAGCTCACGCCCCGCGACCGCACCATTCTCATACTGCGGTTCTTCCACCAACTGACCCAGGCCCAAATCGCCGCGCGGGTCGGCATCTCACAGATGCACGTCTCGCGCGTGCTCCGCCGAACCCTGACGCTGCTCCGCAACAGCATCAGCAGCTCAGAATGACGCCCGCCGGCGCACAAAAAGCGACCGCACGGAATGGGGCACCGATATGAGAATCGTGTGCATCGGTGGTGGACCGGCCGGGTTGTACTTCGCCATCTCGGCGAAACTGCGAGACGCCGGTCACTTGCCTGCGAGCCACTAACCGGCGCGTTAGCCCTGTGTGGATTTGTTAGGCCCGGGCGGATCGGGGTTGGGGTGCGGCGAGGGGGCCACGAGGCGACCGACGGCGATGACGATGGCTGCGCGGTGCTGGGCGAGGCGTTGCGGCGACCAGCCGTTCTCGGTGGCGGCATCGAGGACCGCATCCGCGACGTGGAACCGGGAGGTGACCATCGCGAGGAGCAGCACCAGCAGGTCGGCCGGTGCCAGGTCGGTGGTGACGATCCCGTGTTGCTGGGCCCTGGCGATGGCCTCGATCTTGTCGCGAAACTGTGCGACGTCGGCTGCGGCGGGATCCGCGCGTTCCAGCTGGTCCCAGTTGCCCAGCCGTAGCAGCTTGGGACTGGCCACGAGATGGTCGAACAGGGCACCCGCGAAATGGGGCAGGTCTTCGACGGTGAACGGCACGGCGTCGAACAGCGCGCCCACACGTTGGGTCAAGACGGCGTCGAAGAGCTGCTCTTTGTTGCCGTAGTAGACATAGATCAGGCGCTTGTTGGCCTGGGCGGCCTCAGCGATCCGATCCACCCGCGCGCCAGCCAGCCCATGCTGGGCGAACTCCTCAAAGGCGGCGTCCAGCAGCCGAGCCTTGGTGGCGGTCGAGTCGGGCGGCACGTGTCGCAGCGTACACCGAAGGCCGGTCGGTAACTACCTGGTTATTGACCACCGATCCGTACCGTCGGGCGAGCTGAGGGGCGCACTGACGTGGGCACAGTGAATGTAACTATCTGGTTATTGACTAACCTGCGGGCTCATGCGAACCTGAATCTAACTGGTTAGTTAGGCCCGGCTGCGAGCCAGGAAATGTGTCCTGGGAACGGAAGGAGAAAGAGATGAGGATCAAGGAACTCTTCGGTCTTGGCTACGATCGCAGCGAAAAGGGTTACGAGTCCGGATGGGGCCATAGCGGCCATTGGGGTGGCTGGGGACATGGGGGCCATTCCAACAGCGGTTCTAGGACTGGACTCGCTCCATCGCGCGGCGCGCGAAGGCCGGGGCGTGCTCGGGCCGGAAGCCGAGGCCCAGCAGCCGGGCCGGGAAATATGAGAGCCGTGGGAATCGCGCGAACAGCTTGATCATCGCCGCAGGCGGCCCGTTACGCTTACCCGCCATCACCGGGCGCATCACAATCCGGTGCAGTACCCGCTGCAGCCCCTGCACCAGCATCGTGGGCAGCAGGCGGCGCGAGTGGATCTTCGCGAGGTCGGCCGGGGTCGGCCGGCCACGGCGAAGCGGCTCCGCCAGCAACGTCGCAGCGGCGACGGCGTCCTGCACGGCCAGGTTGATGCCCACCCCGCCGACCGGCGACATGGCGTGCGCCGCGTCACCGATGCAGAGCAGGCCGTCGATGTGCCATTCGGCCAGCAGATTCAGCCGCACATCGAGGAACTTGACGTCGTCCATCGTCTGGAGCTCGTGCACCCGGTCGGCGAACTCTGGACAGATCTCGGTCACGTTGGCGCGGAACGCCTCGATGCCTTCCTTGCGGAGGTCGGCGCCTTTCGGCGCGAGGTAGGCAACCTGGAAGTAGCCGGTGCGCGGCAGCGGCACGGCGAACCGGCGGTGGCGCATCCGCGGGGTCAGCATGCCTTCGCCTTCGTTGTGGTGGCGGGAAAGGCGGAACCACCAGACGTCGAACGGGCAGTCGTATTCCTTCGGCTCCAGGGCCGCCTCGCGCCGGGCCAGTGACCAGCGGCCGTCAGCGGCGATGGTCAGGTCCGCGCGGAGCTCGCCCTCGGTGCCCTCGGCCGTCTTGTAGTAGATCCCGGCGACCCGGCCGCCTTCGCGGATCAGGCCGGTCATCTCGGTCTCCATCCGCAGCGTGAACGTCTGTTCTTTAGCGGCGCTATCGGCGAGCAGGTCGAGGAAGTCCCACTGTGGCACCATCGCGATGTACGGGTGCGACACCTTTAGTCGGGTCATGTCGGCCAGCTTCATCATGCCGCCGTCGTCGGTGGGGAACCCGGCCACGGTGAGCTCGCTGTGCGGCACGGCGTCGAACTTCTCGCCGAGGCCCAGTTCGTCGAGCAGGGTCAGGGTCGACGGGTGCACCGTGTCGCCGCGGAAGTCCCGCAGGAAGTCGGGGTGCTTCTCCAGGACCGTCACCTCGACCCCGGCCCTGGCCAGCAGCAGCCCTGCCATCATGCCGGCCGGACCGCCACCGATTACCACACAGCCTGTGCGCTCGGTCATCTCGATCATCTCTTTTTCATCACTCGTTGAATATGTTGAGGATGCGCTCGGACCGGCCGTGCGTCAAGCACTGTGGCGACGGATACGCTGATTAGCCTACGAGTGAGACGCGTGCTGGCCGTGGCGCAGCAGGTCCCGGTGGGGCTGCTCTCGTAGCGCCGGCGAGCCGGCCGGGAGGTCAGTCCCTCGCGGCGCTATCCGCGATGGTGTTCCAGAACATCAGCTCGTAGGCCTGGAACAGCCGGCCGTAGGTGAACGCTTCGGCGGACTGCCGGCCCGCGTCAATGCCGGCCTGCAGCGCGGCCACGGCCTGCTCCTCGACTTCCGGCACCGGGGTTGCAAAGAAGTCGAAGAACCCGCACGCCTCGTCGTCGAACCCATAGTGCTCGCGCATGGCACCGGTGATGGTGGCGCAGTAGTCGCCCCACGCGGCGAAGTTGGCGATCAGCGCAACGACGACGTCGGCCGGTTCGCCGAACAGGCACAGCCAAGCCAGGTAGGCCGGATATGCCTGGCAACCAGCCTTGGGCTGGTAGGCGCGCAGGGCGGCTTCGTCCAGCCCACTCGCCCGCGCCAACGCGTCGAGCTTGGTCAAAGCGAGACCTTCACCCGCGGCCAGTCCGGCGAACAGTTGCCTGCTGTTGTGCTCCGTGCAGCGCGCGGCGATGGTCAGAAAACTGCGCCAGTCGCTGCGCACGATCCGCATCTCCTCGGCCGCGATGGTGGCGAACACCGACCGGGGCGCCTGGCCGGACGCGATCAGCGGCACCAACCGGTTGTCGTTTTCCGCGGGGGCCAGGGCCTCGCGGGCCGAGGACAACAATTCACGCGCCAAACCGGTCATGGGCGGTGCTCCGATAGTTCAGCCACCTAGCCGGCCGTCGCGAAGGCCCGTCGAGCGGCGGCGAGGCGCACCACCTCAAGCCTGCGTCGCTGGTCTAAGGCCCGGTCGGCGAGCTTTCGGAGGTCTACGGCGGCGAGCTCCGGGTACGAGGGTGCCACCTCGATGAGCGCGCGCCAGAGGCAAAGTTTGCCTTCCACTCCCAGTGAGAGACTCTCGGCCTGCAGCAACCGTGTGAGGTGCGGACTTCCGGTAAAAATCTCGGCCACTCCCAACCGGTGGGCCTTCTCCGCGACCCAGCCCGCGGCCTGCTTGATTGGATGCGTCGTGCTCCCGATCATGTCCATCAGACCCCGCAGCGTGTCGAGGTCCTCTTCGATCTCCTCGGCCAACCGCCCAAGAACCTCCGCATCGGGTTCCCCTTGGATCTCCTCTTGCAGTTGACGGGCCATCTCCACGCCGGCGTGGGCGCCGGCCAGATGGTCGTTGAGGTAGGTGCCCAGTTGTTCGTTTGTTGTCATGGACGCTCCAAGGGTCGAGGCGGCGAGAGTATCCGATCGATCCAACAACTACTGGGCCGTGCGGTTCGGGTCGCCGCGTTCGTCACACCTTGGCGTACGCCAGCCGCCGCTGCCCAGACGCCCGGGTGGCCAGTCCTCGGCGCAGGTAAATGACGTACGAGGAATGCGGCCACGAACAGAGGTAGGGACTTCTGGTTGGACGTAGACACCGTTCTCATGACCATCTGTTCAGAAGCTCGCGGTCGGTACGCCCATGCCTGGATTGACTTGCGTGGGGCCCGCAGCCGAGGGTTGGATATCGATATCGAAGATCGCTGTGGGAATGTACACTGTCGAGCACGAATTGGGTATATCCACCACACCGGAGAGCCGGCCCTCGATCGGCGCTGAGCCTAAAATCATGTAGGCCTGGATGGCGCTATAACCGAACTTGGTCAGATAGTCGATGGCATGCAGACAGGCCCTCTGGTAGGACAGGTGCGAGTCCAGATAGCGCTGAACGCCGTTCAGGGTCACCGACGTCCCGGAGAACGCTAACCACTGGCTGTACTGCGGGTCGACGTTGCCCGGCATGAAGATCGCGTTTTCGGATACTCCATAGGTGGTCATGCCGGCCTTGATGAGGTCGACGTGCAGGTCGATGAACCCGCCCATCTCGATTGCGCCGCAGAACGTGATCTCGCCGTCACCCTGGGAGAAGTGCAGGTCACCCACCGACAGCTTCGCCCCGTCGACGAAGACTGGGTAAAAGATCCGGGTCCCCTTCGTCAGGTTCTTGATGTCCTGATTGCCGCCGTTCTCCCGCGGTGGCGCCGTACGGGCGGCCTCGGCAGCAACCCGGTCGAAGTCGGCTCCGCTAAGATTGCCGAGAATCGCCGAGTCCGCCAGCGGCGGCAGCGCCAGCGGCGGCACCCGCCCGGGATCGGTATCGATGAGCGCCTGCTCGCGCATGTTCCACTTCGCCAGCAGCTCCGTCGAGGGGGCGGTCCCCATTAGACCAGGGTGCACGATACCTGTGTAGGAAACCCCGGGCACGTGCCGTGAGGTCGCGACCCCGCCGCGGAAATCCCAGATCACCTTATATGCGTCCGGGAACCACTCGGTGAGGAATCCACCGCCGTTCTGGGTGGCGAATACGCCGGTATAGCCCCAGCCTTGACCGGCCAAGGGCCCGAAGTCCTCTTGGGGGATCGGACCGATATCGAGGATGTCGACAATGAGTAGATCCCCGGGCTGCGCGCCTTGAACGGCGATCGGCCCGCTGAGCACATGCACGCCAGGTAGCGGCGCGTGCAGGATGTCTTCGGCTGAGTCGTCGTTGTGAATTGCCCCGTCGAACCATTCACGGCAGTGCACGCGGAATACATCACCGGGCTTGACCTCGACCTGGGCTGGGATGTCCGGATGCCACCGGTTGTGCCCGACGATCTGCTGCTCGGTGAATTTCTTGGTGGAATCTAGCGGGAACACGAGTCTTGGCATTGGATGTCCTCAAAATGTTGTGATCTTGGCCGCCCATACGCACGTCTATGGCCGAGGTAGGGACTGCACGGCGGGGTTTGATGCGTCCGCCGGGCTACGTTTGCGTGGTGGCACGGCTGACACCACCTCGGGTTCTTCTCGGGTCTTCTCCGCACGCTCGATCGCGGATACCAGGGCACGGGATCCTAGGAGGAGCATCGGTGGCGAGAACGCCCGTGCCGCCGGACTGCCACATACCGGACATGGCAACCGAGACCCTGCCGTTCCCATCGGCCTGATCACGTCGAAAACGCCATCCAGACCACAACGGTATTGGTAGGTTGCCATACGATCCTTCCGCCGGCGTCGATCATCCGGTGAGCGTAAGGCCGGATCCGGGCTCGCGCGGAGATCCATTAGCAGAACGTTACATCTGCAACATTGAAGCAACCGATCGAGCTTCCGGCCACCGTTGCCGACCAGAAGCGGCCGCAACAGGTCTGCCGATCCGTCGATCTCACTAGGTCGTCGACGAGCTGCATCGTCGTGCACGCGACCGTCGGCCAAGGCGTACGACCAGGTCTTGCTGCCCTTGGGCGGTGGCCGACCGGTCCTGAGCACCCAGACGCTGACCGCGCGGTTCCATCTGCACCACAGCCAGCAACGCCTCCTGAAACGCGGCCAACGTGACGTCACGACGAGGCAAGGAAGCGGCCATTCGGCCTACTGTGGACGCCGACGGCTCCTAGTCATGTGGAGCACAACAGCAGTGCCGTTGTGAGAGGTAACTGATGACCGACGTCAAGCACTACCTGGTTGGGGAGCACGTCGAGGATTTCAATTCTGGACTGATCAGCCGACGGGAGCTGCTCCGTCGAGTGACCCTGATCACCGGGAGCATCGCCAGCACCTTGGTGTTCCTGGAAGTGGCAGGTTGTCGAAGCGAGCCTTCCGGACAGCCGCCCTCGCCAGCATCTCGGCAAGCCAGCACGCCGCAACCATTCGCCACGCCACCCGCTCGACCCACCACTGACGGGGTGACCGTGCAGCCTGACGACCCCCGAATCACGATCTCGCCTATGACGGTGACCGGGACTGACGGTGCGTCCCTGATCAGCTACCACGCCCGGCCAGCCAGCGGTGAACCGGCGGGTGGCATCCTCGTGGTTCACGAGAATCGTGGTCTCGTTACCCACATTGAAGACGTGGTCCGCCGGGTGGCTACTGCCGGTTTCAGTGCCGTCGCCGTTGATCTGCTGTCTCGTCAAGGCGGAGCCGTCAAGCTCAGCGATCCCGCTGACTACGCGGCCGTCTTGAGTAAACAGGACCCCATGGCGATGGTGTCAGACCTGCAACAGGCGCTATCCGCGTTGTCGGGAACCGGCCCGGGGGACCGGCTTGGTATGACTGGTTTCTGTTTCGGTGGTGGCATGACTTGGAGTGCGCTTGCCGCGGGTACCGCGGTCAGGGCTGCGGTGCCTTTCTACGGCCCACCGCCGAAGAATCTGACCGGGCTGGCGACGACCACGGCCGCGGTGCTCGCCATCTACGCCGAGCGGGACACTCGGATCACCAGCACCAAAGACGAGATTGCGCAGCAGCTGAGCCGCACCGGCCGTCCGTACCAGATCAAGGTTTACCCCGGAGTAGACCACGCGTTTCACAACGATACTGGCCCGCGCTACAACGCGACCCAGGCGGAAGCTGCTTGGGTCGCCACCATCAACTGGTTCCACCAATACGTGCGCTAACCCCACGGCTGGATTGGCGCGGACAGTGACGCCGCAGTGGGCTCGCCAGGCACGCGGTGTAACCCGGGTGCCTATTTGTTAGTGGGCCGGGTTCGCGCTGGCCGCGGAGGTGGTGGCGGTGTGATGGGACGGACTGGGTGTGGTCAGGCTGCCGCCGCTCGTATGGGGGCCGGGGCTGACGAGCGAGGTGCGGACGCGCCACAGTTGCGTGTGGTCGATGGCGAGTTCTATCCGGACTGGGAGGCGGTGTACCGGGACAACGTAGGTCGGGTGTATCGGCTGATGTTCGCCAAGGTGGGTAACCGGCCGGACGCGGAGGATTTGACCGCCGAGGTGTTTCTGGCGGCGCTACGTCCGCTGCGGGTCTCAGCCAGCGTGGGTGAGGTGCGGGCCTACCTGTCGGCCACCGCGCGGACGGTCTTGGCCGGGTATTGGCGGCGGACGTTGGGTCGTGAGGTCACCATGCTCACCGATGACGAGGGGCTGGAGTTTATGCCGGCCGAGACCGCGGTGGCCTCGGACGCGGCGGCACGGGCGGGGGTGATCCTGGCGGGACTACCCGAGCCCTATCGGCGCATCCTGCAGTTGCGGTTTGTGGAATCCTGTTCGGTGCGTGAGGCCGCAGCTGCGCTGGGGATAAGCGTGGCCTATGCGAAGGTGCTGCAGCATCGGGCCTTGCGTCGAGCCGCGCAGCTGGAGGTGGACAGGTGAGTGCACGGGGCGCGCGCCGGTTCGTCGCGGACTTGCTGCGAGGTCGTCGGCCGCGATCGTTTCGCGCCGACGACACTGACGTCGAGCAGTTGCGTGCGGCGATCACGCTGCGGGCCGCGCAGCCGGGTAGCGCGACGCCGAGTGAGGAGTTCGTCACCGATCTGCACCGGCGGTTGGCCGCCCAGCTGGCACGCGAAGAGATGGAGGAGCCGATACCAGCGCCTCGGCCGGTGGTTGACAGCACCCGGCGAAAACTGGTGGCGGCCAGCTCAATCGCGGTGGCGGCCGCGGCGGCCGGTGCCGTGCTGGATCACACGGTGATCAGCCGTGGTCCTGCCCAGAGCGGGGCTGGCGGGCAGCAGACGTTGGTCCCGAGCACCGGTCAGTGGCGCACGGTGAGTGTCAGTGCGGATCTGGCCGAGGGCGGGGTGCAGGGTTTTGACCTGGGCACGGTCGTCGGGTTTGTAGCTCGCACCGGTGGTGCGCTGCGGGCGGTATCGGGGGTCTGCACGCATCTGGGTTGCCGGTTGGCCCTGGATGCGGCGGCCCGGCGGCTGGACTGCCCGTGCCACCGCACGTCTTTCGCGGTCAGCGGCGAGTTGCTGCGGTACCAACTGCCCGTGCCGCCCGCGGCATTGCCGCAATTCGAGGTCCGGGAGCTGCACGGCGAGGTGCAGGTCTACGCCCCACCAGGTCCGGTGATCTAGGCCCGGTGGTGTAAGCGCAATCCCTATCGCCACCCTCGGACTGCTCGCCGTCCCACTGCTCCACCACACCAGCACCCGCCGAGCTCTTTGCCAGTTGTGAGAGGTGAGATCCATGGAGGGAAGGCTCCGGGAAGGGCTGGCTCATACCGTCACAGCGACATCTACCGCCATGAATAAAGGAGAGACGCCATGGCGATCTCAGCGACCATGCCCGCCGTCACACATGTCGCCGTAACCGTGACCGACCTGGCCGTCAGCGAGGAGTGGTACACCACGGTCCTGGGCATCAAGCCCGTCATCGACGAGGACACTGGCCCGTTCCGGCATATCGTCTACGAGCTCGGCAACACCCTGCTCGGGCTGCACGGCTTCCCCCACCTGGCCAGCGACGAGCCTTTCGACGAGCGCAAGCCGGGTCTCGATCACATCGCCTTCGGCTGCGCGAACCGCAGCGAGCTGGTGGAGTGGGCCGCTCGCCTCGACGAGCTCGGCATCGCCCACGGTGACATCGTCGATATGGGATATGGATCTGGCCTGTCGTTCCGCGATCCGGACAACATCGCCCTTGAGCTATTCGCCCCGCCGTCCTGAGCAGCTGGTGGCCAGCCGGGCGACATCAACACTTCGCTGCCGCGCGACGGCACCGTTCGGCGTCGATCGGCTGGCCTGCTCCGTGAAACTTTTCCGCGGCGGTGTGCATTCGCTCTCGCGCCGTCGTGTGGTCGCCACTGGCGCCCGCCACCGCGGCTTGCGCCT
>Ga0208982_1000106_pt1 | contig 10878 bp, 10 predicted proteins | sample MedBloCAOM1_O3_FD_187840 | JGI IMG/M metagenome (GOLD analysis project Ga0208982, IMG submission 187840) | Forest soil microbial communities from El Dorado National Forest, California, USA - Mediterranean Blodgett CA OM1_O3 (SPAdes) (version 2) | ecosystem: Environmental > Terrestrial > Soil >... | reverse complement strand
TCACCCTGTCGTCGCCGACGGCATCGCCTACTGCGGGTGGCGCGATGCGGGCCTGATCGTGCTCGACGTCAAAGACCCGGCGCACCCCGCCTTTCTGGGGCAACGCAATCTGCATCCGCCGTTTGGCGGCGCTACGCACACCGCGCTGCCGCTGCCTGGGCGGCAGCTGTGCGTGGTCGCGGATGAGGCTATGCAGGACATCGCGCAAGAGCCGCAGAAGTACATTTGGATGATGGATGTGCGCGACAAGGCAAATCCCGTGTCGATCTCGACCATGCCGATTCCCGCAGAACTGCCTTTCGTTCAGAAGGGCGGCACGTTTGGGCCGCATAACTTATGGGAGAACCGTGCAGACGCCTTCGTGAGTGAGACCCAGGTGTTTGCGACCTTTCAAAGCGGCGGTGTTCGTGTCTACGACATCGACAATGCGTTCCGGCCGAAGGAAGTTGCGCACTTCGTGCCGCCGCCGCCAAAAAAATTGATCGATCCACGGCCGGGTATCAAACGCATTACCCATAGCGCCGACTTGTACGTCACCCGCGACGCGCTGATCTACGTCACGGATTACAACGGCGGCCTGTACGTCTTGGAGTACCACTAACTAACTGTCGATCTGGCTGAATGTAGGGGAGTTATCGAATGAATAAAATGTTGAAGCGCCATCTAGGCGCCATTGTGATGTTGGCAACCATCGGAGGCGCGCGGTCGGCGTTGGCTGCAGACACGCCTGCGACAGAAGCTCCAGCGGCACTCGACGAGATCACCGTCACCGCTGAGAAGCGCGCCGAGAACGTGCAAAAGGCACCGAGCACCATTTCCGTCGTGTCTGGCGACGAGTTGGTCACGCGCGGAATCGAGGACATCAGCCAGGCGACCGCTGTGTTTCCGTCGGTCAAGTTTGGTCAGATCAGCGGCACGGTACATCTGTACATCCGAGGCATCGGTGCTGAGCAGGATCGTGCCTCGATCGACCCGCTCTCGGCGATGACTGAAAACGGCATAACGCTGCCGCGCGAAGTCACCGGCAATAACCTATACGATCTGGGGGCGATCGAAGTGCTGCCCGGGCCTCAAAGCACCCTCTACAGCACCAGCGCAGCGGGCGGCATCGTCGCGGTGCGCGACAATCGGCCGACAAAAAACCAAGAAGGCTCATTGCTGTTCGAGACCGGCAACTTTGATTTGAAGCACGTCACTGCGGTGGAGAACCTGCCGATCAACGATGCACTCGCGGTGCGCGTGGCTTTCGATTCCCGGAATCATTCCGGATACGAGACCAGCGGTGCGGATTCGGCCGATGAAATAGGGACGCGCCTGTCGGCGCTCTACACCCCCAGTGATGCGTTCTCGGCTTATGTGTTCTACAGCTACAACCACACAGGCGGGCAGCCGGCCAATACCGTCACCCTTACGGGAAATCACCAGTTTGCCGATCCCAAGCACCCCTGGAATGACGCCTCATGCACCGACTCCGGCGCAGGGGCTCCGCTGGGAGTCAATCCATTGTGCGACCCGTTCTACATCGGCAAGCAATCGCAGGACTTCTCGACCAACATTCTCGGCGGCCAGTTCGATTTGCACCTGCCGGGTTTTACCGTCAGCATGATTCCAGGCGCCGTGGTGGACAGTGGCACGACTCTTCAGTACTTCAGTCCGTTTCCCAACTATCAGGTCATTGGCGATCATCAATACAGCGATGAGTTGCGAGTGACGAGCGATTCCGAAAAGCCGTTGAAATGGATGGGTGGCCTGTATTGGTACCAGCAGCGCGAATACCAGTACTTCAGTGTGAACAACACGCTCGCGGAAAACCTGACTCAAATTGACGGCAATCCCCAGATTTGGAATGAAGACAAGACCTATGCCGCTTTCGGGCAAATGACCTACTCCATCGTCGATTCATTCCGGGTCACCGGCGGTTTGCGCTATTCCTCGAACTTCAAGAGCGCCAATGGATGTAATTGCTCCGCCGGCGGCGGGCAAGGGGTTTACTTCACCTTCAATCACAACTGGCCGCGGCTGGACTGGAAGGTGGGACTGGAAGCCGATATTGGCGCCAATGGCCTTTGGTATGCGACGGTGCAGACCGGCTTCAACAACGGCGCCTATCAGTATTTCAACTCCTCGGGCCTGTTGGGTCCAGCCAATGCAGGTCCTGCGCCGGTAGTCCAACCCTCGAAGCTGGTTTCCTATTCCACCGGCACGAAGTTCCGCTTTTTCGACAATCGGCTGGAGGTCAACAACGAGATCTATTTTTATAACTATAAGGACTTGTTGATCGCACCGTTTGACGACAACCCGGCACACTTCGGCACGGCGTTCTATAACGCGGATAAGACTGAAATCTACGGCGACGAATTGGACATCAAGTACCTGGTGACCTCGAGCGATCAGCTGACGTTTAATTTCAACTACAATCACGCTCGCGCGATCGATTTCATCGTGGGCGATCCGCCCACCAACTACGGCGGGCTGCAATTGATCGAGGCTCCGGATATCGTGGCGGACTTGGGATTTCGGCACACGTGGACGGCGCCAAATGGTGCCAATGTCGAATTTAACCTCGATACGCATTACGAGAATGGATTTTGGGGGACCTTCGACCACGCGCCTACCACCCATCAACCCGCCTTCACTCGGACGGATTCAAACCTGACGTATAAGTCGCAAAGCGGCAAGTGGAACGTGGCCTTGTTCGGCCGGAATCTGGAGAATCGCGCAGTCATCGGTCCCGGCGCCTTTGTCGGCGCGGGCACGATTGGCGGCGTCTACTGGTTGTTGCCGCCACGTACCTACGGAGTCAGGCTAGGAATCAACTGGTGAGCAGTTCGCCGCCGCGGGATTGGCGTTTCTGGTGCGCGTACGCCGTCATGGTCGCGCCCAATGCCGCGGTGGGACTGACCCTGGCCGCGATGCCGCCGATTTTGCCGGAACTCGCTGCCAGCGTCGGCGGAAATCGCAATGCACAGCTGATCACATCGGTCGCGGGATTCGGAATGATCGTTGGCGGCATGTTCAGCGGCCGTTTGCTGGAAAGGGCAGGCATTCGTGCCTTTACCCTGGCTTCTCTCGTGATCTACGGCGCTTTCGGATCCCTGGGCTGGTTTCTATCGAGCGCCCTGAGCCTCGGCACGAGCCGCTTTGTGTTGGGCATGGGCGGCGTGTTCTTCAGCACTGCCGCGCTGGCTCTGACGGCTGCGACCTTCACGGGCGAGGCGCGTTCGCGAGTCATCGGTCTGCAACAGGCCACTTCACAGGTCGTGAATGTATGTGCCGTGTTCATAGTCGGTGCTTTGGTGTCGATCACGGGGTGGCGCGGCGCATTCCTGCTGTACGGCGTTTTCGCAGCGGCGCTGCTGTTGTTGGCGCTGGTCGGCGTGCACACCACGCGCGCTGCTGCCGACACCGAGGATGTCGCAGTTACGGCAGCAAAACCCCAGGGTTTCGCCTTGAGCATTGCCCCGGTCTGCGCGCTTACCACTCTGATGGGCATTCTCACGGTCATTCCGATGGCGCAGCTGCCCTTCGCTCTGGCCGACATCGGCCACGGCTCGCCGCAACAAGTCTCAATCGTACTCGGAGCCAACTTCATATTGGCGGCGGTGAGCGCCATGAGCTTCGCGCGTTTGAAAACCCGCTTCGGCAAACGTTCCACGTTCATGATGGGACTGACTGTCGGCATGCTGGGAATAGCCGCGATGGGATTCATTCATAGCATCCCGGCAGCCTGCGCCGCCGCCGCTTTCGCAGGATTTGGCACAGGTATCTATAACACCTATGTATTCGATCACGGCGTGGAAATTTCGCCGCCCATCTACCACGGCAGAGCGGCGGGACTGTTGTTTGCGTTCATGTTCTTTGGCGCCGCAATCAACCCCTTGGTCGCCGGTGTGTTTGAGAGTCTATTCGGCCTTCAGTATGCATTCCCCGCGATGGCCCTCGTGGCACTCATTTGCGGCCTACCTGTGATTTTGCGTCGAGGCGCGCCGCGCGCCCACACCGGAGCCGTTTGATCTCGGTAAGCTCTTCCGTGCAGATACTGGCAGCACCGAGCAGCGCCAGTGCCACCAGCGAGTGTCACGGCCATGTTCTGGTATCAGGATCCTATGGCGGCGAATACAACGCCTACCACGCTGCGAAATGGGGTCTGCGCGGTGTTGTGTTGAATGATGCGGGTGTCGGCAAGAACCGCGCTGGAACCCGTGGTCTGGACTATCTTGATGCCATGCACCTGCCGGGCGCGACCGCGGACGCATTCACTTGCCACATCGGCGATGGCGAACACATGCTCGAAAATGGCTGTATCAGTTACGTCAATCAATCTGCGTTGGCCCTTGGATGCGAGCGCGGACAAAGTGTGCGCGAGTGCGCCGCGCGCATGCGCGCAGGCGCCCTGATCGAGCAAGTATTGCCCCTATTGAGCGGTGGCAAACGCCATGCGCTCAATTACGCGCAAAAAGCACCGCCTGTCGTTTGCGTGGATGCCGCACCAATGCTCACCGCGGATGACGCCGGGAGCATTGCCGTGACGGGCTCGCACGCGGCTCTGTTTCGCGGCCGACCCGACAATGTCATCCAAGTGGCGGTGCGGGCCATATTTTTTAGCGACGCAGGCGTAGGGCTCGACGATGCCGGGGTTGCCCGTCTGCCGACACTGGATCCCCGAGGGATCATTGCGGGTGCTGCATCGCATGCCAGTGCTGAGATAGGTAATGCGCGGTCGATTCATGACGAAGGTGTGCTGTCTCGGGTCAATGCGGGGGCGGTGGCGCTGGGGGCGAAGCCTGGGATGCGCATTCGAGACTTCATCATCCGGCTTCGTGGCCTGTGGAGAGAAACGGCGTGAGACTGGCGCGTGTTGGCAGTGTAGGTCAGGAGAGACCCGCATTGGTGGATGACGACATGACAATTCGAGACCTGTCGGACATCGTTGTTGATTGGACGCCGACCACAATCTCAGCACCGAGCATCCAAAGAATATCCGCCATCGACCCGCGCACTCTCCCGGTGGTTGCGGCACCGATTCGCTTTGGTGTGCCGATCAAAGGGATCGGCAAGTTCTTAGGCATAGGCATGAATTACAAGGATTTCGCGGCCGCCGCGAACCGTCCGCTGCCTGCGGAGCCCGCGCTGTTCACCAAGGCGATCAGCTGCCTCAACGGGCCGGACGATGACATCGTGCTGCCGCGCGCATCGTTGCAGACCGACTGGGAGGTGGAGCTTGGGGTGGTGATCGGACGCACGGCCCGATGCGTCGAGCGCGCCGAGGCGCTTGAATTCGCGGCAGGCTACACCTTGGTGAACGATCTCTCCGAACGCTCCTATCAGAATGATCGTGGCGGCACCTGGGACAAAGGCAAGGGCTGCGATACTTTCGGTCCGGTAGGACCGTGGCTGGTGACGGCTGATGCCGTGACGGATCCGCAGCGAATCGATCTTTGGCTGGAGCTCAACGGTGAGCGGCTGCAAAGTGGCAATACCGCAAACATGATCTTCTCCGTCGCGGAACTTATCGCGCACGTGAGTCAGTTCATGACCTTGGAGCCTGGCGACATCCTGACCACGGGAACGCCTGCCGGTGTCGGATTTGCACTCAAGCCGCCGCGGTTCCTAAAGGCTGGCGATAGCATGCGGCTCGGCAGCCAAATTCTCGGAACTCAGCAACAGACGGTGAGGGAGTGGAAAGCAACTTGACGCACGCGAACTTTATTGGCGGTGAGTGGACGAAATCCTCGGACACGTCCCGCAACATCAATCCGTCGGATACGAACGATCTTGTCGGGGAATACTGCCGGGCGGGCATCGGGCAGGTCGATTCAGCCATTGCATCGGCTCGGGCTGCGTTTCCGAAATGGTCGCGCTCATCTCCACAGCTGCGTGCCGACATTCTCGACAAGGTGGGTACCGAGATCCATGCGCGGCGCGCCGAGTTGGCAGATTTGCTGGCGCGTGAAGAGGGCAAGATACTCAACGAGGCCATGGGCGAAGTCACCCGGGCTGGATACATTTTCAAATATTTCGCCGCCGAAGCGGTGCGCGCCGGGGGCGAATACCTGCACTCGATTCGTCCAGATGTGGAGGTGGAAGTCTCACGCGAACCGGTGGGCGTGATCGGCGTTCTGACACCTTGGAATTTCCCGATCGCGATACCGTCGTGGAAGATTGCACCGGCGCTGGCGTACGGCAATTGCGTTGTGTTCAAGCCCGCAGATCTTGTGCCCGGATCGAGCTGGGGCCTTGCCGAGATACTATCGCGCGCCGGCCTACCCGCAGGTGTGTTCAATTTGGTGATGGGGCAAGGAACCGTGGTCGGCGATGCGATAGTCAACCACGATGGCATAGACGCGGTCACGTTTACCGGCTCGGTCAAGACCGGACAGAGTATTTTGCAGGCCTGCGCCCGGCGCGGCGTCAAAGTGCAACTCGAGCTTGGCGGAAAAAATCCGCTCATCGTGTTGAACGATGCAGACTTGGAGACGGCGGTGCGGGTTGCGCTCGACGGGGCGTATTTCTCGACGGGCCAGCGTTGTACCGCCTCCTCGCGGCTCATTGTAGAATCGGACATCCATGACCGCTTCGTCGCTGGTCTGAGCAAAGCTCTTGGGCAGCAGATTGTGGATGATGCACGAAAGCCAGGCACGACCATCGGCCCAGTAGTGAATGCCACACAACTGAATCAAGACAAAGAATATATTGAGATTGGCAAGAAGGAAGGGGCTACGCTCGCCTTTGGCGGCGAGGCGATCCAGCGCTCAACTCCCGGCTTCTATCTGGCGCCAACGCTATTTACGGATTCGCGCAATGAACAGCGAATCAATCAAGAAGAGATTTTTGGCCCGGTCGCGAGTGTTATCCGAGTGTCGGGCTACGAGGAGGCGCTGCAAACAGCCAATGCAACGCGATTCGGATTGTGCGCCGGCATCGTTACGTCATCCCTCAAGTACGCGCGGCATTTTCAGCGCAACGCCGATGTGGGTATGGTGATGGTGAACCTGCCAACTGCCGGAGTCGACTATCACGTGCCGTTTGGAGGGCGTAAAGAGTCCAGCTTCGGGCCCAAGGAACAAGGGCAAAGCGCCCGCGAATTTTTCACGCAAAGCAAGACCACCTATATAAAAGCCACTTGACGCGCACCGCTGGCCGGAGTCAACGGTTTGGACTGTTTGCCCAGCGGCCGCATAGTTCGGCCGTTTGAACATCGGCTGGCAGAAACGCTTCCAGCGCCAATTCGGACAAGGTAATGTCCCGTGCTGTGCCAAAAAGCGTCGTCGTCGACAGGAACGACAACATGCCGACCTTCGTCACCAACTGCAGAGGGACGAACACCCCGCCGACATCCGTCTCCGGAGATTCCGGCTGCGGCCGTTCACCACTGAAAGGATAGGCGGATAGCTCCGCTAGCAGCTGAGCCAGTACGGGATCACTGGTTGCTGCCGCTTGGTGCCGCAGTCGATCCAGCAGGTGCGCCCGCCATTCCCCAAAATTGGCGATCCGCGGCGCGAGACCCCTCGGATGCAGACTCAACCGCAGCACGTTTACCGGCGGGTCCAACAATTGTGGCTCCGTGATGTCCGCGAGCAACGGCGCAACCGACGCGTTGGCAGCCACCAAGTTCCAATGCCGATCAACCGCGACGGCGGGATAGGGCTCATGGCCCTTGAGTACGCGCTCGATCGCCGACTTTACCGCTGCCATCGACGGATGATCCAACGCTCGCTCGGCAAAAACCGGCGCAAATCCCGCAGCAAGCAGCATCGCATTGCGTTCGCGCCGCGGCACCTCCAGCCGTTCTGCCAAATGCAGCAACATCTCCCGGCTAGGTGCCGCGCGGCCGCTTTCCAGAAAGCTCAGGTGCCGCTGCGAGATTTGCGCGAGCACGGCAAAACTCAGCTGACTCATTTGCCGCCGGCGTCGCCAGGTTCGCAAATATTCGCCGGCCGCCGCCGCTCTCTTATTCACGCCGTATTCTCCAACGTGACCATAAAGCCGTTGATGTCCCGATTGAGTCTTTTCCGATGCGTCCAATACAGCCCATGAGGTCCGCCCTCATAAATGATCAGCTTTGCGCCCGGGATCAGTTTCGCGGCAGGAGCCGAAGTCAGCCCGACCGGCGCAGAGACATCCCGATCACCGTGGATTAATAGAGTAGGCACTTTAATCCGCTTGAGCTCTGCCCGGAAGTCCGTGGTCGGTTGAATTCTCGACAGCGCCAGCATTGCTTGATGAGAAGTCAGGTGCATCATTCCCAGCGTCGCGTCGATCATGCCTCGTGATGCCAGACCCGCAAAATACGCCTCCGCACCGCTCTCGGCCCAGCCAGGGAAGTCCTCCATGAGCGCAGTCCGCAATTGCTCAAAAACCTCGCCGTCGACGCCGTCCGGATTGCTGTCCGTCTTTGTAAGATATGGAATCGCCGCCGGGGCTACAAACACCACACCCGCGATGTGACGGCTTCCATGACGGGACAGGTAGCGCACCACCTCTCCACTCGCGAAGGAATGCGCGACCAGGACGACACCGTTCAAACCCAACGTCTCGATCACGCACAGAAGGTCGTCGGCCAGCGTATCGAAATCGTACCCTCGGCCGGGATCGCTGGAACGGCCATGGGCGCGCCGGTCATAGGCGATGCAACGCCGCCCCTGTTCCGAGAATGGCTGCATTTGATGGTCCCACATGGATGAATTGAGGGTCCATCCCGACAAAAAGAGCAGGGGCTTGCCCCTGCCCCAATCGCGATAGAAGAGGTCGACACCGTCCGGTGTGCGAATGTAATTGGGTTGCTGAAGGGCAGCAGCGGAGCGATTTCTCGTGGGAGCGTCGATCATAGGATATTCCTCAAGAGTTTGACGTTGGGAGCCGGCGGGCGCGAGTCAATTGCTGGCAGGGACGGCGCGATTTGCGCAAAGTTAGTCATGTTGCTCTCCTTGAAGTGTCGTGTTGATGCGGCACACGATAAGCAACCCGACATACTCTTCTCAATTACCTAAGAGGTAATCGGATCACCCCAGCGTTATTGCTAGAATGCGATTTCCGGAAGCAAAGAGAATCAGCATGACAGACCATCGCATTGCCTTAAGAACATGCGCCGCTATTTTCGCGGCAACCGTATCAATGGCCGGCGCACTCGCCGATGCCGCGCCAAGCGCACCCGTCGCGCAATTTCAACGATTCAAGATTGGCAGCTACAGCGCTGTCGCACTCAAAGACGGCGTGATCGAGATGCCCGTCGACGGCAAGAGTTTCGTCGTCGGCCAGTCTAACCAGGCAGTCGGCGCGGTGCTCAAGGCGGGCGGGGCCCCCACGGACCATTTCGAGTTCAGCATTCAGCCCCTGCTGGTACACGCCGGAAATCACGTGATGTTATTCGACACCGGCGTCGGCAATTGGTATGGCGACAGTGGCGGCAAGCTGGGTGAGTCGATGAAGGCGGCGGGCGAGATGCCGGCAAGCGTCACGGATATCTATATTTCGCACGCCCACGGCGATCATGTCGGCGGATTGATCACGCCTTTGGGTGGGCTCGCCTTCCCCAATGCGACCATTCACATGTCCACCTCTGAATGGAAGTGGCTCGGAAACCTCACTGAGGAGCAGGCCAGGAACCTGGCCGTTCAGCACGTCTCGGAATTCGTGAGCACCATTGGGCCGAAGGTAGTTCCTTTCGAGCCCGGCGCGGATCTCCTGGTCGGCATCGTCAAAGCAGTTGAGCTCAAAGGGCATACGCCGGGACATTCTGGTTACCTCATCGGCACCGGTGCCGACAGCGTGCTGGTCTTCGGTGATGCAATGCACAGCTCGCTGGTGTCTGTCGGCAAGCCGTCCTGGCATGTCGCATTCGATGGCGACCAAAAGCTCGGAGCGGCGACCCGAGTCGCTCTCGTCAACGAGTCCGCGGCCAGTGGTCAGCGCCTCTACTCGGAACACTTCCCGTTCCCAGGGCTGGGTAAGATCGTGAGGACGAAGAGCGGCGCCGCTTGGCAGGCGGAGTCGCTGCATTGAAATCGGTGCAGACGTAATTTATGGCGAGGGCTTTGGTTGAATGCCAACAGCCCGTCTCCTCGTCGAAGCCTCGACATTGTGTAGAAAGGTCGTGAAACCGTCGGTCGCGGGAGGCAGGGAATTCAGCAGCATCACCGCGCTGACCTGCCCTCGGTGACCGACGCCATGGGTGATCACATGCATGAGCATTTCCTCGCGCGACATGCGCCCTAGAGCACCATCGGTAAAAGCGAAATCCACGTGCTCTTCCAGCTGTGCACGATCAAGCGTTGACACGTAGTCGACGTACTCGCGGTCGCTGTCGCGGATATCAACGGACAGTTCTTGAAGCGTGGGCATTTTGCTCAAATTCGCGGAGGTAAAGCCATGATCTTTGCGTCGCAGGTGCCCCGCGAAAATTCGGTCGACGACATAGGTGTGGCTCAATGCCTTGATGGCCAAGGGCGTCACAGGAGATTTCGCGTCAAGCTTTGCCAAAGCGCTCAATAGCGCATCGTTTGCCCAGGCCTTAAATCGAAACAAGTCTTGCAATACGCCATGCATCGCGGTCTCTCCTCTCAGGCAAAGTGTTGTGTGCCGTCTCCAGCTGGTTCAGAATACGAGCGATAGCTCACGTTTTGTACTCGCATTGCAGGCCTGCATAAGTGGCCAAAAAAGTCAGCGTAAACGTCAGGAAATCCGCCTCACAGGAGCGATCGCGCCTGACTGTCAACGCTATTTTGGAAGCGACCGCTCGCATTCTTGTCAAAGAAGGCTTCGATAAGGCCAGCACCAACCGGATCGCAGATTTGGCAGGTGTGAGTGTGGGTTCTCTCTATCAGTATTTTCCCTGCAAGGAAGCGATCGTTGCTGCACTCATAGACCGGCACAACCAGG
>Ga0208982_1000105_pt1 | contig 10896 bp, 10 predicted proteins | sample MedBloCAOM1_O3_FD_187840 | JGI IMG/M metagenome (GOLD analysis project Ga0208982, IMG submission 187840) | Forest soil microbial communities from El Dorado National Forest, California, USA - Mediterranean Blodgett CA OM1_O3 (SPAdes) (version 2) | ecosystem: Environmental > Terrestrial > Soil >... | reverse complement strand
TGGGCGATGCACCGATCGATGCGCTCACGGCCGCCCATCTGCGCATGTGCCGCTCGTTGATCGGACGTCATTACTCGCCGTTGCGAATCGAGTTTCGGCGATCGCGGCCGGCGAAAATAGATGATTTCAATGCGCTGTTGCGTTGTCCTTTGGTTTTCGATGCACCGCAGACGAAGTTGGTGTTCGATCAAGAAACGGTGGAGCGGCCGTTGGAAGGCGCCAATCCGGAATTGGCGCGCCATAACGATGCCATCGCCGTGCAGTATCTGTCGCAACTGGAACGCGACAACATCGAGGCTCGGGTGCGCGAGGTCTTGACCCAGCGGCTGGCACGAGGCGAACCTTCCCAGGAAGAAATCGCCGAACTGCTCAACATGAGTGCGCGCACGCTGCAGCGCAAATTGCTGGAGAGCGGCACGACCTACAAAGAGATTTTGGACGACACGCGCCACGCCCTGGCGCTGGCTTATTTGAGCGCGCCGCGTCACAGCGTCAGCGATGTGACCTATTTGTTGGGTTTCTCGGCCGGCAGTTGCTTCACGCGCGCGTTCCGCCGCTGGACCGGGCAGTCGCCGTCTGATTGGCGCGCTTCCGTGCTGGCGCGTCCGCTGGCGCCGCGGCCCAAGGCCTTGGTCGAGATTGGGATTCGACCCGCCATCTGAAACCCTCAGTGATGTTCGTTGATGGTGCCCAGCGAGGTTTCCAAATCGTTGGCCAGCTTGATCAGACGCGGCCTGACTTTTTCCAACAAGAATTCCTTGGACACGATGTAAGCCGGCGCGCCGCAATTGATCGGCATCGGCGGCAGGCCGCCGCCCGGTCGCACCGGCACTGCGATGGCGTTGACGTCCTTCTGCCATTCACCGAACGAACAGCACACGCCCAATTCCCTGATGTCGCTCTGCGCCCGCACCACGCCTTCGCGAATCTCGGTCCAGCGGCTTTCCGGCGCCAGCTCGCACACGCGTTCGACGATTTCATTTCGCTCGCGCTCGGTGACCGCGGTCAGATAGGCACGACCGATGGCGGAGGTGGCGATGTTGATGCGCGAGCCCATGTCCAAACTCAAGGTCACGGCACCTGACCCGCGCACCACATCGATGTACAGCATCGACAACCGATCACGCGTGCCCAAGGTCACCATGCATTCACTGAATTCCGCCAGTTCCTGCATGCGCGGATGCGCGAGCTTGCGAATGTCGAGGCGCGCGAACATGGCGCTGCCGAGACTCAACGTAGCGGTGCCGAGACTATATTTGGCGCTGTCTTCGACGTACACCAGATAGCCCAGCTTGGTCAGCGTATTGGTCAGACGCGAAACCGTCGATTTGGGCAGGCCGCAGGCGCGCGCCAAATCCTGATTGCCCAGCATGCGATCGCCGTGTCGAAAGCAGGCCAACACTTCCAAGCCCCTTCCCAAGGCATTGACGAAATGGCGATCGGCTTTGGTTTCGGCCGTCACCGCAGAGATATTCGGCTTCTTCATGGACATCATTGACTTTCCTCGCTCGGAATCCGCATAATTTTGCACCATTTCAGAATTATATTCTGTACTGCAGAACATAAGCGAGCAAATATCCCATGCGGCTAGAATTTACCGAGGAAGAGCAGGCCTTCCGCGAGGAAGTGCGCGCCTTTCTGAAGGCCAAGCTGCCCGCCGGCATTCGTGACAAGGTCCTGGGCGGCTTCGAACTCAGCCGCGATGACCATGTGCTCTGGCAGCGGACCCTGCATGAGCGGGGGTGGGGCGGCTTAAGCTGGCCCAAGCAGTTCGGCGGACCCGGCTGGGATTCCGTCCAGCAGTATATTTTCGAGGAAGAGGCCGCCTTGGCCGGCGCTCCCCGTCTCATCCCTTTCGGCACGCGCATGGTGGCGCCGGTCATCATGGCCTTCGGCAATGCTGCCCAGCAGCAGCGCTTCCTTCCCAACATCAGTTCGGGCGCCGAATGGTGGTGTCAGGGTTATTCGGAGCCGGGGGCCGGCTCGGATCTGGCGTCGCTGAAAACCCGCGCGGTCCTCGAGGGCGATCACTACCTCGTCAACGGCCAAAAGACCTGGAACACCCTGGGTCAGTTCGCCGATTGGATCTTCTGCCTGGTGCGCACCGATCCTGGCGCCAAGCAGCAATCCGGGATCACCTTTCTATTGATCGACATGAAGTCGCCCGGCATCAGCGTGCGCCCCATCACCCTGCTCGACGGCGGGCACGAAGTGAACGAAATCTGGTTCGACAATGTGAAAGTGCCGGTGCAAAACCGCATCGGCGATGAAAACAAAGGCTGGACCTACGCCAAATTCCTCTTAGGTCACGAGCGCACCAACATCGCCGGCATCGGCGGCGCAAAGCGCGAATTGGCGCGCCTGAAGCGCATCGCCTCCACTGAGCAGAAGAACGGCAAGCCGCTGCTCGATGACGCCTTGTTTGCCGCGCAAATCGCGCAGGTGGAAATCGACTTGTGGGCGCTGGAAATCACCAACCTGCGGGTGTTGTCCGGTGAGAAGGGCTCGAAGGCGCCGGGCCCGGAAGCCTCGATCCTGAAAATTCGCGGCACCGAAATCGCGCAGCGCATTTCCGAGCTGCTGATGCGCGCGGTGGGTCCGTATGCATTGCCATTCCGCCGCGAGGCCATGGAAGCAGGCTGGCAGTCGGATCCCAACCACGAGCCGGCGGGTCCGCGGTACGCCTCGACGCTGGCGGCCTCGTATATGAACCTGCGCAAGCTGTCGATCTTCGGCGGCACCAACGAGATCCAAAAGAACATCATCTCCAAGATGATCGTCGGCCTCTAGGAACCCACCATGGACTTCGAATTCAGCGACGAGCAGCAGCAGTTGCATGACACCGTCGATCGCTACCTCAACGAGCAATACGACTTCGATAAATTTCGCGCGGTGAATAAATCCGCGGAAGGCTGGGACAAGGCGACCTGGAAGGGACTTGCCGAGCTTGGCCTGCTGGCCATCAATGTGCCGGCCGAGCAGGGCGGATTGGGGTTCGGTCCGCTGGAAAATCTGGCGCTGATGGGCGCCTGCGGACGCAATCTTCTGCTCGAACCGTTCTTGAGCAGCGCCATTATCGCAACGGCGGTGTTGCGCCACTACAGCGGCACGGCTGCCGCTGCCGAGCTGCTGCAGAAGATGGCGGCAGGCGGGAGCATTGCGGTGTTGGCACACTACGAAAGCGATTCGCGTTTCGAGGCTCAGTGGGTCACCACGCGGGCGCAAAAATCCGGCGACGGCTACAAGCTCGACGGGCACAAAGCGGTGGTCATGCATGCCGCCGCGGCCGATATGCTGCTGGTGTCCGCGCGCACCGCCGGTAGTCCTGGCGATGTGGAGGGGGTGTCGTTGTTTTTGGTGCCACGCGAGGCCAAGGGCGTGATCTTGGAGTCTTATCCGACCATCGATGGGCAGCGCGCCGCGGATGTCTACTTCAAGGACGTCGAGATTTCGGCGGCCGGCCGTCTCGGCGAAGAGGGCTCGGCGTTTCCCACCATCGATGCAGCCATCGACATCGGCATCGCGGCGCTCTGCGCCGAGGCGGTGGGCGTCATGCAAGCCATGGTGGATGCCACGGTGAATTATCTGCAAAACCGCCAGCAATTCGGAGTGGCCATCGGCCGCTTTCAAGCCCTGCAACACCGCATCGCCGACATGTTGATTCATTTGGAGCAGGCGCGCTCCATGAGCTATCTGGCTGCCATGCGGTGTACCGACGAGAATGTCCTCGAGCGCCGCCGCGCCATGTCGGCATCCAAAGCGGTGGTCGGTCAGTCATGCCGCTTTGTGGCTCAGCAGGCGGTGCAATTGCACGGCGGCATGGGCATGACGGATGAACTTGTGGTCAGCCATTGGTTCAAACGTCTCACCGCGGCCGAATTGATGTTCGGCGACAGCGATACTCACCTGCAGCGCTACGCTGCTCTCACGCGCTAAACAGGAAATCGAGAATGGCTCAATCGGCGAAGGCAGTGGTCACGCGCGCAATCGGCAAGCCGGTGACGGTGGAAAACATCCAGGTGGAAGCGCCGCGCCATGGCGAGGTGACGATCAGGCTTGCCGCCTGCGGCGTTTGTCACAGCGACTTGTCGGTCACCAACGGCACCATTCAATATCCATTGCCCATGGTGCTGGGTCATGAAGGGGCGGGCGTGGTGACCGCCATCGGCGACGGGGTGGATGGCTTCAAGGTGGGCGACCATGTCATCACTTCCTTTGTGACCATGTGCGGCCACTGCCACTATTGCCAGACCGGACGCCCGCAGCTGTGCGTGCAATCGCTCAAATCGTTGTTCACTCTGCCCGACGGCACGGTGCGCACCAAGGACGTGGACGGCAATGATCTCAATGTGTTCTGCGGCTGCGGCGTCATGGCCGAGGTGGCGACATTGAGCAGCGGCAATGTGGTAAAGATCGACGATCAAATGCCTCTCGATCGGGCGGCGCTGATCGCCTGCGGCGTCATGACGGGGGTCGGCGCGGCGGTCAACACCGCCAAGGTGCAGGCAGGCTCGATCGCCGTCATATTCGGTTGCGGCGGCGTGGGGTTGAACGCCATCCAGGGTTGCGCCATCGCCGGCGCCGGCATGATCGTGGCGGTCGACACCAGCGATGAAAAATTGGAGCTGGCCAAGAAATTCGGCGCCACGCATGGGTACAACATTGCCGGACGCGATGCCGCCGGCAAGGATTTGTTCAAGCTCACCGGCGGCGGTGCCGACTACGCCTTCGACTGCGTGGGTGTGGGCAAGATTTCCGAGATGGCCTGGGCGATTCTGCGGCGCGGCGGCATGGCCGTGGTGGTGGGCATCTCCAACAACAAAGATCAGATTTCGCTCAATGCGCAGCAGGCCGCGACCTCGGAGAAGACGCTGACCGGCAGTTACTTCGGCTCGGCGCGCCCGCAGCTGGATTTTCCGCGGCTGATTGCCTTGTATCGCAGCGGGCGCCTCAAGTTGGATGAGCTGATTACACGCACCTACTCGATAGACGACGCACCGCAGGCGTTTGCGGATCTGGACGCCGGCAAGCAAGGCCGCGGCGTCATCATCTTTGGCGGGAACTAGTCAATCCTCGGCCAGCTCCTCGCCGGGAAACAATGCCTCGCTGAATCCGAACTGGGTCAGATCGCGGATCCGGCGCGGGTACAGGATGCCGTCGAGGTGGTCCACTTCGTGCTGCACCACTCGCGCATGAAAGTCCTTCACCGTTCGATCGACGAGATTGCCGTTCTCGTCGATGCCGGTATAGCGCAATTCGCGATAGCGCGGCACCAAACCACGCATGCCGGGGACGGATAGGCAGCCCTCCCAGCCGTCGTCCATCGCATCGCCGATGGGGGTCAGAACCGGGTTGATCAGCACCGTGAAGGGCACGGCATCTTCCTCCGGGTAGCGGGGATTCTCGTCGAAGCCGAAAATCACCACCCGGGCGCCGACGCCGATTTGGGGTGCGGCCAAGCCCGCGCCATTGAGGTGGCGCATGGTGTCCCGCATATCGGTAAGCAGGTTTTCGAGCTCCGGGGAGCCCAATTGGCCCACCGGTTCCGACACCTGCAGCAGGCGCGGATCGCCCATTTTGAGAACTTCGCGTATTGCCATGGTTCCGAGTATCTTAGCGGCCTTTTCCAGTATCGCCCACGTTGCCAATGCCCGGTCGTTTATACATAAAAACCTTCGGTTGCCAGATGAACGAGTACGACTCTTCCAAGATGGGGGACGTGCTCGAGGATTCCAATGGCATGACTTTGACCGACAATCCGGCCGAAGCCGATGTGTTGCTGGTCAACACCTGCTCGGTGCGCGAGAAGGCGCAGGAGAAGGTGTTTTCACTGCTGGGAGAGTGGCGGCTGTTCAAGCAGGCGCGTCCTCACGTGGTCATCGGCGTCGGTGGTTGTGTCGCGAGCCAGGAAGGCGAGGGCATTACCAAACGGGCACCGTTCGTCGATCTGGTATTCGGCCCGCAGACCTTGCATCGCCTGCCGGCCATGCTCGACGGCTTGAAACAAACCGGGCGTTCGCAAATCGATGTGAGCTTTCCGGAGATCGAGAAATTCGATTCTCTGCCGCAGCCCAAATCCGGCGGCGCCACGGCCTTCGTGTCCATCATGGAAGGCTGCAGCAAGTACTGCACCTTTTGCGTCGTGCCTTACACCCGCGGCGAGGAGATTAGCCGGCCCTTCGGCCAGGTCATGGCCGAAGTCGAAAGCCTGGCCGGCCAAGGCGTGCGCGAGATCACCTTGCTGGGCCAAAACGTCAATGCCTATGCCGGACCGATGGCAGATGGGACTTTGGCGGACCTGTCCACGTTGATTCATTTCGTGGCCGGCGTGGATGGCGTGGAACGCATCCGCTTTACCACCTCGCATCCGCTGGACTTCAATGACAGCCTGATCGAAGCGTATGCCAACGTTGCACAGCTCAACAATTATCTGCACCTGCCGGTGCAGAGCGGCTCGGACCGGATTCTCGCGGCAATGAAACGCGGGCATACGGTGCTCGAGTACAAGCAGAAATTGCGCAAGCTGCGGGCCGTGCGGCCCGACATCTGCATTTCCACCGACATCATCGTCGGCTTCCCGGGCGAAACGGATGCGGATTTCATGGCCACCATGAATCTGGTGGCGGATGCGGGCTTCGATCAGTCCTTCAGTTTTCTCTACAGCCGCAGGCCCGGCACCCCGGCCGCGGCGCTGCCGGATGAAGTGCCCGCCGAGATCAAGCAGCAGCGCCTGGAATTGCTGCAGGCACGTTTGAACACCCAGGCACGGGCGATTTCTTCGCGGATGGTCGGCACCCGGCAGCGCGTGCTGGTGGAGAGGCCGGCCACGCGTAATCCAAAGCAGCTCGCCGGCCGCACCGACAACAACCGCTGGGTCAACTTCGATGGTCCGCAGCACGATCCTTTCGGGCTGATGAACCAGTTTGCCGACGTGGTGATCACGGAAGCCATGCCCAACTCGTTGCGCGGCCGCCTCGCGCCGCTTGCCCCGTGAGTACGGTTCCGGAAATCCGCGAGGTCACCTTCGCGCCGGCGGACAATGTGCGCCTGGTCGAATTATGCGGACCCTTGGATGCGCATTTGCGCCTGATCGAATCGCGGCTGGGTGTCGAGGTGAAGCGCCGCGGCAATCGTTTTCAGCTGGTGGGAATGGCGCCGGCGATCAAGCGGGCCGAGTCGGTGCTGCAGGGGTTGTACTCGCGCGCGCAGCGCGAACCGGTGGATTCGGAAAGGGTGCACATTGCCTTGCAGGAACTGGACATGGATAACAATGCAGCCAAGGGCGACGCCGCGGCGGACCCCAGCGAAGAATTGAAGGTACGCACCGCGCGCGGCGCGGTTCGCGCGCGCGGCGCCAATCAAACCGAATATCTGCACAATGTGCATACCCATGACCTGACCTTCGGCATCGGGCCGGCCGGAACGGGCAAGACTTATCTGGCGGTGGCATGTGCGGTGGAAGCACTGCAGTCCGAAGCGGTGCGGCGCATCGTGCTGGTGAGACCGGCGGTCGAGGCGGGCGAACGACTGGGGTTTTTGCCGGGCGATTTGTCGCAGAAGGTCGATCCCTACCTTCGTCCCATGTACGACGCGCTCTACGAGATGATGGGCTTCGAGCGCGTGGCCAAGCTGATCGAGCGCAATGTCATCGAAGTCGCGCCGCTGGCCTTCATGCGCGGCCGCTCGCTGAATGATTCTTTCGTCATCCTGGACGAAGCGCAAAACACCACCAACGAGCAAATGAAGATGTTCCTGACGCGCATCGGCTTCGGCTCGAAGGCGGTGGTGACCGGCGACATCACGCAGGTCGATCTGCCCAATTCGAAGCAATCGGGATTGCGCACCGTAATCGACATCCTGCGCGGCGTGCGCGGCATCGCGTTTACCATGTTCACGTCGCGCGACGTGGTGCGCCATCCGCTGGTGCAGCGGATCGTTCAAGCTTACGAGGCGAACACTCCTGACAATGGCCCCTGATTCCCGGCGCCGCGGCCGGCGGCCAGCGGCCCTCGAGTTGGACCTGAGTTTCGGGGCGCGGCGCCCATGGGTCCCGACGGCTGCCTCGTTGCGGACCTGGGCCCGGGCGGCTCTGACCCCGGCCGCAAAAACCTGGGTGCTTTCTGTGCGCATTGTGGGAGCGCGCGCCAGCCGCAGCTTGAATGCGCGCTACCGGCGCAAAAACAAACCTACCAATGTGTTGTCCTTCTCAGGCGTAGGCGCTGTGCCCGACGGCAGAAATTTCCTCGGCGAGCTGGTGATATGCGCGGCCGTGGTCGCGTCCGAGGCGGCGCAGCAGGGCAAAAGCTTGCGCGCGCACTGGGCGCACATGATGGTGCACGGCGTGCTGCATTTGCGCGGCTTCGATCACGAGCGCGCTGCAGAGGCTGCAAAAATGGAGTCGGCCGAAGTTCAAATCCTTGATCGGCTTGGGTTTTCAGACCCGTATCGCTGATCCGGTATGCTCTCTCCCCATGTCTGAACAGCCCCAAGGCGGAAGTACCGGCCGCTGGTTAAAGCGCATTACCCAGTCGATGACCGGCGAGCCTCGGGACCTGGCCGAACTCATCGAGCATTTGCGCGAGGCCAGCGAGCGCGGGCTGTTCGACGGCGATGCCTTGGTGATGCTCGAGGGTGTGCTGGCGGTTGCCGATATGCAGGTGCGCGACATCATGGTGCCGCGTTCGCAAATGGTGTTCGTCGAACGCGACGAGTCGCCGGAAAACCTGGTGCAGCTGGTGGTGGAGTCAGGTCACTCGCGCTTTCCGGTGATCGGCGAGGATCGCGATCAGATTCTCGGCATCCTGCTGGCAAAAGACCTGCTGCGTCTGCAGGCCGCGGTCGACGAACCCTTCGAAATTCGCGAGTACATGCGCCCGGTGTCTTTCGTCCCGGAGAGCAAGCGCTTGAACGTGCTGCTCAAGGAATTTCGGCGCAGTCACAATCATATCGCCATGGTGGTGGATGAATACGGCGGTGTGTGCGGGCTGGTGACCATTGAAGATGTCATTGAGCAGATTGTCGGCGAGATCGACGATGAGCACGACGTCGAAGACGATCAGACCATACGCAAGGAGCGGCCGCGCGAATTCACCGTGCGGGCCTTGACCCCGATCGAGCACTTCAACAGTTATTTCGGCAAGAAGTTTTCCGACGAGGAATACGACACCATTGGCGGACTGCTGATGCAGGAATTCGGCCGGCTGCCGCGCCGCGGAGAAACCATCAAGGTCGATGGATTGGAGTTTCGAATCTTGCGCGCTGACCGGCGCCGCATCGACCTGCTGCGCGTGGTGACCCCCGTGGACATCGAACCGCCGGCTGCGGAAGAGCACGCTCCTTGAAAGCAATTTTGCGCGGCCTTTCCGCCGCGCTGTCTTGGGCTACGCTGGCCAGGCTGACGGCGGCTGCGGCGGCGGGCGCCAGCTTCAATCTCGGCTTCGCGCCCTTCGGGTGGTGGCCCATGGCGGTGGCGGCTCCAGCCGCCCTGTTTACATTGATCCGCGGTCTGCCGCCGCGGCGCGCATTGACGGGGGGCTGGGCTTTCGGCATCGGGCTATTCGGCCTCGGCACCTACTGGCTGTACACCTGTCTGCATGTTTTCGGACTCGTGCCCATTTGGTTGACGCTGATTTTGCAGACGCTGTTGGTCGTCGTGATGGCGGGATATCTGGCCGCGCTCTGCTATCTCGCCAACCGCTTCTGGCTCAAACCCAATGCCACGCGCGACTGGTTGGTGTTGCCGGCGTTGTGGGTGTTGCTCGAATGGCTGCGAGGCTGGCTGCTGAGCGGCTTTCCCTGGCTTTCGACCGGCTACGCGTTGATCGATTCGCCGCTGGCGGGTTGGGCGCCGCTGTTCGGCGTGTACAGCATCACCTGGGCTGCCGCGGCGATTTCGGTGGCTGTGAACGTCTTGGTTCTGCCCGGCGCCGCCCGAGCGAGGCGCGCGGCCGCCGTGGGCGTTGCCATCGTATTGCTGGCAGCTCCGGTGCTGCTGCGAATGCATTCATGGACACACTCGGCGGGCGCGCCGATCGGCATCGCAGCGGTGCAGGGTGCCGTGCCGCAGGACCAAAAATGGCAGGTGAAGAACCGCCAGATGACGCTGGACCGCTACTGGCGCCTCACCGAACAGGCGTGGGGTGCGCGCATCGTCATCTGGCCGGAGTCCTCCTTGCCGGCGATTGCCAACAATTTGCAGGATTATCTGGGCAGGTTGCGCGAACAAGGCCGCGCCCACAACACCGATCTCGCCATCGGCCTGGTGAACTTCGATGTGAACACCGCGCAGTACTTCAACGGGCTGCTGGTGATGCCTGCTTCGCCGCAGGATCGCGGTGGCTGGTACTACAAGCGGCATCTGGTGCCCTTCGGCGAATACTTTCCCGTGCCCGCGACGGTGCGCTCGTGGATGCGCCTGATGAGCCTGCCCAACGAGGATTTTACGCCGGGTGGGGCGCGCCAGCCGACATTGAGCGCGGCGGGTCAAAAACTCGGATTGACCATCTGTTATGAAGACGCTTTCGGCAGCCAACAGTTATCGGTGCTGCGCGAAGCCACTTTGCTGATCAACGTCACCAACAATGCGTGGTTCGGCGATTCCATGGCGCCGCATCAGCATCTGCAAATCGCGCGCATGCGTGCCCTGGAGGCGGAACGCTACCTGGTGCAGGCATCGAACGATGGCGTGACGGCCGCGGTCGATGCGCGCGGCCGGATCATCGCCAGCCTGCCGCAGTTCGTGGAGGGCGTGCTGCACGCGGATATTGAACCGCGCTCCGGCCTGACGCCCTATGCGCGCTTCGGCAACTATCCGGTGGTGGCCGGCGCCTTGGGCCTTGTGGCGCTGGCTGTTTGGCGGCGCCGCAACGCCGGCTAGACGCTATTCGAACAGCGGCT
>Ga0208982_1000104_pt1 | contig 10912 bp, 10 predicted proteins | sample MedBloCAOM1_O3_FD_187840 | JGI IMG/M metagenome (GOLD analysis project Ga0208982, IMG submission 187840) | Forest soil microbial communities from El Dorado National Forest, California, USA - Mediterranean Blodgett CA OM1_O3 (SPAdes) (version 2) | ecosystem: Environmental > Terrestrial > Soil >... | reverse complement strand
AGCCCGCCGAAGCCGGGCCGGCCGGCGGCAGTCTGGAGGCCGGTCGGCTGGCTGGCTTGCCGGCCGCCATCCGGACCCGGGTGCTGCGCCGGGCCGCGGTCGCGGCGGGCTGCCCGGCCGGCTCGCTAACCTCGGGTCACGTGCAGCAACTCGGCGCGCTGGTGACAGGATGGCGCGGACAGCGGTGGGTCGACCTTCCCGGGGGCGTGCGTGGGTTCCGCCGGGATGGCCAGGTGCGGTTCACCCGAACAGATCGACTGACCGGACCGCAACAGGAGGATGACCGTGGACGCGGGCGACCTGGGAACGGACCTGAAGGAAGTACTGATCAGCGAGGAGCGGCTCGCCCAGCGGATAGCGGAGCTCGCCGCCCAGATTGACGAGGATTACGCCGGCCGCGATCTGCTCATCGTCGGCGTGCTGAAGGGCGCCATCATGGTCATGGCGGACCTGGCCCGGGCCATGCACCTGCCGGTCCAGATGGACTGGATGGCGGTCTCCTCGTACGGATCGGGCACGCAGTCCTCCGGCGTGGTCCGCATCCTCAAGGACCTGGACACCGACATCTCCGGCCGGGACGTGCTGATCGTCGAGGACATCATCGACTCCGGTCTGACCTTGTCCTGGCTGGTCGGGAACCTGCAGTCGCGCGGCCCGGCGTCGGTCCGGGTCTGCACGATGTTGCGCAAGCCGGGAGCGGCGCGGATGCGCGATGTCGAGGTCACCTACACCGGCTTCGACATTGGCGACGACTTCGTGATCGGATACGGGCTCGACTACGCCGAGCGGTATCGTAACCTGCCCTTTATCGGTACTCTCGCCCCCCACGTCTACGGGGGGAACAGAACCGAACCGCAGAAGCGTTGACCGGGCAAGGTTAAGGCAAGGCGGTCCCGCCGGCGGTCGGCGGGACGTGAGGCTGGTCAGGAGGGAACGGCCCCTCGCCAAGGGGGTCGCTCGTCGATGGATTCAAAGCGCTCATTCAGGATGCTGGGGCTGTTCGCCTTGGCGGTGCTGGTCGTGGTTGTGCTGTTTAACCTGGCCAACTCCGGTAGCTCGTACCAGCAGGCTGACACCTCGCAGATCGTCAAGCTCATCGACACGGGTCAGGTCAAGTCGGCGAAGATCACCGACAAGAACCAGACCATCCAGGTGACGACGAACAGCGGCAAGCAGCTGCAGGCCGACTGGGTCAGCGGGCAGGGTCTCACCCTTCAGCAGGAACTTCAGAAGCAGTACAACGCGGGCAACCTCCCGCAGGGTTACACGGTGTCCATACCGTCCAGTGACTCGATCTGGAGCGTGCTGCTCTCGTTCATCCCGTACATCATCATCGCGCTGTTCTTCTTCCTGTTGCTCAGCCAGATGCAGGGTGGCGGCTCGCGGGTCATGAACTTTGGCAAGTCCAAGGCCAAGCTGATCACCAAGGACACGCCCAAGACGACGTTCGGGGACGTGGCCGGAGCCGACGAGGCCATCGAGGAGCTCCAGGAGATCAAGGAGTTCCTGCAGAACCCGGCCAAGTTCCAGGCCATCGGGGCCAAGATCCCCAAGGGTGTGCTGCTCTACGGCCCGCCCGGTACCGGTAAGACGCTGCTGGCCCGGGCCGTCGCCGGTGAGGCCGGCGTGCCGTTCTACTCGATCTCCGGCTCGGACTTCGTGGAGATGTTCGTCGGTGTCGGTGCCTCCCGCGTCCGTGACCTGTTCGAGCAGGCCAAGTCCAACGCCCCGGCCATCGTCTTCGTGGACGAGATCGACGCGGTCGGCCGGCACCGTGGCGCGGGCCTCGGCGGCGGTCACGACGAGCGCGAGCAGACCCTGAACCAGATGCTGGTCGAGCTGGACGGGTTCGACACCAAGGGCGGCGTGATCGTGATCGCCGCGACGAACCGGCCTGACATTCTGGACCCGGCCCTGCTGCGCCCCGGCCGCTTCGACCGGCAGATCATGGTGGGCCAGCCCGACCTGATCGGCCGCAAGGGCATCCTGCGGGTGCACGCGCGGGGCAAGCCCATCGCCCCCGACGCCGACCTGGACGTCATCGCCCGCCGGACCCCCGGCTTCACCGGCGCCGACCTGGCCAACGTGATCAACGAGGCGGCGCTGCTGACCGCCCGGGCCAACGGCAAGCAGATCAACATGGCGGCGATGGAAGAGGCGATCGACCGGGTCATGGCGGGCCCGCAGCGCAAGAACGCGATCCTGTCCGAGAAGGAACGGAAGATCATCGCCTACCACGAGGGCGGTCACGCCCTGGTCGGTCACGCGATGCCCAACGCCGACCCGGTCCACAAGATCACGATCATCCCGCGCGGCCGGGCCCTGGGCTACACCCAGTCCCTGCCGACCGAGGACAAGGTCCTGGTCACCCGGGCCGAGATGCGGGACCAGCTGGCCATGCTGCTGGGTGGCCGCACCGCCGAGGAGCTGGTGTTCCACGAGCCCACCACCGGGGCCGCGAACGACATCGAGAAGGCCAGCGAGGTTGCCCGCGGCATGGTGACCCAGTACGGCATGAGCGAGCGGCTGGGTGCGCGGAAGCTCGGCAGCGGCGACAGCGAGCCGTTCCTGGGCATGGAGCGGTCGCACGCCCGGGACTACTCCGAGGAGATCGCGTCGGCCATCGACGAGGAGGTGCGCGGGCTCCTCGAGTCCGCCCACGACGAGGCCTGGTCCGTGCTGGTCGAATACCGCGACGTGCTCGACAACCTGGTGCTTCAGCTGCTGGACAAGGAAACCCTGTCCCGCAAGGAAGTGCTCGAGGTCTTTGCCACCGTCCAGAAGCGGCCGCTGCGCGGCAGCTACACCGGCTACGGCAAGCGGCTCCCGTCGGACCGGCCGCCGGTCCTGACGCCCAAGGAGCTGACGCTGGCCGCCGCGTCGGAAAACGGCAGCGGGGCCAACGGCTCGGCCATCAGCGGCAACGGCAACGGTCAGGCGCTGGGCTTCAACCCGAACGGCGGGACCAGCGAGCTGCCGGGCTCGTCGTCGACGGGCGATGAGTAACGACCTACCGCCGGAGGTCGACCAGCCCCGGATAGAACGGGCCGTACGGGAGATCCTGCTCGCCATCGGCGAGGACCCCGAGCGGGAGGGGCTGGCCGATACTCCAGCGCGGGTGGCCCGCGCCTACGTGGAGCAGTTCGCGGGGTTGCGGCAGCGGCCGGAAGACGTGCTGACCCGGGTCTTCGACGCCGATCACGACGAGATCGTGCTGGTGCGCGACATCGAGCTGTACGCGACCTGCGAGCACCACCTGGTGCCATTCTTCGGCGTGGCCCACATTGGCTACATCCCGAACGAGAAGGGCCAGATCACCGGCCTGTCCAAGCTGGCCCGGCTGGTTGACGTGTACGCGCGGCGGCCGCAGGTGCAGGAGCGGATGACCAGCCAGATCGCCAACGCGCTGGAGACCGTGCTGGAGCCGCGCGGCGTGATCGTGGTGATCGAGGCCGAGCACTTGTGCATGTCGATGCGCGGGGTGCGCAAGCCGGGCGCCCGGACCGTCACCTCGGCCGTGCGCGGAGTGTTCCGGGACAGCGCGCGGACCCGGGCCGAGGCCATGAGCCTGCTGCAGGGCCGGCGCTGACCAGCCGGTTCCCGGCGGTGTCGGTTTTGCGGTGGAACGAAATCCGGCCGCCCGCCGTCTTTAGGGGTACGGTGGTTAAAGTCGCCGGACGGGAACTTGAACGGAACCCCCAGGCATAGGCGAGATAACCATTCCGGACGAACGAATTTATTATTCAACGTTCGTGCGCGGAGTCCGATCGTCCGTGACTACGCTCCATTTACGTGAAACCGGGGCCTGGAACACTTTGTTATGAGTAAAAGCGACACGGCGGAGACCGTCGCGCAGGCAGCTGCTGACGACGGCCTGTCCGAGCATCCCTGGCTGGCAGCCCGCCGGGGGCAGCGGCGGTGGGTCCCTTCCATCGCCGCTCTGCTGTGTCTGCTGATCGGCCTGTCCGACGTCCTGGCCATCTTCTCGCCCGGCTTCCACGCCCGGCTGCACCGGATCAACACCTACGTTCCCGGCACGCTGACCAACGTGGCCCGCAGCGCCGACGTCATCGTCGGCCTGCTGTTGCTGCTGCTGTCGCACGGGCTGCGGCGGCGCAAGCGCCGGGCCTGGCAGGCCGTGCTGGCCCTGCTGGTCCTCGACATCGCCATCCATATCGTCCACTTCCGCACCATGCACATCCCGACCACCGCGGTGGCCGTGATCCTGCTGGGCACGCTGCTGTACTTCCGCCGCGATTTCTACGCGGTCGGTGACCGGCGGACCCGCTGGCTGGCGTTCTGGGTGTTCCTCGGCCTGGCCGTGGCCGACATCGCCATTGGCCTCGGCTACCTGTCGGTCAGCCACCTGGCCAGCAGCTACTCGTTCCCCACGCGGCTACTCGACGTGGTGGCCGAGGTGTCCGGGGTCACCGGTCACATCCTGTTCCTCTCCGAGGCGAGAGCCGACCTCTATCACGCCATGACCACCGCGCTCGGCGTGTTCACCCTGGTCGTCACCGCCTATCTGTTCCTGCGCCCGGCCGAGCCCAAGGCCCGGCTCGCACCGGCGGACGCCGGCCGCATCCGGCAGCTGCTGGCCAAGTACGGCGACCGCGACTCGCTCGGCTACTTCGCGCTGCGCGACGACAAGAGCGTGATCTGGTCCCCGACCGGCAAGGCTTGTGTCTGCTACCGGGTGGTGTCCGGGGTGATGCTGGCCGGCGGTGATCCGCTCGGCGACCCCGAGGCGTGGCCGGGGGCCATCCAGGCCTTCCTGGACCAGGCCGCCATGCACGCCTGGGCGCCCGCCGTGATGGGCTGCAGCGAGCTGGGAGCCGAGGTCTGGTGCCGGGAGGGCGACCTGACCGCGCTGGAGCTCGGTGACGAGGGCATCGTCAACGTGGCCGACTTCAGCCTGTCCGGACGGCCGATGCGCAACGTGCGGCAGATGGTCTCCCGGGTGGCGCGCAACGGCTACACCGCCGAGGTGCGCCGGGTCGGTGCCGTCCCCCAGGCCGAGATCGAGGCCATCCTTCAGGTCGCGGACTCCTGGCGGGGCAGCAATACCGAGCGCGGATTCTCCATGGCGCTGGGCCGGGTCGGCTCGCCGGGCGACGAGGACTGCGTGATCGCCACGGCCATGTGCGACGGCACGTTGCGGGCCGTGCTGCACTTCGTGCCCTGGGGCAGCGACGGGCTCTCCCTGGACCTCATGCGCCGGGACCGCAGCGCCCAGCCCGGCCTGAACGACTTCCTGATCGTGGAGGCCATCAAGGCCGCGCCGGATCTGGACGTCAAGCGCATTTCGTTGAACTTTGCGGTATTCCGGGCGGCTCTTGAACGCGGTGAACGCATTGGCGCCGGACCGGTGCTGCGGGCCTGGCGATCAATTCTTCTTTTTCTGTCTAAATGGTTCCAAATCGAATCGCTGTACAAATTCAACGCGAAGTTCAATCCGGTCTGGCAACCCCGCTTTTTTGTTTTCCCGACCGCGAAGGACGCCCCCCGTATCGCGCTGGCCGCGCTGGAGGCGGAAGCCTTCCTGGTCTGGCCGACGCTGGAGGTCCGGCGCCTCGCGCGCCAGCTGGGCCTGGGCCGGGTGCGGCGGTCCATCCGGCGACGGTGACGGCTGCTCACTAGGCCCCGCTCACTAGCCCCGCTCACTAGGCTCTGTGTCATGAGCAGCTCCGCCGTCTGGCACCCCGTCCCGGGCCATCAGCTGGCTGGGCTGCCCAGCGAGCCGCGCTGCCTGGTCATGGGCGTCATCAACGTCACGCCGGATTCGTTCTCCGACGGCGGTGAGTGGCTGGGCACCGAGGACGCGATCGCGCACGGGCTGGACCTGGCCGCCCAGGGCGCGGACATCGTCGACGTCGGCGGGGAGTCGACCCGCCCCGGCGCGCAGCGTATCCCGGCCGGCGAAGAGGTCCGCCGGGTGCTCCCGGTCATCACCGAGCTGGCCCGGGCGGGTGTGCCGGTCAGCGTGGACACCATGCGGGCTTCGGTGGCCGAGCTGGCCCTGGAGGCCGGGGCCCGGCTGGTCAACGACGTCAGCGGCGGACTGGCCGACCCGCACATGCCCCGGCTGGTGGCCAAGGCGGCCGTGCCCTACGTGGTCATGCACTGGCGCGGCCACAGCCACGACATGAACTCCCGTGCCACCTACCGGGATGTGGTGGCTGAGGTACGCGATGAGCTGCGGCAGCGGGTGGACGCGGTGGTGGCCGAGGGCGTAGACCCGGCGATGATCATCCTCGACCCGGGCCTGGGCTTCAGCAAGCTCAACGAGCACAACTGGCGCGTGCTGGCCGCGCTGCCCGAGATCGCCAGCCTCGGCTCGGCTGCCGGGCGGTCACACCCGTTCCCGGTGCTGGTCGGAGCGTCGCGCAAGCGCTTCCTGGGACGGCTGCTGGCCGGGCCGGACGGCACGCCACGCCCGTTCGCCGGGAGCGACGACGCCACCGTGGCCACCACCGCGCTGGCGGCGGCCGCGGGCGCCTGGTGCGTGCGGGTCCACCGGGTCCCGGCCAACGCCGACGCGGTCCGGGTCGCGGCGGCCTGGCGAGCGGCAGGCCCAGCTGGAGACAGCCCAGCTGGAGACAGCCCAGACAGAAAAAGCACCGATGGACCAGATTGAACTGCGCGGGCTGCGCGTCCGCGGCCGGCACGGCGTGCTGGCGTTCGAGCGCCGTGACGGCCAGGACTTCCTGATCGACGCCGTGCTCAGCGTGGACACCCGGCCGGCCGCGGCTACCGACGACCTGACGCTGACCGTGGACTACGGCACGCTGAGCGAGCGGCTGGCGCAGATCGTCGCGGGCGAGCCGGTCCAGCTCATCGAGACGCTGGCCCAGCGGCTGGCCTCGGCCTGCCTGGACGAGCCCGCGGTCCAGCGGGTGCGGATCACCGTGCACAAGCCACAGGCACCGATCAGCCTCCCGTTCAGCGACGTCGCGGTGACCATCACCCGCGACCGCCCGGTGCAGGCCGTGCTGGCCCTGGGCAGCAACCTGGGTGACCGCCGCCACGAGCTGCAGCAGGCCGTCGACCAGCTGGCCGCTACCCCCGGCGTGCGGGTCACCGCGGTCTCACCGGTCTACGAGACCGACCCGGTGGGCGGCCCGGAGCAGCCCGACTACCTGAACGCGGTGGTGCTGGCGCAGGCGTCGCTGCCCGCCGCGGACCTGCTGCGCCGCGCCCACGCGATCGAGACGGCGGCCCGGCGGACCCGGGAGGTGCGCTGGGGCCCGCGCACCCTGGATGTGGACATCATCGCCTACGGGGACGAGCTGAGCGCGGACCCGGTGCTGACGCTGCCGCACCCGCGGGCCCGGGAGCGCGCCTTCGTGCTGGCACCCTGGCGGGACGCGGATCCGGACGCCGAACTGCCGGGATACGGGCCGGTTGCGGAGCTGCTGGCCGGGCTGCCCGGCCAGGGCCTACGGCGGCGTGATGACATAACGCTGCGACGGCCGGCATAGCCTGGCTGCCGTGGCCGGACAACACGCGGCGGTGCGCCCATGACCCCAACCCGCCTGCGGACCCTGTTCCTGATCGCCGTGGTGGTGGCGGCGGTGAGCTGGCTGCTGCTGCACGCCGCCTACGGGTCGCTGCCGCCGTTGCCGTGGAGCATGGTGCCGGCTCTGATCATCGCGGCCGGTGGAGAGGTCATCACCGGCCGCGGGCTGCGGGCCCGGATCCTGGGCCGCCCCGGGACCAAGCCGGTGCCGCCGCTGCAGGTCGCGCGGATGGTGGCGCTGGCCAAGGCCAGCTCCCTGGCCGCTGCGGTGATCGGCGGGGTCGCGGCCGGCTTCGCCGGGGCTGCAGCCGGCTCGCTGCCGGCCCCGGCGGCCCGTCACGACGTGTTCACGGCCAGCAGTACCTTCGTCGCAGCGGTGGTGCTGGCCGTGGCCGCGCTGTACCTGGAAAGCTGCTGCCGGGTCCCGGAAGACCCGGACGCCGCGCGCTATGTGCCGCCGCCGGCACCTCCCACGGACCCCTTCCACTAAATAAAGACACCGATGAAAGAGCGCTGAGAACGAGACGAGATGGACGCTGAACATCCGGCCCGGCTGAAGGTCGGCATCATCGGGCCCGGCCGCGTGGGCGCGGCGCTGGGGGTCGCACTCACCCAGGCCGGCCACGAAGTCGTGGCCGTGGCCGCGGTCTCCGACGTTTCGGTGCAGCGCGCCCGCGAGCACTTCCCGGAGGCGCCGCTGGCCGAGCCGGCCGGGGTGGTCGAGGCGGCCGACCTGGTCCTGCTCACCGTGCCCGACGACGCGCTGCCCGGCCTGGTCAACGGCCTGGTGACGCTGGGCGCTCCGGTCCAGGGCAGGCTGCTGGCTCACACCAGCGGCCGGTACGGGATCTCCGTGCTCGACCCGGCCACCCGGCGAGGAGCGCTGCCGCTGGCCCTGCACCCGGTGATGACGTTCACCGGGCGCAGCGACGACCTGCAGCGGCTGCGCGGCATCAGCTACGGCATCACCACCCTGGAGCAACTCCGGCCGGTGGCCGAGGTGCTGGTCATCGAGATGGATGGCGAGCCGGTGTTCATCGCCGAGGAGCACCGCGACCTCTATCACGCCGCGCTGGCCAGCGCGGCCAACCACCTGGTCACGCTGGTCACCGAGGCGTGTGACCTGTTGCAGATGGCGGGGGCGGCGAACCCGGCCCGGATGCTCAGCCCGCTGCTGTACGCCGCACTCGACAACGCGCTGCGGCTGGGCGACGCGGGCCTGACCGGTCCGGTGGCCCGCGGTGACGCCGGCACCGTGGCCGGTCACCTGGCCGCGCTGCGCAACACCGCGCCGGAGGCCCTGCCCGTGTACGTGGCGCTGGCCCGGCTGACCGCGGACCGGGCCCTGGCGGCCGGGCTGCTCGCCCCGCCCGACGCCGAACGGCTGCTCGACGTGCTGGCCGGGGCGGACCGGTGACGGGTCCATCGGCCGCGCCGGCCCAGGCGGCGGCAGGCTCGGCCCTGGTCACCACCCGCGCCGAACTGGCCGCCGCGCGGGCCGGGCTCAGTGCGCCAGTCGTGCTCGTGCCAACCATGGGAGCCCTGCATTCCGGTCACCGCAGCCTGCTGCGCCAAGCGTCCGAAATTTCCGGGCCATCGGGCTCGGTCGTGGTGTCGATCTTCGTCAACCCGCGCCAGTTCGGGCCGGCCGAGGACCTCGGCCGCTACCCGCGCACGCTCGGCGACGACCTGGCCCTGTGCGCCGACGAGGGTGTCGCGCTGGTGTTCGCGCCCGCGGTGGCGGAGGTCTACCCGGCCGACCCGATGGTGACCGTGGACCCCGGGCCGGTGGGCCGGGTGCTGGAGGGTGAGTTCCGGCCCGGCTTCTTCGGCGGCGTGCTGACCGTGGTGCTCAAGCTGTTCGAGCTGACCCGGCCGGACGTGGCGGTGTTCGGCCAGAAGGACGCCCAGCAGCTGGCCCTGGTCCGGCAGATGTCGGCCGACCTCAACCTCGGCGTCGAGGTCGCGGCCGTGCCCACGTTCCGCGACCCGGACGGCCTAGCCGCCTCCAGCCGTAACCGGTACCTGTCCGCCCCCGAACGCACGGTGGCGCTGACGCTGCCCGCCGCGCTCGAGGCGGGCCGGGCCCGGGCCGGGGACGGGCCGCAGGCGGTGCTCGCGACCGCCCGCGCCGTGCTCGACCCGGCCCCGCTGACCGTCGACTACCTGGCCCTGGTCGACGCCCAGACGTTCGAGCCGGCGGCCGGTCCCGGTTACACCGGGACGGCCCTCCTGCTGGTCGCGGCCCGGGTCGGGGGCACGCGCCTGATCGACAACGTGATCGTCGGGTTCGGGAAGTGAGGTAACAGATGCTGCTGGCGATCGACGTGGGCAACACCAACACGGTGCTCGGCGTCTTCGACGGTGACCAGGTGATCGAGCACTGGCGGATCGCCACCGTGCCGGACCGGACCGCCGACGAGATCGCCGTGGTCCTGCGGGGCCTGCTCGACCTGAGCGCGGTCATCAAGGAGCAGACCAACGGCGGCGGCGACGGCATCACCGGGATCGCGCTGTGCTCGACGGTGCCGTCCGTTCTGCATGAGCTGCGGGAGATGTGCCGGCGCTACTACCGCGAGATCCCAGCGGTGATCGTGGAGCCGGGCGTGAAGACCGGGGTGCCGATACGCATGGACAACCCCAAAGAGGTCGGCAGCGACCGCATCATGAACTCGCTGGCGGCCGTGCACCTGTTCGGCGGCCCGGCCATCGTGGTGGACTTCGGCACCTCGACCAACTTCGACGCGGTGAGCGCCCGCGGTGAGTTCGTGGGCGGGGCGCTGGCCCCCGGCATCGAGATCTCGGTCGACGCGCTGTCGCGCCGGGCGGCCCAGCTGCTGAAGGTCGAGCTGACCCGGCCGCCCCGGGTGGTGGGCAAGAACACGGTGGAGGCACTGCAGTCCGGGATCGTCTACGGGTTCGCGGGCCAGGTCGAGGGCATCGCCCGCCGGATGGCCCGCGAGCTCGCCCCGGACGACCCGGACTCGGTGACCATCATCGCCACCGGCGGCCTGGCCTCGCTGGTCATCAACGAGGTCAGCGTCATCGACGCGCACGAGCCGTGGCTGACCCTGATCGGCCTGCGGCTGGTGTTCGAGCGCAACACCACCCCGGAAATCGGTGTGCCTGCCACTGACCGGCCCCGGTAGCCTCAGGCGGGTGAGTGACAACCAGCCCCTGGGCCCCCCCGACGACCGCGATCTCCCAGAGCAGACGCGGGTCCGGATGGCTAAGCGGGAGGCCCTGCTGGCTGAGGGCCGCGACCCCTACCCGGTTGGCTACCCGCGCACGGCGGTCATCGCCGAGATCCGGTCCCGCTACGAGGGGCTGCCGGCCGACACGTCCACCACCACGACCGCGGCGATCAGCATCACCAGGTTCTGGACGATCGGA
>Ga0208982_1000103_pt1 | contig 10981 bp, 11 predicted proteins | sample MedBloCAOM1_O3_FD_187840 | JGI IMG/M metagenome (GOLD analysis project Ga0208982, IMG submission 187840) | Forest soil microbial communities from El Dorado National Forest, California, USA - Mediterranean Blodgett CA OM1_O3 (SPAdes) (version 2) | ecosystem: Environmental > Terrestrial > Soil >... | reverse complement strand
CAAGCTGGACCGGCGCGTCCGGCGCGGTCGACGAGGACCTACTGACGGCGCTGTTGCCTGGCGCGTTCCGGCGTAACCAACTCGACTACTACCTGTGCGGGCCTCCCGCAATGGTCACCGATGTGCTGACGGTCCTCGACGGGCTGGATGTTCCGCAGCCGCGAATCCACACCGAGCAGTTCGACCTCGTCTAAGTCCCCACCCTGGCTGACCCCGAGCGGAGAAAGGTTTCATCTGTGCGCCCCCCGGTACCCCGATTCGTCCGATGGGTCGTCTCCCTGGCCGTGATTGCCGCGCTGACGGTTGTGGTGTTCCAGTACTGGGCCACCTCGCAGTACGGCGTGGCGACCGTCTCAGAAAGGGCGTCGAGTAGGACCGCAGATTCGGTATGGACGCAGACCCAGTGGGGTCCGCTTAGCCCCGCGGATCGCGATCTGTTGGTGATGGTCCGGCAGGCCGGCCTGTGCGGTGGGTCGACCGGGCAGCAGGCCCAGCAACAGGGCACGACCGTGGGAGTCCGCACCGTTGCGCAGCGCATCTGGGTCGACTATGGCGACCTCGGCAATCAGGCTCGCGCGGTCGCCGACAAGCTTGGCGTGGCGTTGCCCGACCAACCCGATGCGCAGCAACAGAGCTGGATGCGGGAGCTATCCGGGCACTCCGGCCCAGATTTCGACCGCATGTTCGCCCAAGGGTTGCGCGTCACCGACGGTGCGGTGCTGCCGACAATCACCAGCGTGCGGGCTGGCACCCGTAATGAGCTCATCCGGACGTTCGCGGCCAACGCTGCGGTACTGCTCAACCGACAGATGGAGTATTTGGAGCACACCGGTCTGGTCGACTATTCCCGACTGCCCGCGCCACAGCCTCCAGCCGCAGTGCTCCCCGCCGCCGCAGCCCCCGCTGCAGATATCCCACCCGCTGGCGCTGGCCGGGAACAGCCCGTCGACCAGGTCGTTAACGCCAGGCAGGTTCCGCCAACCGGCCCAGTGGCGGGTAACGACGCGAAGGCCATGATCGCCGCGCTGGTATCGATCGCTGTGCTGCTGGTCGCGCTCGGTTTATTGGGGACCAGCAGCCGCCGCGTCCGACCAGCCCGTCGGGTCGACACTCGTCCCCAGCACCGCAGCATCTCGCACACCCGACGACACGCCGCGCAGCGTTGGTGACTGGCCGGTTCATCCGGAAGCTAGTGGGGGTCGGGGACTGGGCGGCCGAACAGCGCGAGTAACGCCTCGCGGTCGTCGTCGGCTGCGCTGCGGTTGCGCCGGGTATGCCCGCAGCCCAGACACCGCTGCACCACGATGATCTCGCCGCCCTCCGATAGCGCCCCGACCGGCTCCATCGCTGAGCCACACTCGGCGGCCCGGTCGCCCGGGTTGATGTCGACGTGCCGCGACCACAGGCACCGTGGGCAATGGTTGGTGTAGCCACTGCCGTGCACCGGTGTCCCGCAGCGCAGGCAGGTGAAGTCCTCCCGCCGGCGGGTGAACGAGGGTGGTTGGGTCATAGTCGGCCAGCATTGCACCCGCGGCGACCGGGGTCAGCTCACGTTACGCTCAGTGTCTCCACGCGGCCGGTGTTCCGCAAGGATGCCCGGGAGCGGGTGTCCCGCAAGATGCCGGGAGCGGGTGTCCCGCAAGATGCCGGGAGCGGGTGTCCCGCAAGATGCCGGGAGCGGGTGTCCCGCAAGATACGGAGGCAGATCATGATTCGGAGGGTGCGGACCGCCGATGGGCGCACCTGGTGGGTCCGGAGCAGCATCAGCTGGACCAGACGGGCGATGACCGACGAGTTCGAGCATGACATGACCGATTTTGGCCACGGCATCATAATGCTCGTCATCCTTGTTGCGCTAACGCTGTTCGTGGTGTTCTGGACCCCGGCCGAGGTGGTCAGACCGGCCTGGTTTGTCCTGCTGGTGTTGCTGCTTTTGCTGTTGCTGCCGGTGTCGTGGGCGCTGCAACGGCCCTGGCTCATCAGGGTGCACACTAGCGGGCCGGTCGGGACCGAGGGTGAGCACTGGGAGGACGTCGTACGCGGCATGATCCCGGCCCGGGAAAGGGTTTATCAGATCGTTGATGACCTCAAGAGAACCGGCGTCCCAGACGACGGCAACGGGTCGCTGGTGCGGGTCGGGCCCATCCCACCGTTACGCGATTCCTGAGTGCTTGCGCCCACATCCGATCGGATCCGTCGTACATTCGATCGGATTGCCGCACACTGGGCCGTATGCCGGAGCTGCCTGAGGTCGAGGCGCTGGCGCATCATCTGCGCGAGCGCGCTGTCGGCGCGATCGTGACCCGCATCGACGTCGCTTCCCTCACGGTGCTCAAGACCGTGCAACCGCCGGCGAGCGCACTGCACGAACGGCCGGTCACCGCCGCGACCAGGCACGGAAAATTCCTTGCGGTGCATACCGACGGACCCGCGCTGATCTTCCACCTGGCGCGGGCCGGCTGGCTGCGCTGGTCGGACGCGCTGCCCGCTGCCCCACCGCGCCCAGGCAAGGGGCCGATCGCACTGCGGGTGCATCTCAGCGGGGGGATGGGCTTCGACCTCACCGAGGCGGGCACCCAGAAGCGGCTCGCGGCGTACGTTGTAGCTGACGCGGCCGGCATCTGTGATCTACCGGGGATAGCCCGGCTCGGCCCGGACGCTCTGACGTTGTCCCGTGACGGACTTGCGGAGGTGCTTCGTGGGCGCACCGAGCGGCTTAAAACGGCACTGACCGACCAGACGATCATCGCCGGAGTCGGCAACGCCTACTCCGACGAAGTGCTCCATGCCGCCCGGCTGTCGCCCTATGCCACCGCTGGAAAATTGACCGACGACACCGTGGACCGCCTGCACGAGGCGCTGCAGCGGGTGCTGCTCGATGCGGTAGCCCGCTCAGTTGGTCAGGGCGCCGCCCGGCTCAAGGCCGAGAAGCGGTCTGGTCTGGCCGTGCACGCCCGCGCCGGTCTGCCCTGCCCGGTATGCGGTGACACCGTCCGGGAGGTGTCCTTCGCCGACCGCGCCTTCCAGTACTGCCCGACCTGTCAGACCGGCGGCAAGCCGCTGGCCGATCGACGGCTGTCCCGGCTGATTCGCTGACAGTGCGTCACCGGCCATGGAGCCATCAGAGTGAACAGAGTCGGTTCACCCGTGCTGCGGTGGCGCGTCCAGTTCGGTAGGGGTTCGCTTGCCCTGTGGTTCGATCCGCCCCGCCAACTCGTCCTACCGGGTCCCCATCGGAACGGAGAGCGCCCGGTAACTGCGTGATGACAGCGTCGTGGTGCCGCTCGGTGGGAACGACGTGGACGGTAGAGCTCCGGTCGGTCGAGGAAGGGGTGCTGGGCCGCCCGGTGGAGTGGATCTGCTCCGGAGTGCCGACCCAGCAGCCGGCTCCTGACCGCCAGACCGCCGACCTGCTCGGCGAGCGCGACCTGCTGCTGTTCCCAGTCGATCCTGAAGAACCAGCGCCGCGGACCCGCAGCCGGCGGCTGATCGGTTACGTCACTCGTGACCCCGAGGTGATGCGGCTGGCGCTGCTGCTTGCCGATGTCGTCGGCCCGGGCTGGGACCACCCCATGATCGTGGCCGCTCGGTGGGTTCAGGCCGGCCACTCGGCCGAGGCGGCGATGCCGTGGATCACCGCTGGGGTGAACTGGCCCAAGGCGGCCGAGACCCTCCTGCGAAGATCCTGCGCCCCGCCCGGCTGACGGCGCGCTGACCCGCCGTTGTCACCTGCGGTCGCGACCGCGACTATGGATTCGTGAACCAGCTCGGCCAACTCGCGATGGTGGGAGTCGTCGTCCTCGCCGTGGTGATCGCGGCCGGGGTGATACTCCGGAGGCGACGGCGCCAGCCATTCGGCAGTGATGCCGATCGCGCCACCTACACCGCCCTCCACACCATGGCGCAGGCTTCGCCACCGCTGCGGGATCGGTTGTCGGCCGCCTCGGCGACTGCCGCGGCGCCGCATCTGCGGGCCTTGCTGAACTGCTCAGCCGTCGCGCTGACCAACGAGGAAAGCGTGATGCTGGCCTGGGATGGCGAGGCTCAACATCATGCCGAATGGGTCGCCGAGGCAGCGCTGGAGGTGCTGAGCACCGGTCGTCAGCAGGTCCGCAGCCAGCGTGAGATGGACTGTGGGCGCGCCGACTGCCCGATTCGTGCTGTCGTCGTCTGCCCGCTAGAGGTCGACGGCGGCGTCGTCGGGACCTTCGGCGTGGTGAGCCAGCGGCCCGCCGCGGCCGGCGTGATGAAGGCCGCCGCGGAGGTCGCGCGGTACGTCTCCAGTCAGCTGGAGCTCGCTGAGCTCGACGAGTCCCGATCCCGATTGGCTCACGCTGAGGTCCGGGCGCTACGCGCGCAGATTTCGCCGCACTTCATTTACAACGCGCTCACCACGATCTCCTCGACCGTCCGCACCGATCCGGAGGAGGCGCGCGAGCTGCTGATGGAGTTCGCTGAGTTCACCCGGTACTCCTTCCGCTCCGCTGGGGAGTTCACCACGCTTGCCGAGGAGCTCAACAACATCGACCGCTACCTGATCCTGGAGAAGGCCCGGTATGGGGAGCGGTTGCAAGTGAGGCTGCAGATCGCCCCCGAGGTGCTGCCAGTGGTGTTGCCGTTCCTGGCGTTGCAGCCGCTGGTGGAGAACGCGGTACGGCACGGCTTGGCGGGCAAGCCCGGCGGCGGCACGGTCTCGGTCGTCGCCGAAGACTCCGGTTCCGATTGCCTCATCAGCGTCGAGGACGACGGCATCGGGATGGATCCGGACCGGCTGCGTGACGAGATGACCGACTCACACGTCACGGGTGCGCATGTCGGGCTGGGAAACGTTCATGATCGGCTACGCGGTGCCTTCGGCGAGGAATGCGGGCTCGTGGTCGAAACCGGACCGGGGATGGGTACCAAGGTCAGCATGCGGGTACCCAAGTTCAGCCGCGGCGTGCGCGCCATCGCTCCGCCGACGCCAAACGCATCGCGTACCCACCCACCGGTAAGCGCTTAGCCCGGGTGCCGATCGATGTCGGTCAGCCGTCGTAGGCTGGCCGGATGGATGTCAAGGACCTGGCCGCGCGGCTGCCGCTGCGCGGCACTCTGCGCGAGCGTGGCCCGGTGGTAGCTGCGGTCAAACTGCATGGCGTGATCACTCCGACGCCGGCGCCACTAGGTCGCGGAGTGATCAACCTGGCCGTCTTGGACTCGGTGTTGACCCGCGCCTTCGGTTATGACCGATTGCGGGCGGTGGTCTTATTGATCAACTCACCAGGCGGTTCCCCCACCCAGTCGGCGCTGGTGGCGGATCGGATCCGCGGCCTCGCCGATCTTAAGCATGTGCCGGTGCTGGCGTTCTGCGAGGACGTCGCCGCATCCGGTGGGTACTGGCTCGCCTGTGCGGCCGACGAGATCGTCGCTCACCCGACGTCGCTGGTCGGCTCCATCGGGGTGGTCAGCCAGGGCTTCGGGTTGCACGGTCTGCTCGAGCGCTTCGGAGTCGAGCGGCGGCTGTACACCGCGGGAGCGAACAAATCCCGGCTCGACCCGTTCCTGCCCGAGAGGGAGGACGACGTGGTGTGGTTGCGTAGCATGCAGACCGAACTGCACGGGATGTTTCGAGACTGGGTGTGTTCGCGCCGCGGCGATCGGCTGGTGACCGGTCAGCAGGACCTGTTCACCGGTGAGGTGTGGAGCGGTCGCCGGGCCCTGGAGCTAGGTTTGGTCGACCGGCTCGGCACAATGCGTGGGGAGATCGTTAAGCGGTATCCGGACGCGGAGATCATCACGGTGGAGGCGCGCCGCCCGTTGCTGGCTAGATTGGGGATGGGGCCTGTGGCGGCCGCCTTGAGCGGGCGCGGCGGCCCGGAGTCCGCGTTGGCGGTGCTTGAAGCGCTTGAGCACCGCGCTACCTGGTCCCGCTTCGGACTGTAGCTTCGCGTCGATCACACTCAGTACCGCGAGAGGCACCTATCCGCCAACCGTGGACAGCGATACCGGCCATGTGCAGGATTGATGGTCCGGGTTGGTGGGGGCACACTGGATCCGCGGAAAGGCGGTCGATGAGCGGCAACGACGACAACCTGGGGCTCGTCGTGCTCGCCGTAGACGACGAGCCGGGTCCGCTATCCATGTTGGTCGAAGTACTGGAAGCCGAGCCGCGGATCGGCACCGTGCTGACGGCCACTAATGCCACCGAGGCATTGTCGGTTTTGCGTCCCGACAACCGGACCAACGGAACGTCGTCGCTGCCCCAGATTGATGTCGTGTTCCTCGACATCCGGATGCCGGGGTTGGATGGGCTGGAGCTGGCCCGCCTGCTTGGCGCGATTCCCAACCCACCGGTGGTCGTGTTCGCCACCGCCTACGATGAGAAGGCCCTCGACGCCTTCGAGATCGGCGCGGCCGACTACCTGATGAAGCCGGTGAGCCGAGAGCGACTGGCCAATACCATGCGGCGGATCGTGGCCTCCCGGCGCGACGCGTCCGCCCCCGGACCGGATCCCGGCAGCGAGGACGAGGTCATCCCGGTGGAGCTCGCCGGGACCACCAAGTTGGTGCCGCGCTCGTCGGTACGCTGGGTCGAGGCCCACGGGGACTATGCGCGGCTGCATACCGGAGAGGGCACCAGCCACCTGGTCCGTATTCCGCTTTCCCAGCTGGAAGATCGCTGGTCGGAGGCCGGGTTCGTGCGGATCCACCGTTCCTTTCTGGTCGCCCTGCCGCTGGTCACCGAGCTGCGTATGTCGGCGTCGGGTTACGTGGTGCGGGTGGGTAACGGAGGTGACGCCACCGAGTTACCAGTCAGCCGGAGGCACACTCGAGAGTTGAAGGACCGCCTGGTCCGCGCGGCCAAACAGGGCTGGACCTCCCGAGCAGCTCCGATGAACCCCGATGAGTTGTGATGAGTCCGTCAACGCGGCGGCGATAGAGTCTCGATGAGTCCCCGATGAGTGCTGACGCGACTGGGCCGGATGACGACCCGTGGGAGACTCTGACGCGGGCGGCGGCGGAAGCGGCGGCCCAAGAAAGGGCCCGGGAGGCTAACGGCTATCCGGTCGCGGCCAAGGTCAAGCTTGGCAAGCGGGAACGGATCGTGCTCGCCAAGCGGCGCAGCAGCCGCCGGGTAGTACGAACGCTCGCCGAGTTGGAGGACCAGACCAGCGTCGGTGAGGTGCTGGTCCGCCAATTGGTGCGGGTGCAGCTGATCTTGTCGATCCGGCTGATGCTGCTCACCGTGCTGGTGCTCGCGGGCATCCCGCTGTTGTTCCTGATGCCGTCGCTGGGCACGATCACCATCGTGGGCTTACGGCTGCCGTGGCTACTGCTCGGGTTTGCGGTTTACCCGTTCTTCGTCGCGGTGGCCTGGTCCTACAACCGCAGCGCGGACCGTAACGAACAGGACTTCGCCGATATGGTCGAGAACTGAAACGCCAGCGTGCCCGAGCAGGCTGTGTTCTACGTCACCATCGGTGCGATGGTCGTGATTGCCGCGGCGACCATGCTCACCGGGCTCTACGGGACGAAGGTCAGGTCGACCTCGGACTTCTTAGTCGCGTCCCGAACGCTCGGGTCACGCTGGAATGCTGCAGCGATCTCCGGCGAGTACCTGTCCGCGGCCTCCTTCCTCGGAATTGCCGGTCTGGTGCTCAAGGGCGGGGTGGACGCGCTGTGGTACCCGGTCGGGTTCACCGCGGGATACCTTGCCTTGCTGCTTTTCGTGGCGGCGCCGCTCCGTAGATCGGGTGCCTACACGCTGCCCGACTTCGCCGAGGCCCGGCTGGGTTCGGTAGGGCTGCGCCGGGTCTGCACCATTTTTGTGATCGTCATCGGCTGGCTTTACCTGGTGCCGCAGATGCAGGGCGCGGGGCTCACCCTCCATGCTGTGACGGGACAGCCGACGTGGGTCGGCGCGGCCGTAGTCATGGTCATAGTGACGTTGAACATCTACACCGGCTGGATGCGCTCAATCACCATCGTGCAGGCCTTCCAGTACTGGATAAAACTGACCGCGCTCGCCATCCCGGTCTTCGTGCTGCTGATTCACAATGCTGGCGAGAGACCGGGCTTGCGGGACTCGCTGGGTACCCCGGCAACGCCGTACTTCTCCCATGTCGCCGATATCACTCTTGATCACGATGTGGTGCTGGAAGTCGCTCAGCCGGTGGTGGTCCAAGCCGTAGGAAACGAGGACGGGCGAGTCGCGAATGGGACGGTGTACTGGGCACCGGGGGAGCACCGGGTCGCCAAGAACACCAGACTGCACTTCGACGCCGGCAGTCGGGCTCCGGTGATCCGAGGTGCCGTGTTGGACAATGACAAATGGCTGCGTCCGCTGGGCGCCGGGGGCCATCCGCTGCTGGCCACATACTCGCTCATCGTGGCGCTGCTGCTGGGCACCATGGGGCTGCCGCATGTGCTGGGGCGGTACTACACCGACCCCGACGGCCGAGCGGCGCGCCGGACCACGTTGCTGGTGCTGTCGCTGCTCGGGGTTTTCTACCTGTTCCCGATGGTTTCTGGCTGGCTCGCTCGGCTTTACGTCCCGGAGCTGCTGGTCAACGGCAACACCGACGCTGCGCTGCTGCTGCTGCCACGCGCCGCGTTGGGCGGATGGCCAGGGCTGCTACTCGGTGGCTTGATCGCGGCCGGAGCGTTCGCGGCCTTTGTCTCCGCCGCCACTGGACTAGTGGTCAGCATCGCCGGAGTGTTGTCCAGTGACGTGCTGCCCGGTCGGTTGCGGGACTTCCGAGCAGCCACTGCGGCGGCCTGGACAGTGCCGTTGGCCTTCGTGCTCGCCGTGTCATCACTGGACCTGGCACAAGGTGTGGGACTGGCCTTCGCGGTGGCCGCCTCGTCGTTCTGCCCGCTGCTGGTCCTGGGTATCTGGTGGCGCGGGCTGACCGACGTCGGCGCGGCGGCCGGCATCCTGGCCGGCGGAGGTCTGGCGTTCGCCGCGGTGCTGCCGGCCGCGGCCGGCGTGCTCCCGCCAGGGTGGCAGACACTGTTGGCCCAGCCCGCTGTGTTTACCGTGCCGCTGGCCTTCCTCACCATGGTGGTGGTCAGCCATCACACCAGTGATCGCATCCCGGTCGACGTATCTCGCATCCTGCTGCGGCTGCACGCACCGGACCGGTTGGGCCTGTCCGAGGATCGGGACTTAGGCCAGTTGGCTCCCCGCGCTGGGATAGTTGCGCTGCCCCGGATGCGCGGTGGCCGGCACCGTCGGTAATCACCGCTGCATATCGAAGGGTTCACGGTGCGGTGCACCCCGGTGAACGACCTGCTACTAGGGTTTTCCCGGTCCTCGTGACACACGTAACATCGGCATGATCATCACTGCCTTGGAGGTGTCCGCATGAGCACCACCGAACGCATCGGGGGGGTGGGCACGCCGCCACCGGTGGACCCCTGGGCCGCCGCCCACACCAGTGTGGAATTCGCCACCTTGCGACAGCGGTTCCGCAGCTTCGTCCTTCCGGTGACCGCGTTCTTCCTGGCCTGGTATTTCCTGTATGTCCTGCTGGCAGCGTTCGCGCCGCACTACATGGCTACCAAGGTAATCGGCAACGTCAACATCGGATTGATCGTCGGCTTGCTCCAGTTCGTCTCCACCTTCGCCATCACAACGGCTTATGTCCGATTCGCGAGCCGCAACCTCGACCCGCTGGGCAGCCAGATCTGCGAGCGGGTCGAAGGAGGAGCCTGGTGATTGCAGCGTTAGCCCAGCACGCCGTCGGGTCGCCGCTGCTCAACGGCGGAATCTTCGTCTTCTTCGTGCTAGTCACCCTCGTGATCGTGTTCCGGGCCTCGCACCGCACCAAGACCGCCGCTGACTACTACGCGGCGGGCCGGTCGTTCACCGGGCCGCAGAATGGGGTCGCGATCTCCGGCGACTACCTGTCCGCGGCCTCGTTTCTGGGCATCGCCGGGGCGATCGCGGTCTACGGTTACGACGGTTTTCTCTACTCCATCGGGTTCCTGGTCGCCTGGCTGGTGGCCTTGCTGCTGGTTGCAGAACTGCTGCGAAATACCGGCAAGTTCACCATGGGCGACGTGCTGAGCTTCCGGATGCGCCGGCGGCCGGTACGGGCGGCCGCGGCGGTGTCGACGCTGGTGGTGTCCTTCTTCTACCTGCTGGCGCAGATGGCTGGCGCTGGTGGTCTGGTCGCCCTGCTGCTCAACGTCACGAACAAGGCGGGACAGGCGCTGGTGGTCGCGGTGGTCGGCCTCCTGATGATCTTTTATGTGTTGGTCGGTGGGATGCGTGGCACCACCTGGGTTCAGATCGTCAAGGCCACCCTGCTGATCATCGGTGCCGGCATGTTGACGGCCTGGGTATTGGGCTCTTTCGGGCTCAACCTGTCCGCCCTGCTCGGCGAGGCGGCGGCGAAGTCGTCGCACGGCCAGGCCGTCCTCGCGCCGGGCCTGCAATACGGCAAGAACACCACGACCAAGCTCGACTTCGTCTCGCTGGGGCTCGCCCTGGTGCTGGGTACCGCAGGACTGCCGCACATCCTGATGCGCTTCTACACGGTGCCAACGGCAAGAGAGGCACGCCGCACCGTCGTGTGGGCGATCTGGCTGATCGGCATCTTCTACCTGTTCTCGCTGGTGATCGGTTACGGCGCCGCGGCACTGGTCGACGGTGGTCCGCAGCGGATCGCCAGCATGCCCGGTCAGGAGAACTCGGCGGCGCCGCTGCTGGCCTACCAGCTGGGTGGGGAAGTGCTGCTGGGCTTCATCTCGGCGGTTGCCTTCGCCACCATTCTCGCGGTGGTGGCCGGCCTGACGATCACTGCGTCCGCGTCGTTCGCGCATGACGTCTACGCCAACGTGATCATGCACGGTAACCTCGACCCCGACCGTGAGGTGCGCGTCGCCCGTATCACCGCCGTCGTCATCGGCGCCCTGGCGGTCCTCGGTGGTATCGCCGCCCTCGGGCAGAACGTCGCGTTCCTGGTGGCACTGGCCTTCGCGGTGGCGGCTTCAG
>Ga0208982_1000102_pt1 | contig 11016 bp, 14 predicted proteins | sample MedBloCAOM1_O3_FD_187840 | JGI IMG/M metagenome (GOLD analysis project Ga0208982, IMG submission 187840) | Forest soil microbial communities from El Dorado National Forest, California, USA - Mediterranean Blodgett CA OM1_O3 (SPAdes) (version 2) | ecosystem: Environmental > Terrestrial > Soil >... | reverse complement strand
TGACCTGTAGCTATCGATTGCGACTCGCAGGCGGTCAGGTGGACTTGAAGGAGATGCGGGCGCTGTTGGGAGTGTGGGTGAAGAAGCGGAGGACTCGGAGTGGCGTGTTACACATTTGGATGAAAAAGGCGCTATGACTGAGTGCTGAGCGCTGAGCTTTGGTAGTCGAACACAGTTAATTGTACGGGTAAAATTTGCCAAGTGTTTCGAGAATCAGAATTGAATGCCATCAGTCGTTATACGCATTCACTGAACTACTGTTACAAGCAACGCTAATCTGAATATGAAATCACAATCGAGCGGAATTCTGGATCAAGCAGGCACCAACATGGCAAGGGCGTTAATCAGGCGCACATGCATCTTACGCGAGAGTTGAACTCGTTTACGTAGTTCCAGAGGAAGAGTCGGATCGATCTTCATCAGCGCCACGATGGTCTGGAGAAAAAGACCAGAATTGAGCATGAATAAAATAAAGTGGGAACGATTGGACTTACAATTAGCGCGGCTTGGATGTTACTGGCCCTGAATCCACCATCCAAATTCTTTCCATTGTGCGAGAGTTCTTCGTTGGAAACGGCCCATTTGTCTTGTTCGAAGCTGATCCTTGCCCGAATGAAAGCCGCAAACTGCTGAAAGATGGGGTTCTGGAACGGTCCGATAATTTTGCCCTGAAGGTAATTTAAATGTAAGTTGCGAAGTAAGAGCAGACCAAACGGATAAATGAAAATCACGGAAGCATCCTTGATATGTATGAACGAGGCAAACTCTTCTTGGCCTGGAACCCGCATATTGCTCAATGCGACCATAAGCTGCTGATCGTCGAGTCCTATAAGATTGTATGCAGCCAACACTTGATCCGTGAGACGTTGATTGTCGTTAGACCTGAAGCTAGACACAACAGTGCCCACTGAGGTGATGGCGCCTTTGAGCAAAACGTTCGTCGGGAACCCTAAAATAGTAAAATTAATGATGAATATGTAGTGAGTAATATTTGAACATACCATCAACTCCTCCGAGCTGGAGCAGAAGGACCGTAGCAAGACTACTGCTCACGCTATTATACGTATCCATCAAGTAGACGTACAGCTTCAAACCCGTCACACGTATAGCCCTCTGCTGGATTGCCGTGCCATTCCGTCCCCAATATGCCAACTGATTCACAGATGTGCTGCCTTGCGCCGAAGGGCGACCACCCGAACCGGAATTTACAGAGTTAGCCTGAGAAACACTGGCAGCCGCGCTGCCAGACGAAGTAGGATTCTGGACAATAGCATTAAGAAGGGTCATGCCAGGATCGATCGAAACGGGATTAAAGGCAGCGATGATCTGATTAATTTCTTCTTCGGTCAAATCCGGCTAACCAATATAGGTGAATTGCCATACTGTGGCGAGGGAAATATCAAATTACTCACAGCAGGTACATTTTCAAATAGTTGAGACCAATCCATGTCGATCAATGTCGCAGAGTAAAGATTGTTGTGGGGGAACTGATGATTTCGTGCACTACTTATAGCAACAGATTCAGGGAAACTACAACATAACAGCTAAACTGACAACCTAAAAAGGATAAGATCCTTCCAAAAAGGGTTTGGCTCCGGTCATACCAAGTTATCTGGGTACAAATATGAGACCAAATAACACATGGCAAGGGCCTGACGTGAATACGTATTATACTCTAGAGGATGACATTTCAATTGTATAAACAGAGGTACAAATATAATATGACATCATTCTGCAGGCACCCGAAGAAGCCTCTGTCTGAATACATAATAGTCTTTTCATGGATGTGATTTCGAAGTTCCAAACCCAGTACAAATAAAAGTACAAACAGTGTCTCTTGCGGGCATCGACCACGCATCTGGTCAGAATGCATAGTATTCCTTCTGTGAATGCTTATCTCAAGGGCCAAACTCAGTACAAACAGAGCTACAAATACAACGCTGTAGCGTCCTCCGCAAGCACCGGACACGCATCCGTTCAGAATACATAATATCTATCTATCTATCTATCTATCTATCTATCGTATATTACGCAGATTGCACCATTTCGTACGTGCGTGTTTGTCGCTCCCCGTACACGTCCTTGCCCCTGTACTTAGATCGCATCTTTCGAAGCCCGCCTCACCTTACCCCTGTATACGTGGTTCCACGCAACATTATGTAAAGGGGCTCCGTTGTAGCGTCCTCCGCAAGCACTGGACACGCATCCGTTCAGAATACATAATATTTCTTTTATGAATGTTACCTCATTGACAAGGGTCAAACCTAGTACAAATACACGCAAATAGAGTCTTTTTCAACAAAACTCGTGCTGTGGTTGAAAGGCAAGAAAAAATCACACAGCAAGAATAGTAGTAATATAGCAACAGAGGCTAGCTGTGAAGAAATATAAGAGCCAAATACTCGATGCAAACATATGCAAATAGAAACTTCCATGGAGAGTGTACACTTTCTCAGCCTCGCACTTCCCGCGAACATTGTATCATTGTGAGCACTCATTTTTGTTGTAATCACATACCTATGACTGACAGTATAAAGTTCAAAGTCAAGGAAATGCTTCGAGTCAAGGATATACTTCGAATCAAGGAGTGGCGCAAACATGTTAAGGAGGAACCGTATCCTATACCCTGTGCACGCCCATTGTCACCCCCGCGCTCAGGAGATGAAATAAGCATATCGCATTCACGTGATTCACGCTCTACCTGGATGCAAGAAGATGCATACGCGGTAAGATTGGACCTAAAGTACCCCACAAAACTTGTATAGCATACTAATCTTTGGCTAAGGACAATACTATATCATCAGATGGAATTAGCTCGGCAGCTCAATCGGTCATCGATCGTATACACAGGAAGGTTGCCATCTTACAGCATCAAATGACGATGGTTGAAACCGCCTACAACCAAATGTTGTCCGCTGCAGATGGCTATAGGGACTTCGCGTTAGCCGTCCACGATGAACTCAAGGAGGATACGGAACAGTTGGAGCTGTATATCAGCATTGGCCGTAATCATGGCCTCTTCTCTACCACTGCGTCCATCTGCCCTTGTGTTCGACTGACACAGAATAACTGTAAGTTTTGTTGCTTTCGTGAGCTGTCGATATTGAAGGATCATAAAAAGCATTACTGCAACCCAATATAGAAGTAAACGCATAGGTGGTTAGGAACTAGACTCGCGTGTTGTATGCTATTTTTGAAGTCCTGTACCTGTACCTGTACTATGCCTCCGAGATTGTTTATATTTACGCTCTCCCAACAAGTTACTTATATTTCACGAGTAATGCAATCCATTTGTTCGTAACGTCGTACCATTAAAGGGATGTGCACTGCCAGCCCTCAACATTTTTTCTACTTTGCTGCCAGTACTCCGGTCGACAGTCGATCTGAGTGGAACAGTAACTGCAGCTTCTTACATTTGGGTCTACAATTACCAGCATTCACAGTATAGTGCACAAATTGTCAAAATGGATTTCGCAAGCACGGACCAGAGACAAGTATATATATGTACCACCTCGTTCATGCCTCCTAGAGATGAAAAACATGCAAGAAAGTTGCTAGCCCTCCACAGTTAAATCAATAATACTACGCTGAGAAGCCTCGTCATCTTCTAAAGTCAAATCAATGACAGCGGGCGGGTTTCTATGAATTCGGGTACAGTGGTGATACTTTCGAGCTCTACGCGTCACAACTATCTCGCAAAGACGACATTTCCGAAACAGGGACCGAAACTCAGCCTCGGAGAGTCCCAAGGAGTCGAGTTTCAAAAGTGACAACAAAGCACTTTTGTTCGATGCAGTTACAGCTAGACTAGCACGTTAAGGGAGTTGCAGAAGATGAACCAAAATTACTCACTATTTTGCTGTGCGCGCATCAGAGTGGCACTGGCCGGAAAGAACCGCGCAACATGCAGTGGAGCTGGAAGCCGAGAATAAGCCCACAAAATCAATATTTTCATGAATAACGTACGTCGAACATTGTATCTCTTCAAGTGCAAGCCCATCCTTGCGTACATCCGCTCTAAGGGGACTGGATGGTATGTAATAGTCAAATACTGTATTAACTGGCAAAAAAAAACATGTTGCTCACCAACGTACCCACAGGCATCTGTGGCACAACGGACCACATACTCGCCCAAGTATGGGCCATCAATATCCAAACACACAGCAGATTCAGTATAAGAAACTCCCATAGCGCTCGCAGCACAAAGACAACATGGGTTTTTGAACTCGTGAGTTTGACTGTGTTGTTCAAAATCCGACGGTGGAAGGCGCTTCTCGTCAACAACAGGCCTTCAAAAGGTGTTCAGAAAATACAGAAAATATTAGAGAAATGATTAGGCCAAGACGACGTCAAGCAGATCTTACCAAAGCCATGGCTTGAGGTCTGATGCTTGAGAATCGTAGTGAAGCAAAACTGCGCTCGCACTAAATTCTTGAACTTGGATACGCTTGAGCAGGCGATGGAGAGCAGACTGAGACAGAGACATCGATGAAGATCAATCGACTGAGTGGTAGTTCAGGTGGAGGGAGTGTTGATAATCATACACCGTCATGATCTCTTTTATACTGTAACTGCACTCAGAACTTGGAGACTTGGATTGGTTCTTCCACTTTTTGAGAGCTTTGAGACTCTTGGCTGGTTCGAGCCACGTGCCAACTTGAAGTAGCGCGTCACGTACGTACTATTCCAAAGTTCCAATCATGGACTTTGGCAGAACTGCGGCCTTCTCTGAGACGTGCCTCTGTGGTAAATCGTTTTCGCTACCGGGAACTTATACGCATCATAAGCGTAATTGCATAAACACAAAAAAACGCCTGGCTGGAGCACTGGAGAAGGCAAAGGAGGTGTGGATTATCAGAAAAAGAAGGCGTCTTGGAACCTCGGAGAGTATTCAAGTTCAAAACGAGAGCGCTTTGAACTTATCCCCGCAGTTAGCTGGCCCGAATAATCCTCCAAATCCTGGGCAGGATTCGACTCACGTCGAAACTGTAGTACGTATGATATACTCGTGACTTATTTGGCCTCTAAACTCTAATTTTGCCGCTCTGGTTTAGCAACTGACAGATCAACTGAATGAAGCAGATGCACTTCACCGGCTACCTTCTCCAATCACTCCACCTCCTCATCAGTCGTCTTCTGGCCGACCGCAGAGAATAAACCGTCGACTACCCTGGCGTTATCGATATGAAGACATACTCCCACAGCCACTCGCTCCTCTACCCCCAGTGTCTGACGCCGGTGTAGACCCTTTAATTGCGCCGCCTGGTTCCCAACTACCTATTATGCATCCATCTAGATCATCTTCTCCACAATCCACTAACGAAAAACGTCGAACACTTCCGAATGCATTTGGTCTAATCAGACAATATTTCTCAGAGAAATTACCGTCTCATGATCCAGAAGAATACGTGGATTTACTGCAACATTCATCCGATAAACCTGATTTGACGACTATTTCAAGGCAGCACCTTCACCCAGATTCATCGTTCTCTCCTTATCCCAACCAGAACTCATTTCTTCTGGGCCACTGGTACTGGTGTTATGGCAGCCAAAAAACTCGGGAGAGCTTTCACGAGCTTTTGAGTATTGTGGGAAACCCAGACTTTCGACCGGGAGATGTAAGGCGGACCAACTGGAACAAGATTGATGTCAAACTAGGCGCCAACCCATTCGATGGCATAGATGAAGCCGAAAAGTCCGAAGAAGGATGGATGGATGAAGATGCGGGGTGGCATAGCACGCCAATCTCGATCTCCGTTCCATTCCATAACAGAACAAGGGCGCCGGGCCCGAAGAACTATCTCGTAGGTAACTTATTTCATCGATCCCTCGTCGATGTCATCCGCGAGAAGCTCGCAAATGCATCGGACGTTCGACACTTTCATTATGAGCCGTTTGAATTACTTTGGGTTCCGGGCGACCCATCCTCTGAAGTTCGTGTGCATGGCGAACTGTACACTTCGCCAGCATTTCTCGATGCTCATCGCAAGCTACAAGAATCGCCAGGGGAACCCGGTTGCGACCTGCCACGAGCTGTCGTAGCTATGATGTTTTGGTCGGACGTCACCCATCTAACGGCCTATGGCACTGCAAAGCTATGGCCCTGTTATCTGTATTTCGGCAATGAGTCTAAATATCGTCGATGTAAGCCAAGCCACAACTTATGCAATCACATCGCCTACTTTCAGGCTGTGAGCCATTTGTTTTCCCCTCCCCCTCTCTTCTCTGATGCCTCTGGTAGCTTCCAGACTCGTTTAAAGACTTTGTTATTCAAGCTGGAGGCAACTCGCCAAGCAGCGAATTGATGGCGCACTGTCAGCGTGAATTATTCCATGCACAGTGGTCTGTTCTGCTGGATGACAAGTTCCTAGAGGCATATGAACATGGAATAATAACGAAATGCTGCGACAATATAACACGTCGATTTTATCCTCGCTTTCTGACATACTCAGCTGATTATAAAGAAAAGTGAGCATACTCGGCTCGATATTTAGCCATTTCCATTCTAACAAAGTTTAGGGTCGTTGTGTCTTGCGTTCGTAATGGAGGAACTTGCTTCTGCCCTCGGTGTCTAATACCTCGCAACCGCGTTCAAAACCTCGGAATGACACTTGATATGAAACAGAGGCAGACTCTTGCTCGAGTTGATGATGAATCCAGAACACGCCTAATTGAAAGAGCTCGCGAGATCATTTATAGGAAGAACTACGCGGTTGACACAGATGCTGTCGAGACAATCTTGAAGGAGCAATCTCTGGTGCCAACTTTGGTATGCTCTGAAAAGCCTTGTCAAAGCATTATTTGATATTTTCTCTCCATCTCAGGGTGCGTTTACAGAGAAGCTTGGTCGGTTTGGCTTTGATCATTTTAAGATGCTTTTGGTTGATCTCATGCATGAATTCGAACTTGGGGTTTGGAAGGCCTTGTTTACCCATCTACTTCGAATTTTAAACGCTCTAGACAAAGCTAAAGTACATGAGCTGGATCGCCGGTAAGTGAACACGTCTTTCAAGGACAACGATGCAGCAGGACTGATAATGTTGCTATATTTGGAGCTTTAGACAAGTACCGACTTTTGGCCGAGAGACCATTCGGCGCTTCTCAAATAACACCTCAGAGATGAAAAAATTAGCAGCCCGTGATTTTGAAGACTTGCTACAGGTTCGTATTTCTATATATGACTGCGACAATAGGCTAATGAGATTCAGTGTTCTATTCCAGTCTTCGATGGTCTTTTGCCAGAGCCGCATAACAGTGTTGTTCTACGGTTATTATTCGTCTGTAGTCACTGGCATGGTTTAGCAAAACTTCGTTTGCATACAGACGACACGCTCAAGGTTCTCGACGACACGACATGCTCGATCGGTGTTGAGTTTCGTAAATTCAGCAACAAAACGTGTTCTGCATTTAATACGCGAGAACTCAAGCGCGAGACGGAAGCACGCCAGCGTCGTAAACAGCAGAAGGGAGGAGCAAATAGCTCAGCGTCAACTTCCTCTGGACCTCGCCTCAAACAGTTTAACATGCAAACATACAAGTTACACTGTCTAGGCGACTACGCCGATCAGATACGCGCATTTGGTACTTCGGATTCATTTTCAACAGAGCCCGTAAGCAGCTGAAGTATCTAACATTTTGACCATTGATACGAATCTCTTTAGGGCGAACTTGAGCATCGGACGCCAAAATCTCGGTACCGCCGCACAGACCGAAAGCTTTTCGTCAAACAGTTGGCTCGCATTGAGCGTCGTGAAGCGCGCATTCGACGCATCCAAACAAGGCTATCAGGGCAGCATGAGGCCGTTGACAGCACACTACTACAACATCATCATATTGGCAAGTCGGAAAATATGCATCAGCATATAGGCACTTTCCTTCGTAACAACGCAGGCGATCCAGCAATTAAGGTTTGCAGGTGTCCAACTTTTGGATCCCTGACGATGCTGATCTCTCAATCCATAGGGCTTCTTGTCCAAGTTGCGACAGCATCTCCTCCCTCGTTTGTCGGCAATCTTGCAAACCCAGCGAAATCGCAATGACAGCAGTATGCGTGATGAGGACAGTCTCTGTCCGAATTCGATTCTGTTTAAACACGACCGTATTTACTTGCACAGCCTGATGCGCATCAACTATACAACTTACGATATCCAGCGGTCTCAAGACGTTATAAACGTCTCGACATCACACTGTAACATTATGCTCTTAGCAAACTCTGCGGGCGACAGTGCGGATTTAAACCCATCACACCCATTTAATTACGCTCGGGTTCTTGGTGTATACCACGTCAATGCTGTGTATGTTGGTCCTGGGATGGTTGACTATCAACCCCACCGGCTTGAGTTTTTATGGGTGCGCTGGCTGCAGCCGGTTGAGACAGCTTGGGATGGATGGCATTCCCCAAAACTCGATTGCGTGCGGTTTCTCCCAATGGCTGAAGAGGGTGCTTTCGGTTTCGTCGATCCCTCAGATGTGCTTAGGAGCTGTCATGTCATTCCGCGTTTTGCCAAGGGGCTACTCCATAACGACGGTAAAGGTTTGTCCGCTTGCGCAAGAGACTCGACAGACTGGGTCGAGTATTACATCGGCCGGTAAGCGTCACTAGATGTTAACTTTATCGTCATTGCTGATGGAATTTAGGTTTGTTGACCGTGACATGATGATGCGATACCACATCGGACTTGGTGTAGGACATGCGTATGCTCATGGCCAGTCCGATGGCCTTCATGATTCAGACCTATTGGCGGAAGACCACGATGAAGTTGAAGTTGTTGCAGTGGGTGAAGAAGTCGTCATCGAATCAGACGAAGGCGGGGATCTTGGTGATTTAGACAATAGACACGAGGAGGACACTGATGCTTGCGAGAGCGATGAGGAGGAACTTGCAGCAAGGGTAGAGATGTATGGCAGGTGAATTTTCTACTTCGTACAAGCCGACCACTAAACAAAGAGACGTGATCGAGAGTATGTCTTTATGATCTTACACAACAATCACATTTTTGTCTTGTAGTGCATCGAGCATTCAAACTGGATGATATCAGCGTTGCGTCAAAATGATAAAACCAAAGATGATAAAATATGATAAAATTGAAAAAGATGGCAAACGATCGCGATATCAAAGTTGCAAAAGACGTCAAAGCTGCGAAAGAGTCAAAGTTGTAAAGACGTCAAAGCTGCACAATTCAGAGACTACTGCATAATTACAACATATAAAAGCGTTGGTATAGCGAACTTATTGAAATATCTTCAAGTTTATCCCCTCAGATGACAGGACTTGACGCAGCCCCAGACTCCGATAAACATAACCGCCACCTCAGGCCTGAAAAACTTGAGATCGATGACTCTCCACCACATAAAGCAGTCGATCACTGGCTAAACATTGTCACAAGACAACCCGGTGTAGCGTCCATGCAGGAAGGATATGTTATGTGTCTGGTTGAAAAAGTTTGTGTCCAGGTGAGGCTATCTCTCAGTGGCCTGGTTATCTTAGTAGAATCTTTCTCACTATGATTCAGGCCCCTGAAACTGACTCTATTTGTATTAACCCACCCATGTATACACTATACATCTCTGCTCGTGGATTTTATGGAATAGAGGCATATCACTTCTTCAGACAAAGCCCCAGAGCAGTCCTCGATCGCTTTTTGGGTAATCAATATGCGCGCAATGCTCCTAAATGGACGCAGTGGACGCAGTCTTCCGTCATTTTTAAATACCGAACGATGTCCTTCGCTAGATTATTCCTTCAAATTGCTACTTCGGAGGCGAACTTAGACGAGGTGAGCTCGTTCAAGTGACTTGGAGTTTTTCAAGGGCTGACGACGCCATTGCACAGCCTAATCTACCTTTGATTATGACTGCGTGGGCGGGATCGATAGTTGTGGGTTTTTTGCATTTCATGGAAATCATTAGAAACTCAACGCGAAACAGCATACGTACGGCCCTTCAACGCCTCCGAATCAACAGGCATTCGTAGATGCCCAGAATTTCGCTTCTAGGAGGAATGCGCGCGTTTCTGTCGAACATTCCCCAATTACAGCCCGACACGCAGGTTCCTCGAATTCTGGGCGCTCTGATGACGACTGTGACTCGGACGTAGAAGTCTTCGTTCCTAAAACCCTTAGTGCGTCAGATTCCAGAATGGCGGACCATTATCTGGACACTGACATATATACCATTATAGATTTTGGGCCACTCCCAATTGATGATCCCGCAAAGGCGTAGCTACGAAATTTATTTATTAGACTTTGGTTATTGTTCATGTCCATGATTTATATTCACATTTGCCTACATTTACTCGGTCGTAGTTGGGTTCGGAACCACGGAGAAGCAGGCTTACTTCGATCCTAGATTGTGCATATAATATGAAACGCGAATTTTCACAAATTTTACTCAAGACAATTCATGCACTTACCTTTTTACCCGCCTCCAACTACACGAGATAAAATGGAACTAGAAACTATCTGGTGATTAGTAAAATACCTAGTAATCGACGAGATATCCGAGTCCATGGTAGTCCATGGACCATACACAGCTGACCGAAAAATTACATTTTTTCGCCGATGTTGATTAAGCGGGCTCCGCATATCCTCTATTAGGAATATTCGGGGGTCGCTTAATCAACATCAGCGGAAAAATGACCATAAGTGGGGCTCGCATATTCAATGTGGCCAGCTGTGATAATGGAAACGACTGTTAGTACCTCCAAGACTAGTCGTCGCCTACCAAAAAAGACAGGTGTCACGTTTTGGTCACACTGAGTGCGCCTTCTTGGCGGACTTTGAACTGAAGAAAATTTTGTCTGGCCTTGCTCGTTGCCGGCGGCAGTGTCTACATCATCAATACTGATGAACAACTGCTTTTCAGTTTTTTCCTGGCCTTGGATCCAGCATGTACTCGGATGTCCAAAATATTTTCAATCCCGAGACCCTAGCGATTTTTAAACTCAGCTGGTTGCTGTGGCGCAAGCAAACACGTCATGCTCATCCTTTTTGGTGACTGCAACTGCGACTGTGACAA
>Ga0208982_1000100_pt1 | contig 11099 bp, 12 predicted proteins | sample MedBloCAOM1_O3_FD_187840 | JGI IMG/M metagenome (GOLD analysis project Ga0208982, IMG submission 187840) | Forest soil microbial communities from El Dorado National Forest, California, USA - Mediterranean Blodgett CA OM1_O3 (SPAdes) (version 2) | ecosystem: Environmental > Terrestrial > Soil >... | reverse complement strand
GAATCGCCGGCCTGCAAACCCAGGTGGTTCTCGACACCGCGCTGGCTGAGCCCGGCTCGCCCATGCTGCTGGCCAGCGCGTTGCGAGGCGGTTAGGAAAACCTCATGTCCTTCATTCTCGATGCCTTGAAGAAGTCCGAAACCGAACGCCAGCGTCAAGCGGTTCCCGGGCTCATGGATACGCGGATTGCCGGCAACCGCAGCCGGCTGCCAATCTGGGTGGTACTGCTTGGCGCATTGTTGGTCGCCAATGTCATCGTGCTGGCCGTGGTGTTGATACGCAGCAATTCGGCGCCGCGCAACGCAGCGGGATCGACGATTTCACGCCCTGTGCAAAACGATGCGCCTGCCTCGTCTGCGGGCGCGGCCGATCACTTCAGTCCGATGGATTCCACACCTGCCAATCCGGTGTATGCGCCGGAAATCCCGGTAGCCACGCCGCCTGCCGCCAGTTCACCTGGCGCCGCCGTTGCAGCGGCGCCGGCCGACGGTGGAGCTTCACCGCTGCCGCTGCGGCCTGCCGTGGTTCCGCGTCTGGCGGATGAACTCAAGGTGCCGCCATTGCGCAGCGTGCGGCGCAGCGACCCCGTGCTCACCGACGAAGATGCCAAGGCGGACAGCGATGAGGTCCTGCCGACCATCAATGAGCTGAGTTTGTCCGGGTCACAGACGCTGCCGGAACTGCACCTCGATGTGCACGTGTACGGCAACAAGCCGTCGGATCGCTTTGTGTTCATCAATATGCGCAAGTACCACGAAGGCAGCACGCTTCAAGAAGGACCGACGGTGGAACACATCCGCCGCGACGGCGTGATTCTCAATTATCACGGGCTGCGCTTCCTGCTGCCGCGCCAATCATGAGCCGCCGGACGCCAGGCGCTGCAACGCGGGCCCGGACACGCGGTGAATGATCCAGTCTGATTTGGCTTCCGCGCCCAGCGATTCATAGAAGTCGCGCGCCGGCCGATTCCAATCGAGCACGGCCCATTCGAAACGGGCGCAGTCGCGCTGCACGGCGAGCTGCGCCAAATATTGCAGCAGCGCTTTGCCGATGGAACGGCCGCGAAATTCCGGCAGCACGAACAAATCCTCGAGATACAGGCCGGGCTTGCCCACGAAGGTCGAGAAGTTGTGGAAGAACAGGGCGAAGGCGGCCGGCGTGCCGCCGTCCCGGGCGATGACCGCCTCGGCAATTGGCCTCGGTCCGAACAGGGCGGAATGCAGCGACTGTTCCGTGGCGACGACCTCGTGGCGCAATTTTTCGTAGTCGGCCAATGCGGTGATCAGCGTCAACACCAACGGAATGTCTGCGGGCGTGGCGGGGATGATGTCAATGCGGGATGGTTGCGTCATTGGTCGTGGTTACCATGTTAGGCCGATCATGCGATGATAATCCTATGCGCAAGATCTTAACGCTGACCATGAGCGGCCTGGTGACCGTACTGCCGTTGGCACTGACGGTTTACGTCATCTGGTGGTTGGTCAACACCGTGGAAGGATGGCTGCGGCGCGCCCTGATCTGGCTCGGCGTGGTCAGTCCCGAACACTACTGGCCGGGACTCGGCTTGATAACCGGCTTCGTGCTGCTGCTGGTGGTTGGCAGCCTGGTCAACGCCTACGCAGGCAAGATACTGCTGAAGTATTGGGATGATTTTTTGGGACGCATCCCGTTCGTCAAGACCCTGTACGGCGGCTTCCGCGACGTCTTGAGCCTGCTGCCCTCAGGCAGCGGCGAGAAGCGCGACCTGCAGCGCGTGGTGCTGGCGCGCTTCGCGGACGTTCACGCCATTGGCTTCGTCACCCGCGAGGATGTGCCCAGCGTGTTGTTCGAACACGGCGGCCATGACTGGGTCACCGTGTATTTTCCCATGAGCTATGCCTTCGGCGGGTACACCTTGTACCTGCCGCGCGATCGTCTGCAACCGCTGGATATTTCCGTCGAAGATGCCATGCGCCTGGCGATCACCGCGGGATTGACCGCCGGCAGCCATCGCGCCTCTTCCTAGGGACGCCCGGTGGTCGCGCGCCATTCGCGGATACTCTCACTGCTGGCGGCCATCGCCGCCACCTGGATGACCGACTGTGCCGCAGCAGCGGATATGACGACGGCCGGCGGCGGCGCCAACCCGGGACAAAATCAGATTTACCGATCGCAGGCCGCCAAGGTATTGGCGGGCCGGACCGATGCCAACAGCCTGGTGACTGCGGCGGCGCTGCGTTTCGCCGCCATCAACGGCAAGCCGCGTTCGAAGACGGTGCCGGCGGATCAACAAAAATCGGCTGATTCACAGCAGTCTGCTTTGGATCTCGTTACGCTGGCCAGCGAGCAGGCACCGCAAAGCGCCGCGATCGCGTGGCTGCATCTGCAGATCTGCATCGGAACGCCGGCCTGCAGCACACCTGAAGTCTCCACGGTGATGCGCTGGATCGACGCTGACAACGGCGCCTCATGGATGCCCATTCTAGCCACGGCTCAAAAGGACAAGGACACGGTGGAGATCACGCGTGTACTGGACGACATGGCACAGGCGCCGCGCTTCGATTTGTATTTGAATCGAATTACCGTTGTGATGTTCGATGTGCTGAAGGCGGAGCGTCACGCGTTGCCCGCGGAATACGCGGCATCGGATTGGGCGCGTTTCACCGAGGTCAGCGGCATCGCCACGGCGGAGACAATACCCTCCTTCAGCGCGTTGGCCGAGGTCTGCCGCGACCTTGCGGCGGCCGATCGCCGCGAAGTCTGTCTGAAACTCGCCAGAATCATGCAGAAGGGCGATACGGTGGCCACGCAAATGGCGGGGTTCGGCATCGAGCGCCGGCTATTCCCCGCTGACAGCAAGGAAGCTCGGGCTGTCGCCGAGCGCAAGCGCCTGTTGGAATGGCGCGTGACTGCTGCTTCGCAATTCGACCTTCCCCTCATGCCGTGGGCGAAGAATACGCGCTCACGGGCGCGGCTCGATCAAATGCGATTGCGGGCACGCGAAGAAGACGTGTGCATCGCCATTTTGCGCGAACATAAAGTTGCCACCGAGCCCGCGGAGGACCATCGATGATCGATCTGTACTACTGGCCCACGCCCAACGGCCACAAAATCACGATGTTTCTCGAGGAAACCTCGATTCCCTACACCATCTTGCCGATCAACATCGGCAAGGGAGAGCAATTTCAGCCCGGGTTCCTGGCGATCTCCCCCAATAATCGGATGCCTGCCATCGTCGATCACACGCCGCTGGAGCGCGGCGCGCCGATCTCCGTGTTCGAGTCGGGTGCGATACTTCTGTATCTGGCGGAAAAGACCGAGCAGTTCATCCCTGGCGAATCGCGTGGCCGTGTGGAGGTGCTGCAATGGCTGTTCTGGCAGGTGGGGGGCTTAGGCCCGATGCTCGGACAAAATCATCATTTCAGCCGTTATGCGCCGGAAAAGATTCCCTATGCCGTCGAGCGCTACGTCAATGAAACCAACCGGCTCTATGGCGTATTGAACCGGCGTCTGGCGGATCGTGAATTTGTGGCGGGCGCCTACTCCATTGCCGACATGGCTGCCTACCCATGGATCGTGCCGTATGAAGCACAGGGTCAAAAGCTCGAGGATTTCCCGCACCTGAAGCGCTGGTTCGAACAAATCAAGAGCCGACCGGCCACAGTTCGCGCCTACGAACGCGGCGCCGCGGTCAGCACCAATAGCACCATGACCGAGGAAGCGAAGAAAGTCCTGTTCGGACAGACCGCGCAGACCGGCTCGAAATCCTAGAGCAGTGTGATCAGTGTGATCAACGGCGACGCGCGGCGAAGCAGTTGCGCTGATGGTCATCGACGATGCCCACGGCTTGCATGAAGGCGTAACAAATGGTCGAGCCGACGAATTTGAAGCCGCGCTTTTTCAAGTCCTTGCTCATGACATCGCTCTGCGGGGTAGAGGCCGCGATCTGCCCCAGGAACAGCGGACGACGCCGCAGCACCTTGCCATCGGTGAACTGCCACAGGTAATCGCTGAAAGAGCTGCCGGCCTCGCGCAAGTCTAGAAAGGCGCGGGCATTGGCGATGAAGGCGTCCACCTTCAAGCGGTTTCTGATGATGCCCGGATCCTGCAACAGACGGCGTTTCTTGGCGGCGGTATAGCGCGCGATTTTGCCGGCGTCGAAGCGATCGAAGGCCTGGCGGTAGTTGTCGCGCTTGCGCAGCACAGTGATCCAGCTCAATCCCGCCTGCGCTCCTTCCAGGCACAACATCTCGAACAGGTGTGCATCGTCGCGCGATGCGACGCCCCATTCCGTGTCGTGATAGGCGACATACAGTGGATCCTCGGGACACCAGGCGCAACGCAGCTTGCCGTCCGCGTGACGTTGCGCCCGTAATTTCCGGCGGTCGGCCATCGCCGTTATTTGTGCGGCTTGGCAGCTTTGGGGGCGGCTTTCGGGTGAGCCTTGGCGGCGATCACTTCGATTTCGACCAATGCGCCAGGCGCCACCAGTGCGGCAACCTGAAAAGCGCTGCGCGCCGGCTTGTTGGGCTGATCTGCGGTGGCGAAGAATTTCTTGTAGCCGGCCATGAGGCCCGCAAAGTCCAGCTTACCGTCCGGGTTGGCAACCATGAACACCTGCATCTTCACCACATCGCCCATGGTCAATCCCAGGCGTTCCAGAGTCGACTTCAAGGATTCGAGCGCACTGGTAGCCTGCGTCTCCATGTCGCCATAGGACTCGACGCTGCCCTTCGGGGCATCCTTGTTGCTCACCGAAGGCAATGCACCGCTCAAGTAGTAGGTGTCGACACCCGCGCTGACTTTCACCGCCGAGGAAATGGGAAAGTCATTGCCGTTTGGCAGCGGCAGGCGCGTGACGGATTCGTCCGGTGTGGCGGCGGCCGCCATGCTCAACTGACCGACACCGGTACCGAGCAGTGCGGCGACCAATAGAATTGCGTGCATGCGAACGTTCAAGTACATCGACATCCCCTCAGTTGTTGGACGTCGAGCATCGCAAGCGCGGCGCCTTGGTGTCCAGAGATTTTTGTTCAACTACATTCGCAATGCGTGCAAACGCACCGCATGCGAATCCTTGTACACCAACTCGATGCACGCCACGCCGCGCGTGCGCCGCGCGGTGCTGCGAATCTCATGCATCAGTTTCAGCAACACTCGGGTGCTGATCGCAGGATCCCAGCCATAGTTGGTGGCCACGCCGAGGTGCAGGACTGCGAAGCGCTCGTGGGCGGCGCGCACGAATACGGCGACACCGATGGGACGGCCTTCCTCGGTCAGCGCGAACAGAGTTTGCACGCCGCTGATGTGGCCGACGCGCACCCGAAGAGACCCGTCCTGCTCATACAGCTCCGGCACGCCATAGGTGTCGATGGATTGTTGAATGCCCAGCCGCACGCGGTGCTGATTGGCATTGAAGAACAGCAGCTGCTCCAAGGCGGGGCGCTGCGCGGCGGGTAGCCGAGAGCTGATTTCGATAGAGCTGCCCAATGATCCCTCGAATGAGTAGCCGGTCACAGAAACCTATTGACGCAGTGCAGCAGAGGTTGTCTGCCAACCGAGACTCCGTATCGTATAGCGTCGGTCGGGGAATGACACTAGCCTATAAAGGAGTGTCGCATTCGGGGTTGCTGCAGCGCGCCATCCCCCTCAAGTTTCCATGGAGAGACAAGTCATTGGTGCTAGCTTCTGAGGAGGATGGCGGTTCCCTCGACTCGCTGAGGTTCAGCCTGGCGAGCGACATCGTTGAACTGGTGGTACTCACCGCCGATGAAGCGTTTCTGCTGACTCTGCGGGAGGCGGTGGGCGAGGCGCGCCGCTTGTGGCATGTGCTGTCACCCGACAAGGTCAGCGACCTGTTGATTGCCGGCGAAGTCGGCATCGTAGTCCTCGACGTGCAGGCACTGACCGAATCCGCCAGCGTATTCATCGGCCAGATCAAACGCCAGTTTCCGGATTTGGTCGTGGTGGTCGCCGGCCACCGCGACGATGAAAACGCGCTCGCCGGCCTCATCAGTGCCGGCACGGTCTATCGTTTCATCCATAAGCCGATGTCCCCTGGCCGCGCCAAGTTATTTGCGGAGGCCGCTGTCCGCAAATACGGCGAACGCCGCCGCGTGGGCAAGGTCGCCATGCCCTCGCCGCCCTCGAGCTCTGCCAGGCCTTGGTTGCTCGGCGCCATCGTGGCCGCAGTGGCGCTCACGGCGGTGGTGATTTTTGTCGTGCACCAAAACAACGTCGTGGATTCCTCTTCGTCCGCGACTGCAACGGTGACGAAGTTGTCCGGCGAGTCGCCTTTGATGGCCAAAGCGGCTGCCGCGCTCGCGGCCAACCGACTGACCGAGCCGGGCGGCGACAACGCACTGGAACTGTATCTGCAGGCGCAGTCGCGCAACCCAGCTGACCCCACGGTGCGCGCCGGTCTCGCGGAAGTGCATGAGCGATTGCTGGCCAAAGCCGAGAACGCTCTGCTGGAGGAGCGGCTCGACGAGGCGTCCGCGGCCATTGAAGTGGCGCGCAGGTCGGGGGTGGAGGCGGGACGCATTGCGTTTCTGTCCGCGCAGCTGGCGAAACTGCGCGATCAAGTCAAAGTCTCCCAGGCGCAGGTTCAAGCCCTAGGGCAAGCCCTAGGGCAAGCCCAGGCGCAGGCCGCGCAGTCGCGTGCGCGCCCTGAAGCGAAACCCGACGACGAAAAAGTGACCGCGCTGCTGGGATTGGCTGCGCAAAGAGCCGATGCCGGACGCCTGCTCGAGCCGGCGGACGACAATGCGCGCTCTTACGTCACTCAGGCTTTGCGTCTCCAGCCCAACAGCAATGACGTCTTGGATGCAAAACGCGCGCTGGCGGCGCGCCTGTTGTCGGAGGCGCGCACGGCCATCGATCGGCGTGATTTCGTCCGCGCCACCGCCTGGATCGAAGGCGCCAACGGCATCGCGGTGCCGGCCAATATCGAGACCACTCAAAGCCTGCTCGCGATCGCGCGCAACCAAGTCGATGTCGACGCCTGGAACCAGTTGCTGAAGAATGCCAACGACAGGCTGCAGCAGGACCGGTTGATCGAGCCTGCCAATGACAGCGCCAAGTATTACTTGTCGACTTTGCAGAAGCTCAATCCCGGCAACGCCGGCTTGCCAACCGCGATGCAGGACCTGGGAGTCAGGCTGGTGGCCAAGGCGCGCCGCGCGTTGGCGCTGGACCAGCTCGACGCGTCGCGCAGCTGGCTCGAAGAGGCTGCCGGTATTTCGTTCACCTCGGCCGAGGCGAGCAGCGTGCAGCGCGACTTGGATGCGGCTTCCGCCAAAGCGGCCCTCGCCAATGCTGTGATTCCGGCGGGTCAGTTGAGCATCGTAAAATCGGTGCAGCCGGAATATCCGGCGCGCGCCCTGGCCGGGAAGGTTGAAGGGTGGGTAGAGCTTGCGTTCACGGTCAACGAAAAAGGCAGCGTCAAGGGTGTCACGGTGCAGGCCGCGAGCAATCCCGGCATGTTCGACGACGCCGCGGTCAAGGCGGTATCGCAATGGCGTTATCAGCCGGTCTTAAGAGATGGCCGACCCATCGCCGTCCACAGCAGCGTGCGGATTCGATTCGCCCATTCTTGACGCCGACGATTTTAAGCCGCGGAACTGCGCGACAACACTGCGGCCGATTCTGATTCCTGCGTGAGGGCGCCGATTTCTGCGCCGATGCGCAAATCATCCACCGGACCGAATGCGTGCTTGCGGATCATCCCAAGCCGATCGATCAATATCAGACTCGGCGTACCGCGCATCTTGTAGCGGTCCATGGTGTGCGGGATCGGACTGGTGGGGTTTGGCTGGTCCAGCGCGATCGGAAACTTCAGCCGGTATTCGTGAATAAAGGCCTTCAGGACCGCGCTGCTGAATGCATCATGATGTTCGAAGGTGGCATGCAGGCCGATGACGGTCACGTCGCCGGGGGCAAAGGTCTCGAAAATTCTTTGCGCCTGCGGGATGCCAGAGGAGATCGAATTGGGACACAACACCTGAAAGGCGCTGAGCACGACCACCCGGCCACGCAACCCCGCCAGCAGCAGGGGCCGATCGGTATTAAACCAGGTTTGCACCAACAATTCGGGTGCGTGATTCGCTGGCGTGGTCATGAATTGAGCGAGACAAACGCCAGCTGTTCACCGGAATTCCCGCTGTTCCCTCGTCGGTTTTTTTAAAGATAACCTTAAATCGTGTCGGTTGGAAGCGACATGGCGCGAATCACGCCACTAAAAACGGTTATCGATGAATATGAACGACAGGACTATCTTTTTCGCGGCGTTTACGTTCTGCGATTTCTTCGCGGTCGACGATGACATCGCGCGGCGCCTTGATGCCGATGCGCACCTGTGCGCCGTTGACTGCCATTACCGTGACTTCCACGTTGTCACCGATTCGTAAAGTTTCGCCAGCGCGTCGGGTAAGTATCAGCATGGGTGCATTTACGCATGCTGCGAAATTGTTGCGTGTGAGCATTTTCTTCGAGTCGATGTAGGATTGCGCCGACCTTGATCAATGGCGCATACAGAACGAAAGCACGCGGCGAAGCAGCTAGCCCTCGACTTGACGGGCGGCGTCGGCCTCAGTCACGGCCCAGTTGCTGACCGTGGCCTCGTAGATGGCGAGTTCCTGCAACAGATCTTCCAAGGGCTGCGCCTTGCCCATCGCAAAGCCCTGGCCATAGTCGACTCCCAGGTCGGCCATGCGCACGCGCAACGCGTCGGTCTCGACGTATTCCGCAATGGTTTCCATACACATGACTTTGGCGAGTTGTGCGATGGCCTTGATCATCGATTCGGAGCGCGCATTGCTGATTGCATCGCGCACGAAGCTGCCGTCAATCTTCAGATAGTTGACTGACAGGTCCTTGAGGTACGCCAGCGAGCTGACACCGGTGCCGAAATCGTCGAGAGCAAACTGGCAGCCCAGATCCTGCAGCGTGCGCATGAAATTCTGCGCCTTCTCGAGATTTCCGATGGTCGCCGTTTCCGTCAATTCGAAGCACAGGACCCCGGGCGAAAGACCGGTGGTCTTGATTTGATCGATCACGAAGGCCAGGAAGGATTCATCCTGCAATGACTGACCGGAAAGATTGATGGCGAAGCGGGCAAACTCCTCGCCCAGCGAGGCGCTATGCTGGCTCAGCAATTCGCAGGCGCGTTTCACCACCCACCGATCGATTGTCGGCATGAGCTGATAGCGCTCAGCGGAAGACAGGAATTTGCCCGGAGGGATGATTTCGCCGCGATCGCCCAGCATGCGGATCAGCAACTCGAATCGCGGCCGACCGTAATTGCCGCGCAGCGGCAGAATCGGTTGGGCATCCAGGCGGAAACTGTCGGTGTCGAGCGCATCGCGCAATTTGCCGATCACCAGAATATCCGTGTGACGGCGGATGATGCTTTGATCCGAATCCTGGAACATCTCGACGCGGTTCCGGCCGCGATCCTTGGCCGCCTTACAAGCTATTTCCGCGGTCGCCAATGCGTGCGCCAGGGGATTGTCGGAGCGTCCAATGGGGGCAACGCCGACGCACACCGACACTTCAAATGAGCCTTGCCCGGCGCGCGGCACAATGGCCTCGGCCGCGCCGCGAATTTGTTCCGCAACCACCGCCGCCCATTCCATGCTGGCATTGGGGATCAGGGCCGCCAAACGATCGCCCGAGATCCGCGCGGACAACGCACCGGGCGGCAGTGACTTTGCCATCCGGTCGGCCACGCTCACGATGACGTCGTCGCCGACATGCATGCCGAAGGTCTCATTGATCACATGCAGGCGGTCGATGTCCAGATACAAAATGATGTGCGTATCGTTCGCCGCTCCCGTTGCCAGCAGGGCACTGGCTTGGCGCTCGAACGCCTGGCGCGTCATCAGCCCTGTGCTGGGATCGTACTGAGCCTGAATGATGATGGTGGAACGCTTCGCCAGCATCTCGACGATGCGGGTTTGCTGCAGATCGAAATCCGGTGCGCTCGGCGGATTGAACAAGGCCAACACGCCCATGACGCGCTCCGAACGATGCCGGATCGGACAAGCCAGAATTTTGTAGGGCGCCGCGACTTCGCTGGTGACCTTGGAAATATGATTGACCACGATGGTGCGCTGTTGCAGCTGCATCCAGGCCATCAAGTGGTGTTGCGCGCGCTTTAAGGACTCCGGCGACATCGGCACTCCGCTGCGCGTCAGCGACAAGGCGATGTTTTTGTCCGGTACCCACAGCGCCGCCAGGGCACAACCCATGCGCTCCAGTCCGGTCTTGAGAATGAGCGAGAATTCATCGGCATCGCTGCTCGAGGAGGACTGATTGGATTGCATCTCCATCATCAGGTCCAAATCGCGTTCCCGTATGTCGAGATCGCGCTCGCGCGAGCCGAGCTTGGAGCGCAGCGACAGTTCGCGGCGCAGGCATTCCAACGCCGGCTGGACCAGCTGGCGCACGGTCTGCAGCGGCCGCGGTTCGATCTGGGTTCCAGACATGCGGATGACCAGACTGACGATGCCGAGCAGTTCGATCAGTTCGCCGCGGACTGCAAAGGAATAGACGACGCGATCGGCATCCAAAGTGCGCGCCACGCCGGGAAATTCACCGCGGTCGGCAAGCGCATTGGCGATGGCATCTTTGATGACCTCGGGCTCGTCGCTCAAATCCAACTCATCGGAAGACCACACCAGGTTCGAATACCCGTCGTGCACCACGACGCTGCGCAAGCTCGGCATCAGCATGCGCAACAGCCGGCCATAGGGCTCGAATGAGGCGTCGGCCGAAGCAGCTTCGGGGGCGTTAGGTTTGGGATCCAGCACTAGCCAACTCTGGGGATTCGTAGGATTGAAGTCACAGTCCAATGTGAAGGAAACCCTGCATTTCATCCTTGACGAGCGTCCCAGAAATTTGCGCCTTATCGGCGCAAACGCTCAATAAATTGACAATAAGCACCGGCTGCTGTGATGCATATCGCGGTTCTCGGCCTTCTGCTTTAACGCGCGAAAAATCGCAGCAGATAGCGCCCGCCGGGCAGGCGTACCACGCGAAACACGCGGCTCCAGAAAGTCCTCGCCTTTTGGTCGAACTCAGCCAGGGGGAGGCCGTCGTACAGATGCCGCAACGGCTCG
>Ga0208982_1000099_pt1 | contig 11139 bp, 10 predicted proteins | sample MedBloCAOM1_O3_FD_187840 | JGI IMG/M metagenome (GOLD analysis project Ga0208982, IMG submission 187840) | Forest soil microbial communities from El Dorado National Forest, California, USA - Mediterranean Blodgett CA OM1_O3 (SPAdes) (version 2) | ecosystem: Environmental > Terrestrial > Soil >... | reverse complement strand
CACGAACTGAAGCAGCCGATTGTTGGCCGGCAGATCGTGATCGAGTTTAAGCGCAATGCCGTATTGCGCCGCCACCGCGGTCACCGCATGGATGTCGCGCAGGCCGGACAAGGGGTCTCGCTCCTGCAACATACGGTCAAAGTCGCGGTTGCTGTCCGAGGTGTAGCGTCCGTCGTAGCGAAACGGCCCGTAAATGCACAGCACGCCGCCGGAGCTCAAGATCTCACTCAGGCCGCGGAACAGATCCAACACCTCGTCCCAGGACATGATGTGCAGGGTGTTGGCCGTAAAAACGGCATCGGCACTGCGCAGCGGCCAGATGGCCTGTTTGACGTCGAGCACCGCCGGTGCGCGCAAATTGCCGCTGCCTTCCTGTTTGATGCGGGCACCGAGGTCCGGGAGGTATTTCAACTGTTCGGTGGGATGCCAGACCAGGTGCGGCAGCTGTGCAGCGAAATGCACGGCGTGCTGGCCTGTGCCGCTGCCGATTTCGAGCACCTGTTTCCGATCGGCCAACGCACTGCGCAGCACTTCGAGAATCGGGCCTTTGTTTCTTTCGCAGGCTTCTGACAACGGCAGCATGTGGCTATGGTAACAATGATTCGCTACAGTGGCGCCCCCCGTTGAGGGTGACCCTAAGGAGATCTTTGATGGCGATTTCTCTATACGACTTTTCAGTTCCTTCTTTGATCCGCGGATTGACCAACATGTCCGCGATTCTCGATAAGGCCGTTGCGCATGCAGCCGCCAAGAAAATCGATTCCGCCACAGTGGGACAGCTGCGTCTGTTTCCGGACATGCATCCGCTGAGCCGCCAAGTGCAGATTGCCTGCGACACGGCCAAGGGTGCGGCCGGCCGCCTGGCCGGAGTCGAAATCCCAAAGCACGAGGACACCGAAACCACGTTGCCGGAACTCAAGGCGCGCATCGCCAAGACAATTGAATTCCTGAAGAGCATCAAACCTGAGCAGATGGCGGGCGACGACGTGCGTCCGATCGAAATCAAATTCCCCAATGGCTCATGGAAGTTCACCGCCAAGAGCTATGTGATCGATTTCGTGCTGCCGAATTTCTATTTCCACGACAGCATGGTGTATGCGTTGCTGCGCAAAGGCGGCTTGGAAATCGGCAAGGGCGATTTCTTGGGAGCAATCGCCTAGGCGACGATATTTTAACGAGGTCTGTGATGACTCGCAGCGCAGCGGTTTTCCTCACCATCATTGGAATGGCGGCGGTCAACGCTGCGGCTGCGGCCACAGCGCCTTCGGCTACAGCGCCTGCCACGGTCATCGTGGTTGCCAGCATGCACGGGTTGCACAAGAACCATCCCGGTTACAACTATGATCAGCTCTATGCCCTGGTGCGCAATTTGCGGCCGGATTTTGTCGGAGTGGAGATCCGGCCCGAGGACATGACTCGCGGTGCGGACTATCTAACAAGTAACTATCCGGCGGAAATGCCGGCGCTGGCGCAGGAGTACGGCGCGAGAAGCTTTGGTTTCGACTGGCTGGGCGAGGCGATCGCGGGTCAACCGGTCCCTGCGAATTGGTGGAAAGAGCGCGATCCCATCAAGCGCCTGGAACGCGAACAGGACGGCGATCCCAAGTACCAAGACACGCCGGCGATGAAGGCCATCGATGCCAGACTTCACGACCTTCTCGCGCATGCCACTGCTGCCAGCTTGAATGACGGGCAATACGATGCGCTCGCCGAGCAGCGTTATGCAGAAATCGGCCGCCTGCTGGCGGCATCGCCTTACGCCGCGATTCCTAAATTCTATGCGGAGCGGGATGAGCATCTGTGCCGCAATGTGGTCAATATGATTCGCGCCAATCCGGGAAAGCGCTTTGTCGTTGTGACGGGTGCGGATCACCGCTTTTGGCAGATCGGTAACCCTGCTCAGCTCAGTTGGTCGATCAGCTGCTCGACTCGAGTAAATAGCGTTTCGTCGGTGCGCGCGATGTGTGCGAAGCGCAGCTTCAAGGGTCCTTCGAGCCGGTACTCCTTGGGTTTTCCCTGAATCAGCTTCAGTACCCGCTTCGGGTCGATTTTGTTCTGTTCCTCGAAAATGATGTAGCCGTTGGCCGCGCCGGCATCGATCTTGCGTATCCCCAATGCGCCGGCGCGCAGTTTCAGATACGCGGCACGGAACAGCGACTGCGTGAATGGCGGCAGCGGACCGAATCGATCGACCATTTCCACCTTGAGTTCATCCAGCTCCTCGCGTGTGGGTGTGCTGGCGATGCGCTTGTACAGCACCAGCCGGAAATGCACGTCGGGAACATAGTCCGCGGGGATCAGGGCCGGCACATGTAAGTCGACCTCTGGACCGGCATCGGTGGGCTTCTCCAGATCCGCTTCCTTGCCGGCTTTGAGCGCGGCCACTGCGCGCTCCAGCAATTCCATATACAGGTTGTAGCCGATCTCCTCGATCTGGCCGCTTTGCTCGTCGCCGAGCAATTCGCCGGCACCGCGAATCTCCAAATCGTGGGTCGCCAGCGTGAAGCCGGCGCCGAGTTCTTCGAGGGACTCCAACGCCTCCAGGCGTTTGATGGCATCCACCGTCATGGCTTTGCGCGGCGGCGTGATGAGATAGGCGTACGCACGGTGATGCGAACGGCCGACGCGGCCGCGCAACTGATGGATCTGCGCCAGTCCAAAGCGATCGGCGCGGTCGATGATGATGGTGTTGGCGGTGGGAACATCGATGCCGCTTTCGATGATGGTGGTGCACACCAGGACATTGAAGCGCCGGTGATAAAAATCCAGCATCAGCTGTTCGAGATCGCGCTCGCGCATCTGTCCGTGGCCCACCGCCACATTGGCCTCGGGGACCAGCTCCCGGATGGCCTGGGCGGTCTTTTCGATGGTCTCAATGGTGTTGTGCACGAAGTAGATCTGACCGCCGCGGCGAATTTCGCGCAGCGCCGCTTCGCGCACCACGGTTTCATTCCATTCGAGCACAAAGGTTTTCACAGCCAGGCGCTCGGCCGGAGGAGTGGTGATCAGCGACAAATCACGCAGGCCGCCCATGGCCATGTTCAAGGTGCGCGGGATGGGCGTGGCAGTGAGGGTCAACACGTCTACTTCCGCGCGCAGTGCCTTGAGCTTTTCCTTGTCGCGCACGCCGAATCGATGTTCCTCGTCGATCACCACCAAACCTAAGTCTTTGAACTTCACCTTGCCCTGCAGCAGCCGCTGCGTGGCGATGACGACGTCCACCGTGCCGGCGGCGATGCCGGCGATCACGCCCTCAGCTTCCTTGTTGCTGCGAAAGCGCGACAGACTTTCGACCTTCACCGGCCAGTCGGCGAATCGATCGACGAAATTGTTGTAGTGCTGCTGAGCCAACAAAGTAGTTGGCACCAATACCGCGACTTGCTTGCCGGCCTGAACGGCGACGAAAGCCGCGCGCAGCGCCACTTCGGTTTTGCCGAAACCGACATCGCCGCAAATCACGCGGTCCATGGGTTTGTCGGAATTCAGGTCGGCGAGCACGGCTTCGATGGCGGCAGCCTGGTCAGCGGTTTCCTCGAAGGGGAATCCGGCCTGGAAGGCGCGGTATTCGGCTTCCCCGGCGATCATCCGATTGCCCTGGCGGGCGGCGCGCCGCGAATACAAGTCGAGCAATTCCGCCGCCACGTCGCGAATGCGTTGGGCGGCCTTGCGACGCGCCTTCTGCCACTGATCACCCCCCAGCTTGTGCAGCGGCGCAGTTTCGGCCGGCGCGCCGGTGTAGCGCGACACCAGGTGCAGGGCCTGCACCGGCACATAGATCTTGTCGCCTTCGGCGTATTCGACCACCAGGAATTCGCCGGTGTACCCCGCGACATCCATGGTCTGCAGCCCGGCATAGCGGCCCACACCATAAGATTCGTGCACCACCGGCGCGCCGACACGCAGGTCGGAGAGCTCCTTGAGTATTTTTGCCGGGTCACGCTCAGCGCGGCGACGGCGGCGTTCTTGGCGCGCGCGATCGCCGAACAGCTGTGCTTCGGTGAGGATTTCCAGCGGCGGTGATTCCAGCTTCAGACCGGATGCCGCGGCCGACACGGTGATGCCGAGATTGGCGCCGCTGGCCATGAAACTGGCGAAACCGTCGAACACCTTCGGCACCACGTCGCGGGCGCGCAGCAGATCCAGCAGCAGTTCGCGCCGGCCGGCCGACTCGGCAGCCAGCAGGATCTTGCCCTGTGTCCCGCCGATGTGCGCGATCAGTTCGGCCGCGGGCGCTTCGGCACGCGCATCGATGCGCACGGGCGAGGGCGCTGCGCTGGAAAAATTCTGCACCGGCTGCGGCGTTTCGGGAGGCCAGGCGAAGTTCTGCAGTTCGACCTTCGGCCAGGCTGCAAAGCCCAGCTGAAAATCTTCGGGCGACAGATACAGTTCAGCCGGATCCAAAATCGGGCGATGTCGATCATGACGCAGCTGTTCATGGCGATCGACGATGCCGGTCCACAGCGAGGGCACCGCGGCCGCCGCTTGATTGATATCGACAACCACGCTGCTCGGCGGCAGATATTCGAATAGATGCGAAGTGCGCTCGAAAAACAGCGGCAGAAAGAATTCCACGCCCCCCGGCGCCATCCCGGCGCTGACGTCCCGATACACGGCGTGCTCGGACAGATCGCCGCTGAAGCGCAGCCGGTAGCGGCGCCGAAACTCGCGCACCGATTCCGGATTCAAGGGAGTTTCACGTGCCGGCAATAGTTGAATGCGGTCCAATTTATCGAGCGAACGCTGCGTATCCGGATCGAAGCGGCGAATGCTGTCGACGTCGCGATCCAACAGATCGATGCGGTAGGGCATATCCGAACCCATCGGGAACACATCGATCAGCGAGCCGCGTACCGCGAATTCGCCGTGCGCCACCACCTGGGTCACTGCGGCGTAGCCGGCCAGCGCCAGCTGCGCGCGCAACGCCTCGATATCGAGACTTTCGCCGACATTCACTTTCAGCGAGTACGCCTCGACGTAGCTGCGCGGCGCCAGACGCTGCATCAACGTGTCGACGGCGACCAGCCACACCCCGCGGCGTGCGCGCGGCAGCTGCGCCAGCGTGGAGAGACGTGCCGAAGTGATGTCCGGATGCGCAGAGAAACTGTCGTAGGGCAGGGTTTCCAAATCCGGGAACACGCTGACCGGGAAGCCGGCGGGGGCGAAGAAGCGGATTTCCTCGGCCAAGGTCTCCGCATCGCGCGTGCTGGGCGCGATGACGATCAACGGTCCGGAGGCGCCGGCCACGGCCTCGGCAATGGCCAGCGCAGGCGCGGATCCGTAGAGTTTTCCCCAGCGGACGATGCGGTCATCGCCCTGCGGGAGCTTGGGTTCGATTAGGGGCATTGAAGCTTTAAAAAGTAAAAAACGCCCGCCGCGAAATTAATCGCGGTGGGCATCGTACGAAGGGTGATTTTACGCGAACCCTCGGGGGGTTATGCGATTTTTATCCGGCAACGACGGCGTGTATGACGTGTTCGTGCTCGAAATAGACGATAAATCCAGCATATTCCCAACGGGAGATGGGAGGCTTGCCGACGGCCGGCACTTTGGTCGCAGGCTCGCCGAACTTGGCGGCCACTTGTTCCATGGACATGCCGCGTGCCGGTGTCGCAACCTCGGATTCCTTGACTGCTATGCCGTTATCGACCGTGATGGTCTCGGCTCCCGCGAGGCCGCTGGCAAGCACCGTTGCTAGCAGCAGAATTTGATACCTCATGGCGTACCTCATATGTTACCGATATCCTATGAATACTATGGTCCCCGTGAAACTATACCCCGCCCAAAGGGATCAATACTTGACTGAATTAACATTCTGACCGTCCCGCATGTTTCAACCCCTTCCAGTCTTCGTGGGCCTGCGCTATTCGCTGGCCCGGGAACACAGCTTTTTCGTCTCTTTCATCACCTGGATATCCCTGCTGGGGGTCGCCGTCGGTGTGGCGGCGCTGATTACGGTGCTGTCGGTGATGAATGGCTTTGAGAGCGAACTGCGCAGCCGCTTATTGGCCCTGTCTGCCCATGCCACGTTGAGCGCGGGCGGCGCTGCCATCCCTGATTGGCAGGCGCGGATCGATCAACTGAAGGGTTCGCAAGGCTTCCTGGGCGCGGCGCCTTTCCTCGACACCGACGCCATGCTGAGCCGCCAGCCCGCGATGAGCGGGGCCATCGTGCGTGGCATCGATCCGAACATCGAGCCGCAGGTGTCTGAAATTGCCGAATCGTTGCGCGAAGGCAAGCTCACCGATCTGACCCCGGGCTCGAACCGCATGATTCTCGGCCGCGCACTCGCTTATGAGTTGCAAGTGGGCGTGGGCGACAGCGTCACGGTGATGATTCCCGGCAGTTCCCCCAACGGCTCTGAGAATTTCAGTCCGCGCCTGCAGGAGTTCGAGATCGTCGGCGTTTTCGAAGTCGGTGCGCAGGAACAGGACGGCGTATTGGCATTGGTCAATCTCAAGGATGCCGAGGCGCTGCGCGGTCTCGAAGGTCCCACCGGCATACGCTTGCGTTTCGACGATGTTCTGCAGGCCCCGTATCTGGCCCGGATCGCGGCCAAGCGTCTGACGCCCGGTCTGACGCTGCGTGACTGGACCGAGGAGAACCAAGCTTACTTTCGCGCCATCGGCATCGAGAAAACCACCACCGGCACCATTTTGTTGCTGATCGTGGCGGTGGCGGTGTTCAACATCGTGGCGACGCTGGTGATGGTGGTGAATGATAAGCGCACCGACATCGCCATCTTGCGCACCTTGGGATTGAGCCCCCGAGGGGTGCTCGGCGTGTTCATGACCCAGGGTGTGTTGATCGGCTGGATCGGCACCGCACTCGGCGTGGGGTTGGGATTGGCATTGGCGCTGAATGTCGATGTGATCGTGCCGTTTCTGGAAAACAATTTGGGCTTTCACATCATGGACCCGGACGTGTACTACGTGTCCGGGATTCCGAGTGAATTGCATCCCGGCGATGTGGTGCGCATCGCGCTGGCCGGATTCTTCTTGACGTTCGCTTCCACGGTCTACCCGGCATTCAAAGCCGCGCAGACGCAGCCGGCCGAAGCGCTGCGCTACGAATGAAGCGCTTTTGGTACGAAGGCTTCATCGGGCTGCGCTATCTGCGTGCATCGCCGCGGCGCGGCTTCGTATCGCTGATCGCCGGCATCGCCATCGCCGGCTTGGGTCTGGGAGTCGCGGTGTTGGTGGTGGTGCTGTCGGTGATGAACGGCTTCGAGGAAGTGCTGCGCACGCGAATCTTGAGCCTCACGGCGCATGCCACCATCACCGGCCTCGAAGGACGCCTGCCGCATTGGCGGCCGGATGTGGAGAAACTCAACGCGTTCCCCGGCATCAACGGCGTAGCGCCCTACATCGAAGAGCAGGGCATGATGATTCGGGGCAGCAAGTCCTCGGGCGTGCTGTTGCGCGGCGTGGTGCCCGAGGCGGAACAGCGCGTGGTGGATTTGAATGCGCACTTGCAGGGCGGCACATTGAGCGATCTCGCGCCCGGCGGCTATCGCATCGTGCTGGGCTCGGCATTGGCCGAGGAGTTGGGCGCGCATGTCGGCGATCGCGTGGTGTTGCTGGTGGCGCAGGGGGATGTGACGCCGTTGGGCGTGCTGCCGCGCATGCGCGCCTTCACCGTCAGCGGCATTTTATCGGTCGGCATGTATGAATATGATCGGCGCATCGCATTGGTTTCCATGACAGATGCCGCCAAACTGCTGCGCATGGGAGACGAGGTGACCGGCATCCGGCTGAATCTGGCCGACATGTACGCAGCGCCGCGCATGGCCCATGCCGCTGCGGTGGCCATCGGCGGCGGTGTGCAGGTGCAGGACTGGACCGGCGAGCATGTGAATTTCTTTCGCTCCATCGCCATCACCAAGCGCATCCTGTTTGTGATTCTGTCGCTGATGGTCGCGGTGGCGGCGTTCAACATCGTCTCGACCATGGTGATGGTGGTCAAAACCAAACGCCGCGATATCGCCATCTTGCGCACCTTCGGATCCTCGCCCAGCAGCATCCTGTCGGTATTTGTCGTGCAAGGCAGCCTGATCGGCTTGCTGGGCATCCTGGCCGGTGTGCTGCTGGGGGTAATCCTGTCGGCGAATCTGCAGGATCTGGTGCACGGCTTGGAACATGTGGTGGGTTTCAAGTTTCTCGATGCGCGCGTGTATTTCATGAGCGATCTGCCGGCGCGCGTGCATGTGAGCGACGTGCTGCGCATTTGCGCATTCGCATTCGTGCTGGCATGTATCTCGACCATTTATCCCGCCGTGCGCGCGGCCCGCTTGTTGCCTGCCGAGTCCTTACGCAATGACTGAGAATCCGATGCCCAATGCAAATACCGTGGTGCTCGAGGGAGTGGACCTGTCCAAGGACTTTGTTCAGGGAGGCGTGACTCTGCAGGTATTGCGCGGCGCAAACATCAAAGTGTGCACCGGTGAGCGCATTGCCATCGTCGGCGCTTCAGGGTCGGGCAAGACCACCCTGCTGCAATTGCTCGGCGGACTGGATTTACCCACCCGCGGCACGATCGATATCGCCGGATCGGCCATGAATAAATTGAACGACGCCGAGCGCGGCCGGCTGCGCAACACTGCTGTGGGCTTCGTCTATCAATTCCATCATCTGTTGCCGGAGTTCACGGCGCTGGAAAATGTTGCCATGCCGTTGCTGGTGCGGCGCCTCGCGCCCAAGGAAGCAAAGCAACAAGCTGCCGCCTTGCTGGAGCGAGTGGGCCTGGGTGCCCGTCTCGAACACCGACCGTCGCAGTTGTCGGGCGGCGAGCGTCAGCGCGCGGCAGTGGCGCGCGCCCTGGTGACGCGTCCGAAGCTGGTGTTGGCGGATGAGCCGACCGGCAACTTGGACGGCAAGAACGCCGCGCAGGTGTTTGAGCTGATGCTGGAATTGAATCGCGAGCTCGGCACCAGTCTGGTGATCGTCACCCACGATGAGCGGCTGGCCGCAAAGCTGGACCGGGTGTTGACGCTGGTGGAAGGCGCGCTAGTGGAGAGCGGCCGAAGCGCTTGAGCGGGCCCTGCGACGGCGCAAGTGATGCAGGACGCGAGCCCGCCAGGCGCATTGCGCCAGCACGTAGCCGCTGAGTCCGGCGATGGTGCCGAGCACCAACGCGCCCAGCAGCAGCGGCGGCCATAGCTCGCTGACATTGGTCCAGAAGGTCTGGTGCCGGATCTCGCGCATGAAGGGCATGAAATCCAAGCCCATCAATTTGGCGCCCACCCACAGGGAGCCGGCAATCTGCGGCAGCCAGGTGAACGGATTGCTGACGAACACCGTGGTGAAGAGCACCGGCAGGTTGAGCCGGAAATACACTCCCAACAACGTGCAGGTCATCAAATGCACCGGCAGCAGCGGGGTGGGCGGAATGAAGGCTATGAATAACCCTAGGGCGAAGGCCCGGGTGACGCCATGGCGGTTGAAGGTCCAACACGCACGGTCGAGAAACAGGGCCGCGAAATGCCGCAAGAACCAGTGCGCCTCCAGCGTCTGGCGATCCGGCGTGATGCGCTTCAGCCAGCGGCGCATCGATGTCTTTTTTTGATTCACGAGGCGGGCATTATGCCGATAATGTGAGCCATGCACGGACAGGGCTGTCCGCCTGGCAAATCAACGGCTTGAAGCGGGTGCCAAAAGCGCTGTCTGAACAGTCGGCCCTCAAGTATCATGCCGCAGTTCCATATTTGACTTAAACGAGGACGCAATGTGGGAGATCATCCGCGCGGGCGGCGGCTTCATGTGGCCGATCATTTTATGTTCCATCGCGGCAGTCGCCATCATATTCGAGCGGCTTTGGACTTTACAGAGCAGCCGGGTGATCCCGCGTGATCTGGCTCAAAAAGTCTGGAACTGGATAGAAGCGGACCAGATGAGCGATAAGTTAATCCTGGCGCTGGAACAAAACTCACCCCTGGGCAAGCTGCTGGCGATCGGATTGACGAATCGCAACCGTTCGCGGGCCGTCATGATGGAACGGCTCGAAGACGGCGGTCGTCATGTGGTGCACGAACTGGAGCGGTTTCTCAATACCTTGGGAACCATTGCCGCGATTGCTCCGCTGCTGGGCTTGCTGGGCACGGTGGCGGGCATCATCCATGCCTTCAATGCCATCACGGCACAGGGCCTCGGCGATCCGCGCACCCTGTCGGGCGGCATCGGCGAAGCGTTGATCACCACCGCCGCGGGTTTGTCGGTGGCCATCCCTTCGCTGATTGCGTATCGCTTTTTGCGCGGCAAGGTCGAGCGCCTGGTGATCCGCATGGAAAAGGAAGCGATGAAATTGGTCGATGCGCTGGACGAGCGCAACGGGACGATTGAGCGATGAATCTGCGGCCGCGTCATCGTGAAGATCCGGAGATCAATCTGATTTCGATGATCGACGTGCTGCTGGTGTTGCTGATTTTCTTCATGGTGTCCACCACCTTCAATCAAGAAGGCCGCGTCAAAGTGCAGCTGCCGCAGTCCAGCGACACGCCGATTCCACGCGGCTCGCATGAGCCGCTGGTGATCACGGTGACGGTGGAGGGCACCTATCGCGTCAATGAACGCACCTTGATCAACGCCAGTGCCGACACGCTGCGTCGCCTCCAGCTCGGCCTCGACAACATCGCCCTGCCCCAGCGCAGCGACCCCGCATCCGCCGATCCATCGATCACCGAGACGTTCCGCAAGGCGTTCATCAAGCTCAAGGACGAGCACGGTCTTTATCGCCAGGAAGCAAACGGCGTCACCTTTCTCACCCCCGCCTTGTTCCAGACCTCGATCGCGCTGCCGGCCGAGGTGCCGACCGGAAACTACGAGATCGACGTGAAGCTGTTCCTGGACGGCATGATGATCGCGCGCACGCCCTCGGCGCTCGAGATCTACAAGGCCGGCTTCGAGCAGTTCGTGTCGTCGAGCGCGCAGAACCACGGCCTGCTCTACGGTCTTGCCGCCTCCGGGATGGCGATCCTGACCGGCTGGTTCGCCTCGGTGGTGTTCCGCAGGGATTAAGCGGCGCATCCGTCGTCTTGAGGGCGCTACTATTTCTGCGGCTGCTTGAAATATCGCAAGTCGGGCGGCGCCTGATTTTTCTTGGCGGGCATCAAGAGGCCATCCGCGCTCAACCAATAATTCTCTTTTC
>Ga0208982_1000098_pt1 | contig 11157 bp, 11 predicted proteins | sample MedBloCAOM1_O3_FD_187840 | JGI IMG/M metagenome (GOLD analysis project Ga0208982, IMG submission 187840) | Forest soil microbial communities from El Dorado National Forest, California, USA - Mediterranean Blodgett CA OM1_O3 (SPAdes) (version 2) | ecosystem: Environmental > Terrestrial > Soil >... | reverse complement strand
CGGTCAGGTCAACGCTGGATCCGGCTGACTGGTCGCAGCTACGGGCCTTGGGCCATCGGATGCTCGACAATGTGTTCGATGAACTGGCTAGGATTAGGCAGGAACCGGTCTGGCGCCGGATGCCTGACACTGTGCGCGGTCAATGGGCCGAAGCGTTGCCGCGCCACGCGGAGCCGGCCGAGACCGTTTACGACACGTATCAACGATTGATTGCGCCCTACGGCGTGGGGAACCGCCACCCGAAGTTCCTCGGTTGGGTGCATGGCGGCGGGACGGCGGTCGGCATGTTGGCGGAAATGCTGGCAGCGGGGCTGAATGCCAATTGCGGTGGACGCGATCATGCGCCGATCGCCTGCGAGCGTCAGGTGATAAGCTGGGCTGCCGAGATGCTGGGCATGCCGGTCGACTCCTCCGGCCTCGTCCTCAGCGGCACCTCGATGGCCAATTTCGTTGCCGTCCTGATCGCCCGGACCGCGGCCTTCGGCGAGGGTGTCCGGCGCACTGGCGTCGGCGATACGAAACTGATTGGTTACGCATCGGTCGGAGCGCATATGTGCGTGGCGCGGGCATTCGATATGGCGGGGCTCGGTACGGCCGCGCTGCGGCTGATTCCAAATGATGCAGCGCACATCATGAGCCTACCGCATCTGCGCGCGCAGATTGCGGCGGATCGGGCCGCCGGGATGCAGCCGTTTCTGGTGGTCGGCACAGCCGGAAGCGTGGATGTCGGTTCGATCGACGATCTTTCAGAAATTGCCGATATCTGCGCGCAGGAGAAACTCTGGTTCCACGCCGACGCGGCGTTCGCCGCAATTGCAATGCTGTCGCCGGCGCTACGCGGCCGGTTCGCGGGCATGGAACGGGCCGATTCGGTGGCGTTCGACTTTCATAAATGGGCGCAGGTTCCCTATGATGCAGGCTGCATCGTGGTCCGCGACGCCGAGGCGCATCGCGCCGCCTTCGCACAAGAGGTCGCTTATCTGCGTTGCGACGCCCGCGGTCTAGCCGCGGGAGAGCCGTGGCCGGTCAATCTGGGGCCGGAACTGTCTCGCGGTTTTCGCGCGCTAAAGGTTTGGATGACCCTGAAATCCTATGGCGCTGACCGGATCGGCGAAGTTGCGGAACAAGGGTGTGCTCTGGCGCGGTCGCTGGCAACAGCGATCGATGCCGAACCGCTACTGGAACGACTGGCTCCCGTAAATCTCAATATTGTTTGCTTCCGGCACCGGTCAGGCGACAATGCCATGCAGGCCGCGATCGCGGCTGATCTTCAGGAAGCCGGCGATGTCGTCCTGTCAACCACGACGATACAAGGCCGGACTGCGCTGCGTGCGGCATTCGTCAATCACCGGACGCGCGCGGACGATGTGGCTGCAGTGGTCCAGGCCGTCCTCGCGGCCGGCGCTCAACGGATGCGTGAGCCGCGGTCACTGATCGAGGTCGGGGACTGACGTGGACTCGATCGTTTATTCGGCGCTCGGTCGTCGGAAATCCGATGCGCGGCCTCGGAATCCACTGCTGAACCAAGCCTTGGATTACGCGGCTGCGGAGAATTGGGCTTCGGCGTACGCCGTGCTGCAACAAATGGCCGAAACTTCCGCCGACCAGCGATGCGCGCGCTTTATGCTGTGGGAGGTCTGTCAGGCGCTTGGGCATCCTGATGTCGCATTTGCCAATTTGCAAGCGGTTCTACAGGACAACCCAGTAACCTCGCGCGCCAGCGCCGCGCCCCGCCGCCGCGTATTGATGCTGGCCGTTCCCGGTGATTTTCAGGCCAATCTGCCGCTCGGTGCGCTGCTCGATGCGGCCGATACAGAGTTGCACACCTTGTGGTTGTCTGATCCGGAATCGGCTCTAGTGGACCCACTCTCCGCATTTTGCGGACGCTGGCCGCAATTCGATTGCGTATTCATATCGATTGCCGAGGATCCCCGCCATGATCGTGCGCTTCTGGCGGCCGACCGGCTTGCGGCGCAGCTGAGCGTTCCGGTCATCAACAACGGCGCGCAGATTGCTGCCGTTTCCCGCGCCGGCGCGGCCCGGTTGTTGCAAAACCTGCCTAACTTCGTCGTTCCGTCTCAGACGCTGGTCGGACGATCAATGCTTGCTGGCCTGGCCGATGGATGTTCTGCCGATGCCTATGCGGCATTTCCAATAATTATTCGCCCGAGCCGTTCGCATGCGGGGAGGGATTTGGCGCGTCTCGACGATGCCGAAGCGGTGCGCGTTTATCTGGATGGTGTTGGTGACGACGTCTTTTACGTCGCACCATTCGTCGATTATCGCAGCGCGGACGGGTTCTGGCGCAAATACCGGATAATTTTTGTCGATGGCCACCCGTTTCCCTATCATCTCGCCATTCACGATGATTGGGCGGTCTGGTACTACAACGCCCGCATGGATCTCGATCCATGGAAACGCCACGAGGAAGCACGGTTCGTCGAGGATATCGGGAACGCCTTCCCGGCGCCGGCTTTAGCCGCCTTGCGGACGGTTGCGGACCGGGTCGGCCTTGATTATTTCGGCATCGATTGCGCGGTTATGCCAGGTGGGCGGCTTGTGGTCTTCGAGATAGAGACCGGGATGATCGTGCATGACTGGGACCCGCCCGCACTTTACCCCTATAAGCCGGCCTGCGCCCGGGCCATAGCACGCGCAACTGAGACCATGATCGATGAGCGCGTCGCAGCGCACAGCATTGCGAATGTTTCTTGCTCGATTGGCGCAGTACGCTCGGCGTAGCACCATGGCCGCACGCGCGGCCCTTCGCAGTCGTGCTCATTAATTGAATCCGACTCAAGCATTCTGTGGCCTGGCGCGCGCCTAATCGCGTCACCCCACGGTTCAGCCGGTGCGATTTCGGACGAACAAATGATAATCATAACGAAAATCGGCGTGAAACGAAACTCTCAGGGTCGTAAATGCCGTCCCCTGGCAGGCCAAACAAAAATTCGTGATTGATCTGATCACTTTTAGTTGCTTCCGAGACCGGGATGACCTACGGATGTGGCAGCGGACTTTTGCGGGTTGCTAGGCCACTTCATAACTCAACCAAATCTATTCTAGGTGAGGGAGTGCCGACTAGCGGTTCGAAACGGTCTGCATAGCTTAGTCAAATCGTGTGTCGTTACACAATCAATTTGGAAAGCAGTCCCCGCTCCTGTCAGTCTAATAATCGATCTAAATCTAAAAAAATCTTTAGGTGAATGCAAATGCGATCGACTTTTCGTGCAAGGGTTCAGCCGATGCTCCGCAAGGCTCTGTCAACGTCAAAAATATTAAGCGCCGAGCGTGAGCGTGAGTTACTGACCCGTTATCACAACGACAATGATAAGGCGGCGATGGACGAACTGGTGCGCTCGCATATGCCGATGATCTTTCGTGTCGCCGGCGGCAGCGCGCGAAATCCCGGTGTGGACATCAACGACCTGGTGCAAACGGCAACTGAGGGATTGTTGATCGCCATTAATCGTTGGTCATTCGAAAAGTCGGATGCGGGTGGTGCGCGTTTTGCCCAGGAGACTGCTTGCGAGGCGGCAGACCCGGCTGACGCCGAACAGGACGCGGATCAATCCGCCGCGGCGTTGGATGCGCCGCGCTTCTCCCGACTGGCGACCTACGCCATGTGGTGGATGCGGATCCTGTTGACCGACAACGTTATCGAGCAACGCGGCGTCATTGTTCGGGCGAAGAACCCGAAGGTCCGCAAAGCGCTGTTCAGTCTCCCGAAAATCATCAGCAAGCTCAATCTTCAACTGCCGCTCGCCGGTTCCGATGTCGCACGGATCGCGGATTATCTGGGGCTGGGCGCGCGCGAGATCGAGGAAGCGCTGGTCCACGCCGCCGGTGACGTCATGTTGGACGAACCGGTTGGCGACGGCAGCATGCTGCGCGGCGATGCCATCGCAGACGAGCGGGCTGAAGACGAGGATGGAATCCTGTCGCGGCTGGCCTCCACGGAGCGATGGAGCGCGGTCTGCGAGGCTTTGATGGCGCTGGCACCGCGCGATCGGTTCATTCTCACTACGCGATATCTTCTATCTCCGAAATGGAAGCTCGATCAGTTGTCGGATACGCTCAAGATGTCACGTGAGCGGATTCGTCAGATCGGCGTCGACGGGCTGACCCGTATCCGTCAGACCGTCATCGATGCCGAGACCGCGCGTGACCGGCGGCGGCCGGGACGGACCGAATTCGCCCATCCTGCGCTGATCCCTTTGTTTCGTGAAGCGGGTGGACGCGGAAGGAATGCTGGCGCCGCCAACGGCTCCAATCTGATACGCCGCAGCCCGGAGGTGGAGGTCGCCGCCTTTGTCGAGGCCATCGAGCGTGCCTCTGCGTCCGCTGACCCCAAAGTCATGGCGGCATTTTTGAAGAATCAAAACCTGACGATCGGGCCGACGCGGATTACCCAAGGCCGGACAGCGATCACCAAGACCGGCGTAGTGCGGAAATTCTCCGAACCGGTCGGTCCAACTCAGGAAACCGCCGCCTACTTGTGCGGCTAAACGCGCAGGACGGACTTGCCGAGATCAGGCATCACTCGCTAAGTCCTGGTTGCACTTCCATCGTTCCAGGAGAAAATCGTAGGCCTTCAGCACGGTGGCGCCCGCGCCGTTGGTGTCGTTCGGCTGATGGCCCAATGCCCGATATGTCTGCTGCAAGATGTCCAGCACCGGTCGCGCCAGAGTCAGCGGTATCCGGTTTGACCACATCAGGAAGTGATCTTTAAAGCGTTTCGAAGCAGTTTCGACCCCCAATGCGGCGGGATCGTCTAGCTCCTGTGGGTCGATGTCGAATTTATCGTCGACCGGAAGCGGGTCGGGAGACATCAAGCCATGGGTGCGAAAGGCGCGGTTCAACTGACCGCGCGCCAGCATCAGGATTCTGGCCGCCGCGGGATCGATCATGAGCGGGCTAAGATCGATATGGCCCAGCGCCAATTCTTGAAAAAATCTACCGTCCTGCATGACCATAAGAAACAGCCTTAAAAGGTTAATGAATCGCCCGCCGATGCAGGCAAACCGGCGCCGCAAATTCCGGATATCGCTCGTAGCCAGATCCAGACTGAACTGATGTGCCCAGTTCATCGGTTTTTAGCGAAGCGCGGCAGGACAACATCGCCCGTGGTCAGGCTCTCAAGGGGCAGATCACCCTTGGTAGAGGCAACGAGCATCCCGCGGCCAGATAGCAAACCTAATTGGCGAGAACGGGTCCATCCAGGCTGAAGCGTGCGTCATGCTCTGACCTGCCGAACTGGCTGACGTCATCGATCAAGCTGAGCGTGTCGTACAAACCTGCGTCTTGCGGGTCTGTCGTGGGCGATAAGGTGGTGGTGCTATCAGCCTGAGCGGCCAGATCGAGTTTGGTGTTATATCGTAACAACTCGAGGAGGTTCCATTAGTGTATTCAGTCCTGCCGGCCCTGCGCCTCTCCCGTACCGTGCCATCTATCGTCGTGGATGCCATTAGCATAGCAGCGGTCTTTCATAACGGAAAATGTCGGAATCCAACCAATCGAGCGTATGGATACATTTATGAACAGACATCAGCAGAGCCAGACGAGGGCAGACGCTGGTGGACCAGCTAGTTCGTCACGCTGCGGTCGTTCATATCGAGGTGCGGCGGCCAGGACGGCAGGCAGGTTGCTATTTGTCAACGCCCTGTGCGGTGAGCAACGCGGCGAAGGAGCCGGCAGCATCCGGTTTGGCATTCGCCTGGGTCGGCGAAATAAACTGCTTCCATTGTGAAAGCACGCCGGTGGCAACCTTATCGATCGTGCTGATGACACTGGCTGCGGCGAGAATAGGGATCATAAAGGACTCCATCGGTAGCGAGGGAACAGGTCTGGCATGGTGGCAAATCACCGGCGGCTCTAGTGGTAAAGATCAGATCCTTGGTAACCCCTGAATTTCTTCAATTGGCGAACCTAGGCCATCCGGGCGGGATGCTTCCGTACGATTTTCACCACCAGATAATCGGCCCGAATCTTATTATAGGCAGGAGCCTAATAAATTCCGCTACCGAGACACAATGATACTGAGTTTCACGACTCTAACCGGTTGCAGGCGGTATGCATCCAGTCCCCGACCGGGTACGGACGTCGCGCCGGTTAACAGCATCGGCCCGGTGGGTGATCCGTTTAGGCCGGCGACCACAGCGTTCGATCGCGTCAGGACGGTGCCAGTCGCTGCTCCTGGCAGCATGATGATGTTGGCATGGCCGCTCAGCATGCCGGGCCGGACGGAGACCGCCACCGGTGAGGTCGTCACCGTAGGCACCGGAATCGCTTCGTACGGAGCTGTTCCTTTCGCCTCCGTTGCCATCAGGGTGACGATTTTGTCACGATACGGCGCACCTTCTTCGGGATTGGCGGAGTGGTACCAGGCCGACGCCGTTTCCCAGTTCCTGGCTTTTTCCCTTAGCTGGTTCAGGAATTTTGCAGCATATCGCACGTTAGAGCCAGGATCGAATGCTTCCTCGAGGCTTTGAAAAGCATCAGGATGATACATCAGGTTGACCTGCATGCAACCGACGTCGATCGACTGTACGCCATGTGCCTGCAATTGCCGGGTATAGGCAATCGCCTGCGCCTTGGTTTCAAAAAAATTGCCCTGGCCTTGCGCGTTGATGGTCCATGGCCACGGATGGACGCGCCCCGTGACCGGATCAGGCCGCCCCGATTCTACCAGGGCGATCGCGCTCATGAGATGCTGCGGCAACTGCGTTCCGATTTCGGCTTGCTGGATTGCACCGCGACACAGCAGACCGGGCTCGCCACCGAGCATCACCTGGCCAGGTGCGGCGTGGCCCCGCGCGATGCCGAGAGATGCGGCAATCGCCAGAACTGCAACCTTGACGCGGCGGTAAGGTTGCACAATCGAGATGCCGACACGCGTCATGTAGAGAACAGTCTTCGTCTCGAAGTAATTTCGTTCGTCGCGCCGGCCTTGCCGGGATGCGCACCACATGTCGTATTGGTGATGCGCACCGCATCCCCGCCGTGCTCGGATATCAAGCGACGCCGGGACAGCATGGCTAGATCTTCTCTACTTCCGAATCGAGTGCCTCGGCGAGACGTGCCAGCAACTTAGCTTTGGAAGGCGTGCTCCGCTCGAAAACCTCAACCAGGTCGAGCGCGGTAGTAAATACGCGCTGGAATATTGCCAGCGGGTCATGCTCGCCTTCAATCTCGCCAAAAAGCGATAAGGCGGCGTCCGGCCCATCTTCCTGCAAGAGGTTGTTGGCACGGTGTCCAAGGCTGCGCAATGTCGCTACCGCGAATACTTCCAGCGCACCCGGCGCATCTGCGCCAGCCACCTCTCGGGTCAGATCGGGTGCATTCACCAAGGCATTCAACCGATCGAGCGTCATGCCAATAACGAAGGGGCGCAGGCTCGCAAAATCCTTCCTGGCCACTGTGACCAGCAACTCCTCGCGCTCGGTCAATGCCTCACCCCGGCGCACCCGCTCCATGAGGGCGGAATGGAAACCGCACAGCGAAAACGCTATGCGCAGACCGTCCGGACCAAGCTGGATTTGATCTCCGGTGACGACCTGCGCCAGGGCCCGCGGCGGCGCGGCGCGGGGCTTCTGCGGCGCATCCGTCGCGGCCAAGTGTTCGCCGGCGCTGCCCGTCGGCGTGGCGATGGGGCCGGCCCGCTTCTGGTTCGACGCGAGGGCGTCATTCAAGCGAGCCGCTCGCCGCTCCACCGAAATGCCGGGAAGGGAGACGGAAGCAGCCCTGTCGGCGGTGCCAAACACCTCGGAACGGACGCCGTTGTCCTTGTCCACATCCGCCGCCCAGTGTCCACGATGCACGACCGATCCGAATATGGTTTCATCGGATACTGTGGCGGTGGATTCCTGGATCATAGCATCTGAACGTTTAGCCTCCGCAAGACGCAACAGCGATGCCTGCCGCCGGGCGGCGTCAACGTCGATGTTGCGTCCGATACCTTGTATCGCGGCGGAGATAACTTCGTTCAGGCCGTTATTCATTATGTTCCCAATGCATAAGGGGTGGTCCGGCCCAGGCGGCCGAGCAGGTTCGTTCTCAGCTCTGTGGCGCCACGCCGATGGCTTGGGTTGTTGATCCCCGCCTCTGAAAGTCAGTTATAGGAAGCCGATGCCGCAAATCCACACAAAGGGATTGGGTCCTTGACGATTGTTGGTGCGTCAGCAGAGGACGACGGATTGCGCGGCCGCGCAACACGACAGCCAGCTACCGCGCGCCAGCGACACAACGCCGCATCTAGCCGCGCAGCCTGCGGCGCGACGCGGCAGCGCGGTCAGAGGCGGAGGAAAGCACGATCAGCCGACCTATCACGGCTACAGTACCAGCCGTTCCATAATGTTACCAGATAATCTTAATTTCGATATTGCTATAGTAGCCGATGTTGTTGTAACGGATTGTTGAACGCAAAATTTCCGCGGGAGGGCAACGAGTGCTTGAAACCTTCATCGAATTTACCTTCGAGGCAGCCCATCAGATCCCGCCGTACTCCAGTCTGCATGGGCACTCATTTGCGGTCATTGTCTACCTGACCGGCGAACGGGATCCGACCTATGGTTGGACTCATAATCTATATGAGGTGGAAGCCGCCCTTGCCCCAACCAAGCAACGCCTGACCAACAGTTATTTAAATGAAATCCCGGGTTTGGAGGTTCCGACCCTCGAAAACGTTGCGGCATGGATCTGGGATCAGCTCGCACCAACGCTCCCTGGCCTTGATCGTGTCGTGATTCGCCGTGGCACCGGCGGGGCGGCTGAAGGCTGTTCTTATTCTGCCGGCCAGCCTGCCGTCAGCAACGAAAGAAGGTTTGCCTGATGTCCACTGTCCATCGCCTCCGGCCCGCTCGTCGAGCGAACGAAGCCATTGAAACCGCAATCAGCACCACTGAACGCGCCGCGATGATCGCGGCCGCGACGGATAAAATGGCGGAACTGCTCGACATCTTCCACATTGATCACAGAAACGATCATAACACGCGAGAAACCCCGCTTCGCGTCGCCCGCATGTTTGTTGATGAGATCATGCATGGCCGGTTCTCCAGTCCGCCGAATCTGACGGAGTTCGATAACATCGCGGCCTTTGATCAGCTGATTGCTATCGGCCCCATCGACATCCGCTCAACCTGTGCGCATCACCTCATGCCGATCTACGGCGAAGCCTACATTGGCGTTCTTCCCTCTACGAATGGGAAGATTATCGGCCTTTCGAAATACGACCGGATCGTCGAATATTTCTGTGGGCGCCTGCAAATTCAAGAGGAACTTGTCAAGCAGATCGGTCAGTTCATTATGGACCGTACCGCCTCTCGTGGCGTTGCCGTTCGGATCAGCGCCGTTCATATGTGCAAAACACACCGCGGCGTCCGATCCTCCCACCGTGCGCGCATGGTGACCAATGCCTGGTTCGGCAGCCTCGCCGAGGACAGCAAATTACAAGACCAATTCCTGCGGGAATGCATTGAACTGTCGCGTGCCTAGCGCGGGCGTGACTCAGGTGCCGTATCTAAATCAAACACGAGTGTATTGGTTGTTCGGCCAGAAAGACTCAATGGCGCCTGTTGGTTGGCCTAATCGCATAGCCCTTGGAATGGGTCTCGCCCTCGCCGCCTATTCCCTTCTTGCCCTGCAGGACGCGACGATAAAGTGGTTGGTCAGCACCATACCAGTCGGGCAGGTCCTGTTCGTTCGCGCTGCGATCCTCGTCGCCGGCTGCCTTGCCACCGGCGGTCGGCCGCTGTTGCGGCATATTGCCACGACCCCAACCTTGCCGCTCTTGGGGGTACGAGGCGGAGTCACGCTCGCGGCCTGGTTTTGCTATTTCAGCGCAGCACGCGTCCTCCCTTTGGGACAACTGACGACGTTATGGTTCACCGCGCCGGTTGTGATCGTGCTGCTGGCCGGCCCGGTGCTGGGCGAACGCGTCGGACTGATCCCTTGGAGCGCAGTGTTGCTGGCGTTTGTCGGCGCCATCCTCGCCGCCGATCCCAATGGGCTCGCACCCTCCTGGCCCGCTGCGTTGGTTCTTCTCGCGGCTGTTCTGTGGGGCATTGGGGTCATGCTGACCCGACGGATTGCTCGCCGTGAAAAGTCGATTGTCCAGATGCTCGCCAACAATTGCTTCTTCCTGATGATTACGGGCGCAGGAGCGGCTTTTTCTTGGCGTACGCCAACTTGGCAGGAAGGGCTCTTGCTGATCCAGGTCGCTATCTTAGGGGGCGCGGGGCAATTTTGTCTTTTTGAATCTGTTCGCCACGCCCCTGCATCGGTTGTGGCTCCGCTGGAATATGTTGCACTGGTCTGGGCCTTCGCGTTGGGTTTCATATTCTGGGGGAATATTCCCCGTCCGATTGTCTTCGGTGGCGCCGCGCTGATCCTCTCGGCCGGCCTATTTATTGTTCTATTCGAAAGAATACCGAAAGGTCAGAAATGAAATTGCCACGTCGCGGCGCCATGCTCGGATTGCTCCCATTCTCCGTGTCGCGAACAGCGCGCGCCGACGCGTCCCTGCGCCAGCCGCGAGATCGCGTGATCCTGACAGTTTCCGGCAAGATCGGCATCTTTAACGGCGGTGCCGCCGCCAGATTCGACCGTGCAATGCTCGAGGAACTCGGCACCACTCAGTTCACCACCACCACGCCCTGGTACGACGGGCCGGTAACATTCGAAGGAGTCCGCATGGGCCGTCTGATGGAAGCGCTCCGAGCCCAAGGCGACACCCTGATCGCCAGGGCTCTCAACGACTACGAAACTCGAATTCCGCTGCGTGATGTCATCGACTTCGACGTGCTGATGGCCATGAAGCGCAACGGCGAATATATGCCCGTCCGCGACAAGGGACCTTTGTTCGTCGTTTATCCTTTTGATAGTGATCCAGCACTTAGGAACCAGCGCTACTATGGCCGATGTGCCTGGCAACTTGCTCAAGTCGACGTCGTATGATTTGGACCCGCCTCCTGCGGAGACGTCACCGCAAGGACACTGTCATCGCGGTGTCCGCGGGGCCCGCCGCCTTTCGCCGAACGTTCATGGCCGCCACGTTCTTCTTGATGGTCGCAGCCGGTTACACATCCATCCTAATCATCCAACGACAGCAGGCGCTGCAAGCCGTTTCGCGCTATAATGTCACATGGCTACTCAGTCAGG
>Ga0208982_1000097_pt1 | contig 11320 bp, 7 predicted proteins | sample MedBloCAOM1_O3_FD_187840 | JGI IMG/M metagenome (GOLD analysis project Ga0208982, IMG submission 187840) | Forest soil microbial communities from El Dorado National Forest, California, USA - Mediterranean Blodgett CA OM1_O3 (SPAdes) (version 2) | ecosystem: Environmental > Terrestrial > Soil >... | reverse complement strand
ATCGGAGTTCGAACATATGCATCCCCAATCGTTTGTCGAGCGCGCGAGGCCCGTTCATTGCAGCCCCATTGCAACATATCGGCTCGACGGTTGAAAGACTGGCGCAGGGCCTGCAGCGTCCCGAACATCCCCGCGCTGAGTTATGGGATCATGTAGGCATGAGCACCCCTGCCGAACGACCCCGCGCTAAGTCACTGAATCCTTTGTTCGCGTTGCTGCCGTTCCTGCGTCCGTACCGCCTCATGATGGTGGGCGCGTTTTTCGCGCTGTTGATTGCTGCGGGCGCCCAGTTGGCGCTGCCGGTGGCACTGCGCGGGATCGTCAATGCGATTGGGGAAAAGGATTTGCGAACCATCAATACATGGTTCCCGGGATTTTTGGCCGCTGCCGTGATTTTCGGCGCCTTCGCCGCCTTGCGCTTCTACATGGTGACCTGGGTCGGGGAACGGGTGGTGGCGGATCTGCGCACCGCAATTTACCGGCGCGTCGTGCGCATGGACCCGATGTTCTATGAAACCACGCGGGTCGGCGAGGTGCTGTCGCGCCTGACCGCCGACACCACGCTGGTCCAGGCGATCGCTGGCGTCAACCTGTCGATCGTGTTGCGTTCGACCTTGAGCTTGATCGGCGCGCTGGTGCTCATGGGGCTCACCAGCGCGAGGTTGATGGGCGTGATCTTGCTGATGATCCCCGTGGTGATCGTGCCGCTGATTCTGACCGGCAGACGGGTTCGGGGCCTGTCGCGCGCTTCCCAGGATCGAATCGCCGACACCAGCAGTCTGGCGGACGAGACATTGAATGCCATCCAAACGGTGCAGGCATTTACCATGGAAGAGCTGCAGAGCGAACGCTATCGGAAAGCGGTGGAAGACAGCTTTGCAACCGCCGTGCGCCGCACCAAGGTTCGTGCGGCCCTGACTGCGATCGGCGTGATGCTGGTGTTCGGCGGCATCACCTTCGTGCTGTGGTTGGGCGCGCGGCAAGTGCTTTCCGGCACGATGAGCGGCGGCGAGCTCGCGCAGTTCTTGCTGTACGCCGCGTTCGTCGGCACTTCTGCGGCGGCGCTCACCGAAATGTGGGGCGAAATTCAACGCGCGGCCGGGGCGATGGAGCGGTTGAGCGAATTGCTGCAGGCACAGCCGGTTATCCGCGCGCCGCAGCCACCGCTGGAATTGCCCGCGCGCGTGCGCGGCACGATTCGTTTCGACAATGTGACGTTTCACTATCCTTCGCGGCCGCAGCAGGCGGCGCTCGACAATTTCACTCTCGATGTATCAGCGGGCGAGACCATTGCATTCGTCGGCCCCTCGGGCGCGGGCAAGAGCACGACGTTCCAATTGTTGCTGCGATTCTATGATCCGGACTCCGGCAACGTTTTGATCGATGACAAGCGTCTCGCGGATCTGCGTCCGGAGGATATTCGCGCGCAGATCGGCTTGGTGCCGCAAGATACGGTGCTGTTCGGAGCCAGCGCCCGCGAGAATATTCGATACGGCCGCCCCGCCGCCAGCGATGCCGAGATCGAAGCCGCCGCTGTCGCAGCGGCGGCGGATGAATTCCTGCGCAAATTGCCGGAAGGCTATGACACCTTCCTTGGCGAGCGCGGCACCCGTCTATCGGGCGGCCAGCGGCAGCGCATTGCGCTGGCACGTGCGATTCTCAAGGATCCGCCCATTCTGCTGCTCGATGAGGCTACGAGTTCCTTGGATGCCGAATCCGAGCGGCTGGTGCAGCAGGCGCTGGAGAAACTCATGCAAGGCCGCACCACCATCATCATCGCGCACCGGCTTGCAACCGTGCTCAAGGCCGATCGGATCGTCGTGATGGACCACGGCCACAAAGTCGCCGTGGGCACGCACGCCGAGTTGCTGACGCACAGTCCTTTGTATGCACGGCTTGCCGCGCTGCAATTTGCCGCCGCCTCCCCGGAAGCGCTGGAGGCGGCGCTGCCGTAGGCGTTATTTTATCAGGCCTTCCTCTTTCATGGCTTCGATCACCTTGGGCCGCTTGGCGACGCGTGCTTTGAATTCCGCCAGAACCGGCCACTTGCCCAGGTCGATTTTCACATGGCCGGTCCAATTCAGCACCGTGAATAAATAGGCGTCGGCAGCCGTAAAGGTATTGCCCAGCAAATATGGTTTGTTGCCGAGGAAATTCGACAGCCAGTCGAATTTCTTGCCTAAAGCCGTCATCGCGCCTTCCTTCAATTCCGCCGAACTTGCGGGATTGAACAAGGGTGAGAACGACTTATGAACTTCAGAGGTGATGTAGTTCAAAATCTCCATCAACTGGTAGCGTTCAAAGGTTCCGGCGCGGGGCGCCAAGCCGGATTCCGGTTTCAAATCGGCGAGGTACTGAACGATCGCCGGTCCTTCGGTCAGGACGCGGCCGTCGTCCAACTGCAAGGCCGGCACCGCGCCTTTGGAGTTGATGGCCAGATAATCCGCGCCGCTTTCGGTTTTCTTGGTCTTCGAGTCGACCTTCACCATTGTGTACGGCAGCCCCGCTTCGAGCAGCACGATATGGGGCGACAACGAACAGGCACCGGCGAAATAATAAAGCTGCATGGGCAAGTCCTCAGTTTGGGGCCGTGGATGATACTACGCGGCGCGCGCCGATGAATCCCTGCGCGTAGGGCGGAGCCAGCAACGAGTCAACGCGCACCCGGCCTCCGCTCGAAGGCGCGTGCACGAAGAGTTGCCGATCCAGCGCAATGGCGACATGCAATTCCTTGCGCGCCAGGTGCATGAAAACAAGATCTCCGGCCTGCAGGTCGGAGCGCGGCACGGATCGGCCGATTTCCATTTGTTCGGCCGCGGTGCGCGGCACGCGGACTCCCGCGTTTTCCGCCGCATAGCTCACCAGGCCGCTGCAATCGAATCCTCCCGGTGCGGCGCCTCCGTAGCGATAGGGCTGACCGATCATGGAGGTCGCCGAGTCGACCATGAGTTGCGCTGCGGAGGGCTTCGACACGCCCTCCGGTGAGCGCGCTGCCTCGGAGGATCGCGCGTCCTCAGGCGAGCGCGGCACTTCGCGCGAGGTCGTCGCACAGGCGGCAAGGGTCACAGACAACATGCCCGCCAGGAGCGGTTTGATCAGGCCCGCGCGCCGGCAAGCGTCGTGGCAAATGCCGCGCCCACGATGCCGGCTTCCGAGCGCAAGGTTCCGACGCATAGCCGTGCCTCGCAATGCAGTTTGTCCATGAATTTCTCGGGCTCTTCTGTAATGCCCCCGCACAGAACGATCAAGTCCGGCCAGAGCAGCGCATGATATTCGTTGATGACCGAATTCAATTCGCCGGCCCAGGCGTCCCAACTCAATCCGCCTTCGACTTTCGCCCGGCCCGATGCGCGCTTTTCAGCTTCGCGTCCCGCTACTTGCAAGTGGCCCAATTCCGTGTTGGGCACCAAGCGGCCGTCGACGAACAGCGCGCTGCCGATCCCGGTGCCGAGGGTCAGCAGCAGCACCGTCCCCGCGACTTCGCGGGCCGCGCCGTAGCGTTGCTCGGCAAGACCGGCCGCATCCGCATCGTTGATGGCGATGACCGGCCGATGTAAATGCGCGCCCGCGAGTTCGGCCAGCGATTGACCGATCCACGCCTTGTTCAGATTGGCCGCGGTTCGCACCACGCCATTGCGGATAACGCTGGGAAAGGCCAGTCCCACGGCGTGGTCGCCGGGAATGTTCGAGACCACCGAGCCGAGGGCGGAAAGCAGGGCCTCGGTAGAGCCCTGCGCCGGCGTCGGCGTGCTGAAGCGCTCGCTGGCAAATGCCCCTGTCTGCAAATCGATCAGCGCGCATTTAATTGACGAGCCGCCGACGTCGACGCCAACGGCCAAGGAGGATTTTTTCAATCCGAGAGCCGCATTGTGAGGTTTGCCCCGCGCATCATGATTAACGACCTTATAATAACCCCTAATATGGACTCCATTGATACCCAATTCGCCACGCGCCGCAACGCGGCTTTGCAACCGGGAAGCCTGCTCGCGGCGCTCCTGGATCGCCTCACCCGAACTTTGGGGAAAAACCCCGACTCGGCCACGCCGCGGGATATTTACGATGCGCTTTCATTGGCGGTGCGCGAGGAACTCACGCTGCGCTGGCTGGCAACGCAGCGCCGCGTGGCGAATGCCCATGTCAAGCGCGTGTGCTACTTCTCGGTGGAGTACCTTCCGGGGCGCTCGCTGATCAATGCCCTGTCGAGTCTGGATGGGGACTTGGTGCACGAGGCGCGCGCGGCCCTGCGCAGCATGGGACACGATCTGGATGAAATCGCCGCCCAGGAAGTCGATCCGGGCCTGGGTAACGGCGGACTCGGCCGCTTGGCGGCGTGCTTCCTCGACTCCTTGGCGACGCTGCACTACCCGGCTGTCGGCTACGGCATCCGCTACGACTATGGCATTTTTACACAGGTCATCGGCGCAGACGGCGGTCAGCGCGAGATGGCCAGCAGCTGGCTGCGCCTGCGCAACGTTTGGGAGACGCCCAGCAGCAGCGTGCGCTACATGGTGAGGTTTGGAGGGCGCAGCGAAGCGGCGCCGGACGCGGCGGTGACCGACGCGCACCGTTGGGTGAATACCGACGACATTTACGCGATCGGTTTCGATCAGCTGACGCCGGGCAATGGCGGCCCCACGGTCAATCACCTGCGCCTTTGGTCCGGCCGCGCCATAACCCCGTTTCAGATCGACTCCTTCAACGCGGGCGACTACGCCGCCGCGGTTCACGACCAAGTGGCCGCAAAAAACCTGTCGCGCGTGCTGTATCCGGACGACTCGACGCCGCAGGGCAAGGAGCTGCGCCTCAAGCAGCAGTATTTCTTCGTGAGCGCAAGCCTGCAGGACATCTTGACGACTCATTTGAGCGAGGGCCGCTCGCTGGCCTCGCTGCCCGATTCGATTGCGATTCAATTGAACGACACACATCCCGCCGTGGCGATCCCGGAGCTGATGCGCCTGCTGGTCGATGAGCACGGCGTGTCGTGGGAGGAGAGCTGGCAGATCACGCAAGGCGTATTCTCATACACCAATCACACCCTGCTGCCGGAGGCGCTCGAGTCCTGGCCCGTATCGATGTTCGAGCGATTGCTGCCGCGCCACTTGGAAATCATTTATTTGATCAATCGGGATTTTCTCAAGGCCGTGACCGCAAGCTATCCGCAGGACCCGCAGCGGTTGCGCAATCTGTCGATCATCGATGATGGCGGCGATCGCCGCGTGCGCATGTCGCATCTCGCCATCGTCGGCAGTCATAAGATCAACGGCGTGGCGCAGCTGCACTCGGACATCATGCGCAAGCATGTGTTCCGCGAATTTGCCGAGATGTACCCGGACCGCTTCATCAACGTGACCAACGGAATCGCCGTCCGCCGCTGGCTCAAGCAGTCGAACCCGGGCCTATCCGCATTGTTGACGCAGCATCTCGGGCGCGCATGGGAGAACGATCTCGAAGAGCTGGCGCGCTTGTCCGGCGCGGCGGACGATGCCGAGTTTCGGCGCCAGTTCCGCGGCATCAAGCACACCAACAAGCAGCGCTTGGCCGACGAGGTCGCGCTGCGCACCGGTTTGCAAATCAATGTCGGTTCGCTGTTCGACGTGCAGGTGAAGAGAATCCACGAATACAAACGGCAGTTGCTGAACCTGTTGTACGTCATTACGCGTTATCAGAGGATTCGCGAGAATCCGCGCGCGGATATCGTGCCGCGCACCGTGATTTTCGCCGGCAAGGCGGCGCCCGGTTATACGATGGCCAAAGCCATCATCAAGCTGATCAACAACGTGGCGCGCGTGATCGAGTCCGACAGCCTCGCGCGCGGCAAGCTGCAACTGGCATTTTTGCCCGACTACGATGTTTCCCTGGCGCAAAAGATCATGCCCGCGGCGGATTTGTCGCAGCAGATCTCGACCGCCGGCATGGAAGCATCTGGAACCGGCAACATGAAGCTCGCCCTCAATGGCGCTCTGACCATCGGTACATTGGACGGCGCCAATATCGAGATCCGCGATCATGTCGGGGCGGAAAACATGTTTATTTTCGGCCTCACGGCCGATGAGGTGACGGCGCGGCGCAGCGCCGGCTACGAACCGGCGCGCGAGGTCGAGCGCAATCCGGAGCTGAAGAAAACCTTGGATCTCATTGCCTCGGGGTTCTTCTCGCCGGATCGGCCTGACGATGCCAGGCCGATCATCGACCGGCTGCTGAGCCCGGGGGAACCTTTCCTGGTGCTCGCGGACTATGCAGCCTACTCAAAAGCGCAGGATCAGGTGGATGCGCTCTATGTGCTCGAGGATCGGTGGAACCACAAAGCGGTGATCAATTGTTTGAACATGGGCTACTTCTCCAGCGACCGCAGCATCCGCGAGTATGCGGACCGCATCTGGGCGGTGAGGCCGGTGATTTGAAGGCGCGATTGCATTGACCGCAGCGGCGATCACCGACTTCGATCTGCATCTGTTCGGCGAGGGCAATCATCAGCGGATATACGACAAGCTTGGCGCGCATCCGCTGGCGGGCGCCGGCGCGGGCACGCGTTTCGCCGTGTGGGCGCCAAATGCCGAGCGCGTCAGTGTGGTTGGGGACTTCAATCGCTGGAACGGCGATGTCCACATCATGCAGGCGCGCGGGCGCTCAGGTGTCTGGGAAATAACCGTTGCCGAGATCGGCCTGGGCACGCCGTACAAGTACGAAATCCGCGGCCGCGACGGCCGTCTTTTTCTGAAGGCGGACCCCTACGGTTTCGCAATGCAGCTGCGGCCGGACAATAGTTCCGTCGTGGCCGAACTCGACAGCTTCGAGTGGCACGACGATGCCTGGCTGCGGCGCCGCAGCGGCGCGGATCCGTTGCGCAGCCCATTCAATGCGTACGAAGTTCATCTGGGCTCATGGCGGCGGCCTTGGAGCGCGCGCGTGCCGCCATTCGCAAACTGGCACGAGGCCGCGGAGCAGTTGATTCCTTATGCGCTGGAGTTGGGCTACACCCACCTGGAGCTCATGGGGGTGGCAGAACATCCCCTGGATGCGTCCTGGGGCTATCAGGTGGTGGGTTACTACGCGGCGACCGCCCGCTATGGATCCCCGCACGATTTCATGACCTTCGTCGACCGCTGTCATCAGGCCGGTCTCGGCGTGATTCTCGATTGGGTGCCCGCCCACTTTCCGCGCGACGACCATGGGTTGTCGCAGTTCGACGGCACTGCGCTCTATGAGCATTCCGACACACGCCTCGGCGAACACCGCGAATGGGGCACAAAGGTGTTCAACTATGGCCGGCACGAGGTGCGCAACTTTCTGGTGGCGAATGCCTTGTTCTGGGCCGACAAGTTTCACGTCGACGGATTGCGCGTGGATGCGGTGGCCGCGATGCTCTATCTGGACTACAGCCGCGAGCCCGGCGAGTGGCTGCCGAACCGCTACGGCGGGCGCGAGAATCTGCAGGCCATCGAGTTCCTGCGGCAAATGAACAATGCCGTGCATGCCGCATTCCCGGGGTTGCTGACGATAGCGGAGGAGTCGACCTCATTTCCCGGCGTGACCCGCCCTCCTGAACATGGTGGGCTCGGTTTCAATTTCAAATGGAACATGGGGTGGATGAACGATACCTTGCGCTACATGGCTCTCGATCCGGTGCACCGGCGCCACCACCATGCGCTGATCACGTTCTCGTTCGTGTACGCGTGGTCGGAAAACTTCATCCTGCCCATTTCCCACGACGAAGTGGTGCATGGCAAGGCCTCGCTGCTCGGCAAGATGCCGGGCGATGAATGGCAAAAACGCGGGAATTTTCGGCTGCTTCTCAGTCTGATGTGCGCGCATCCGGGCAAGAAGCTGCTGTTCATGGGGTCTGAATTTGGCCAATGGCCGGAGTGGCGTCATCATGCGCAGTTGGAATGGCAGCAATTGGAGTCCGAGCAGCATCGCCAATTGCGCGACTGCGCGCGGCAGCTCAACCACATGTATTTGAACAACACGCAATTTCACGGCAGCGATTGCGACCCGCGCGGCTTTCGTTGGGTGGATTTGCACAATGCCGAGGAGAGCGTCTGGGCTTTCGCGCGCTGCGCGACCGGGCCTGAGGAAGCCATGCCGATCATCTGCGTATTCAACGCAACTCCGGTGCCGCGCGAGAATTACCTCATCGGCATCGAGCGTCCCGGACACTACCGGAAACTCTTTGACTCCGACGACCTCGCGTTCGGCGGCTCGGGGTTCAACGGCCAATCGCAGCTGCAGACATCGTCCCAAGAAGCCGGCGGCCAGCCTCAATCCTTGAAGCTGAACTTGCCGCCGTTGGCTGCGATGTTCTTCACCGGGCCCTTGACGTGAAAGTCATTCATTTCGGGTCGCCAAGACCGTTGGGGGCGACGTGGAGCCAGCGCGGCGTGAACTTCGCCTTATTTTCGAGCAATGCCACCCGAGTTGAAGTCTGTTTGTATGACGCCTCGAGCGGTGCGGAGGTTGCGCGCTACGATCTGCCCGGCCGCACCGGCGATGTCTGGCACGGCCTGGTTTCCCCGCGCCGCGCCGGACCCGGCAGCCACTATGCCTTCTGCGTGCATGGACCCAACGATCCACAGGCCGGCCAGCGCTTCGACGCGACCGTGCCTCTGATAGATCCGTATGCGCGCGAGCTGACCACGGGTTCACCGCTGCGGTCGCGCGTCATCGATCCCGAATTTCATTGGGATGGGGACCGGCCGCCGACGGTTCCCTGGCGCGATACCCTCATTTATGAGCTGCATGTGAAGGGATTCACGCGCCTGCATCCTGCTGTCCCTGAAAAGTGGCGCGGAACCTACCTGGGCTTGTCGGTCGCGCCGGTGATCGAGCATTTGAAATCGATCGGCGTGACCGCCGTGGAATTGCTGCCCTGCCAGTCCTTCGTCAGCGAACAGTTCCTGCTGGACCGCAAGCTTGGCAACTATTGGGGCTACAACCCGCTGGCCTGGTTTTCCCCCGCGAATGAATACGCCGTGGATGATGCGGTGACCGAATTCAAGACAATGGTCCGAGCATTGCACGCGGCGGGCATCGAAGTGATTCTCGACATGGTCTTCAATCACACCGCGGAAGGCAACGAGACCGGCCCGCTGCTGTCATTGCGCGGAATCGACAATACGGTGTACTACCGGCTGGCGCCGGGCGATCTGCGTTTCTACGAGAATCTCACAGGCTGCGGCAATACGGTCAATTGCGAGCATCCGCGGGTGCGAGCGCTGATCGTCGACTGTCTCAGGTATTGGGTCGAGGAAATGCATGTCGATGGCTTTCGCTTCGACCTGGCCACCGTGCTGGCGCGCGATGCCGACGGCTTCAACGCACACGCGGCGTTTTTCAAGGCTTTGCGGGCGGAGCCCGCGCTTGCCTACGTCAAGTTGATCGCAGAGCCCTGGGATGTGGGTTTGGGCGGCTATCAACTCGGCCACTTCCCGGCCGGATGGTCGGAGTGGAACGACCGCTATCGGGATACGATGCGCGCCTTCTGGCGGGGCGATGGCGGCAAGATCGGAGAATTCGCCGAGAGATTTGCCGGCTCCAGCGATCTGTTCCGGCACAACGGGCGCAAGCCCACCGCGGGAATAAATTTCCTCACGGCTCATGATGGCATGACCCTGAACGATTTGGTGTCCTACAACGCGCGGCACAACGAGGCAAATCTCGACAACAACGGCGATGGCCACAACAACGACTTGAGCTGGAATTGCGGAGCCGAGGGCGTGACGGACGATGCGGCCGTCATCGCGATGCGCAAGAGGCAGATGCGCAATTTCCTGGCCACACTGTTTCTGTCGCAGGGCGTGCCGATGCTGCAGGCAGGCGACGAATTCGCGCGCACTCAGCGCGGCAACAACAATGCCTACTGTCAGGATAACGAGATTTCGTGGATCGATTGGCGGCTGCGCGCCGCGAACCACGATTTGCTGCAGTTCGCGCGGCTGCTGGCACGGCTGCGCCGGCTGCACGTGGAATTTCGCCGCGAGACGTTCCTGAAAGGCGCCGCTTCGCGCGCCGGCGTCAAGGACGTGACGTGGTTAAACGTTCGCGGCACCGAGATGACGCAAAGTGAGTGGCAGGACGCAAATTTGCGCGTGCTGGGAATATGGTTCGGGGAGCGCAGCGGTTCCGTGGAGCATTTGTTGTTGTTGGTCAACTCGGCGGACGCCGAACTACTCGTCAACCTGCCTGATGCGCCGTCGGCAGGCCCGTGGATCCGCCTGTTCGATACCGCCGTGGAGAGCCTCTCGGCCAACAGCCTCGGAACCGCGAAGAGCTATGCGCTGAAAGGGCGCAGCGTCGCCCTTTTGGAGTGTTGACCCCGTGGACCAGGCATTGATCGAAAGATTGGCCGGACTGCGCGGCATCGGCGAGGCCTATCACAATTATCGCGGCGAGCTCAAAGCCTTCAGCCTGCAAACCAAGGCGGGCATTCTCGATGCCATGGGGTGTCCCTGCGATGATGAGGGCGAGATGGCTGAGGCAATCGCGCAGGCCGAGACTGCGCGCTGGCGCAAATTTCTGCCTGCGGTGGCAACGGCGCGGGGGTCTCGGGTCGGGATCGACATCAATATAACGGCGCGCGAATTCGGCGCCAGCATCGTCTGGCGAATCATCTTCGAAAACGGTTCGCGCTTGGACGGCGTCACCTCGACGGCCGAATGCGCCGAAATCTGGCGCGGCGAGATTGCAGGGTCCTGGATCACGCGCCGCCGCCTCGAATTGGCGGTGGACCTGCCGCCCGGGTATCACGAATTCGAGGCAAGGATTTCCGGGGGCGCCCTGGAACGCTGTTTGCTGATCGTTTCGCCTGCCAAATGCTTCGAACCGACGGCGATCATCGACGGCCGTAAGCTGTGGGGAATTGCCGTGCAGCTTTACTCGCTGCGCTCGCGCGGCAATTGGGGCATGGGCGACTTTCACGATTTGCAGACGTTGATTCGCTGGGCCGCAGCGCATGGCGCAGGTTTCATCGGGGTCAATCCGCTGCATGCCCTCGCGCCGGCGGACCCGGAGAGAGCGAGTCCGTACAGCGCGTCCAGCCGCCATTTTCTCAACATCATGTACATTGCCGTAGCGTCGGTTCCGGAGTACGCAACTTGCGCTGCGGCGCAAGCCCGCATGGCCGACCCGCAGATCGTGAATCGATTGAATGAGTTGCGGACGCGGCCGCACGTCGATTATCGCGGCGTCGCGGATTTGAAATTGGAAATTTTGGCATTGCTCTATCGGGAGTTTTGCGACAGGCATTTGGCCGCGCGCAGCGAACGCGGCGGGAAGTTTCTCGGCTTCGTCGCGGCGCAAGGCCGGCCGCTGCAGTTGCACGCGC
>Ga0208982_1000096_pt1 | contig 11359 bp, 10 predicted proteins | sample MedBloCAOM1_O3_FD_187840 | JGI IMG/M metagenome (GOLD analysis project Ga0208982, IMG submission 187840) | Forest soil microbial communities from El Dorado National Forest, California, USA - Mediterranean Blodgett CA OM1_O3 (SPAdes) (version 2) | ecosystem: Environmental > Terrestrial > Soil >... | reverse complement strand
GCCCTTGTTGCCGTGATCCTCGCCCTTGTTGTGGTGGTCGTTGTCGTTGGTCTCATGCGCAAGCGTCTCCGCCTGACCAAGCACGACCAGCAGAACCCGGTTCAGCACACTGAGGCGCAGAACCTCCACCGCACTGCCAGCACCCTTGGGGTTGTGGAAGATGACCGACTTGCCCTGGTTGAGCAGCAGGCAGAGCAGCGCGGAGTCACCACAATCATTCGGGAGGCCCAGAGCCGTGTCCTGGTCGCCCAGGAAGGTGGAATGGCCGTTGCTGTCGATCCCGAGCAGGAACGAGTGACGCTCGGTCTCGGGCTTCTCCGACCTCGACTTGGAATCCGCATGCACGGCCTGCACACCAAGACCCTCACAGGGCGTGGTCAGCTTGTCGCGCTTGCCCAGGCAGAGGTTGAGCAGCTCGTTGGCGGAGTCAGCCTTGGTGTGGCCGTGCTCCTTGTCACGCTCGGCAATGCCGAGGCCCTCGGCAACACCGAGAGACAGGATGCCGTTGCACTCGTAAGTGGCTGTGGTGTCCTTGTCGTGACCGCCCAGGCACAACGCCGCCACACCACCGCGGGCAGCGGCGAGAGACGAGTCGTGGTCCTCAGTGGCCACAGCGTTGTGGTAGAGAAGGCTCAGGCAGAGCACACCACTGGTGGCGCTGCAGAGTTTGAGGGCGTCGCCGTTGTCGCCCTCTTTGTTGTGGCCCTCTTTATGGTCCCTCGAGGACGCGCTGGAGCCGATGATCCGGCTACCACCCAGACCGAGCACCGTCGAGTCGGAGTGTGCATCCCCGTTGTCCTCAATGGTGCCGTTGTACCTGGTGATGTCGAGCAGGTGCGACCTGAGCAGGTCGATCCGCGCGACGGCACCAGAGGCGTGGTCGGGTGGCTCCGGGTCGTCGATCTCGTGGCTGCCCGAGGTGTCATCGCGGTGCTCGATGTCACCACCGTGGTGGTCACCGTGGTGGTCACCATCGTGGCCATCGTGGTGGTCACCGCCGAGAAGATCAGCCGGCCCAGAAGTACCGCCGAGGCCGCCGATGAGGCCGGTGGGATCGGCGGGAAGGTTGCCGACACCGGGAGCGCCACCAGGAGCACCACCGCCAGGCTCAGTAATTTGTGGTGCACCAGGGGCGCTGGGACTGGGCACCGTGGGATCTGCGGTCGTTCCGACGATCTTCTGCACGGAGTGGACCACCTGCGCAGAGGCAGCACCCGGCAGCAAAACCATCGCGGCTGCCGTGCCGGCTGCCATGAGAGCCAGGCGGCGGTGCCTCCTGGGTGTGCGTGACGTCATGTTCCGGTGTTCCTCCTCGTTCGAGATCTCTCCGCGAGAGGGCGGTACGGCCTTCCCCTCGGCGGCCGTGGATCCCTCGTACCTGGCAATAGACGCTCGGACTCCACCGTGTGGTGGCCGATCTCCGGGCATCCAGGTACCGGCTCAACGACGTGGGAGTCGACGCAGATACGACCGGAACCCCGACTACTCCCCGAACGGTGACCACCTGTCGATCGAAACCGCCAGGAGGCACACGCAGCGTAGATATCGACCGGTCTGAGGCGCGCGTAGATGCCTCAAATAGGACAAACCGTCCACGTTTCAGTTGCTCTCAGTGAGAATTCCCTTGTAAGGCAGGGAGCAGCGGCCGTCGGAGCGCTGACCGTGGGTCGCACAGCGCGCACGGATTCCGGCATGATTGACTGCGTTGCGACATGTCACCATCGCGCCGCCGCAGGCCGGTCATCATCGCCCTTGTGGCTGGACTGTTCTCCTTCGCGGCCGTCGCATGTAGCGATCGATCCGTCACCCCGCCTCCGATCGATCATGTCGGGCCCGCGGTCCCGGCGTCCCCCGCCACGGTCCAGCCCGTGCCAGCACCGCAGCCGATCGCCGACGGGCCGTGCCGCTATCTGTCGCCGGCGTCGGTACAGGCGGCCAACGGCGAACGTGTCATCGCGGTACGGCTCTCTGACACCGGTCCAGACCGGCCGCAGCCGGCTTGTTTCTTCTTCGCAGCCAACGGCACGGTGCAGCTGCGGACCTGGATCGTCGGGAGTACGCCGCAGGTGGCGCGGGCAACCGTCGACGCTGCCGCCCCGGTCGCCAGCTCCGATCTGGCCGAGCTTCCCGGTGGCTGGTCCGGCGGCTCACAGCCGACCGCCGATGGAGCGGTGTTCGCGGTCAGCCGACAGGGCACCGCCGTGGTGATCACGACCAATCAGCGGCAGACGATCGGAGCCCGCCGGATCGCCGAGCAGGTGATCGCCGCCCTGGGCCTGTAAGCCGCTGGGGTAGCTAAGCCGCTGAGGACTAAGACCTCGACCGAGCTGTCCGCTCAGTCATCGCCGGCCGAAGGACGTTGCGCGCGGACAACGCCGTTGCCGGTCGGAGAGCGCCCGGTGGCGACCTGGTCGCGGTACTGCACAGTCGCCCGCTCGACCGTCCGGGTCGCCAACCACTCACGATCGGGCCGTGATTGCCGGCGGTTTCGCAGCACCACGCCGGCGACTCCCGCGATCCCGAGCAACAGCGGAACCACCCACCCCCAGCGGCGGATAGAGCCCTGCGCCTTCGCCTCGTTCACGTCCTTCGCCCTTCATGATTGTCGCCGTCGCTGCGTGGCTGCTCGGTACCGTCGATCTGAAACTAGATATGCCCATCGTGCCGCGTCCGCAACCGAACTACCGTTCACCAACAAGGCGGTCTGGCAGGATGGTCCGGTGACTGAACCCACGACAGACGAGACGCAGGTCGTCCTGCACACCAGTGAGGGTGACATCCGCATCACCCTCTTCCCGAACCATGCCCCGAAGACCGTGGCGAACTTCGTGGGCCTCGCCGAGGGCAGCAAGGACTATTCCCAGAACAACGCCAAGGGTGAGCGCTCTGGGCCGTTCTATGACGGCTCCGTGTTTCACCGGGTAATCAAGGGTTTCATGATCCAAGGTGGTGACCCCACTGGCACCGGACGGGGCGGACCCGGCTATCGCTTCGGCGACGAGCCGCATCCGGATCTGCAGTTCAACCGGCCCTACCTGCTGGCGATGGCCAACGCAGGCCCGAACACGAACGGCTCGCAGTTCTTCATCACCGTCAGCACCCCGGCACACCTCAATCGGAAGCACACCATTTTCGGCGAGGTGGCCGACCAGGAATCCCGCAGCGTGGTGGACAAGATCGCAACCACGGCGACCCGTGGAGACCGTCCCGACAAGAACATCGTGATCGAACGGGTCACGGTCAAGCCCGCCGGAGTATGACGGCGATGGCCGGTCCAGTGTGTGTCCGGCACCCGGGCCGCGAGACTGGGGTGCGCTGCACTCGCTGCGACCGGCCCGCTTGCCCCGCCTGCCTACGCGAAGCTTCGATCGGCTACCAGTGCGTTGACTGCGTCGCCGAGGACGCCCGGTCGCGCCTGCCCCGCTCCCAACCACGCTCCAGCACCGTAGCGTGGGCACCACCGGCTGGTCCCTCGCTGGTGATTCCGGTCCTCATCGCGATCAACGTCGCGGTCTTCGTGTTCACCGTGGTGCAGGCCGGCAGCCTGTCCAACAACGCCGACGCGCCGCTGTTCGGGCAGTGGGCGCTGCAGCCCGCGGCGGTCGCGCAGGGTGCCTGGTGGCAGCTGTTCACCTCAGGCTTTCTGCATATCGGGCCGCTGCACCTGGCCTTCAACATGATCGCGCTGTGGGTGATCGGGCGGGACCTAGAGGGGGTATTGGGCCCGGTCCGCTTCTTGGTGGTGTACCTGGTCTCGCTGCTCGGCGGTTCACTGGTGGTCTACCTGTTCGCCAACCCGATGACCAACACCGCGGGCGCGTCGGGCGCGGTGTTCGGGCTGATGGGAGGCCTCGCGGTGGTACTAATGCGGCTGCGGCTGTCCCCGCGCCCGGCGCTGACCATTATCGTGCTCAACGTGATCATCAGCTTCGCAGTGCCGAACATTTCCATCCTCGGCCACCTAGGCGGCCTGGCGTTCGGCGCGGCGGTCACAGCGGCGATGGTCTACGCCCCGAAGCGACGCTAAAGAGCGCCGCGCCCAGTTGGTCGGTAGGGCCGTCGGGCGTCTTGTCCACAGGGGTTATCCACAGTGGGGATGAATTTCACTGGTGTTGTTTGCGGGGATCAGCGCCAGCGCATGGTCATCAACAGGCCGGTGACCATCAACGTGAAGCCGATCAGGAAGTTCCAGTTGCCGAGGCTGTTGAGCAGCGGGATCTTGTCGATGGCCAGATAGTTGACCACCAGCCACAGCAGACCGAGCAGCATCAATCCCAGCATCACGGCGACGTAGAACGGGTGCGAGGGACCCGCGACGCGGACCTTCGTCGCGCCGAGCGCTTCGGCCGGCGGGGTGTAGACCGACTTCTTGCGGACCTTGGACTTCGGCATGGTCATTCCTCGTTCGACGTCGGCTCTTTCGACCTGCGGGGTGTGTGGCGGCGGCCTCATCATCCATAGCGGGGCGCTCGGCGCACACGTTACGGCACCCACTACCGTCTCCGTGCTGGCGTCGGTGCTGGCTTCTGTGTTGACGTCGGTGCCGGCTTGTCCGGCGAGCGAGGACGATGCAGCTGTCCTGCGAGGAGGTTTCGTGAGCCATGTGCTGTCCCCGGTCCGGGGTTCGCCGCCACCACGCCGACGCGGCGACCGTGTGCGGACGACCGTCCGCGGGCTGGGTGAGCTGCTCTTGACAGCAGGCCTGGTGGTCCTGCTGTTCGTCTTCTACGAGGCCTACGTCACTGACTGGACCTCAGCCCAGAAGCAGCGCCAGGCGACCGCCAAGCTGGATGACACGTGGCGCAACGGTCGGGGTTTGGTCGACCGGCCGGTCAAGGGCGCGGGTATGGCCAAGATGTACGTTCCCGCGTTCGGCCCCGACTTCATGTTCACCGTGTTGGAGGGCACCGACCAGGATGTCCTGGCGGTCGGACCAGGGCACTATCCGGGCACTGCGTCGCCCGGTCAGCTAGGCAATTTCGGGGTGGCCGGGCACCGGGTCGGCAAGGGCTCTCCGTTCAACTCCCTGGACCTACTGTCCTCCTGCGACGCCATCGTGATCGAGACGGCGGACCACTGGTACGTCTACCGGGTGCTGCCGCTGCAGGGCGAGTCCGACGGCTGGGCGGCCGGCAAGGGGATGCAGCCGCAATGCCGAGGTGTGGCACCGCTGCCTGGTCGCTACGCGAACGTGGTGGGCAAGACGATCGTGCTGCCCAATCAGGTCGACGTGATCGCTCCGGTTCCTGGCCAGCCAGGTCGAGCTCCGGTTAACCGGCTGATCACGCTGACCACGTGCAACCCGCAGTTCTCCGCTCGGGAGCGGCTCATCGTGCATGGAGTGCTGGTCACTTCGTATCGCAAGGCCGACGGTCAACGCCCGGTCGAGCTGACTGCCGGCGCCTGAGGAGGCTCATGTACAGCTGGATTTGGCGGCACCTGCCTGGCTCACGCGCGGTGAAGCTGTTAGAGGCCTTGTTGCTCGTCGCAGCGGTGCTGACCCTGTTGATGCTGGTGGTATTCCCCTGGGTCGAGCCTCGGCTGCCGTTCAACGAGGTTACGGCGGGGTAGGTGGCGCCGCTGACGCGGTCGCCGCTTGTGAGTGGGTCACGTGTCAGAAGACTATTATGCACTCATGGGCATGCCAGGCGGCTACGCTGCCTGCCATGCAGGTCCTCGTGATCGACAACTACGACAGCTTCGTTTACAACCTTGTGCAGTACCTGGCGCAGCTGGGATGCCAGTGCGTGGTGCGGCGCAACGACGCGGTCGAGCCAGAAGACGTCGCCGCCGCGGACGCCGTGTTGATCAGCCCCGGCCCAGGTACGCCGGAGAGAGCCGGCGCCAGCATGGGAATCATCCGGGACTGTGCCGCGCAGCGCCGCCCGCTACTCGGCGTCTGTCTTGGGCACCAGGCAATCGGGGCCGTTTGGGGCGCCACCGTTGCGCGAGCCCCAGAACTGCTGCACGGGAAGACTTCCCTGGTGTATCACAACGGCGTTGCGGTGCTCGCCGGGTTGCCGCAGCCATTCACCGCCACCCGGTATCACTCGCTGACGGTGCTCCCCGAGACGATCCCGGACGAGCTCGAGGTCACCGGCCGCACCGAGTCGGGGATCGTGATGGCGCTGCGCCACCGGGAGCTTCCAGTGCACGGCGTGCAGTTCCACCCGGAGTCGGTGCTCACCGACTCCGGGCACCGGTTGCTGGCGAACTGGCTGCGTATCGCGGGAGCCGAGGTGGACGAGGCACGGGTGGTCGAGCTCGAGAATCAGATGCGCAAGCTCGCCTCGGCCGCGGCGGTGCGCTGACCGGTCAGCCACCTGGGCTGGGGAACCCTGTGGTACCGCCGAAGATCCCACTGGTGGTGGTTGTGCTGGTTGCCGCGTTGTTCTGGCCGACGGTGATCGTGATGGTCTGATCGCGAGCGAATCCGGTACCCGCAGGAACGTCCTGGGCGACGATGAGCCCGACCTGAGCCGCGTCCTCGACCGGGGTGAAGACCTGCTTCAAAGTCCCGGTCCAACCCAACTTCCGCAGCGCGTTCTGCGCCTGTGTCGGGGTCTGACCGCGCAGGTCCGGCATCTGGATCTGGTTGCCTCGGGACACCGTGAGGGTGACCGTACTGCCCGCCTTGACGGTGTTGCCGCCGCCTGGGCTCTGCCGCAGAACCTGGCCCTTGGGCGCCGTGGAGTCGACGTCCTGGACCGCGGCGGTGAGGTGCGCGACCACGATGTTGCGCTGAGCCTGGTCGATGTTGGTGCCGACAACGTCGGGCACACCCACAGTCTCCGGCGCTACACCGACGGTGATGGCCACCGCTTTGCCCTTGGCCAGCCGTCCCCCGGCAGCCGGATCTTGAACGAGCACCCGGTTGATATCCTTGTCGTCCTGGGCGACCTGGGTGCCCTGGTCGGGTGAAAGCATCAGACCTACCTGTTGCAGGGACGCCTGGGCTTGCACGCGGTCCAAACCGAGCAGGTTGGGCACCTCTACCTCAGCCGGCCCGGCACCGACGTCCAGCCGCACCGTTGTTCCCCGTACCGCCTGACCGACCGGGTTCATCGCCACCACCCGATCGAGGTCCTGCGGGGTTGACTCGACCGGATGACGCTCGGTCTGGAAGCCGGCGGCGTTGAGCGCCTGCTCGGCAGACGGCACCGGCTGGCCGACTACGTTCGGTAGCGAGATGGGCTTCGGTCCGCCACCGAAGACGTCAGTGAACAGCAGCAGGAGCAGTCCGACGATCGCGATGATGACTACCGTGGTGAGGATCCCCAGACCCCGTGCGGGCCGCCGCTCCTCGACCGACGCTCCTGCGGGGTCGGCGTGCCGGCGGCTGGCCCGAGTGGGTCGGATCGGCCGCATGGCGACCGTGGGGCCCGAGTCGAGCATCAGGTCACGGTCCGCATCGGTCATGATCACCGGCGCCAGCTGTCGCTGCCCGGACAAGACCCGAACCAGGTCGGTGCGCATTTCAGCAGCGGACTGGTACCGGTTGGCCGGATTCTTGCTCATCGCCTTAAGTACCACCGCGTCCAGCGCCGCGGAGACGTCAGGGTTCTGTCGCGACGGTGGGATGGGGTCTTCACGGACGTGCTGGTAGGCCACCGCGACCGGGGAGTCACCGGTGAACGGCGGCTCCCCAGTGATCAGCTCGTACAGCACACAACCAGCGGCGTAGACATCCGAGCGGGCGTCCACGAGTTCCCCGCGGGCCTGTTCGGGGGACAGATACTGAGCGGTGCCGACGACCGCTGCGGTCTGGGTCACGCCCTGCCCGTCGGCCAGCGCCCTGGCGATGCCGAAGTCCATCACCTTGACCGCGCCAGCGTTGTTGATCATCACATTGGCGGGCTTGACGTCGCGGTGAATGATGCCGTTGCGGTGGCTGAAGTCCAGTGCGGCGCAGATGTCCGCCATCGTCTCCATCGCGCGCTGCTCGTCCATCGGACCCTCGGTCTTGACGATGTCGCGCAGCGTGCGGCCCTCTACGTACTCCATCACGATGTAGGGCAACGGACCGTAGTCAGAAACTGTCTCACCGGTGTCGTACACCGCGACGATGGCGGGATGGTTCAGCGCGGCAGCGTTCTGCGCCTCCCGCCGGAAGCGGTGCTGGAACTGCGGATCCCGGGCGAGGTCAGCGCGCAGCACCTTGACCGCGACGTCGCGGTCGAGCCGCATGTCGCGTCCGAGGTGCACCTCGGACATGCCCCCATAGCCGAGCGTCTCGCCCAACTCGTAGCGGTCCGACAGTAGTCGGGGAATGGTCATTCCGGCGCCGTTCCGGTCCTTGTTCGTGATCCGTGCCGTGGTCGGGCCCGGTCCGGGCTCCATCATGCCCCCCCTCCGGCTGTCACCCGATGGGGACCGATCGCTCACTGTCCCTCCCGGCAGGTCAGTCTCAGAGTTGATCTGGGCGGGACGTATCCGGACAGGGGATCCACTCCGGTGACGCGGCACTGGGACCGCAGGTCAGGGTCGACCTGGTCGCCGTTGTCGTCGACCACTCGCGGTATCAGCCCATGCGATTTCGCGGTCACGACGGCATCGCTGCCCGGGTAGCCCAAGTAGTCGGTCGGAATGATCAGTACCTCCGGGGCTGCGTCGCCCGGGTTGGTCGACTCCGGGTCGGGTTGCATCTTGGTGGGTTCGGGCTGGGCTGGCTGCTGCGTGGCAGACGGCGTTGTCTCCACCGGGCCTGGGACCAGCGACGGTGTTACTGGCGCAAAAGGCACCGTGGTCATGCCTGTCCCGGTGGCCACCCCGGTGGGCGCGGCAGTTAGTAGCACCTCGCGGACCAGGTAGCCGCCCAGCACCAGCGCGAGCACCCCGAGCAGCGCAACCGTGATTCGCCCTGCGCCGCGCCGTTCGGCGTAGGGCGGTCTCGGGGGCGGCAGGGAGGGCAGCAGCGCGGTTGGTGGTGGCTGGCTGCCTCGCAGTGCTGCCGTGACGGTGCCGCCGGTCACGCCGGTAGGCGGCGGCATCCGGCGCCCGGCCTGGATGGCGGCAACGGCGGCGGCGAACTCACCGCCGGTGCGATAGCGCTGGCGGGGATCCTTGGCCAGCGCCGTCTCGATCAGCTCACAGACCGCTGGCGGCACATCCGGCGGCAACGGAGGTGGTTGGTCGCGGATGTGCATCATCGCGATGGTCACGGCGTTGTCCGCCGAGAACGGGCGCCCGCCGGCCAGGCACTCGTAACCCACCACCCCCAACGAGTAGACGTCTCCGGGCGGACCGGCGTCCTCGCCGGCCGCCTGCTCCGGGGCGATGTAGTGCGCGGTGCCCATCACCATCCCGGTGCGCGTCACCGGAGCCGCGTCGACGGCTCTGGCGATGCCGAAGTCGGTGAGCTTCACTTTGCCGTCGGGGGTGATCAGGATATTCGCGGGCTTGATATCCCGATGCACCAGACCGCGCTCGTGCGCGGCCTGCAGCGCGTCGCCGGCTTGACCCAGGATGTCCAGCGTCCGGTTGGCGCTCAGCCGCGGATGCCGGATCAGGATGGTGTCCAGCGGATCCCCCGGGACCAGCTCCATGACCAGGTACGCGACTACCGGATCGCTCGCTGCTTCACCGTAATCGTGCACTGCGGCGATGCCGGGATGGTTCAGCGACGCGGTCATCCGAGCCTCGGTGTGGAACCGCTGCCGGAACTCTGCATCACCGGACAACTCCGGCCTGAGCACCTTGACGGCGACCTGGCGGTCCAGCCGGGTGTCCGCCGCCTGCCACACCTCTCCCATTCCGCCGATGGCGATGCGCCGCGCCAACTGGTAACGCCCCGCCAACACCTGCCCGCTGCTCAACATCAGCGGGCTCCTTGCAGGGCGGCACCAATGACGGCTCGGCCGATGGGGGCGGCTAGGGAGCCGCCGGTGGCTTCCAGGTTGCGGTCTCCACCGTTCTCCACGAGCACTGCGATCGCGACCTGAGGGTTGCCGGCGGGCGCGAAGGCCACATACCAACCGTGCGGAGGGGTGTTCTTGGGATCAGCGCCATGCTCTGCGGTGCCGGTCTTCGCGGCGATACTGACACCGTTGATCTTCCCGTCGTTGCGGTAGCTGTTCTCAGCGGCGACCATCAGGTCCCGGATCTGATCGGCGGTGACGCGAGACATCGCCACGCCGACCTGCTCCGGTCCGGTCCGGTCCAGCACGGACAGGTCTGGGGCCAGGATGTTGCGCACCAACTGCGGTTTCATCCGCACCCCGCCGTTGGCAATCGTCGCGGCGATCATGGCGTTCTGCAATGGGCTCAGCGCCACATCGCGCTGCCCGATGCCGGACTGTTCCAACGCCGCGACGTCGGGAATGGCACCCAGCGTCGACGGTGTCACCGGGGTCGGGATGGCGAGGTCCTGCTGACCGATACCCAGCAGTTGGGCCTGCTTGCGCAGGTCCGCTTCACCGACCGTGGCGGCGAGCTCTGCGAAGGCGGCGTTGCAGGACCGGACCAGTGCCGTCTTGAGCGTGACGGTGGCTCCCGGTCCGCACGGCTGGTCGGCGAAGTTGTGGAGCAAGGTCGTGGTGTTCTCCAGCTGCAACGCCGCGGCCGCCGTCAGCGGGCTCTGAGGGGTGGCCTTACCCGCCTCCAGCGCGGCGGCGGTGACCACCAGCTTGAAGGTTGACCCCGGCGGGTAGATCGCCGCGACCGCCCGGTTCGTCAGCGGGGCGCCACGTTGGGCTGAGGTGTCGGCGTTCCAGGCGGACTCCTGCTGCGCCCCGTCATGCGAGGACAGCTGATTCGGGTCGTAGGACGGGGTGGACGCCATCGCCAAGATTTCGCCGGTACTCGGCTTGATCGCCACCACCGCACCGGTGTAGCCCCGCCGGGTCAGCTGGTCGTAGGCCACCCGTTGAACGGCCGGGTTGATCGTGAGCTCGACGCTGCCGCCGCTGGGCTCGCGTCCCGTGACCAGGTCTGACAACCGCCGCACGAACAACCGGCCGTCGGAACCGTTGAGCACGGAGTCCATCGCGTTCTCCATGCCGCCCGCGCCGTAGCGCAGCGAGTAGTAGCCGGTGACCGGGGCGTACATCGGGCCGTCGAGGTACCTGCGCAGGAAGCGCAGTTGCCCGCTGGTCTCCGCCGAGCTGGCCACCGGCAACCCGCCGGCGATGATCTCGCCGCGCTGACGGCTGTACTCGTCGAGCAGCACCCGCCGGTTGCGCGGGTCGGTCCGGTAGGTGTCGGCGTTGACAACTTGGATGTAGGTGGCGTTCGCCAGCAGCAGCACGATCATGCCCATGACGGCCAGCGCAACCCGACGAAGCGGAGTGTTCACGGGCGCTGCACCATCTCGGTCCGGGCCTCGGCCAGCGGCGCCACCGGCTTGCGTGGGGGCGAGGAG
>Ga0208982_1000095_pt1 | contig 11406 bp, 13 predicted proteins | sample MedBloCAOM1_O3_FD_187840 | JGI IMG/M metagenome (GOLD analysis project Ga0208982, IMG submission 187840) | Forest soil microbial communities from El Dorado National Forest, California, USA - Mediterranean Blodgett CA OM1_O3 (SPAdes) (version 2) | ecosystem: Environmental > Terrestrial > Soil >... | reverse complement strand
CGGCCTGCGTCGCCTGCGGACGGCGCTCGACCGCGGCGACCTCGAGGCCGCCCGCGCCGTCGCCGCGGCCGGTTGGGGGCTCGAGGGGGGAGAGGAGAAGCCGCTGCCGATCCTCTCCGCCTTCCTCGCCGACCCGCCGCCGGGGTACGCCGAGGCAGCCCGCGCCGCCGCCGGCTCGGTCGAGTGGCTGGGACGACTCGAGCACGACCAGGTCGCCGCCCTGCTGCCGCACGCCGAGGCCCTGGTGATGCCGTCGACCTTCCCCGAGGCGTTCGGGATGGTCGCGGTCGAGGCGGCCTCCGCCGGCACGCTTCCCGTCTCCGCCGGCCACTCGGGGATGCGCGAGGTCTCCGAACGCCTCTCCGCCGACCAGTCGGCCGCGGTCGCGCCACTGACGTCGTTCCCGATCGAGTCCGGCGCGGTCCAGGCGATCGCCGATCGGCTCGACCGCTGGCTCGAGTTGCCGGAGGTGACCCGCGCCGAGGCCCGGGCGACGCTCGTCGACACCGTCGCGCGCGTCTGGAGCTGGGAGGGAGTGGCCCGTGGAGTGCTCGACGCAGCGGCCGGAAACCTAGGCGGGTTGCCGATCCCGGCGCCTTAGTGCCGAGCGCGACTTGACCTGGCAAAGCGTCCCGCCGCAGCTTCAATAGAATGCCGCCCGCGTTGTTCTCGAACCGCCTCCCCATAGCCAAGATGGCCGCCGCGGTCGTCGCGCTCGCGGCGATCCTCTCGGCGATCATGCTGTCCTTCAACTGGGACGGCGCCGAGGATTCGACCGCCGCGCCGAAAATCGACAACCTGCTGAACATCATGATCGTGCTGTCGTCGATCGTCTTCGCGGTCGTCGTCGTCGCCCTGGGCTACGCGCTGATCGCCTTCCGCGCGAAACCGGGTGACGAGTCCGACGGTGAGCCGATCCACGGCAATACCCGCCTGGAGATCATGTGGACGGTCATCCCGACGATCATCGTCCTCTTCTGCGGTGGCTGGAGCTGGAAAACGCTGAACGAAATCGAAGAACGGACCGGCCACGAAATGACCGTGGACGTCTTCTCCCAGCAGTACGCGTGGTCGTTCGGGTACCCGGGCAAAGAATATGCCTACTCGCAGGGTGTCCTCCACGTCCCGGTGAACCGCCAGATCGTCTTCAAAATGCACTCGCAGGACGTGATCCACGCCTTCTGGGTTCCCCAATGGCGGATCAAGAAAGACAACGTCCCGGGGATCACGACGACCATCGTCATCACCCCGACCAAGACCGGGACCTTTCAGCTGATCTGCACCGAACTCTGCGGCTTCGGCCACTCCTCGATGCGCGCCAAAGTAATCGTCCAGTCGGAAAAAGCCTTTGACAAATGGGTCAACGGCATCACGGAAAAAGTGCCCACGCCGCTGATGGTCTCAGTGAAACAGGACACGGAGACGAATCCGGAACCGCTCGAAAGGGTGGACGCGGAATAATGGAGGCGAAGTAATGGTTGCATCGTTCACTCGACCCGGTTGGTATCGCGCGGCTCTCTGCACGGTCGCCGCGGCGGCGTTCGGCTTCGGTCTCGTCGTACTCCTGCGATCGATTTCGGGACTTTCCGCCTTCCAGAGTGAACAGACCGGCTACCCGCAGGTCATCGTGCCGCTGATCACCGCGCCGCTCGGCTTCCTCGCCGGGATCGGTTGCTTCGACTACTGGATCCGCTGGGGCTTCGGCCTGCCGACGATCCCCGACGATCACTCGTCACACGGGGCGCACACCTGGAAGGACTACTTCAAGGTCAACACCGACCACAAGGTCATCGGCATCCAGTACATCGTCACCTCGTTCATCTTCTTCCTGATCGGCGGCATGATGGCGATGCTGATCCGGGCCGAGCTCGCGCAGCCGGGCACCCAGATCGTCAGCGCCGGAACCTTCAACAGCCTCTTCTCGACCCACGCGGTGCTGATGATCTTCGTCTTCATCATCCCGATGTTCGCCGGCATCGCGAACTACGTCCTGCCGCTGATGATCGGCGCTCCGGACATGGCCTTCCCGCGTCTCAACGCGCTGAGCTACTGGATGTTGCCGATGGCGGGCATCGTCTTCCTCGCCTCGTTCCTCGCCCCGGGCGGAGCCTTCGACGCTGGTTGGACGGGATACGCGCCGCTGTCGACCGGGGCCCCGTTAGGCCAGTCGTTCTTCAACGTCGGCGTCCAGCTGGCGGGCTTCTCATCGATCTTCACCGCGCTCAACTTCCTGGTCACGATCATCACCATGCGTGCGCCCGGGATGACCTTCTGGCGGATGCCGCTGCTGGTCTGGGCGAACCTCTCGACCTCGCTGCTCGTGGTCGCCGCGACGCCGTTCATCTCGGGCGTCCAGTTCATGGTCCTGTTCGACCGCCTGATGCACACGAACTTCTTCCAGTTCGGTGCCGGTGGCGACGTGATCAGCTACCAGCACATCTTCTGGTTCTACTCGCACCCGGCGGTCTACATCATGATCTTGCCCGGCTTCGGGATCATCTCCGAGGTCATATCCGTGCACTCTCGTAAACCGATCTTCGGTTATCGATTGATGGCATTGGCGCTGATCGGGATCGTCGTGCTCAGCTACTCGGTCTGGGCGCACCACATGTTCGTCGCGGGCATGTTCTCCTGGCTGCGCGTGCCGATGATGTTCACCACGCTGCTGATCGCGGTGCCGACCGGGATCAAGATCTTCTCCTGGCTGGGCACGCTCTATTTCGGCAAAATCCACACGAAATCGACGGCGATGCTGTTCGCCTTGGCGATGATCGTCACCTTCTCGGTGGGCGGAATCTCCGGAGTCATGCTCGGCATGGTGCCGTTCGACATCCACGTCTCGCAGACCTACTTCATCGTCGCCCACATCCACTTCGTGCTCTTCGGCGGCTCGGTCTTCACGATCTTCGCCGGCCTCTACCACTGGTTCCCGAAGATGACCGGGCGGATGTACGACGAGAAGCTCGGCCGCGTCCACTTCTGGGGCACGCTGATCGGCACCTGGGGAACCTTCATCCCGATGCACTGGGTCGGCATGGACGGGATGCCGCGACGGGTCGCCGATTACGCGGCCCAGTTCGGAAACTGGAACCTGCTGATTAGCTGCTTCGCCTTCATGCTCGGCGCGATCCAGCTCGTCTTCGTCTACAACATGATTGTCTCCTGGCGGTTCGGACCGAAAGCTCCGGCCAACCCCTGGTCGGGCAAGTCGATCGAGTGGCTGGTGTCCTCGCCGCCGCCGATCTTCAACTTCGACGAGATCCCGCGCGTCGTCGGCGGCCCGTACGAGTACGGGATCCCGGGTGCGCGCCACGCGATCATGTCCGGCGGCGGCGCCGAGGTTCCGGCGCCTGCGCATACGACGGTGGGCTCGTGAGCGACGCAGTCGTCGATCAGGACGAGAAGCGCCCGCTACTCGTCTTCCTCAACGAGGTCGCCGGCGGCCGCAAGCTGCTCCAGGCGGTCCGCGACCGTACAGCTCAAGGCGACATCTCCGAGGTGATCGTCACGGCGCCGCAGAACCAGCCGAGCATCGGCACCCTGATCGACCGCGAAGAGCTCTACGCCTCGGCCCGCGCCCGGATCGAGGTGACGATGTCGATCTTCGCCAACTTCGGCATCGACTCGGTCGGCGAGGTGCTCGACCCGGCCCCGCAGCTGGCGCTCGGTGACGCGATCCGCGTCCACCAGCCGGTCGAGGTCTTCTTCTCGGCGCTCTACGACACCCGCTTCGGCATCTTCCGCAAAGACCTCGTCGAGATCGCCCGCGAGATCGCCGAACCGGAGACCAAATTCACCCACATCGCGGTGCGGCTCGAAGAGGACGCGGTTCGCCTCGACCTCAGCCACGTCCTCGTGGTCGCCACCAAGACCGTGAACTCGCCAGACCTCGTCGCGCGCCTCAAAGAGCGCGCCGCCGCCCGGCCGCACCGCTTCACGATCATCTGCCCGCGCACCGAGGAGGTGCCCGAGGAGCAGGTCATCCGCGATCTTTCCTCGACCCTCTCGGAGCTCTACCGCAGTGAGATCGACGCGACGGGGCTACCGGTGTCCGCGGCCGACCCGTTCGACGCCGTCCGCAACGCGATCGAGCACCACCGGGTCGACGAGATCCTGATCTCGACCCTCGCCGGCGAGCAGTCTCGTTGGCTGCAGTCCGATCTGATCGGCCGCGTCCGCGAGATCACCGATAAGCCTGTCACCCATGTCGAGTCCGGCCGGACGTCCGCCGCGTTGGCGGCGACCGTGGCCGAGGGGAGTGAGCACTGATGGAGAGCGCGTCCGTACCGCTTCCGCACGGAGCCTCCGGCGGCCACGCCGCCGAGGCACACCACCACGGGCCGCCCGAGGCCAACCAGAGCTCGCGGATCGACAAACAGACTCTCGGGATCCTGCTGTTCATCGTCTCCGAGGTGATGCTGTTCGGGTCGTTCTTCGCTTCCTACTTCTTCCTCCGGGTCGTCGTCAATCCGGCCTCCTGGCCCCCGCAGCCGTTCGAACTCCCGGTCGCCGTCGCCGGCATGAACACGGCGATCCTGGTCTCCTCGAGCTTCACGATCCACTACGCGCTCGAGGCGATCCGCAAAGGCAACAAACAGGGGATGAAGCTCGGCCTGGTCCTCACCTGGCTCCTCGGCCTGACCTTCCTCTTCGTGCAGATCAACGAGTACGTGCACCTCGGATTCAGTGCCCGCACGGAGTCCTTCGGGACGATCTTCTACTCGCTGACCGGCCTGCACGGCGCCCACGTCTTCATCGGCCTGACCTTGCTGACGGCGGCCACGATCCGCGCCTTCCGCGGCCACTTCGACAAAGACCAGGAGAAGCATCTCGGGATCGAGATCCCGGGTATCTACTGGCACTTCGTCGACATCATGTGGATCATCGTGTTCTTCACCGTCTACATCCTCTAGTCGGGTCGAACGCGCTCCGGAGGGAGCGGCACGTGGTCAAATACAACGAGGCCGCGGTCTTCAAATGGGTGATGATCTTCGCCGTCGCGGTCGGCTCGGCGATCGCCTTGACGCTCCTGGCCGGCGGCTTGGTCGGGGCCCTCTACGCCTTGGTCCTGGCGATCATCGGCTGCGTCTACGCCTACCGCTGGACGCGCGAGTGGTGGGATAACGCCCGGGACCGCCCGGGCGGCCCCGACCACCGTCCCTGACGTCACACACTTGGCACCTTCCTCGTTTCGGACAGGTGAATCTCCGCCTTAGCCTGCTCCTCATGACGGTTACGGCAGAGAGGGAGGGGCGGATGGCAGAGTGGTCCGACGGTCGGCTCGATGAATTCGCGCAGCGGGTGGACGAACGCTTCGATCGCGCGGAAGAGAAGACCGACGAACGATTCGATCGCGCGGAACAGCGGGCCGATGACCGGTTTTCCGAATCAAATCGACGCTTTGATCACGGCGATCGTGAATTCGCTCGGATCAACGACCGTCTCGACGATCTTGTGAAGGTGATGATCGGTGGCATCATCGCGCTGACGGGCGCCATCCTGGCCGGTTTCGCCGCCTTGGTGGTCCTCTTCTCGACTCAGCTCTGAGGCAGAGGAGCCCGGCGCGAGCGCCAGCCCCACAGCTCCAGGGTCAACAGCGTCAGGGCTACCGGGACCGTGGCGGGGGTCGTCTTGATCGCGAAGAAGAGGAGGTCCCAGGTGCAGCAGAGGAGCCCCGCCAGGAGCGCGCCGCGCAACTGGATCGTGCGGTCACGGGCGAGTAGGGCGCCGAGCACGCTGGCGATGAAGATGTCGCCGAAGCCCATCAGGGCCGAGCCCCAACTGACGAGCTGGAGCTTCGGCAGGTCGGCCGCCGGGGCGGCGGCGTTGAGGACCGAGTTGGGTTCCTGCAGCAGTTCGGTGAAGACGAGGTAGGCGTCGACGATCGCCATCGCGTAGATGCCGAGCTTCACCCAGCGTGCCGGGACAACGCAGACGAGGAGCCAGCCGAGGGTCACACAGGCCAGGGCCGAGAGCGCCAGCGCGCAGGACTGGCCGCCGAGTTCGCCCTTGGCCGCCCAGGCGACGGCGAAGAGGGGGATGGCGGCGAGCCCGAACCAGCGCCGGGCGCCGTGGACGATCCAGCCGAGCGCGATCGCCGCCAGCGGCGGCACCGCGATCAACGCCAGCCAGGTGAGGAAGTGGGCCGAGGCCGAGTCGAGGGCGATGCCGCCGATCACGACGACGATCGAGAGCGGCAGCACCAGCGCCCACCAGCGTCCCTGGAAGCGGGCGAGGAGGGGACTCGGCACCGGGGCGCGGGGGAGTGCCACGAGCAACCCCTGGACGAGGCTGAGGAAACCGATCGAGAGCCAGAAGGGGAGGATCGGGCGCTCCCCGGATTCTCAGGCGGCCCCGGCGCTCGCGCCGGCCGTCGCCGTCGCCGAGTCGCCGACCTTGTCGCCCGAGGCCGGCGCCGAGCGCGGCTCGAGCCGTCCCGCCGCGGCGATCGTCCACAGCATCGCCAGCCAGTTGAACGTGGCGAGGGAGACGTGCACCCAGACGAGCTCGCTCGGTAGTTCGAGCTCCCACTGGACGTAGCCGAGGATCCCCTGTGCGAGGAGCAAGAAGAGGACCACGGTGAGCGGTTTGAGCGCCCGCCGGTCGCCGCCCGGGCGGCGCAGGTAGAACCAGACGCCGATCGCGGCGAAGCCGTAGACCGCGGCGATCACGGCGTGGCGCTGGACCACCCATTCGAGCGTGGTGCCCATGCCCTCGAAGGTGTAGCGCTGGACGAGCTGGCCTTCGAACTCACCCGCGTGCGGGCCCGATCCGGTGGCGATCGTGCCGGCGAGGATCGTCAGCTGTCCCAGCGGCACGAGCGCTCGAACCGCCCAGACGCCCTTGCGATCCCACGAGCGCCGCCGGTCCCAGGGCTCGTAGCGCGAGCACCAGAAGAGCGCGAAGCCCGCGTCGAGCAGCAGCATCGAGAGGATGAAGTGGCCGCTCACGAGTTCCGGCCGCAGGTCGTACTTGACGACCAACGCGCCGAGGATCGCCTGGGCGATGACGCCGAGTGGCAGCAACGCTCCGAAGATCGCCAGGTGGCGGCGGTAGGGGCGACGGAAGAAGGCGAGCACGCAGGCGGCGATCACGACGGCGCCGAGGAGGCCGGTGATGATCCGGTTGGTCGACTCGATGATCGCGTGCGATTCGAGCGCCGGGTGGGGGCCGGCGCCGTAGCACTGGGGCCAATCGGGACAGCCGAGGCCGGAATCGGTCAGTCGCACCGCCGCCCCGCTCAGGACGATCAGCGCGAGGCCGATCAGAGCCACCGTCGTCACCTGCGCGTAGCGGTGCGGGGAGATCTCGAAGCGATTTCGAAGACTCGCGAACATATTCAGATGATGACCGGGTCAACCCTTCGGGGTCCCGGCCGGGAGCGCCTTATTCTTTGCTTTTGCCGGCGTTTTCGCTCAAGAATTTGACGAGTTCTTTGAGTTCTTCCGGCTGAATCGTTTCTTTGAAGGTCTGCGGCATGACGTTTTCCGGATAACCCTGAGCGATTTTGGCGTTCGGATCGACGATCGATTCTTCGATTTCCGCTTCCGGTTGGCCGGGAAGCACTTCGTCTAGATCCGGGCCGGTGGTGCCGCCCGAGTTGGCGGCGGCCAGCGTGTGGCAGCCACCGCAGCCGTTGTTGGCGAAGACCTGAGCACCGGCGCCACCTTCGACTTCCGGCGGCGCGGCGCCGGGGACGCCAGCGTACTTGCCGACGTAGGCGGCAATGTCGTCGGCGTCGATGCCCTCGGCGGTGTGGGCGGGCATCGAAGCCGCCGGGTTGCCGTTCGAGGGGCGCGGGTTGTCGATCTGGTTCTTGACGATGCCTTCGACCGTGGCATCGTCGAAGCCACCGGCTTCGCGCGCCGCCGCGAAGGCGTCGTCAAGGTCCGGCCCGATCGTCGCCGTGGTGCCCGCCTGGGCAAGCGTGTGGCAGATGCCGCACTTCGAGGTGAAGAGGACGCGACCGCGCGCGATGTCAGGGCTCGAAGTACCGCAGCCGGTGATCACGAGGACCGCGGCGAGCAGCGCAGCGAGCGGGGCGAAGAGGCGGATGGGCTGGGGGAGGTTCTGCATACCGTTGAAGCGCGCCGGAGTCTATATGTCCGGGCACCCGACACGACGCTTGATACCCGCGACTGGCGGAGGCCTATTTGCGTCGATCCGCACTATCTGAGAAACTGACCCCACTGGGCACGGGGAATGGCCCGGTTGAGCAATGGGAAAGCTCGTCCACGGAGGAGGTCGCGATGCAGGTGAGGGATGGCATGTCGGAGATCTCGGTGACGGTCGGTCCGTCGCACACGTTGCGCCAGGCGGCCGCCGCGATGGTCGCCCGCAACGTCGGCGCTGCCCTGGTGATCGACGACGAGGCACCGACGCCGGGGATCGTCACCGAGCGTGACCTGCTGCTCGCGGTCGGCGCCGGCGAGGACCCGGACACGGCACAGGTCGGCGCGCACATGACCGAGACGGTGCTGGCGGCGGATCCGGAATGGAGCCTCGAGCACGCCGCCGCCGAGATGTCGCGGCGCGGTATCCGCCACCTGGTCGTCTTCGACGGCGGCGAGGTCACGGGCATCCTCTCGATGCGCGACATCGTCCGCGTCTGGACCTCAGACGGCGCGACGAGCGAAATGCAGCTGCCGAGCGCGGCGCAGCGGTAGGAGAGGACCCGGGCCGCGTGGCTCGCGGTCTTGGCCACAGCCTGCCCGGGCCGTGGCCGAGACGGCCGCGTCCCTCTCAGCTCCGGGCGCCAGCTTCCAAGGCGGCGCGGCGCGCGGGGGAGGACTCAGTCCTCGACCAGCCTCAGCATGAGTTCGTCTACGTAGCACCAGCTCCAGTCCTCGCCGGGCTGGGCGGAGCGGATGATCGGGTGGCCGATCGCCTTGTAGTGACCGGTGGCGTGCTTGCCCTCGGAGTTGTCGCAGCAGCCGATGTGGCCGCAGGTCTGGCACATCCGCAGGTGGACCCAGCGCATGTTGAGCTGCAGGCACTCTTCGCAGCCCTCGACCTCGTCCGGTAAGTCGAGGTACTGAACGGAGTCGAGATGGGAACACTCAGTCGCCACGCGCCGGACTGTAGCGCGACCGGGGGACTGGACGTATGTACGACCACACCTTTCCGGTGGGTCGCTTTTGGCCAGGTTTTACGAACCGGCGGGGGCGATGTCCATCTCGACCGGCTCGCCGCCCGGGAACCAGTGGGCCTCGACCGGCGGCGCCGAGTCGCGCAGGTAGCGCTCGGCGTCGAGCGCGCCCATGCAGCCGGTGCCCGCCGCGGTGACCGCCTGGCGGTAGGTGTGGTCGACGACGTCGCCGACCGCGAAGACTCCCTCGAGGTTCGTCCGGGTCGAGCCCGCGTCGACCTTGATGTAGCCGTCCTCGTCGGTGTCGACCTGGCCCTTGACGACCTCGCTGCGCGGCACGTGGCCGATCGCGACGAAGGCGCCGGTCGCCTCGACCTCCGACTCCTCGCCGGTCTCCGAGTGGCGCAGGCGGACCTTCGCCAGCTTGCCGTCCTCGCCGGCGACGAACTCGAGCGGGGTGAAGGGAGTGAGGGTGTCGATGTTCGGCACCCCGAGCGCCCGGTCGTGCATGATCTTCGACGCGCGGAACTCGTCGCGGCGGTTGACGATGCTCAGCTCGTCGGCGAACTTCGAGATGAAGATCGAGTCCTCCATCGCCGAGTCGCCGCCGCCGATCACCAGCACGCGGTGGCCCTTGAAGAAGGCGCCGTCGCAGACGCCGCAGGTGGAGACGCCGCGGCCCGCGAGCTCCATCTCACCGGGAACGCCGAGCCGTTTCGGCTCCGCCCCCATGGCGAGGATCACGGTCTTGGCGCGGTACTCCTCGTCGCCGAGGAAGACCTTCTGGACGCCGCCGTCGGAAAGCTCGACGCGGTCGACGTCATCGGTGACGAAGCGGGTCCCGAAACGCTCGGCCTGAGCGCGGAACTGGCTCATCATCTCCGGGCCCATGATCCCCTCGGGGTAGCCCGGATAGTTCTCGACGTCGGTCGTGTTCTGCAGCTGGCCGCCCCACTGGAAGCCCTCGAAGACGAGCGGCTCGAGGTTGGCGCGCGCGGTGTAGAGCGCCGCCGTGTAGCCGGCCGGACCGCCGCCGACGATGATCACGTTCTCGACCTTCTGCTTGTTGTCGGTGCTCTCGCTCGTCATCTAAGTCCTTGCCTCTCCAGCGTCCATTACTTTACTTTTGATAGTACCACTGCCGCGGTCGATTGGAAGCCCCTCGACTTCCCATCTCGAGACAGTCTTGCGCAGCTGGAAGAAGGCCACGACCCCGGGCGGGATCGGCATCCAGAAGCTGACCAGCCGGAAGATCAGGATCGCCGGGAAGACCGTCTCCTCGGGCAGGCCGAAGAGGACGAAGGCGCCGATCATCCCGGCGTCCACCGCCCCCACCCCGGCCGGCGCCAGCGGGAAGAGGTTGGCGACCATGCCGAGGAAGAAGCCCTGGACGACGACGGCGAACGGGACCTGGATGCCGAGCGAGTGGAACGAGGCCCAGAGGACGCCGATGCTGAACGCCCAGTAGCCCGCCGCGCCGAGCACCGCGAGGCCGCCCTTGCGCGGGTGGGTGAAGAGGCTGAGCGCGAAGCGGAAGCCCTCGCCCGCCGTCTCCGGCACCCGCGAGGCCCATTCGACGAAGCTGCGCATGTGGTCGCCGCGGACGTGCGGCATCAGCCGCGCTTCGACGTCGGAGGGGATCAGCGTCACCGCCGCGCCGACCGCCAGCAGCAGGCCCGCGACGGCGGCCGGGATGATCGTCAGCTCGACCGAGTTCGATCCGTGCAGGACGCCGGTCCGCAGCAGCAGGCCGAAGACGATCAGCGCGAACGGATAGAAGGCGTAGTGGAGGCTGACGAAGGCGATCATCCGCCGGGCCACGTCGCGGCGGTCCATCCCCGCTTTGCGCAGCGCCCAGTAGGTGAGCGCGACGCCGCCCGCGCCGCCCGCCGAGAAGAGCAGCGTCGCGGCGACGCCCGCCATATTGATCTCGTAGGTCTCGCCCCAGCTCAGCTTCAGCGCATCGCCGCCGACCACCGCTTTGAAGAGCGCGATGTAGGTGGCGTAGGAGGCGATCGAGAAAACGATCGCGATCCCGATCCAGAACGGGTCGGCATCGTCCAGCTTGGAGATCCCGTCGCCGACCCCGACCAGCTTCGGGAAGAGGAAGTAGATCCCGACCAGCAGGGCGACGACGACGACGCCGGTCTGCAGCAGCCGCTTGGTGGAGAAGACCGGCAGATCAAGCCCGCCGCCGGATTTGCGGTCGTCAGTCTCGCCGGGCACCTACCCGGGGACGCTAGCGGGAGTTGCCGTCGGCGATCCGCTCGAGCTGCTGCAGGGCCGACGAGACGCGGCCGACTCCGGGGGCGAAGACC
>Ga0208982_1000094_pt1 | contig 11430 bp, 12 predicted proteins | sample MedBloCAOM1_O3_FD_187840 | JGI IMG/M metagenome (GOLD analysis project Ga0208982, IMG submission 187840) | Forest soil microbial communities from El Dorado National Forest, California, USA - Mediterranean Blodgett CA OM1_O3 (SPAdes) (version 2) | ecosystem: Environmental > Terrestrial > Soil >... | reverse complement strand
CGGGCTCGGCGGGCTCAACTACCAGATCGAGCACCACCTGTTCCCGTCCATGCCGCGGCCGAGCCTGCGCCGCGCGCAGGGCGCGGTCCGGGCGTTCTGCGCGGACCGGGGCATCCCCTACTGCGAGACCGGGCTGCTGGTCTCCTACGCCCAGGTGCTGCGCCACCTGGACCGGACGGGGCGGCCGGACGACAAATCCGGGCGCGAATCTGGGCTGGGTCGCGGCCTTTCGACCTGGTAGGGGTCCGGCAGGCGGCATACTTGTAGTGATGACTCCTTACCGCGCCGTGCCCCGGCGCCAGCTGCCCGGCAGTCCGTTCAACGTCCCGGTGAACGTGGTACCTGCCGACACCTATGACGCGGGCGACCTGGTCACCCACGACAAGTACGGCCTGGGCACCGTGGTGGCCAGCGACGGCAGCGGTCCCCGGGCCACCGCGACCATCGATTTCGGCTCGGCCGGGAAGGTCCGCCTGATGCTCATCGGCGGAGTCCCGCTCACGAAGCTGTAGTTCGGTGCCCTTCAACCACCGCCTACCCGGGCGGTACTACAGTCCTGTGAAGAGATCGTCTTCGGGCGTGGACATTCCCGTGGTGGTGTCACGGGCAGTCTCCCGCAGCGTTTCGCCGGACGGGGCGGCCCGTTGGATGCCGACTTCGGCCAACGCCCTGTTCAGTCGCTGCCAATAGCTGCTGCCGTGGGCCTTGTAGTACAGCTTTGCCACCACGTGCCCGGCATCAACCGCAGATGTCGCGGCGCGGGCTGCGTGAACGTGATCCGGATGCCTGGTGCTGTCCGGATCGTAAGTGACCACCACCTGCGGCCGGTAGCGGTCGATGAATTGCGCGATCCGGCTGGCGGCGTGCTCCACGGGTACGCCACAGAACGCGTTTTCCCGGTGCTGCAGGCCCCACCCTGGCATGCCGGAGTCGTGGTACCCGAGCAGTTCGAGCTCTGATACGCCCAGGTGCTCGCAGGCGCGGCGCAGCTCACGTTGCCGGATGGCCGCCACTTCCCGAGGATCGTGGCCGGCCTGGCCTGGCTTGACGCCCCCTGGCCCGTCATCCAGATCCCCATCCGTACACGTGACGACGATGGTCCGTACGCCCCGCAGGGCAATACATACGGTCTACAGGCAGTACATACGGTCTATGCAGGCTTGATCGGCTCGGTCGTGACTCCGGTTGTCAGAGGTACCCACTAGTGTTCGAACGTGTGTTCGATTAGACTATGGGGGTGCCGGATGGACGAGCGGTTGAGGCGGGTCTTGCGGGAACGCGTGGAAGCGTACCTGCGCGACGTCGAGAGGCTGCTTCGCGGGCCGGCACCAGCGGTGGCCTGGCCAGCAGTGCGGGTTCGACTGCTGCCGCTCGCCGCGGGCTGGCGCTCCCTCCTGGCGCAGCATGGCGATGGCTTGCGCGGACGCTGCCGGCATTGCGATCGGTCGTTTCGCCCAGTTCGCACCCGCCGCCCGCTGTGCTCGGTGTGGCGCACAGCGCATGCACACTTGATCGGCGGCTGGCCATCGGACGGCGGCACGTGAACCGGCGAGCAAGGCCCTTAGAAGTCGATGCCGTGTTCGTGCAGCCAGATGATTGGGTTGATTTTTTTGCCAGCCGGGTTCCACACTTCGAAGTGCAGGTGAGGCCCGGTCGAGTTGCCCCGGTTGCCCATCTCTGCGATCTCCTGGCCCGCTCGGACCTTCTGGCCCGCCACCACGAGCGAGCGGTTGATGTGCCCGTAGACGGTGATCGTTCCATCGGAGTGTCGGATGCGTATCCACAGGCCGAATCCGCTCGCTGGTCCGGACTCCGCCACCACCCCGTCGGCTGCGGCGACGATCGGCGTCCCGATGGCGTTGGCGAGGTCGATTCCATAGTGGAACACACCCCATCGGCCGCCGAATCCCGATGTGAAGACACCCTTCGTGGGCATGACGAACAGGACCCTGCTGGCCTGGGCCTCCTGGGTGGCGCGCTCGTCCACCAGGCGTTGCCCCTTGGCCATCGCCTGCACGGCTTCGACCGCGGCAGGATCCGTGGGCCGAGAGACCGGGAGATATTCAGGTGCAGGTGCAGGGCCGCCGAGACCTATCGCCGCCGACGCATCCTGCGCAGACGCCAACAAGGTGGCGTCGTGGGAGATCGTGACGGCGGCGTGGTCGATCGTCTGGCCTGCGGCCACGAAGGCGCCAGCCGCAACGGCTGCCACCACCACCCGACCCCGCGCGGTCGGGGAGGGGGCCGTGATGCGGTGCGCCACCCGGGTACTTGACGTGCCAGGGCCCAGCGCCGCCGCAACCACCAGAGATGGTCGTTGGCCGCATGGGGAGCGGTGTCGAGCCAAGACCTGCCTTCCCTGTCTCAGCGAGTCCGGACTGTTTACCGGGCGGGGGAACCCGGGGAGCTGGTATGGACCAGCCCGCGATCAGTCGTGCTCGGACAGTGGCCGTGGACCGCGGGAACGTAACGGAGGGCGACTGATGTGGGCAAGGCGCCGTTCCGCGATACGTCCGGCTTTATCGGCCAGCGTTGGTTCTTGCGCGCTGGGCGGTCGGTCGCGCTGCAATTACGAGGCGGAGTTGCGCGCCAGGCTGCTCACCACGGTGCGCACGGCGGTTGGATCGACCGGCAGGGACAGGTGCCCAACGTCGTGGAGCTCGACGTTCATGCCCTGCAGTAATCCGGTCACGAGCTACGCTTGACGCAATGAGCGGACGTATCCGGGTGGTCGTCGCCAAACCGGGACTCGACGGGCACGACCGCGGCGCCAAGGTCGTTGCCCGGGCCCTGCGCGACGCGGGTATGGAGGTCGTCTATACCGGGCTGCACCAGACACCGGAGCAGATCGTGGAAACGGTGCTTCAGGAAGACGCCGACGCGGTAGGGCTGTCGGTGCTTTCCGGTGCGCACATGACGCTGTTCGCCAGGGTCATCGAGTTGTTAGAGAGCAAGGGCGCGACGGACGTGCTGGTCTTCGGCGGCGGGATCATCCCCGAACAGGACATCCCGACGCTCACCAAGCTCGGGGTCGCCAAGGTCTTCACCCCGGGTGCCACGACCTACGAGATCGTCGACTGGGTGCGCGCCGCGCTGGCCGCTGCGTCAGTAGAATGATCCCTCAGTAAAACGATCCCTCGGCAATCGCAGTGAAGTGATCTTCTTCACGGGTGCCGGTGGGCCGCTGGCGGGGAGTAGCTGGATAGGGTCGACCGCGTGGATTTATACGAATACCAGGCGAGGGATCTGTTCGGCGCCCACGGTGTCCCGGTGCTGCCCGGCCGCGTCGTCACGACCAGCGAGCAGGCTCGCGCCGCCGCTGTGGAGCTCGGTGGCACCGTCGTCGTCAAGGCGCAGGTGAAGACCGGCGGCCGTGGCAAGGCCGGCGGCGTGCAGTTGGCCGACACGCCGCAGGAGGCGCAGCGGAAAGCGGCGGCGATCCTTGGCATGGACATCAAGGGTCACACCGTGCACCGCGTGCTGGTGACTCCTGCTTGCGACATCGTTGAGGAGTACTACCTGTCGTTCATCCTCGACCGCACCCACCGCACCTTCCTCGCGATGGCCAGCGTGCAGGGTGGCATGGAGATCGAGGAGGTGGCGGCGACGGCACCGGAGGCGCTGGCCAAGGTGCCGGTGGACCCGGTCGCCGGCGTCGATGCCCGCAAGGCCGCTGAGATCGTCCAGGCAGCCGGGTTCCCCGCGGAGGTGGCGCAGCCGGTGGCCGACACTGTTCGCAGGCTGTGGGATGTTTTCGTCGCCGAGGATGCGACTTTGGTCGAGGTCAACCCACTGGTCCGCGACCCGCGGGGGTCGATCATCGCGCTGGACGGGAAGGTCACCCTCGACGACAACGCCGGGTTCCGCCACCCCGATCACGCGGAGCTGGCCGATCCGGCTAATCAGGACCCGCTGGAAGCCAGGGCCAGAGCCCGCAACCTGAACTACGTCAAGCTCGACGGGCAGGTCGGCATTATCGGCAATGGTGCTGGCCTGGTTATGTCGACCCTCGATGTCGTCGCCTATGCAGGCCAGGCGCACGGCGGGATGAAGCCGGCCAACTTCCTCGATATCGGCGGCGGCGCCAACGCCCAGGTGATGGCCGATGGGCTGGACATCATCCTCGGTGATCCGGACGTGCATGCGGTATTCGTCAACGTCTTCGGTGGGATCACCGCCTGCGACCAGGTGGCCACCGGCATCGTGCAGGCATTGCACATTCTGGGCGATGCCGCAGCGAAACCGCTGGTGGTCCGGCTGGATGGCAATAACGTCGTTGCGGGCCGCCGGATCCTCGCTCAGGCGGCCCATCCACTCGTCACGATGGTCGACACGATGGACGCCGCGGCGGACAAGGCTGCCGAGCTCGCGGCACTGACTTTCGTCAAGGGAGCCTGACCGGTGGCAATATTCCTGACCAAGGACTCGAGAATAATCGTTCAGGGGATGACCGGCTCGGAGGGCCGCAAACATACCCAGCGGATGCTCGATGCGGGTAGTCAAGTCGTCGGCGGGGTCACGCCGGGCAAGGCCGGTCAGACTGTCGATTTCAACGGCGCAGCGCTGCCCGTGTTCGGATCGGTCGCCGAGTCGATGGCCGCTACCGGCGCCGACGTCAGCGTGGTCTTCGTTCCGCCACGTTTTGCCAAGGCCGCGGTGAGCGAGGCAATCGACGCGGGCATGGGACTGGTCGTAGTAATCACCGAGGGAATACCGGTGCATGACACCGTCGGCTTCTGCGCGCAGGCCAGCAGCAACCCAGCGCGCACCCGCGTCGTCGGCCCGAACTGTCCCGGGGTGATCAGTCCCGGCGCCTCGAATGCGGGGATCATCCCCGCTGATATCACCGGCCCGGGCCGGATCGGTTTGGTGTCAAAATCCGGCACCCTCACCTACCAGATGATGTTCGAGCTGCGCGATATCGGTTTCTCCACCTGTGTCGGCATAGGTGGTGATCCGGTTATCGGCACGACTCATATCGACGCCCTGCAAGCCTTTGAAGACGACCCCGACACTACGGCCGTGGTGATGATCGGTGAGATCGGCGGGGACGCTGAAGAGCGCGCCGCCGACTACATCAGGGCCAACATCACCAAACCGGTAGTCGGTTACATCGCCGGCTTCACCGCCCCTGAAGGTAAGACCATGGGTCATGCTGGTGCCATTGTCTCGGGCTCCGCCGGTACCGCCGAAGCCAAGAAGGACGCCTTGGAGGCGGCCGGCGTCGCGGTCGGCAAGACACCCAGCGACACCGCGAAGCTGATGCGCCAGATCATCAAATCGCTGTCCTGATCCAGTTCGGTGTCCGTGTAAGTACCCGCGCGCGCTAGCCCGATCCGGTTACCCGAGGGGCGCGTCGGCGACGTGATCGCCACAATGAGGTGACACGGCTGCGAGGGTGGGATCGTGACCCTCTTGCTGTCGCCACTGGTGTCCGATGACACCACCCGTGACCCAGCAGGTGAAGGCACGCGGCCGTGCCTCAGTGCGCTCATCGGCGCCGCCTGCCTGCCCGCAGTCGCCAGCTATCTAACCGCCGCGGTTGCGCTCGCCATACTCACCGCAGCCGGCGGGGCAGGCACCTCCGCGGCGGGGGTGGCTCGGCTGGGGGCGGCGGGCTGGTTGGCCGCGCACCACGTGCCTCTGATCATCCAGGGCGCTCCGCTCGGCGTCTTGCCGCTGCTGCCCACGCTCCTGCTCGGTGCACTGGTCGCCCACGGCGCGTCCAGGGTCGCGGGCCGGTCCGGACTCACGCAGCCCGCCGGCGCCGGGTGGGTGGCCGCGACGATCGCCGGCACCCACGGCGTCATGGGCGCCGTCCTGGCGCTTGTTGCGACCCCGGCAACGATCATTGCGGATCCTGCGCAGGCAGCCGTCGGTTGCGCGCTGGTCGCCGGTACCGCTGCGGGTGTGGGACTGGTACGGCCCTGCGGGTTGCTGCCCGCGGCGCTGCGACGGGCCCCCGGATGGGTACGGCCCGGACTGGAGGCCGGCTTGTGGGGGCTGGCGATTGCGCTCACCGCCGGCTTCGTCACGGTGTTGTTGGCTCTTGTGGTGTCCGCGCCTGCGGTCGTCGAGATGTCGGGGCCGGACGTCGCAAGCGCCTTCGGGCTGACCGTGCTGTCGATCGGATACTTACCGAACGCGGCGATCGCCGGACTGTCATGGCTGGCCGGACCTGGCCTGTCGGTAGGCGCACTGTCGATCAGCCCGGTCGCCGTGCACGCCGGACCAGTGCCAGCGGTGCCACTGCTCGCCGCGCTGCCGCAGGGCCCGGGGCAACCCTGGTGGGGCCTGGTCCTTGCGGTACCCCTGCTGATCGGCGCCGCAGTGGGGCGCCGTTGTGTCGCCGCCAGCCAGGACCGGTCGGAGCGGCTGCGGGTTCTCGCGGCGGCCGCCACGGCGCTCGCGGTTGGGAGCGCGGTGCTCGGGGCGCTGGCCGGCGGGCGGCTCGGTGCAGCGGCGTTCGACCCGGTCGATGTTCCTTTCGGAGCGCTTGCAGCAGCGGTGCTGGCTGCAACGCTGCTGGGTGGCAGCGCCGCCGTGCTGCTGCCCCTACCCGGTAGGGAGGAAACACCCGAAGGCGGCCCCGACACCGACTCAGAACTAGACGCTCCGGACCCGGGCTTCAACGACGCTGCGCATTCCGAACTCCACAACAGTGCTGCCCCAGAAGACACGGATAGCTCTGCTGTGCAGCTCGGGAACAGCGGAGCGGAAGGAGACTAAGCCGCCGACCCGTACACTCGGCGAACGGTACTGCGACATCAACGGCACTGCGGGATCGCGGCGAGGGAGCGGGATGGCCAGGCGTGCGGGTTCCGGCGGCAGTGATGCGGACGTGATCGTGGTGGGGGCGGGACCCGCGGGTTCCACGGCCGCCGCGTACCTGGCCCGCGCCGGCCTGGACGTGCTGTTGCTGGAGAAGTCCACGTTTCCCCGGGAGAAGGTGTGCGGGGACGGGCTGACTCCCCGAGGCGTCAAGCAGCTGATCGATCTCGGCATCGATACCAGCGTCGAGGCCGGCTGGTTGCACAACCGGGGTCTGCGGGTGGTGGGCGGCGGAGTGACGATCGAACTGCCGTGGCCCGATCTGGCCAGCTTCCCGCCCTACGGCGCGGTGCGCACCCGGCTGGATTTCGACGAGATGCTGGCGCGCCATGCTGAGAAGGCCGGCGCACGGCTCCATGAGCAGAACACGGTCACCGAGGCAATCACCGACGAACGCAGCGGCCGGGTCCTTGGCGTGAAGGGCAAGCACGGTCCGGACAAGCAGCCGATGCAATACCGTGCCCCGCTGACGTTGGCCTGTGATGGGGTCAGCGCCCGACTCGCGCTGAGCTTGGGGATGGACAAGCGCGCCGACCGGCCGATGGGTGTCGCGGTGCGGCGCTATTACACCAGCCCCCGCACCCATGACGACTTCCTGGAAAGCCACCTCGAGCTTTGGGACCACACCATCCCCGAGCAGCCCAGGCTGCTGCCCGGCTACGGCTGGATCTTCGGCATGGGCGATGGGACGTCCAATGTCGGCCTGGGAATCCTGTCCACGTCGACGGCGTACGGCAAGACCGACTACCGGGCGCTGCTGCGGTCGTGGTTGGACAGCACCCCGCCGGAGTGGGGTTTCCGGGAGGGCAACGCCGCTGGCAAGATCGCTGGGGCGGCCCTGCCGATGGGCTTCAATCGCACGCCGCACTACCGCAACGGCCTGTTGCTGGTCGGGGACGCCGGCGGCATGGTGAACTCCTTCAACGGTGAGGGCATCGCGTATGCGATGCAGTCGGCCCGGTTCGCCGCGGAGTGCACGGTCCAGGCACTGGCCCGACCCGAGGGACTGGCCCGCGAGCACGCGTTGCGGCGATATCCCGCTGCGCTGCGCCAGGAGCTGGGTGGCTATTTCCGGCTGGGCAACGGGTTCAGCCGGTTGATCGCCCACCCGGCCGTGATGCGCGCCGCGACCCGCCACGGCTTGCCGCGCCCGACTTTGATGCGCTTCCTGCTCAAGCTGTTGGCCAACCTCTACGACAGCCGGGAGGGCGACGCGATGGATCGGGTGATCACAGCGATGACCCGGCTGACTCCGAGCGTGTGATCGACACAGCTGGCGTCGCGGATAACGCCTGATCGGGCCGGATTTTAGGTTAGCCTCAGGGCACCGCGTGACCGGTCCGCACGTAGGGTAGGTGGGAGACCTTCATGAGACGCGGAGGGACGTTCGTGAGACGCCGAAGGAGGGGACGGTAGTGCTGCAGCCCTATGTGCCCCTCGTGCTGCTGCTCCTGCTGGCCGCAGGTTTTGCGGTCTTCTCCATCGCCGCGGCGCCCCATATCGGGCCGCGCAGGTACAACAGGGCCAAGCTCGATGCCTACGAGTGCGGTATCGAGCCGTCCCCGCAGCCGGTCGCGGGAGCCGGGCGGATGCCGGTGGCCTACTACCTCACCGCGATGCTGTTCATCCTGTTCGACATCGAGATGGTGTTCCTGTACCCGTTTGCGGTCGCCGCGGACTCATTGGGCATCTTCGGCCTGGTGGAAATTGTTCTGTTCATCGTGACGCTCGGCTTCGCCTACGCCTACGTGTGGCGACGCGGCGGGCTGGACTGGAACTGATCATGGGTCTGGAAGAGAAACTCCCCAGCGGGATCCTGCTGACTAGTGTGGAGAAGCTGGTCAACTGGACCCGGAAGTCGTCGCTGTGGCCGGCCACCTTCGGGCTGGCGTGCTGCGCGATCGAAATGATGACCACCGGCGCGCCCCGCTATGACCTGGCCCGTTTCGGTATGGAGGTGTTCCGAGCCTCCCCACGGCAGGCCGATCTGATGATCGTGGCCGGTCGGGTCAGCAACAAGATGGCTCCGGTTCTGCGGCAGATCTACGACCAGATGCCCGAGCCGCGCTGGGTGCTCGCGATGGGCGTCTGTGCCTCCAGCGGGGGAATGTTCAACAACTACGCGATCGTGCAGGGCGTGGACCACATTGTGCCGGTGGACATGTACCTGCCGGGTTGCCCGCCGCGTCCGGAGATGCTCATCGACGCCATCCTCAAACTGCACGCCAAGATCATGGATGAGCCGCTTGGTCCCAAGCGGGCCGCGGAGAAGGCCGGCCAGCACACCGAGATGGTGGCTTCCTCGGTTCGCTACGGCCCGCAGAAGGACCCCAGACCATCGGGGAGCGGACGGTCCAAGGTCGTCGAAGCTCGGAAGCAGTGAGCAATGATGACGGACGAAAATAACGGCCTGGCGCCGGGCCAAGCCAGCTCGGCCGAGATGAGCTCAGCGCGGCAAGCTGAGCACGAGGAGCACGGCGGGGTAGTCGCCGGCAGGGCCCGGCGGGGAATGTTCGGGGTTGTCGGATCCGGAGACACCTCCGGCTACGGCGGGTTGGCACTGCCGGCCTACGTGCCGCCGCCCGCGCACCGGCCTTACGGCGGCTGGTTCGACGAGCTCAGCGACGAGCTGCTAGCCGCGATGCACGAGCGGGGAATACCGGTCGAGGCGATCCAACAAGTCACCGTGGATCGCGGCGAGATCACCTACTACGTGCGCCGGGAACATCTTGTGGCGTTGTGCCGCACCCTGCGGGATGATCCTGCGCTGCGCTTCGAACTGTGCAGCTCGGTCTCCGGCGTTGACTACGGGACCGAGGTCGCGCAACGGCTGCACGCGGTCTACCACCTCACCTCGATGACCTACCGGCGGCGTATCCGCCTGGAGGTCGCCGTTGATGTCGACGATGCCCACGTGCCCAGCGTGGTCGAGGTCTACCCGACCGCGGACTGGCAGGAGCGGGAGGCGTGGGACATGTTCGGCATCATCTTCGATGGCCACCCGGCGCTGACCCGGATTCTCATGCCCGACGACTGGGACGGTCACCCGCAGCGTAAGGACTACCCGCTGGGCGGTATCCCGGTGGAATACAAGGGCGCCGAGATTCCACCGCCCGATCAGCGGAGGGCGTACTCCTGATGACGCCACAGCAACAGGGGGATACGGAACCAGCGCACACCGTCGGCAGCGGCACAGCCGACACGGTCAGCGACGCCACCAGCGGGGCCGATCCCTACGCCGCGACGGCGCGGGAGACCACCGAGGGTCGGGTGTACACCGTCACCGGCGGCGACTGGGACAGCCTGATCGACGACTGGAAACACGACGAACGCATCGTCGTCAACATGGGGCCGCAGCACCCCTCCACACACGGCGTGCTGCGGCTGGTTCTGGAGCTGGAGGGCGAAGTCGTCACCCAGGCCCGCTCAGTGATCGGCTACCTGCACACCGGTATCGAGAAGAACTGCGAGTACCGGACCTGGACCCAAGGCGTCACCTTCGTGACCCGGATGGACTATCTGGCGCCGCTGTTCAATGAAGCGGGCTACTGCCTGGCCACCGAGAAGCTGCTCGGCATCACCGCGCCGCGTCGCGCCCAGGTGATCCGGGTTCTGCTCATGGAGCTCAACCGGGTCAGCTCACACCTGGTGGCGATCGCGACCGGCGGGATGGAGCTCGGCGCACTCACCGGAATGACCGCCGGCTTCCGCGAGCGTGAGGAAGTTCTGCACCTGCTGGAGTTCCTTACCGGCCTGCGGATGAATCACGCATTCATCCGGCCCGGCGGCGTCGCCCAGGATCTGCCCGAAGGCTACGACACCAAGATCCGGGATTTCCTGAAGGTGATGGACTCCCGGCTGCCGGACTACGACAAGCTGCTCACCGGTCAGCCGATCTGGAAGCAGCGCCTGCAGAACGTGGGCTACCTGCCGCTGGACGGTTGCCTGCAGCTGGGTGTCACCGGCCCGATCCTGCGCTGCGCGGGTCTGGAATGGGACCTGCGCAAGGTGGAGCCTTACTGCGGCTATGAGGAGTACACCTTCGAGGTCCCCACCTCGACCGATGCCGACTGCTACGCCCGCTACGTGTTGCGGGTCGAAGAGATCCATCAGTCCTTGAAGATCGTCACCCAGTGCCTGGACAAACTGGAACCGGGCCCGGTAATGGTGGAGGACCCCAAGGTCGCGTGGCCGGCGAAGCTGTCCATCGGCGCCGACGGGCTGGGTAACTCGCTGGAACACGTCCGCAAGATCATGGGACAGTCGATGGAGTCACTGATCCACCACTTCAAGCTGGTCACCGAGGGTTTCGCAGTACCGCCCGGTCAGGCGTACTGCTCAGTGGAGTCGCCGCGCGGCGAGCTGGGCTACCACCTGGTCTCCGATGGAGGGACCCGGCCACTGCGGGTGCACGTCCGAGACCCCAGCTTCATCAACCTGCAGTCGATGCCGGCGATGAGCGAGGTCAGCAGGTTGCCCAGCATGTACCCGGCCACGGCCTGGTTTACCTCGGTTGATACCGCGGTGACCTTTGCCGCCCGGGCTGGTCTCATCTGGCTCAGGATCCAGACCCGCATCTTCGGCGCCTCGATCAGGAGC
>Ga0208982_1000093_pt1 | contig 11610 bp, 10 predicted proteins | sample MedBloCAOM1_O3_FD_187840 | JGI IMG/M metagenome (GOLD analysis project Ga0208982, IMG submission 187840) | Forest soil microbial communities from El Dorado National Forest, California, USA - Mediterranean Blodgett CA OM1_O3 (SPAdes) (version 2) | ecosystem: Environmental > Terrestrial > Soil >... | reverse complement strand
AATCGAACCACGCCAGGCCGGGGCCCACACTCAGTGCGGTGATCGACCGCCCCTCGATGACCAGGGTGGTCGCGCGCCCCGGGGCGCCGCCGGCCAGTGCGGCGAAGCGTTGCTTCAAGAGAGCCGCCGTCGTAGGCAGCGCTGAATCCAAGTAAGTCGGCGCCTGCTCCAGCTCACGCAGCCGATAGTCCACGCCCCCGTCCAGGTGCACCACGTCCATATGCGCTTCGATGGCGGCGATGGCGGGCAGGAATCGCCGGCGTTGCAGACCCTCCTTGTAGAGTTCGGCCGGCGGCACATTCGAGGTGATGACCAAGGTGACGCCGCGGCGAAATAGTCCGTCGAACAGCGCGCCCAGGATCATGGCGTCGGCGATGTCGGAGACGAAGAACTCATCCAGACAGAGTATCCGGATGCGCTGCGCAAGCCGTGCCGCCACGAGCTCGATGGGCTGTTCACGATCTTTGATTGCCCGCAATTCAGCATGCACCAGGCGCATGAAGCGATAGAAGTGAGTGCGCTCCTTGCGCCGCACATGCAGCGCGGCATAGAAAGAATCCATGATCAGCGTCTTGCCGCGTCCGACAGCGCCCCACAGGTAAACGCCGCGCGGCGGGTCTTGCGCCGCAGAGGTTTGGCCTGCGAGCAGCCCGCGAATTTTCGCGGCCCACGAGCGGGCGGCCCACGTGGGGGGTCGTTGCTGAAGCTGGAGGCTTAAGGTGTTTAAGCGGGCGGCCGCCACCTGCTGACTGGGATCTAATTGAATCTTCAGAGGCTCTGATAGTTGGGGCCCGAGCCGCCCTCCGGGGGCACCCAGGTGATCTGACCTGCGTACGGTTCTTTGATATCGCAGGCTTTACAGTGCACGCAGTTGGACGAGTTGATCTGCAATTTCTTGCCGCCGGCACCATCGTCGATCATTTCATACACGTTGGCCGGACAGAAATTCGTGCACGGATTGCCGAAGTCCTTGATGCATTGCGTGGCGCACAGCGTGGTGTCGCGGACGTGCAAATGAACGGGCTGATTTTCATCGTGCGTGGTGGCGGCGAAGAACACCGATGCCAGCCGATCGCGCGGCGGCAATTCGCGCTCGCCCCAGTCGCGGTCGGGCGAGGGGTACTCATCGAGTTTCTTCAGCGCCGTGTCATCGGCGTGATTGGCCAAGGTCCACGGCGACTTGCCGAAGGTGACGGTTTCCCAGGCGGCGTTGATCAAGCCCATCCATAAGCCGCGGCGGAATCCGGGGCGGATGTTGCGCACCTTGTGCAGCTCGCGGCCGCCGGGCGATTCGCGCCAACGCCGGTCGAAGCCTTTGCTGCTGCCGGTCTCGATGTAGTGCGCGGCAGCGGTCATGCCGGAACGGATGGCCTGGTGGATGCCCTTGATTTTGGGGGTATTGAGCGTGCCCCCCGCGTCGCCGACCAGCATTGCACCGGGCATTTCCAACGTAGGCATGGATTGCCACCCACCTTCGATGATGGTGCGCGCGCCGCCGGCGATGATTTCGCCGCCGGTCAGCAGACTCTTGATGGCGGGGTGATTCTTCCATTGCTGGAAAGCCTCGAAGGGCTTGAGGCGCGGGTCTTCATAGTCGAGACCGACGACGAAGCCCACGTACACGCGGTCATTGTCCAAGTGATAGAGGAAGCTGCCGCCGTAGGTGGCATTGTCCAACGGCCATCCCAGCGTGTGTTGAATGAGTCCGGGCTGCACGCGACCGGCAGGCACCTGCCACAGCTCCTTGAAACCCAGTCCGTAAGTCTGAGGCGATTTTCCCGCATCCAGTTTGTAGCGGGCGATCAGTTGCTTGGATGCCGAGCCGCGGCAGCCTTCGCAGAACATGGTGATCTTGGCGTGAATCTCCGGACCCGGCGCAAAGTTTGGGCCATGCTCGCCATTCTTTTCCACGCCCATATCGCCGATGCGCACCCCTTTGACCGCGCCGGCCTCATCGAACAGCGCTTCGGCGGCGGCAAAGCCGGGAAACACATCGACGCCCAGCCGCTCGGCTTCGGCCCCCAGGATGGGAACCAGTTGCCCAAGCGAGGTGATGAAGTTGCCGTGATTCCACATCTGAGGCGGCGTCATCGGCGCTTTGATGCGGCCGCGGCGGGTCATATAGAAGAACTCGTCCTTGGCGGCCGGGACGCAGATGGCGGGGGCGTGTTTGCGCCACTCCGGCAGCAATTCGTCCAGGGGTCCGGGTTCGAGCACCGCCCCGGAAAGCGAATGGGCGCCGAGGCTGGCGGCTTTTTCCAGTACGCAGACGCTCAAGTCGGGTTTGAGCTGCTTCAGGCGGATGGCGCAGGCCAGGCCGGCAGGGCCGGCGCCCACGATGGCCACCTCGTATTCCATTACATCGCGCTGGATGTCGTCGCTCATCGAATTACACCTGAAATCGGCCCTGGGCTCGAAAAAAGGGTCGCTAGTAAATCACAATCTGAAAGGTATCGGGAGGCGTCCACTAGGCGGACAGTCCCTGAAATGGTTGCTCGCGATTGTCGCTTTCATTCATTGGGGACACCCATGTTGATAGGCCACGGACGCCGCACGCCAGGACGGCCAAGGGATTTGGACAGGGTTTGGGCAAGGATGCCCGTTCATTCAATCGATTCGCCATTGGGCTTTGCGTTTGGCAAAGAAGGCGGCGAATCCTTCGCGTGCTTCCGGCAGAACCCGCAGACGCGCCAGCCGTGAAGCCAGTTGCACGGCAGCTTGGACCCGCTCACCGCTCGAGCGGTTGACGCCTTCCCGGATCAGTTGCTTGGCTGCGGATTGCGCCCCTGGGGCACCTTTCAACAGCTCAGCGAGCAGCGCGTCACAGGCGGAATCCAAACCGTCCGCGGGCACGACCTCATGGGCCAGGCCCAGTTGCTGCAACCGGGCCGCGCCGAAAACTTCCGCCGTCTGGAAAAAGCGCAGTGCCGCGCTCTCGCCGATCTTGCCGAGCACGAAGGGCGAGATCACGGCCGGGATCAGCCCTAGGCGCACTTCGGTGAAGGCGAACTTGGCATCGTCCGCCACCACCACGATGTCGCAGGCGGCGATCAGCCCCAAGGCACCGCCGAAGCCATCGCCATTGACGCGCGCCAGCGTGGGCTTCGGAAATGTGTACAGCGCTCCCAACAAGTTGGCCAGCACCTGCGCGTGCTCGACATTGTCCGCCTCGGTGGCATCGGCCTGCGCCTGCATTTCATTCAGGTCTGCGCCGGCGGTGAACACCTTGCCCGCGCCGGTGAGTTGCAGCACGCGGACTGCGGGGTCCTGCCGGCAACGCTCCAGCTCCTGCGTGAGTGCCTCGAGCGTCGCGCGGTTCAGGGCATTGCGCTTGTCCGGCCGATTCAGCGTGAGGCGCGCCACGCCGTTCACGACGCCGGCCTGAATGAGCGGGGCGTCGCTCACACCAGCTCGATGGCGATGGCGGTGGCTTCGCCGCCGCCGATGCACAGGCTGGCGATGCCGCGCTTTTTTCCACGCGCCTTCAGCGCATAGATCAGCGTGGTGAGAATGCGCGCGCCGGTGGCGCCGATGGGATGTCCCAGCGCGCAGGCGCCGCCGTTGACGTTGACCTTGGCGTGATCGATGCCGAGATCTTTCATGGCTGCCATGGGCACTGCGGCGAAGGCTTCGTTGATTTCGTACAGATCGACATCGCCGGCCTGCCAATTCAACTGGGCCAGCAGTTTTTTGATGGCCCCGACCGGCGCCAAGGTGAACCACTCCGGCTCGCGGGCAAAACTGCTGTAGCCGAGGATGCGCGCCAGGGGCTTCAAGCCCTTGGCGGTTGCGTAGGATTGACGCGCCAATACCACCGCCGCGGCGCCGTCGGAAATACTGGCCGAACTTGCGGCCGTCACGGTGCCGTCCTTTTTGAAGGCGGCTTTGAGATTGGGGATCTTGCTGACGTCGAGCGTGAACGGGGTTTCGTCCTTGTCGACCACGACCTCGCCCTTTCGGCTCTTGGTGGTGACCGCGGCGACTTCGCCGCTGAAGGCGCCGCTGTTGCAGGCGGCCAGGGCGCGCTTCACCGATTCGGCGGCGAATTCATCCTGCGCCTGGCGCGAGAAACTGTATTGCTCGGAGGTTGTTTCGGCGAAGCAGCCCATGAGCTGGCCGTCCCAGGGACTTTGCAGGCCGTCATAGAACATGTGATCGAGAACTTCCTGATGACCCATGCGATAACCGGCCCGCGCCTTCGGCAGCAGGTAGGGCGCGTTGCTCATGGATTCCAGTCCGCCGGCCACGATCACCTGTGCGGAACCGGCCAGAATTTGGTCGGCGCCTTGCATGACGGCCCGCATCGCCGAGCCGCACATCTTGTTGACGGTGGTGGTCGGGACACTGCTGGGCAATCCCGCACCCAGGGCAGCTTGGCGCGCAGGCGCTTGTCCCAAGCCCGCGGAGAGCACGCAGCCCATGATGACGTCGTCGACTTGCGCGGCCGGGACACCGGAATCGGCGAGTGCGGCCTTGATGGCAACGGCACCCAGCTGCGGGGCGGTGACCGAGGTCAAAGCGCCCTGAAACGCGCCAACCGGCGTGCGGCGGGCGCCCAGAATGACAATGGGATCAGAATTCATCGTGTGTATTCCATGGTGGGATACCCAGCATTATAGCTGGGCTGTCAAATTCAAGGCGCCAGGGGCTCCCCGACCGCGCGCGCGATCAATTCGCGGCTTTTGACGCGGGCATCTTCGGCCTCCATGACTCCGAGGATTTGCACACGAATGGGCCGGCGGTAGATCGAGATTCCGCCAGGCGGCATCACATCGCGGCTGCCGTGAATGGCCACCGGCACCACCGGCATCTGGCTGCGCTGCGCGGTGGTGAACGCACCGCCCAGGAATTTGCCGATGCGGCGGTTTTCATCGAAGGTGCCCTCGGGGAAAAACATCAGCGACTGGCCGGTGGCCGCGAGCTTCAGCACGCGGCGCGCATCGCTGGCGCCTTTGTGGCGATTGAAACGTTCGACGAACTGTGAGCCTAGGCGTCGCAGCAGCAGTCCGGCCAGAGGTACCTTGACCATCTCTTTTTTGATGACGAAAGCGAAGTCCGGGGGCAGGGCGGCGACGATGGCCAGGGCATCAATGTAGCTGGCATGGTTGGCCACCACCACGCAGGGCGTGGCAGGCAAGTGTTCGAGACCTTCAACGACAAAATCGATGCCGGCCAGCCACATGAACAGACCGCTGCCCTTGCGGGCCACGGCGCGGCGCCGGCGCATCCCGGGCACAAACAGGTTGATCACCAGGACGCTCAAACCGATGATTAGGAAGCACACCGCGCAGTAAATAAGGTAAGCAAAATGTGTGACGGCGAGCGGCCGGAGGCGTCGGGTTACTGTGATCTGGTTCTCCTTATGTTAATACTTAACCGTACTGTGATTCTGGTCACGCCGACCGGGCGCCCCCCCCTCGCATACTGAGTTCTGATGGCGCGTTGAGCACTATTTCGTGCGTACACACCACGCGAGAGACTATGGCGACGGCTCCTAAACGGACGGTTTATACACGCACCTCGGGCGCAGCGGTACCTGCTGTTCGCGAGGCGGCGGATCCCGCCTTGCAACGTTTTCTCGATGCAGTCTGGATGGAACGCGGTTTGTCGGCGAACACTCTCGCCGCGTATCGCGCCGACCTGACGGCACTGGCCCGCTGGCTGGAAGAGCGCGACAGCGCTTTGCTCAAGGCCACGCGCATTGAATTACTGGGTTTCATTGCTGCAAGGGTCGAGGGCGGCTCACGGCCCCGTTCGACCGCGCGGCAGTTGTCGAGTTTCCGCAGATTCTTCCGCTTCATGGTGCGCGATGGCCTGATCACGGTGGATCCGACCGCGCAGATCGCCATGCCGAAGATCGGCCGTTCACTGCCGAAGTCGTTGACCGAGGCCGAAGTGGATTCGCTGCTCGAGGCGCCGACCGTGGCCGAGCCGCTCGGACACCGCGATCGCACCATGTTGGAAGTGCTGTACGCGACCGGCTTGCGCGTCTCCGAACTGGTGAGCCTGAAGCACAATCAGGTCAATTTGAATCAGGGCGTCATGCGCGTCGTCGGCAAGGGCAATCGTGAACGCTTGATCCCGCTGGGCGAAGAGGCAGTCAAGTGGCTGCAGCAGTTCATGCAGGGACCCCGCGTCGAGATCCTGCTGGAACGCCAGACCGATTATCTGTTTCCGACCCGCCGCGGCGATCGCATGACGCGCCAGGCTTTCTGGCACATCATCAAGCGCTATTCGAAGAAGGCCGGTGTCGAGAAGGACTTGTCGCCGCACACGCTGCGCCACGCCTTCGCGACGCACCTGCTGAATCACGGCGCGGACCTGCGCGTGGTGCAGATGCTGCTGGGACACAGCGATTTGTCCACCACACAGATCTATACGCATGTGGCGCGCGAGCGATTGAAGGAACTGCACGCGCAGCATCACCCGCGCGGCTGAGTTAGAATCGTCGGGTGAACCTTCGGCCATGGCGAAGGTCTGAAGTAAGCATCTGACGGAGCCGTTGCCCATGTTTCGATTTCCCGCATTCGCAGTTGCGCTGCTGTTCGCCGTGTGCGGCGCCGGCACTGCATTCGCCGACACCGATCCGCGCATCGCGCTGCTGAAGATCCTGCCGGCCGGCTCCAAGGCGGAAGATCTGCGCCCGGCGCCGATTCCCGGCATCTACGAGTTCGTGCAGGGCGCCGACGTCAGCTACATCACCGCCGACGGCAAATATTTCATCGACGGCAATGTCTACGACATGAAGTCGCGCGCCAATCTCACCGAGGATTTGCGTTCGCATGCGCGCGTGGCGCTGATCGGCGCCGTGCCGGAATCGGAGATGGTGATTTTCTCGCCGCCGAATCCGAAGTACACCATCACCGTTTTCACCGACGTCGATTGCCAGTATTGCCGCAAGCTGCATAGCGACATGGCTGAACTCAACCGCTTAGGCGTACGCGTGCGCTACCTGTTCTATCCGCGCACCGGGCCGGATACCGAAAGCTGGCACAAGGCCGAAGCGGTGTGGTGCTCAGCCAATCGAAACGAAGCGTTGACCAAGGCCAAGGCCGGCGCTGCCGTGGATTTGAGCAAGGCCAACTGCCCCACGCCGGTGAAGCGCGAATACGATCTGGGAACGGCGGTCGGGGTGCGCGGCACGCCGGCCATCCTCACCGACAACGGCGAATTCATCCCAGGCTACATGCCGCCGCGTGAGCTGCTGGAGCAAATCAAGCAGCTGCAGGTGGCCAAGCGCTAGGGGCCAAGGCCTAGGCCAAGCCCCTCCCGAATTATTAGACGCCGTTCACACGCCCGAGATTATGGGCAATGGATTTGGCGATTTGAGACCGGGTAGGCATCCAGCGGAAGTGGGACGTGACGAAATGGCGCCGTTGTCGCGTTCGTCCCAAGGAGAGCCCCCGTGTTTCGCGGTTTCAAATTCCAAGTGGTCCTGCCCGTCGCGGCCATCACCCTGCTGTTGATCGCCTTGAGCGGCGTAGGTTTCTCCTTCTGGGCCATGCAGCGCGAACAATCGCTGGTGCGCCAGCAGGTCGCCGACAATGTCACCGCCATTCAAGGCGTGTTCGTCACCACGGCGCAGCTCATGCAGGATCGCAGCCACGCCAGCATGGCCTTGTTCCAGGAACAGGTCAGAGCGCGCGGCGGCGCCGACAAGGGACAACCGGTCACCGTGGCCGGCAAAGGCGTCAACGACATTGTGATCGGCGGCAAAAGCCAGGCCGGCGATTTTGAAATGGTCGATTTCGTCACGCGCATCAACAAGGGCACCGCCACGTTATTCACCAAGGATGGCGAGCGCTTCGTGCGCATCGCGACCAACGTGCTGAAAGACGACGGCTCGCGCGCCGTCGGCACCGAGCTCAACAACACCACACAAGCCTACGCAGAATTGAAGGCGCGCCGGCCGTTCTACGGCGTCGTCGACATCCTGGGCAACCCGTATTTCACCGGCTATGAGCCATTGCTGTCGAAGAATGCCGAATACATCGGCCTGACCTACGTAGGTTTTCGCGCCGAATTGCCGGTCTTAAGTCAGGCACTGGAACAATCTCACGTTCTGACCACCGGCTTCGTCGCCGTGGTCGACAGCGCCAAGCCGCGCTACCTGCCGTCGTGGGTCACCGCGGAGCAGGTCAAGCAGGTGATGGAAAACAAGGACGGCTCCTGGGAAGTGATCCGCACGGCCTTGCCGGAATGGGGCCTGACCATCGTGTCTGCCTATCCTGTGTCCGAGCTGCGCGCCGAAGGCCGCAAAATCGGCATCGGCGTGGCGCTGGCCGGCGTGCTGCTGGGCGCCATCATTTCCATGGTGTTGTTCTTCCTGCTGGACAACAAGGTGTTGAACCTGCTCGGCGGCGAGCCGCGCGTTGCCGCCAACTATATGAAGACCATCGCCGATGGCGATCTGTCGGTCGAGATCGGCGTGGACGGCGAGCGGCCGGACAGCTTGATGGCGTCCTTGAAGGTGATGCAGCTGAAGCTGAAAAACCTGGTGCAAGGCGTGCGCGGCGGCGCCGGCGAGGTCAGCGAGCAGGAACATAAATTCGAAGCCGCGTTCGCTGCATTCCAAGCCGATCGCAAGGAGGCTTCGTGGCAGGAATTGCTGCGGCAGGCCAAAGGCATCAGCCGCACGCTGTCGCTGCTGGAAAAGTCGGTCGGGCGTTTCCGCCTCTAGAAATCGGTTTCGTTGATCTCGCGAACCACGGTCACGAGGTCCGGCCGCCGTTCCGGATGGAGTTTCTTGATTTCACTGCGAATGGTGTCGAGCGCCATTTGCAGGCTGCTGACGTCATTGCAAAACTCCACCACGTCGGCCAGATCCTGGCCGGCGGTGCCGAATACATCCAGGCAAAAGTTGGACAGTGCAAAGCGCGCTGAATTCGGCGAGATGCCCGGCTTGAAGCGCAGCCGCTCGCTGATCGAGTCCGCCGCCGAAGGTGCCGCCTCTCCGGAGCCCATGGGCAAGCCCGACCCCGTTTCCACGAGTTTATTGCTCATAAGCAAGCGTAGCCCATCGGCGAGTTGTTCGCGAGTGGCCTTCGAGCGCTGCAGGATGGCCTCGCTGGTGGCCGCGCCTTGTTCGATCAGCGAGAGGAAGATCTTGGAGTGGACGTCGAGCTTCGACGCCCGGCTGCGCAGTTCTTCGACTCCCTTCGGCGTTATCTGCAGTTGCTCGCCTGATTTCATGCAGCCAACTATATGCCAAAAAGGGCGCGGCGCTTACCAGAGCGTAACGCGGCTCTCCGGCGGCAGGTACATCTTGTCGCCCGGCAGGACCTTGAAAGCCGAATAGAAAGTCGGCATGTGCACGACCACGCCGTTGACGCGATATTTCGCCGGCGAGTGCGGATCGGATTTTACCTGGGCGATGGTGCTTTCATCGCGGCTCTTGCTCATCCAGCTCTGTGCGAAGCCGACGTAGAAGCGCTGATCCGCCGTCATGCCGTCGATCACCGGCGGCTCGCGGCCGGCGAGGGAGGCGCGGTAGGCCTTGTAGGCGATCTCGATGCCGGCGATGTCGGCGATGTTCTCGCCCAAGGTGAGCGCGCCGTTCACGTGGAATCCGGTCAACGGCTCGAAAGCATCGTATTCCTTCACCAGGATTTCGGTCTGCGCCTTGAATTTTGCATGATCTTCCGCGGTCCACCAGTCGCGCAGGTTGCCGTCGGAATCGTATTGGCTGCCGGAGTCATCGAATCCATGGCTGATTTCATGCCCGATGGTCGCGCCGGCGGAACCGTAGTTGTAGGCATCGTCGGCGGAGGCGTCGAAGGCCGGAGGCTGCAGGATGCCGGCCGGGAACACGATCTCATTCAAGGTGGGGTTGTAGTAGGCATTGACCGTCGGCGCCGTCATGTTCCACTCGGTGCGATCGATGGGGCCGCCCAGGTGGGCCAGCCGGCGGCGTTTGTCGAAGGCATCGGCGCGCTGCACATTGCCGATCAAATCGATCGGTGAGATGACCAGCGCGCCGTAGTCGCGCCATTTGGCGGGGTAGCCGATCTTGACGTTGATCTTGCGCAGCTTGGCCTGCGCCTCGACCTTGGTGGCCGCGCTCATCCACGGCAGTTGATCGATGCTTTGCGCATAGGCCTTGAGCAGATTGCCCACCAGCGAATCGATGCGCGCCTTGGTCTCGGGCTGGAAATATTTGGCGACATACAGCTTGCCCGAGGCCTCGCCCATCTGACGGTCTACCAGGCGAACGCCGCGTTTCCAGCGCTCCTGATTCGCCGGCGCGCCGCGCAGCACCTTGGAATAGAACTCGAAGTTCTCATCGACGAAGGCCTTGGACAGATAGGCCGCCCGGCTCGATAGCAGATGGAAGCGGAAGTAGGCTTTCCATGCGCCCAATGGCTGCGATTGCAGCAGCTGCGACAGGCCCTGCAGGTAATCGGGTTGGCGCACGATGAGGGTCGGCAGCCGGCGCGGCACGCCGACGTCGGCCAGGAATTTGTTCCAGTCGATTGCCGGAGCCAGCTGCTGCAATTGCGCCGGCGATTCCGGGTTGTAAGTCTTTTGCGGGTCGCGATTCGCGACCCGGGTCCATTGGATTTTCGCCAGCGCGGTTTCCAGCGCCAGGATTTCGTCGGCTTGCGCCTTGGCGTCGGCATCGCCGAGCAGCCGCAGCATGTTCTCGATGTGCGCGCGGTACTTGTCGCGAAACTCGACCAGGCGCGGCTCACTGCTCGAATAGTAATCGCGGTCCGGAAGTCCTAAGCCGCTTTGGCTCATCCAGAACGCATACTGGGTCGAGTTCTTCGAGTCGGGCGACACATTGGTGCCGAGCGGCGTAGGCACGCTGCTGCGGTCGAGATAGGCGATGAGCCCGGTGAGATCCTGACTGCGTTTGACCGCGGCGATGCGCTTCAAATCCGACTGCAGGGGTGCCGCGCCCAACGCCTCGATGCGCGCCTCGTCCATGAAGCTGGCGTAGAGATTGCCGACCTTGCGAGCTTCCGGATCGGTGGAGTTCCTGGCGGCTTCGATCAGTTCGCGCTGCAGAATGGTGGAGCGCTCGGTCATCATGGCGTCGACGCCATAACTGGCGCGATCCGGCGGGATGGCGACGCCGCGCAGCCAGGTGCCGTTGGCGTACTGAAACAGGTCGTCCTGCGGCCGGGCCGAGACATCCATGTCCGCGGTCTGTATGCCGCTGATCAAGATCGCGTCGGCGCTGAAGCCGGGCGTGGAAATCAACGCAGCCGCGAGGCACGCGGCGCCGGCAAGACCGTACTTCATGGGTTCCCCTCGCGAGGCTACTTTTCCAGCAGCTTGACCTTGTCCTTCACGCCTTCCCACTGTTTGGCATCGGCGGGAGCGGCTTTCTTTTCGCTGATCACCGGCCACTTCTTGGCGAGTTCGGCGTTCAGCTGTTTGAAATTTTCCTGACCATCGGGGATCTCTTCCTCGGAATAGATCGCCTCGACCGGGCACTCCGGTTCGCACAGGGTGCAATCGATGCACTCGTCCGGATCGATGACGAGAAAATTCGGGCCCTCATGAAAGCAGTCGACGGGGCAGACCTCGACGCAGTCCATGTATTTGCACTTGATGCAGCTTTCGGTGACCACGAACGCCATGACTTACCCTTCTATATCCACG
>Ga0208982_1000091_pt1 | contig 11682 bp, 5 predicted proteins | sample MedBloCAOM1_O3_FD_187840 | JGI IMG/M metagenome (GOLD analysis project Ga0208982, IMG submission 187840) | Forest soil microbial communities from El Dorado National Forest, California, USA - Mediterranean Blodgett CA OM1_O3 (SPAdes) (version 2) | ecosystem: Environmental > Terrestrial > Soil >... | reverse complement strand
GCGCGTGGTGTTGCACAAGCCGGCATGGCTGCTGATCGATGAAGTGTTTGACTCGCTGGACGAGAGCACGCTGACGCGCGTGGCATCCATCTTGAAAGAGGACCTGGCGAACACCGGGGTCATTTTCATCGGCCGCAATGATCCGAAGCAATTGTTTCCCAAAGTACTGCACCTGATCAGAGATCCCGACGCACAGAATTTGCCGGTGCCCGCCGCAGTGCGCGCCGCGAGTACATCACATGCCTGAGATTCCCGCTCCCAAGCAATTGGCCCAATTACCCGACGACGCGTTGCTCGAAGCGGTGCAGCGTCAAACCTTCGACTTCTTCTGGGGCGGCGCCCACCCGGAATGCGGCCTTGCGGCGGACCGCCGCACCACGGCCGACAAGCCCATCGACGATCTGGTGGCGACGGGCGGATCCGGTTTCGGCATCATGGCCATCATCGTCGCGGTGGAACGCGGTTGGGTGACTCGCGCAGCCGCTGCCGAACGCATCAGCAGCATGCTGGACCTGCTGGTGCGAGCCACCTGCTACCACGGCGTGTTTCCGCATTTCATCAACGGCCGCAGCGGTGCCACCATTCCGTTCATGCGCAAGGACGATGGCGCGGATCTGGTGGAAACTTCATTTCTGATCATGGGCCTGTTGTGCGCGCGTGAATACTTCACTGGCGACGCAGCATTCGAGGACAAGATCCGCGGGCAGACCAACTACCTGTGGCAGGACGTGGAATGGGATTGGTTCACGCGCGGCGGCCGCGAGGTATTGACCTGGCACTGGAGCCCGAACAACGGCTGGGCGCTGGATCTGGACATTCGCGGCTGGAATGAGTGTCTGATTACCTACGTCCTGGCCGTATCCGCCCCCCGCCACGGCATCGATCCACGTGTTTACCATCAGGGATTCGCCGTCGGCCGCGATTTCAGCAATGGCAAATCCTACTTCGACATTCCGTTGCCGCTGGGACTGCCCTGCGGCGGCCCGCTGTATTTCGCGCACTATTCGTTTTGCGGCATCGACCCGCGTGGCTTGCAGGATCGTTATGCTGATTACTGGGAACAGAATCAAAATCACGCCCGCATCAATCATGCGCATTGCGTCAGCAACCCGAAGGGATTCAAAGGCTATGGTGCCTCCTGCTGGGGCCTGACTTCGAGCGACGGCCCCGACGGCTACTCCGGCCATGCGCCCGACAATGACGATGGCACCATCTCGCCCACGGCCGCCCTGTCCAGCATGCCCTACACGCCGCGCGAGTCGCTGCTGGCCATACGCCATTTCCTCGATGCCCACGGCGAGAAAGTGTGGGGCCGGTACGGCTTCGTCGATGCTTTCAGCGAGACCCGAAATTGGTTCGCCGATACTTTTCTCGCCATCGATCAGGGTCCCATCATCGTCATGATCGAGAATCACCGTTCCGGATTGTTGTGGAAATTATTCATGCAGGCGCCGGAGATTCGCAAAGGGCTCAAAGCATTGAGCTTCACCAGCCCTCAATTCAAAACCGACGTCGCATCCTGATGGAGCCGCTGGGCGAGTGGCTGGAGCGCCAGTACCGCCACAGTGCACGCGGCATGTTGAGCAGCGTATCCGCAACCTCCATCACCCACAGTCGTCCCGGCTTCGGCCAACGCATCACGCCCAAACTAGGTTCGGTGGTGGCCTCGCCCGTGCCGGGCGCCTACGATCCGAACCCGGATTATTTTTTCCACTGGATCCGCGATTCCGCCTTGGTTCTCGATGCCCTGCGGTTGCTGTATCTGGACGGCGGCCCCGACGCTGAAAAGCAGCGACGCCATTTTGCCGACTTCGTGCGCTTCAGCCTCGGGCTTGAATCCTTGGACGGCCAGCGGATGATTGATTCGCCGGATTGGCGCCGAAACGTCGCGGCTGACCATCAGCAATTCGTACGCAGCGATGAGGATCTGGCGCAGGTGCGCGGTGAGGGCGTTGCCGCCGACACCCGCGTGAACGCCGATGGCAGCTTGGATCTGTCCCGTTGGGCTCGGCCGCAATACGATGGGCCGGCGCTGCGGGCATTGTGCGTGCTGCGCTGGCTGCGCGATGGCAGTCTCGATCGAGCCACCGCCGACACCGCGCGGGTGTTGCTGCAACACGACCTTGAACATACGCTGCGCCACTGGGCCGATCCTGGTTTCGACATCTGGGAAGAAGAACTCGGGGTCCACTACTACACGTTGCGGGTGTCCGCAGCCGCATTGGCCTCAGGCGCCGACTGGCTCAACCAGCAACGCGACCCGGCCGCAACCGGCTACGCCGCTGCCGCCCAAGCAGCGATGGCGCGCTTGAATTCGTTTTGGGATGAGTCGCGTGGCTATTTGCGCTCGCGTTTTTTGAGCGAGGGCCGCAGTTCCGCCAAGGAACTCGACATCTCCGTGCTTCTCGCCGCCATCCATACCGCCGATGACGGCACACCGGCCATCGACGAGCCGCACATGCTCGCCACCTTCAGCAAGCTGGAGGCCGTGTTCGACACGGACTATGCCATCAATCGCGACCGTGCGCCGGCCCAGGGCGTTGCCATGGGCCGCTACCGCGGCGATGTGTATTTCTCGGGGGGCGCCTACTTTTTCTCAACCTTGGGCGCGGCGGAATTCTGCTTTCGCGCCGCTGCGAGAGCAGCCGATCCGCGCGCGCTTGTCGACCGGGGCGACGCCTTTCTGGAAACGGTACGCAGATTCACGCCCGCGAACGGCGACATGTCGGAGCAATTCGATCAAAGCAGCGGAGCGCCGCGCTCGGCGCCGCAATTGGCCTGGAGTTATGCCGCGCTGATCTCGAGCGTTGCGGCGCGCAACGCTGTCAGACGGCGTGGCGCATGACGTCCGCCCGGACCGCCGCGGCCGCCGATTGCGGCGCGCGCACCAGATCGGCAAAGGCCGCCGCCGGGACCGCCGCACTCATCAGGTAGCCCTGGATGGCATCGCACGATTCGGCCTGCAGAAACTGCAGCTGCGCGGAAGTTTCCACGCCTTCCGCCACGATTTTCAGATCCAGGCTGTGTCCGAGGGCAATGATGGCGCGCACGATGGCTTCATCGTCCGTATCGGAACTGATGTCGGCGACGAATGATCGGTCGATCTTCAGCGTGTCGAGCGGGAAGCGTTTCAAGTAGTTCAAAGAGCAATAGCCGGTGCCGAAATCGTCCACCGCCAACGCAAAGCCAAATTCCTTCAACGCCGACAGTGAGCGCCGGCCCGCCTCGGCATCGCGCATCAACACGCCTTCGGTGAGTTCCAATTCGAACAAGGACGGCGACAGCTTGGCTTGGGTAACGGTATCGCTGAGCCGCAGCAGAAACTCGGGGTGCGCGAAATCGCGGCCCGACACGTTGACGGCGATGGAGGGCAGCGTCAGGCCGGCATCGCGCCACTGGGTCAAGTCGCGGCACACGCGCTGCATGGCCCAGCGGCCAATGTCGCCGATCAGGCCGGTTTCTTCGGCGATGGCGATGAAGTCCGAGGTCGGAATCTGACCGCGTTCGGGATGGAACCACCGCAGCAGCGCCTCACCGCCCATCAGACTCAGTCCGCGCGCCTCGTACTTCGGCTGGTAGTAAACCTCGAGGCTGGAGTTCTCCACGGCGCGCCGCAGTTCCATTTCGAGCGACAGGCGCTTCAAGGCGCGCGCGTTCACGGCGCTGTCATACACACGCAGCTGATTGCGGCCGCTGGATTTCGCCTCGTACATGGCGCTTTCGGCATTCTTCAACAAGCTCTGCACATCATCGCCATGTTCCGGGAACATCGCGATGCCGATGCTCGGGGTGACCACCAGTTCGTAGCTGGCCTCGAGAAATGGCGCGCCGTGCGTCGACAACAGGCGGCGCGCCGCCTGCTCTGCCTGCTTCACGTCGGTACGGCCGGTCAACACCACCACGAATTCATCGCCGCCGACCCTCACCAGCTGCCCGCGCGGATTGGCCTTCATGGGACCGCTGTGCTGATCGATGTCGCCTTCCAGGTTCAGCGCCAGCTGCAAGCGGTCGGCCACCTGCTTGAGCAGCCCGTCGCCGGTTTCATGCCCCAAGGTGTCGTTGATGCGCTTGAATTGGTCCAAATCCACGTACATGAGCGCCAGGCGGCGGCTCTTGCGGCGCGCCTCCTGCAGAGACTGGGCCAGGTACTCGCGCAGCCATTCGCGATTTGGCAATCCGGTGAGCGTGTCGAAATATGCCAGGCGATGGATTCTTGCCTCGGTTTCCTTGCGCGCGGTGATGTCGCGCACGATGGCCAGCACCTGCGCGCCGGTGTTCGGCAGGAAGCGGCACTCGAAGTGACGCGTCGAGCGTGGCTTGAGCTCCTGCGAGAATTCGAACGCCGCGGACTCGCCGCGCAGCGCCAGGTTGAACTGTTCGGCGGCGCGCGCCTGCGCGGCCTGCGGAATCAGATCCAAAAAGCGCTTCGCCGACACAGGTGCCCCCGCATCCGCCAGGCCCGCGATCGGGCTGAAGCAATGACCGACGAGCCCGTCGCGGGCAATGAGGAAAATACCGTCGGGCAGCGCTTTGAGCAGCGCGGCATTCTTCTGCTCACTGAAGCGCAACGCCTCGATGGTGCGCGCGCCGCGCAGCACATAGCGAATGCGATGCGTCAGCAGCGGCCAATTGATGGGTTTCACCACGAAGTCGGTTGCGCCGGCTTCGTAGGCGCGATCGATGGAGGCCGCATCGTCGCTGCCGGTGACCATGACGATGGGCAGATCGGCGCCGCCCGGCAGCGCGCGAATATTGGTGCATGCCTGATAGCCGTTGCCGCCCTGCATCTCGACATCGAGCAGCGCAATATCCGGCATGCGCAGAGCACAGGCCGCGACGGCGGCATCGCCGCTGGCCACGGTTTGCACCGTGAATCCGGCAGACTTCAAGGTGGCGGCCGCGATCTCGCGCAGTATGGCATCGTCATCTGCCACCAGGACCCGCAGTGCTTGGACGGGTGTGTTCATGCGGTCTTGCGCATCTCGGATTGCAGCTCATCGCAGACCCGCAGATGCAGCGTCTGGATCTGAGAATAAATCTCACGGGCCGCCGGGAAATCTCCCTGGCGCGCAGTGTCTTCGAGTTCGCGGCACAGCCGGGCCAGGCCGTGCGCGCCCACGTTGCCGTTGTACGAGCGCCAGGCGTGCGCGGCACGCGCCAGATCCGCGGCATTGCCGGCGCCCAACGACTCTTCGATCGAATGAATCAGTCCGCGGGAATCGAGCAGATACATCTCGCCGATGTGGCTCAGCATGTCTTTCGGCCCGCTGCGCGGCAGTGCCCGCAACGCGTTCAACGTGGCCCCGTCCAAGGTCGGCTCGTCAGCCTGCGGCACGATCGGCGCTGCAGCCGCTACCGCAGCCGGCATCGCTTCAACGGCCGATGTGTCCCCTGTCGATGCGGACTGCGCGGCGGGCAGCCATCGGGTGAGCAAGGCATGCAGCGCCTCGCGGCGAAATGGCTTGGCGAGATAGTCATCCATGCCCGCTGCCAGACAGGCGGCGCGGCCGGCACTGGTCGCATCGGCGGTCAGGGCAATGATGGGAATGTGCACGCCCACGGCCTCGCGCTGACGCACCGCAGTGGTTGCCGTAAATCCATCCATCACCGGCATCTCGCAATCCATTAATACGATGTCGAACTGCTGAGACTGCATTATGTCAAGTGCGTTTTTTCCGTTGTGGGCAGTCTCAACTTCTAACCCAAGCGAGGAAAGAATGCCGATGGCCACTTCACGATTCAGCGGCTGATCCTCCACCACCAAGACGCGTCCCGACAGCGGCGGCAGGATGCCCATCGGCCGAGGTTGCGAGACGGTGCGCTCAAGGCTATCGGCGTTTTCCTCCGCACAACCGATCAACACTCGATGCAAGTCGCCCAGGCGCAACGGCTTGGTCAACTCCGTGTCGAACAGCGCCTGACCCGTCAGCGTCTCCGATCCCAAGCTGACGAAGCTCAGCAGCCGTACGGTGCGCAAACTGACCGACTGACGCAGGCGAAATTCCTTCCACAGGCTTTCGGATTCTCCGATCAGCCAGTCGTCGATGACCACCACATCGAAGGACGCGTCCGCCGCCATCTGCCTGGCATCAGTCAACGATGCTGCTTCGGTGGGCCGCGCCGACCAGACCTTCAATGCGCCGCCGATCAAGGCGCGCGCGGCAGCGTTGTCGTGCACGATGAGCACTCGCAGGCCACTCAGGCCTCGCAACGGCGCCGGCGCCGCGGCCTGCGGCCGCGCCAGCGGCAACGTCAGATCGAAATAAAATGTCGAGCCCTTGCCCGGCGCACTGACCAAGGACAGTTGTCCGCCCATCAGCTCCACCAATTGGCGTGAAATCGCCAGCCCCAGGCCCGTGCCGCCGAAGCGGCGGGTGGTGGAGGCATCTTCCTGCGCAAATTCCTCGAAGATGCGCGTTTGGCTCTCGGGCGCGATACCGACGCCGGTGTCGGCCACCTCGAGGCGCAGCTGCAGATTCTCCTCGCCGGCGCACAGGGCGCGGACGCGCAGAATCACTTCGCCACGCTCGGTGAACTTCACCGCATTGCCGCCCAGGTTTACCAGCACCTGGCGCAATCGCACGGCATCCACCCGCAGGCGCGGCAGCGGCATGGCCGGGGTGTCGCATAACAGCTCGATACCCTTGGTCGCGGCGCGCGCCGCGAGCATTTCCACAGTTTGTTCCACCAGCTCGATCAAATCGCATTCCACCGGATCCAGCTGCAACCGCCCTGCTTCGATCTTGGAGAAATCCAGCACGTCATCGACGATGGCCAGCAGCGAATCAGCGGAACGGTGAATGGCTTCCGCGAAGCGGCGCTGTGCGGGATCGATGCGGGTATCGAGCAACAGACTGGTCATGCCCAACACGCCATTCATGGGCGTGCGCAATTCGTGACTCATGCGCGCCACGAAATCGCTCTTGGCGCGGCTCAACACCTGCAGCTGCTGGTTGCGCTCCTCCAATTCGTGGGTACGCACCCGCACCGTGTGCTCCAGCTCGCGCCGATAATTCAATTGATTGGCGCGACGCTGCCGTTGCCGGCGCCATAAATAGAACAACAGGGCCAACGCCGCCAGCAGATAGCCGCTGCGCGCCCAAGCCGTGTTCCAGGGCGCCGGGGCCACGTGCACCGGCACGCTCAGCGGCGTGTCGCTCCAGATGCCGTCGGCGTTTGCGGCCCGCACCTTGAACACGTAGTCGCCGGCGTCGAGATTGGTATAGGTGGCGCGATGCAACGCGCCGGCTTCAATCCAGCTGCTGTCGAAGCCTTCGAGCTGGTAGGCGTAGTGATTGTTGCTCGGCGAGGTGAAATCCAGCGCGGAGAAATCCAAGGTCACCAGCTTGTCGGCATAGGCCAGGGACAGTGGCTTGTCGGCGGACGGCAGTTCCTGGGGATCAAGGGGCCTGTTCAGCTTGGCAGCCGTGGTCAGCACCACCCGCGGCGCGGGCGCGTCAGGCGCGATTTGATCGGGGGAAAAGGCGTTGAATCCATTGTTGCCGCCGAAGAACACCGTGCCGTCGGCGCTGCGATAATGCGCGCCGAAATTGAACTCCTCGTCCTGCAGTCCATGCACGCGATGAAAATGCTTCACGACCTGGGTGGCGGGGTCGAACCTGACCAAACCATTGTTGGTGCTGATCCAAAGCCGATCCTGTTGATCGGACTCGATGCCGTAAACCACCTGGCTGGAGCTGCCGATAAAGCGGGTTTCGCTTTCGAAGCGCACCGCATCGGGCGCGGCGGAGCTGCCGATCATGTGATTGAGGCCGCCGCCGGCTGTGCCGATCCACAAATCGCCGCGCGGATCGACATGCAGCGAGTACACGGTATCGTCGCTGAGGCTGTTCGGATCCTTGTCGTCGCGCCGGTAGGCGTGGAACTTGCCGCTCTTGCGATCCAGGACATCGAGGCCGCCGCCTTCCGTGCCGATCCAAATATTGCCCAGTGCATCCTCGACCATGGCGCCGGCGCGCGCACTGCTCAGCGCCGATGCGGCGGAGGAGCCGAAGGGGTAGCGGGTCACCTTTCCGCTGGCATCATCGAAGCTGGCCACGCCGCCGCCAAAAGTTCCCACCCACAGGATGCCGGATCGATCGCGATACAAGGACATGATGCCGTTCGCCGGCAGCGTGGTTTCATCGGCGGCGATGGATTTGAAGGCACGTATTTTTCCGCTGCCGGTGTCAAGCCGGTTCAGGCCGCCCGCCATGGTGCCGATCCACAACACCCCTTTGGGGTCATAGAGCAGCGACATGACCCGGTCATCGGTCAGATGCACATCGCCTTCGCCGCCGACGCCATAATGTTTCTCGCGATGTTTGGCGCTTTCGATCTCGAACAGCCCGCCGCCCATGGTGCCGACCCAAACTTTGCCGGCGCCATCATCCGCGAAGGTGGCAACCGGCTTGTCGCGCAGCGCATCGTCGAGATAGTGCCCGAGCATCCAACCCCGGGGATTCCAATGACTGGCGCCGCCGTTGCGCGTCCCGATCCACAGAACGCCGCCGCGATCCTGATAAAGCGACATCACGTCGTTATCGCGCAAGCTTTGGGCATTGTCGCCTTCGTGGCCGTAGCGTTGGAACGTCCCGGTGGTGCGATCGAGCAGGTCGAGGCCATCGCCGGTGCCCACCCACAGTCGCCGCGCATCGTCCTCGATGACTGAAAACACGCGATCGCTGCTCAAGGAATGCGCATCCCTCGCATCGTGGTGAAACGCCGTCAAACGGCCGGTGTCGGGCTCGAGGCGATTCAGCCCGCCGCCGTACGTACCCATCCACAACACGCCGGCAAAGTCTTCGTGGATGGAACGGATGCGTTGATCGCTCAAATTTGCGCCCGCCGAAATGGCGCCATAGCTGACGAAGCCATGCAGCGAAGCCTCGTAACGGCTCAAGCCTCCATCGGTACCCACCCAGATATTGCCGTGATGGTCCGCATACAGCGCCCCCACGGCGTTCGAGGGCAGCGAATGCGCGTCGCCTTCGCCATGCCTGAAATGGCTGACTTCGCCGCTCTTCGGATCGAGCAGATCCAATCCCTTGTCGAGTGTGCCGACCCAGATTCGGCCCTGCCCGTCGATCAGCAGTGTGCGCACCGAGTCGCTGGCGAGCGAGCGGGGATTGCGCTCATCGTGCCGGTACTGTTGGAATTGCTCGGTGTGCCGTTCCCAACGCGCCACACCGCCGCCGTCGGTGGCAACCCACAGATCGCCCTGCGCGTCTTCCGCCATGGCCCAGATGTAGTCGTTGGCCAGCGCATGCTGATTGCCGCGTTCGCGCCGGTATTCGCGCACCGAATAGCCGTCGTAGCGATCCAGGCCGCTTTCCGTGGCCAGCCACACATAACCCTGCGAGTCCTGGAGAATGGCATTGACCGTGCTCTGGGAGAGCCCATCGCGCATGGTCAGATGCTCGAAATACATCGGCCGCTGCGCCGGCGCGACCACCGCTGCCTGCGCCGCACCGACCGCCGACCAGATCGCCACTGCAGCGAGTAGGCCCCCGAGACTGCGGCCGCGCTTATCCACGAACCGGGCCGCTATTCAGGAGCAGGCACGTCGGTGCCGGTGTAACCACTGCTCCACAGATAGCCTTCGCTAAAGGTGTAGGTGCCGCTGCTCCACAGGTAGCCGCTGCTCCACAGGTAGCCGCTGCTCCACAAGTAGCCGCTGCTCCATAAGTAACCGCTGCTGGAGGTGGTGTACTGACCGTTCCACAGCAGGCCATCGCCCAGCAGCGGCACGTCCGCCAGCAAGGTGTTGACCACCGGAATCTTCGAAGCCAGCGCGCCTATGCTGCTGAGCAAACCACGAAGCGGCGACGGCGTGGATGATCCCACTTGCATGATGTAGAAGTCGCCATTCTTGTTTTCGTTGGCACGCCCGCCGTAGTGCTGCAGCCCGACCAGATCCAACAGCACGTTGATGCCCTGATTGGCGCAATTCGATGCGGTGCCGTAGGCCGCGTCATGCGCGTTGACCAAGCCGGCGCCCTGTTGAAACACCGTGTAGGCCAGATTGCCGTGGCCGTCCACCGCCGGATGCGCGCCGGACATCAGGTGACACTTCACCTGATCGGGCGTCAGCGAAGGATTCACCTGCAGCATCAGCGCCACCACGCCGCTGACCGTCGCGGCCGCCTGCGAAGTTCCCGACATGGTCATGTCGCTGGCAGGCTCGGTCATCCACGACGGAAATTCATTTGCCAAGGTGCCATTGTTCGGCGCGTAAGCCGTGATGTGGCCGCCCATTCCCAGCACATCGGGTTTGACGAAGCCTTCCAGCGTCGGACCGGCAGATGAGAACGACGCCAACTTGTATTGCTTGGGCTGCATCGGGAGCCAGTTGTCGGTAACCGCGCCCACGGTGATCACATAGGGAACGTTGCCCGGCGCGTTGATGGTCAGCGGATCAGGTCCGCGGTTGCCGGCCGCCGTCACCACCACGATGCCCGATGCCCAGGCCGCCATGACCGCCTGGTTCAAAGGATCGGTCCAATAAGGACCCGAGGGCGGCGCGCCCAGCGACAAATTCAAGACGCGGATGTTGTAGCGCAATTTCTGCGCGATGATCCATTGCAGACCGCCAATCACGTCCGAATACTGTCCCTGGCCATTGGCATCCAACGCCCGCACCGACACCAGGTTCACGCCCGGAGCGACACCCTGGTACTTGCCGGTGCTGTCAGTCGCACTGCTGGCAATAATGGAAGTGACGTGCGTGCCGTGACCGAACGGATCGCTGATGCTGCGGCTGTAGTTCTCGAGAAACGGCGCTTTGTAATATCCCGGCGACTGCCGCGCCGTGATCACATCGTATTGCGCGATCACGCGGCTGTTGGTTTCACCCGGCGCACTATGATTGGGACCTTGCTGGTTCCACAGGCCCGAATCGAGCACCGCAACCGTCACGCCGCGGCCCGTCATGCCGCCGATGTGCAGATTGGCGGCATCGAGTTCGCTGGGATAGTAGGTCTGCGGCGCGGCACCCACGGAGCTGGCGACCACAGCGGTATCGTCGTAGATCTGCAGTTGCGGCGGCTGCTGCGCGCGCAAGGCGTCGATTTCAGCGTTGTCGAGCGCGGCACCCACTGCGCGAATGATGCTGAGGTCGGCGGTCACCGCCCCGCCCGCGCGGGTTACGGCTGCGCGCGCCAGATCAGCGGTCTGCGCCTGGACGATGTAGCGACGACGAATCTTATCGGCGGGAATATCTGAATGCGCCGCCACTGCTGTGGAAGCCACGCTCGGTTTGACATGCAATTGCGGCGTCGCTGCCGGCGGCGCGACCACGAAGTGCTTGGCCGTGGGAACGGACAGCGCTATGCCGAGAACTGCGGCAACAGCGAGCCACGGGCGACTACCGAACTTGATTGACATGATGTATCCCTATTCCCTGTACTACTTTCTGACGGACATTTTCTGTCAGCGGACACGTCTAAAAATAGCGACAGTGACCATAACCCCAGTGACGCGCGTCTCAGAAATTGGACGCGCAACTGATATGTAAAAACTGAAGTTCAGCCGCGGCGCCATCCGGCCGCAAATGCGTGTGCCGCGCGCAACAAGCGCGGCAGCCCGGCAAAACCAGCTATTCGACATAGTCCCGATAAATAGGTACCCTATCTATCTATTGTGACCAGCGAATTCAACCAAGAGGCTGCCGCCCTGGCCGAA
>Ga0208982_1000090_pt1 | contig 11754 bp, 8 predicted proteins | sample MedBloCAOM1_O3_FD_187840 | JGI IMG/M metagenome (GOLD analysis project Ga0208982, IMG submission 187840) | Forest soil microbial communities from El Dorado National Forest, California, USA - Mediterranean Blodgett CA OM1_O3 (SPAdes) (version 2) | ecosystem: Environmental > Terrestrial > Soil >... | reverse complement strand
GATGCCGGCACGGCGGTCAAAGTCGACAGCGTCGATGCCGAAGGCCAGCATCTGGGGGGCCTGATTGCTCCTGGAATCCATATGATGCGCGAGGCGCTGATGAACAAGACCAGCGACATCGCCAAGTCCGCCAATCAAAGTTCGCCCTCATTGGCCGGGGTGCTCGCCAACAACACCGTCGCTGCGGTTTCGCGCGGCGCCGTGTTTGCTCTCGCCGGAATGGCCGACCGCGCCGCCGAAGTCATCGAACAAAATGCCGGCAAGGCGCCAAAATTATTGATCACCGGGGGCGACGCCAATATCATTTCGGGCGCCATGAGATCGCATGGGGAAACAGTCCCCGACCTGGTGCTGCAGGGCTTGGCGGTTATCGCGGGACAGGCGCGCTAGCGCTAGTGCTGCATCCCGGCCCCAGAAATCTCATCACCGATATCGCCGGCCTGACGGTCGGCCATGCCACTGATGAAAAGGTCTGCACCGGCGTCACCGTGGTGTTGTGCGGTGAAGGCTGCACTGCCGCGGTGGATGTGCGCGGCGGCGGCCCAGGCGCTCGCGAGACCGAGGCATTGGCTCCGGAAAATCTGGTGGGCCGCGCGCACGCCATCGTGTTGGCCGGCGGCTCGGTTTTCGGGCTTGGCGCCGCCGACGGCGTCACCACCGCACTCTCGGCGCAAGGCACCGGACTGCAGCTGCGCCGCGGTTCACCCGCCATCCCGATTGTTCCCGCAGCTGTGCTGCACGATTTGGCCAATCGCGGCGACAAGAATTGGGGACTCGACCCGCCCTATCGCGAACTTGGCATGCGCGCCGTCCGGGCCGCCGGCGTGGATTTCGTGTTGGGAGCGACCGGAGCCGGCCGCGGCGCTCGAGCCGGTCTCATCAACGGCGGCGTGGGATCCACTTCGCTGCATCTGGGCGATGGCTTGATGGTCGGCGTGCTGGTTGCGCTGAATTCCGTCGGCTCTGCATTGATGCCGGACGGCAAGACCTATTGGGCCTGGGCTTTCGAGCTGCAGCAAGAATTCGGCGGCGGCGGACCACCGCAGCAAGCGATGGATCTCAGCGATCCCGCACCGGATGAGTCCAGACTGCTCGCGATCGGCCGTCTGCAGCCGGGCGTCAACACCACCTTGGCGGTAGTCGCGTGCAATGCGGCCTTGACTACGTCCGAATGCAAACGCGTGGCAATGATGGCCCACGATGGCATCGCCCGCGCGGTGCGACCCGCTCACACACCCTTCGATGGCGATACAGTATTTGCACTGTCGGCGGGGAACGCGCGCCTCGGTAGCGACATCAGCCGCCCCGCTCACATTGCCCGTATCGGCTCCGCCGCCGCCGACTGTCTGGCCCGCGCGATTGGGCGGGCGGCCCATCTGAGCAATCCCGCGTGAGTGGCTAGAGCCACCCGATTTTGCCTGGCAACGAGGCAGAGGCCAACCTAGAAATTACTTTACGTGCTTCACGTATAACATCGCGAAAGCCGGGCGCGGCGGGAACGATTGCTGCGTATCAACTGCGCGGTCAAAAGGCGCGCACCCCACCGTCCACGCGGTCCACGCGGACTACTCGTTAGTGTGCTCATGCCCCTGCCGCCGGCGGCAATGTCGGCGTTGCCGCGAGCAGCGCCCGGGTATAGGCATGTTGAGGTGAACCAAACACCGCCTCAGTCATCCCCTCTTCCACGATGCGGCCCGATTGCATCACGTAGACACGATCGGCGATGGCTCGAATCACGTGCAAATCATGCGATACGAATAGCAAGCCCACTTCTGACTGCGCAGCCAGTTGCGCCAGCAACTCCAGGATCTGATCACGGATCAACACGTCGAGCGCCGACACAGCCTCGTCAAAGGCAATCACCGCCGGTTCGGCGATCAGCGCGCGCGCAATCGCAATGCGTTGACGCTGGCCTCCGGAAAACTCATGCGGAAAGCGTTGCGCATCTTCGGCACTGAGGCCGACCTGGCGCAGCACGCCGCCGACTCTGCGGCGGATTTCGGACGGGTCCGCCGGCGCCTTCATGGAATGGAAGGATTCTGCAATCAACCGCCCGACCCGCCATCGCGGATCGAAGCTGCCGTACGGATCTTGGAATACCGCTTGAATGGGGCGGCTGCGCGCGTGGCCGGACAGACTGATCGCGCCCTGCTGCGGCCGATCCAGATGGAGGATCACGCGCAGCAGACTGGTTTTTCCGGATCCCGATTCGCCCACCAGGCCCACTGTCTCGCCAGCATTGACAGTCAAGCTGACGTGATCGACCGCGCGCAGCGGCACCGGCGCATGTGTCCATGATCGACGAGGCCGGCGGTACTCGCGTACTACGTCGGTGACCTGCAGAACTTGCGGGCCGGAAGCGTCGGCGCCGACACGCTTGGGCGTCAGGCGCGACGCCCGCAGCAATGCGCGGGTGTACGGCACGTTTGAATCGTTCAGCAACTCAACCATCGAGCCCCGATCGACTATAAGGCCGCTTTCCATGACAACAACACGGTCCGCCAGTTGCGCCATGACCGCCAGATCGTGCGTTATCAGCATAAGTCCCATTCGGCGCGAGCGCGCCAAGCGGCTCAACAGGCCGAGAACCTGCGACTGCGTGATCACATCCAATGCCGTGGTCGGTTCATCGGCGATCAGCAAAGGCGGTGAATTGGCGACCGCGATCGCGATGGCCACCCGCTGCCGCTGGCCGCCGGACAATTCGTGCGGCAGCCGCTGCAAAAATTCCTCTTCGTCGGGCAGGCCCGCTTGGTCCAATACCGCGCGGGCCGCACCGCGTGCGGCATCACGCGACAACGGCGCATGAATCCGCAAGGCTTCGCCCACCTGCTCGCCGATGCGCATCAAAGGATTCAGAGCGGTCATGGGTTCCTGAAACACCATTCCCATGGCCTTGCCGCGCAGCCGTTGCATGTCGCGCGCAGTCTTGCCGGTCAGCAATTCACCGTTCAGCACCAGTCTGCCGCTCAGCGTCGCCTGCGGCGGCAGCAATCCCATGACGGCGAGCGCTGTCATCGTTTTTCCTGAACCCGAGGCGCCGACCACGCCCAGGATCTCACCGGGCATCACCGTCAGGGAGACTTCCCGCAGGATGGGTCGGCCCGCCACTGACACCGACAAGGCGTCGATCTCGAGTACCGGCGCGGCCGAGAACGTCGGTCCGATCATGAACGCGGCTGCGCCCAGCGACGCAACCCCTCCGAGAGTTGATTCAGACCCAACACGAACAGGAGCACCGCGAGACCGGGCACCACCGCCAGCAGGGGCGCCAGGGCCGTCAGAGTTTGCGCTTCGTTCAGCATCCGGCCCCAACTGGGTGTCGGCGGCTGCGCACCCAGGCCCACATAGGAAAGTCCGGCTTCTGCAATCACGCCGAGTGAGAATTGTATGGCGGCTTGAATCAGCAACAAGCTGATCAGATTCGGCAGCACGTGCTCGAGCGATATGAGCAGCCAGCCCTTGCCCGCGACTCTCGCTGCCAAGGTGTATTCGCGCGTCCAGATCTGCAATGCACCGCCGCGCGTAACCCGCGCAAACACCGGGATGTTGAACAGGCCGATGGCAAGGATGGCATTTACCGCGCCGGAACCAAAAACCGCGGTGATCAAGATGGCCAGCAGCAATGCCGGGAATGCGAACACCACATCGTTGCCGCGCATCAATAGTTCGTCGACGAGGCCGCGGCGCGCCGCAGCCACCAGACCGATGGGTACGCCAATGGATCCGCCCATGAGCACCGAGAGCAAGGCGACACCCACTGAATTCTTCGCGCCCGCCATCAGCAGAGACAGCACGTCGCGGCCGAGTTGGTCGGTGCCCAACCAATGATGCGCGCTGGGCGGTTGCAGCTTATCGACGATCGACAGCGTGCCGGGATCGTAGGGAGTCCACACGGCTGCGAGCAGCGCGACGCCCAAAAATGCCGTGGTGATGGCCACTCCGATGATGAGGCTGCCATTCAGCGGAGCTCTCAAGTGCGCGCCTCCTGATCCAATCGAGGATTGAGCAGGATGTAGGCCAGCTCCACCAGAAAGCTGATGCTGACCACCGCCAGCACCAACAGCACAACCACACTTTGCACCACGATCAGGTCACGCTGCACGATGGCTTGAAAAACCAAGCGTCCCAAGCCCGGCAGAAAAAACACGTTCTCGATGATCACGCCGCCGGCCAGCAAAAACGACAACTGCATGCCGAGGATGGTAAGCACGGGAACCATGGCGTTCGGCAGCGAATGATGCAGCAGCACGCGCCATTCTGAAGCGCCCTTGGCGCGGGCGGTACGGATGTAGTCTTCATGAAAGGTCTCGATCAGGGATCCGCGCAGCACGCGCGCCAGAATTGCCGCCTGCGGCGTGGCCAGGGCCAAAGCCGGCAACGTAAGCGCTTTGATCGCGGACCAAAAGCCGGCCTCCCAACCGGGGAACCCGCCGGCCGACACCCAATGCCAATGAACCGCGAACAACAGCACCAGCAGCATGCCCAACCAAAAATTGGGAATGGCCAGACCTAGTTGAGTGATCGAACTCAACACGCTATCGGTGCGTTTTCCGGCGCGCGCCGCAGCCATTAGACCCAGCGGAAACGCCGCCAGCGTCGAGAGCAGCAGTGCGTACAGCGCCAGCGGGACCGATACGGTCAATCGTTCCGCAACCAAAGGACCAATGGGCACACGATAGGTATAGCTGACGCCAAAGTCGCCGTGCAGCAGACCTGCAATCCAGGAGAAATACCGGTGCGAGGGCGTCGCGTCGAGACCGAGCTGATGGCGCAGGGCTGCCACATTTCCCGGATCGGAGTCCATGCCCATCATGTAGCGCACCGGATCGCCCGGCACGAGCTGTACCATGACGAATACAATGATGGTCGCCGCCAGCAAAGTGGCGGCCAGAACACCCACGCGTCGCACCAGATAGAAGCTGCCAAAACGGCGGCCGACCATTGCCGTCATGAAGGCGGCCGCTGCGAGCGCAAACATACCCGATGCTCGCAGTGCCAACGGTAGGGCGCCGGCTCGCGCGGCACCCGCACCCGGGCGATCGGTTGTGGCGCGGGTCACATCCACCACGCCCAAGGTGTTGTCGAAGGCCAGGCCCTGGATGTGGACACTCCAAATGTCCAGTCGCGGATACTGAAACAGAAAGCCGTTGACGGCATCGTCAGCCAGTTTGCGCTGGATTTTCAGCAACAGCTCGCGCCGGCGCTGCGGATCGACGTTGTCGTCCAGTGCGGCTATTAGCGCCCTGAAGTCCGCATTCGAGTAACCGAAGTAGTAGTTGTCGCGCGCGTAGATATCGTAGTCCAAGGGCTCGGCGTGGCCCACGATGCTCATGTCATAGTCATGGCGGGTGTAGACCTGCTCCAGCCACTGCGCCCACTCCAGATTTTCAATGCGCAGGTGAATGCCGATCTGCTGCAATTGCGCCGCGACTATTTCGCCGCCGCGGCGCGCGTAGCTCGGCGGCGGCAGCTTCAACGTCATCGAAAATCCGTTGGGATAGCCGGCCTCCGCCAGCAGCGCCTTGGCCCTCGCGACGTCGTGAGGATACTCGCCGGTCAGATCGATGTAGGCCGGATTGCCCGGCGGGAAATGGCTGCCGATTGGGATGCCGTAACCGAACATCGCGCCGTCGATGATGGCGCGCCGGTCGAGCCCGTGAGAAATCGCGCGGCGCACCAGCAGGTTGTTCAGCGGGGCGACCCGCTCGTTGAGGGACAGCACCGTCTCCATTTCGGTGGTGCCGGTGAGCACCTTGAAGCGCGGGTCCGCGGCAAACTGCGCAAAGCTCTCGGGCGCCGGATAGTTGGCGAAGGCGTCCACATCGCCGGCCATCAGTGCGGCGTAAGCCGCCGTCGGATCAGAAATGAATTTAAACGTCACCTCATCCAGAGCCGCAGGCCCATCGCGAAAGTCCGGGTCGCGTTGCAGTGTGACGGAGTCGCCGCGCCGCCAGCGCAAGAATCGGAACGGGCCGGTGCCAACCGGATGCACTGCGTTGTTGGTCGCGGACTGCGGCGAGAACATAACCGCGGAACCGAATGCCAGCGACTGCAGCAGACCGCCGGAGCGCCGTGACAAGGTAAGCCGCAAGGTCAATGGATCGACAGCCTCGACGCTGCGGATGGCCGCATAGCGCGCCCGCTGCGGATGCACGGATTGCGGTCCTGCGATGCGATCCAAGGAGAATTTCGCGACCTTGGCGTCGAAGGGCGTGCCATCGTGGAAGCGCGCGTTGCCGATCAGGTGAAACACGTAGACCAGCCCGTCGTCCGAGATCTCCCACGACGACGCCAGTTTCGGCAGCACCACGCCGTCGGCGCCGAATTGCACCAGTCCCTCGTACACGTTGTCGTAGAGAATTTCGGAAATGGCGGCCGCGGGATTCAGGGTGGGATCAAGCACCGGCGGCTCGAGCTGCGTCGCGATGACGATTCGTCCGGCGGCCGCTGCCGGCTGGCAGTGCAACAGCGCGGCCAGCAATCCGAGACCTATCATCGCCGGCCAGCAGCGCGGCGCACCGGCCTCGCGCGTTGCTCTCATCCGTTGCCCAGCAGCAAGGTCCTGGCCGCGAGCGCCATCACCTTGGCTGAATTGACCATGTCGTCGATCACCACATACTCGTCCGGCTGGTGCGCCATATCGAGAATGCCGGGACCGTAAGCGATGCAATCGCGCAGTTTGCCCACGCGATCGATGTGCTTTTGATCGTAGGTGCCTGGTGAACAAATGAATTGCGCATCGCGGCCCAGCACCTGTCGAATTGCAGCCGCGGTGCTGCGCGCCACCGGCCCGTTGCGGTCCGACATGGTGGGCTTCACTTCGAAAATATCGCGCAAACTGTACTCAAAGCCTTTTCTGTCGGCAGCCAGACGCTCCAACAGTTCCCGCACCTCGCTTTTGGCCGTCGCGATGTCTTCCTCGATCAGCAGGCGCCGATCGATGACCATGCGGCAGGAATCCGCAACGCAGGGCGCCGGAAATCCGGCGCTCTCCGGCTGGCCGCCGTGGATGGAGTTGATGTTGAGCGTCGAAGCCTGGGCGCCCGCGGGGACCACCGGCATGTCGGTATGGCGTGCCGCCAGCCGCGGATACAGATCGCGCTCGAAGCTCTCGATCACTGCGTGCATGTGGCGCACCGCGCAGTCGCCCAAGAACGGCATCGAACCGTGCGCCTGCCGGCCGCGCGTTTCGATCTCAGCCCACCAGACGCCGCGGTGGCCGATGCACACCCGGTCGACATTCAAGGGCTCTGGAATGATGACGTGATTGACGCGCGGCGCGGAGAACCAGCCGCGTTCGGCCAGGTAGTGAACGCCGCCGTAGCCGCCGGATTCCTCGTCGACGGTGCCGGAAATCTCCAGAGCGCCGGGCAGCTTCTCGTCCGAGTCGATCAAGGCTTCGGCCGCAATGATGGACGCGGCCAGGCCGCCCTTCATGTCACAGGTGCCCCTCCCATAGATGCGCCCATCCTTTACCACGCCGGCGAACGGTTCCACGCTCCAGCCACTGCCGGCTTGGACCACATCGATGTGGCTGTTGAAGTGCACGCAGGGTCCCGGCCCGGAACCCGCGCGCCGCGCGATCACATTGATGCGCGGATGGCGGTCACTGTCGCCCGGCGTGCCGGCAGCCCGCACATACTCCACCGCAAAGCCACGCCCGCTCAAGCGCTCGCCGATGAATTCGGCACACTCCCTGTAGCCCTCGCCGGGCGGATTGACCGTCGGAAATCGCACCAACTCTTGAGTCAGCGCCACCATCTCATCGCGCCGCCCCTCGATCAGCCGATGTAGGTTGTCGCTTAGGTCAGGCTGCATGGCCATTCACGTGTCTGCTGCGTGTGTCTGCGGCGCGAGCCAGCGCCTGGGATCCCAACGAAGGCAATCCGAGCCTCCCGTAGACCGACGCCAGGGCCATGTTGAGCGGCACCCCGAGGGGATCGGACTTGCGACGCAATTCCAGCATTTGCTGCGCTTCAGAGAGATGTCCGCATTGCAGAGTTGCATCGACGAAGATTTGCTCGAATAGATCGCGTTGCGCGTGACTGCCGCCGATCTCGGCGAGACGAGGCATCGCAAGGGCCAAACTGGTCCGGGCCCGCTCATTGTCCGAATGGGCGTAGGCGTACAGGCCTTCGGCTGCCGGCAGCGCAACTTCCTGCCACGCGCGCCGACTGTGATGCGGCGCAGACTTGGCGAACTCGCGGACCGCCTCGAGCAGCAACGCTGCCTGCGGCCGGCCCGCGCGCGCGAGGCCATACAAATATTGCAGCGTCAAGAAGGGCTGCAGCGTATCGGCTACGCGTTCTTCCAAATGATCCGCCACATCTGCCCAGCGCGGCCCCACATCGATGCCCGCCAGTTCGAGCCGCGCCAGGAGTGAGACTGCGCCCACCTGGTCTTGCGAATAAGTCTTGGCCACTCCCCAGCAGCGGCGGTCGAATGCCAGCAGCGCTTCGCCGTCCCGACCCTGGCTGATGTAGAACAGTGCCAAATGCCACCACAGATGGGTAAGCATGAAGGAATTGAGTCCGGTCCAAGTCTCGCGCAAGCCTTCCAGAAACTGCGCACCCTCGTCGATGCGTCCGCGGGTCAACAGCACATGCGCCAGGGCATGTTGAGCCCAAGGTTCCTTGTGACGCATGCCGAGGGCGCGCCGTGCCTCGGTCTGCGCTTCCTCCAGCAGATGACATTGCTCGTAGCCGAAAGCACTCATGCCGTGCACATACGGAACGTCGGCGGCGGCGCTCGAGACCTTCAAGGCAACCCTCAGCATCGCCGGCGCGTTGCCGCGATTGAACTCCAGGTATTGATGAATCTTGACGATGACCAGGTCACGCGGAAATTCATCGGACACCTGGTCACACAGCCGCAGCGTCAGCGGCATGTCGTCGTCCACCCAGGCACGCAGCACCGCCGCATTGAGTTGTTCGCGATGCGTGGCGGACGCTGCCAGGCGTTCGGCCGCGTGCAGGTATTTTCGGGCGCGCATCGGGGCCGCGCGCGCCTCCAACAGCATCCACAACATTCCGGCATAGACATTGGCCATGCATGAAGCGGGGTCGGATTGGGCGGTTTCGAGGATGCGCTCTGCGCGGGTTTCGTAGGCCAGGAACCCTTCGGTGAATTCATCGAGCATGTGCAGTGTTGCAGGGTCACTGCCGCTCACCGGATTGCCCAGATAATCTCGCTGCATGGCCGGATCATACCGGAGCGGCTGATATGATGGCGCGAGGAGTAAAACAACGATGAACACCAGAATCGGCATTGCGGCGCAATCGGCCCTGACCCTTATCGTCGCGACAGCGGTTGCGAAACCGGTCACGGCGGCGGCCAAGTTCGACGTCGTGGAGACTTCCATTGCGGCCACTCAACAGGCGATTCGCGAACATCGGGTCACCTGCCGGCAAGTGGTCGATGCGTATCTCGATCGCATCCGCGCCTACGATCAAAGCACCCGCCTCAACTCGCTGCTGCTGATCAATCCCAAAGCTCAGGCCGAAGCGGACAAAGCCGATGCCGAATTCAAACGTACCCGCGAGTTGCCGGCGCTGGGATGCATTGCGGTGATCGTGAAGGACAACTACGACACCAAGGATCTGCAGACAACCGGCGGCTCCCTGGCAATGAAGGGATTCGTGCCGACGACGGATGCCTTCATGGTGCAGAAAATCCGCGCGGCGGGCGCCATCATCCTGGCCAAATCGAATATGGCGGAATGGGCGTTCAGCCCTCTGCTCACCGCCAGCTCGATTGCGGGCGTCACCCGCAATCCTTATGACCTCGAGCGTGTGCCGGCGGGTTCGAGCGGCGGCAGCGCCGCCGCAGTGGCGGCCAACCTGGGCGAAATCGCTCTCGGCACCGACACGGGAAACTCGATCCGCGGACCTGCCTCGCACAGCGCATTGGTCGGCATCCGTCCTACCATCGGCCTGACAAGCCGCGACGGCATCATTCCTCTGGCCCTCGCGGCGGATGTCGGCGGACCCATGGCGCGTAGCGTCACAGACGCCGCGACGCTGTTGAATGTGGTGGCGGGATTCGATCCGGCAGATCCGATCACGCAGCTGTCGCGAGGCCATATTCCGAGGTCTTACACGGCCTCTTTGGATAAGAACGGATTGCGCGGTGCGCGCATCGGGGTGTATCGAGCGTATATCGATACAACGACCACCGACTCCGAGATAAAAGCGCTGATCGAAAAGGCCATCGAGGATCTGAAGACGCAGGGAGCCGAAGTCGTCGATCCGTTCGTCATCCCTAATTTTTCCGACTTGATAGACGATGCATTCTGCGGGGATTTTCAGGCCGACCTGAACGACTACCTCGGCAAGCATGGCCAGGGCGCGCCTTACCATACGTTGGCGGACATTATTCAGACCGGCCTGTATCTGCCGTACATAGAAGCGCGGCTCAAGGATGCGGCGGCGCCGAAGCCGGCGACCGACACCACCAGCCGGCCCTGCACCGACACCTATCACGACGAGAAGAAGATCATGTTTCGCGAGGCAGTTTTGGAAGCGATGGACAAGCTCAAGCTCGACGCCATCGTCTACCCCACCTGGAGCAACGCGCCGCGCAAAGTCGGCGACGGCCGCAGCCCGGCGGGAGACAACAGTCAGGTGCTGTCACCGTACACGGGATTCCCGGCCATTACCGTTCCCATGGGCTATACGCATGGCGCATTGCCGGCGGGAATCACCTTCTTGGGCAAGACCTTCGGCGAAGCCGATTTGATCAAGTACGCCTACGCCTACGAACAAGCCACGCAGCACCGGTATCCGCCGGCAGGATTTCCGCAGCTGAAATGACCCACGGCCGCGCATGCTAATATGCCGGCCTTTTCCGGCGCCCGTTACATGACCGACCACTCTATTGCCGCACGCAAATTGGTGACCCTGCGTCGCCTGCACGACATGGCTCGCGCCGGCGAGAAGATCAGCATGTTGACCTGCTATGACGCGGCATTCGCGCGCATCCTAGACGATGCCGGCGTTGAAGTTCTGCTGGTCGGCGACTCGCTCGGCATGGTGGTGCAAGGGCACCCGACCACCTTGCCGGTGAGCATGCAGGAAATGGAATATCACACCAGCTGCGTCGCCCGCGGCAATAAAACCGCGTGGATCATCGGCGACATGCCGTTCGGCTCCTACCATGAGTCTTTGGAACAGGCGGTCAGAAATGCCGCTCGGCTGATGCAATCCGGCGCTCACATGGTGAAAGTCGAAGGCGGAGGCTGGACAGCTCACACCGTTCGGGCGCTGGTGGAGCGCGGCATTCCGGTTTGCGCGCATCTGGGCTTCACGCCGCAATCCGTTCACGCATTGGGCGGTTATCGCATTCAAGGACGAGACGAGAGCGGCGCAAATCTGCTCAAGAGGCAGGCTCGGGAGCTGGCCGATGCCGGCGCCAGCATGCTGGTGCTCGAGCTGATGCCTTCCGCGGTGGCCGGCGAACTCACGGCGTCGCTCGATATTCCCGTGATCGGCATCGGCGCCGGCGCCGGCTGCAGCGGCCAAGTGTTGGTTTTGTATGACGCGCTCGGCATCACGCGCGGCAAGCAGCCGCGATTCGTCAGGAACTTCGCCGAGGGCGCGCTGAACATCGAGGCGGCAGTGCGCTTGTATGTGTCCGAGGTCAAGACCGGACGTTTTCCGGACGAAGCCTTGCACGGGTACTAACGGGCGAATGCGGATCATCCATAGCATCGCCGAGCTGCGGGCGTCGTTGGCCGCGGGACCGCGGCCGGCG
>Ga0208982_1000088_pt1 | contig 11775 bp, 9 predicted proteins | sample MedBloCAOM1_O3_FD_187840 | JGI IMG/M metagenome (GOLD analysis project Ga0208982, IMG submission 187840) | Forest soil microbial communities from El Dorado National Forest, California, USA - Mediterranean Blodgett CA OM1_O3 (SPAdes) (version 2) | ecosystem: Environmental > Terrestrial > Soil >... | reverse complement strand
GCGACCGGCCGGTGTGATAACGGGCGAGCCTTACCGCCTGCATCACCGCTTCGGTACCGGACATGTGGAACGAAACCTCGTCGAGGCCCGAAATCTCGCGCAGCCGCGCGACATTGTCGGCAATCACGGGATGATAGGGTCCGAGCACCGGGCCAAGCACACGGGCCCGCGTCTCGGCCTTGGCGATGCAGTCCTTGTAGAAGTCGTTGCCGAAAATATTGACACCGTACGAGCCGGTCAGATCGTAGAACACATTGCCGTCGAGATCGGTAACCGTGACTCCCGCCGAGGATTGTACGAAGGTGCCGGCGCCCAAATGCTCCCGCACCAGCCGGCTGTACTGAAACGGTACCCGGTAGGTCTCGGTGAATTGCAGATCGGAGATGGCTTCGGAAGCCTGCGACGTCGCCTCCCGGCTGCAGGCAAACCGGTCCTGATAGATGTGCGCGAGGCGGAAGAAGCCGTCCTGGCGCCGGGTGCCGACCTCGGCCGGAGCGCCGTCGGAACGGAAGAAATCACCGATGTCGAATTCATAGAACGGAATCAGGCGTGCGACCCGTCGCGACATCTTCGAATGCCCGCTCAGGGAGCGGTGCTTAGCCCGCGACAGCGCCAGCCGCGCCTGCAATTTGGGAAACATGGCTGCGGTGGCGAGCACCGTGGCGCCGGCGAGGGACAGAATCGGAAGGGGCGAATCCATGTTTCCAAGCGCTACCCAGTCCATCTGACAGCTTCATGACAATTCGAGGCCTCATATCGGTTCTGTCACAGCAGGAAGATTTGAACTTTCTGCTGACCAATCGAATCCCGCGCGCCGCCGTGACGCGGTTCATGGGCTGGTTCAGCAAGATCGAACAGCCGCTGATTCGCGATTTTTCGATCGCCTGCTGGCGGCTGTTTTCCGATCTGGACCTCACCGAAGCCCGCAGGACCAGCTTCAAGAGCCTGCACGATTGCTTCACCCGCGAACTGCGGCCCGGCCTGCGGCCGCCCGACCCTGACCCGTCGCTCGTGGTCAGTCCGTGCGATGGCATCATCGGCGCATTCGGCGCCATCGCGGACACCGAACTGTTCCAGGTCAAGGGCGCGCCTTATTCGCTTCTCGACCTGCTTGGGGACCCTGCGCTGGTGGAGGCGCACCGCAACGGGCGCTTTATCACTTTGCGGCTGACCTCGAGCATGTATCACCGCTTTCACGCGCCACAGGATTGCCGGATCGAACAAGTCACCTTCATCAGCGGCGATACCTGGAACGTCAATCCGATCGCGCTGAAGCGCATCGAACGGCTATTTTGCAAAAACGAACGCGCCGTGATCAGAACGCGGCTGGAAGGCGACGAAATCCTGACCCTGGTGCCGGTCGCGGCCATCCTGGTGGCCAGCATCCGCCTGCATTTTCTCGATGTCGTCCTCAATGCACAGACCTGTGGGCCGGTGTTCTTCCCCTGCGATGTCAGGGTTCGCAAAGGTGACGAGCTCGGCTGGTTCGAACACGGCTCGACCATTATATTGCTGGCGCCTGATCAGTTCGAATTTTGCGATAACGTTGTGGAAGGAGCACGAATTTTCGCGGGCCAATCCCTGATGCGAAAGCCGCTGCAACTGCCGTGAACGCGCCGTCGCTGGCCGCGCCGAGCATCATGAGCTGACCACTGAGGAACTCGACGCCGCGAGCGGCGGAACGATCAGCCATGTGAATGACATCGGCTATAAGGGCCCGAAAGGGACCATGGCCGGCAAGAATGTCGGCGAAGGCGACACCATCGACACCAACATGGATGCCAACAATAATCTTCCCGGCAAGGGCATGTGGGGAAACTGAATACCGCTTGCGCGGACGGCGCCCGGCCTCATGGCCGGGCATTTCTTTTGGGCCGCCCCGGTAAGCTAATCGGGCGTCGTTGCCTTGCCAGCACCGGCGCCGCTGGTTGCGGATCCGATCGTCAAAAATTCTTGTTGATCCTTTCCCGCCTTGCGTGGGTGTAAGCCACCGACGGCCTTGTCGAGATCCTCATCCTTCAGCAAGTCATCGGATTCAACGGCCATGTCGGTCTTGGGCAGATCCTGCCTGATCGTCTCTTTTGCCACTACGTATCTCCTTGAAAATAAAGTGATAAAACATCGCAGCCGTGGCAGAATCTTATCGGAATCCCTTGTTCAATACAAGCGACGCAAGGCGACGCTCAATTCGAAAGCTGGTTGCTGCCGAGCGTTCTCAGCATCCGGCCAAATCGCTCTCCGGCGTCCGATACGCGGTCAAGGATGCCGAAATCGAGTTCGTCTTCCCCGACGGTCGTCTCGTCCGAAATGTTGTTTCCGCCAGGACCTCGGCGGGCCTCTCGAAGCCGGTCGGCCAGAAACACCGCGAGCGCGCGATAGAAACGGCTGGCGAAGCCTTCGTCTGCCTCCAGCTTCTGCAGCAACTTGGCCTTGTCGAGAAACAGCGCCACGCCGCTGCCGCTGGCCGTAATCGTGGCTGAAGGCGGCGCCGAGTCCACCAGCGACATTTCACCCACGACCTCGCCGACGCCCATTCGCGCGATTTGACCGAGGCGGCGGGTGCTCACCAGCAGCTCGCCCTCAAGCAGGAAGATCAGGGAAGGGGCGTCCTCACCCTCGCGGATCACGATGTCGCCGTCTCGGAGGCGGCGGCGAATTCCGGTCTGCGCCATCCAGGCGACGTCGACATCGCTGAGCAATCCAAAAATATACAGAACTTTTCGCATCGCCAATCCTTGTCCACCCCGTTTGGGATTTATCGCCGATAATGCAGCCTATGTGATCCGCACGCCTGTGTTTTCCGTTAGAGTAATTGCCGTTCCGCGAAGGAAGCAAACATGCCGGGTGTATTGCTCAGTTCCGCAAAATTCCCGGTCTGTACGATCTTGCCGTCAACCAGCACGATAATGCGATCGGCCCGGCGCACGGTGTTGAGGCGGTGCGCGATGACGATGCGCGTGACGTTGAGATTGCCGAGCGACGTGCTGACAATGGCCTGTGACTGGTTGTCGAGCGAACTGGTGGCTTCGTCGAACAGCAGAATGCGGGGGCGGCGCGCGACCGCGCGCGCGATCATGATCCGCTGCCGCTGCCCGCCGGACAGCGTGTTGACGCCCTCCGAGACCACGGTATGCATGCCCATCGGCATGGCCTTGATGTCGGTATCGAGCCCTGCCAGCCGCGCAGCCTCCCACGCCTGCTCGAGCGGCAGCTGCACGCCACCGCAGATATTTTCGTAAATACTGCCGCTTGCCAGCTTGCCGGCCTGCAGCACCACGCCGAGCTGGCGGCGCACCGCGCCGATGTCGAGGGTGTCGATGGCCTTGCCGTCAAAGAACAATGCGCCGGACTCGGCCTTTTCGAAACCCAGCATCAATCGAAACAGCGAGGATTTGCCGCTGCCGGAGGGACCCACGATGGCGACATATTCGCCCGGCGCGATCCGCAGCGAGACATTGTCGAGAACCGGCGGCCCGCTCGCCACATAGCGGAAGGTCATGCGGGAGAATTCAACCGCGCCCGACAGTTCGCCTGGAGACTTGCGGTCTTCCGAAACCTCGGCGACGCCCGAAATCAGCGGCCGAAGCCGGGTAAGCCGCGGAATTGCGATCAACGCCTCGCTCAAGCCCGAGGCCCAGGCCCCGACCGATCCCATGGTTTGACCGAAAGCGGCGAAGAAGGCGAGAAAGCTGCCGATGTCCCCCAGCATTGCGCTCTTTGTCGATCCGGCCACCGCAAAAATAACGAGCGTGGCGACCAGCGGAAACGACGTCTCGAAAACGCCGAGCGCATTGGCAGCTCGCTGCGAGGCGATGAAGTAACGTTTTTGGGCTGCGAACTGTCTCGACCACATGGTCAGCGCGCGGACCGTCGCGGCGGCGACCCGCAGCTTGCCGATGCCCGAGATCAGCTGCAGAACGAAACCGGAGACCTTGCCCTGCAGGTTGAAATGTTTTCTCTCGTGATGAAGGCGGATCACGCTGGTGGCGATGATCAGCAGCGCCCTGACCATCGTCATCGCCAGCGCAACCAGCCCGACTTCGAGGTCGTAATAGAGCATCATGCCGATGCTGAACCAGCAGAACAGGCCGGCCATCATGCCGCGCAATACGCGCCCGGTGAATATCCGGCGCGCGGCGTCGACGCCCATCGAGCGATCGACAAAGTCCCCGACGGTGTATTCCCGGAACAGCGACGCCGGCAGCCGGAGCAATCGGTCGATCACCGCCGCCTGCAGCTTCCAGTCGATCAGCCCTTCGAGCCTGAGCATCGCCAGCCCTTCCATGGTCTGAACGCCCGACATGGCGACGGCGGTCACGGCAAGCGCCAGCGCGCAAAACACCAACTGGTCGAGTTCGGTGCGGGGAATCACCGATGTGACGAGGGCCTGGGTGATGAGCGGGGCAACCATCGACAACAGGCCGATGGCGACGACGGCAATCGCAATGCGGCTGATGCTGCCGCGAGAATGCTGAAACGAAAACATCAGCAGATCTCGAAAGCCAAGCGGGCGCGACGGCAGCGCCGGATAGAACGTCGCAGCTTCCGGGGCGAGCTCCATGGCGAGCGCGCGATCGACCGGACGCCGGGTCCCGGTTCCGGGCTCGATCATCGCGTAACGGCCTCGGGCACCGCGGATCAGCGCGACCGGATTGCGGTTGTCTCCGTGCCAGGCCAGCAGCGGGCCGACATCCTGTTGCCACCATTCGCCCCGCAGCAGGGTCTGTCGAACGCGCAACCGCGCGGATCTCGCGATTTCGACAACGTCGGAAAAGTCCTGCCGGGTTGAAGGCAGGCGAGCAGGAACGTCGAACGATACGTGGGCTGCTTCCGCCACCAGACGGCAGGCGCCGAGCAGGGGCGCGCTGCGGTCCGTATCCGTCTCCGCGCGATCGGAGTGCGGCATGACGACCGCGGCGAGGTGGTCGAACGCCTCGAAAGTCTGTGCGGTCGTGAGCTCGCTCCGCCGCACCAGGCGCTGGGTTTCGCGGCGAACGTCGCGCGCCAGGTAGTCGCGGATGCAGGCACCGGCGCACCGATGGAATTGGTCAGCGGCGCGCCACAGCACTTCCGCCTCTGGCGGGTTGACGCTGCCGGTAACGCCGCATGCCGGCGTGCCGGCCTCGATCCACATCCCGGAGGTCAGCGGCAGAGGCGGCCCGCCGGCGTTAAGCACCGGGTCGAGCCCCATCAGTTTCGCGGTACCGGCTTGCAGGGCAACCCAGACGATGTTGCGCACCGGACCGCGCCGCCGCTCGCCGGCCGGAATCTCGGAAGCGCCGTCGTCGGCTACCTCGCGCATATCCCAGTTCGGATTTGGACCCGCCATCAATCTTGCAAGTTGCGCGATCCACGCGGCAACGAGGTCGAACGATTGAATCTCCAGCGGTGGCACCGACTGCACTTCGGCGCCGGGACCGCCCACTGCGACCACTTGAATTCGATTGCCGATGTTGTCGACGGTTTCCGGCAGGTCGAGAATGATCTCGCCGCGTTCGACCCGAAACAGATGATGCCGGGCGCCTTCGGGGCCGCCTGCCGGAAGGCTGACGGCGAAAATATCGACATGCCCGGCCATCACCTGCAGCACGTGCCCGCGGTGGTCGAGCGGCCGGGGATGACGGCCGTCGAGGACGATGCGGGTTGACGGCAAGCCTGCCGCTGTCTGATCGGCGGTCTCGGGCGTTCGCTGGATGAAAGATTCGTTCATTCCTGCGCCACGAGTTTTTCATAGGCGCCCCGCAGGGCAATCAATTGCTCATGGGTGCCGCGTTCGACAATCCTGCCTTGCTGCAGCACGATGATCTCGTCGCAGTCGCGGATCGTGCTGAGACGATGGGCGATGATGATGCATGTGCAGCCCCGGCGCCGCAGATTGTCGTCGATGGCCTTTTCGGTGATGGGATCGAGTGCCGCGGTGGCCTCGTCGAGCACGATCACCGACGGATTGGAAACGAGGGCGCGGGCGATCTCGATGCGCTGGCGCTGACCGCCGCTGAAGTTCGCGCCGCCTTCGTTGACATAACAATCATAGTTGCCGGGCCTGGTGGCGATGTCGTCGTGGATGGCGGCATCCTTCAGCGCCCGCGAGATATCCGCTTCGGCGACGGTCTGGTCCCACAAAGTGAGATTGTCGTGCGCGGTTCCCTCGAACAGGAAGACGTCCTGATCGACATAGGCCACCGAATTGGCAAAAACCTGCGCCGGGATCTCCGGCAAGGTCCAGCCGTCGATGCGGATTTCGCCCGCCCAAGGCTTGTATAATCCGCAGATCAGCTTGCCGAGGGTGGATTTTCCGCTGCCGGATACGCCGACCAGCGCGACCCTCGATCCCGGCTCGATGGTGATGGAGAGGTCGCTCAGCAGCGGCTGCTCCAGGATCGAGTAGCCGAATTGAATGTTGCTGAGCTCGACCTTGCCCGCGAGCTTCGGAGGGAAGCGGTCTGCGGCAGCCTCCTTGCCGGAACTGCCGAGCGGATAGTTGTACACGTCTTGCAGGCGCTCAAGCGCTCCCTTGATGGACTGAAGGCTGCCGACGTGATTGACGAGATCGGTCACGGGGTCCGAAAAGCTCGCCATCAGCGACTGAAAAGCCACCAGGCCTCCCAACGTCAGCGAGCCTTCGATGACGCGCAGACCGCCGATGCCGAGTATCGCCGCAAGCGTCAGTCCGGAAAACAGGGTCGGCAGCATTTCAAGAAGGATCGCCGATGTCCCCAGTTCCTGCTCCGCGTTCAGCGCCTTGGCCTGGATCCCCGCCCATTGGCCGAATGCCTCGTCTTCCAGTCCGCTGGCCTTGATGGTCTCGATGGTGCGAACGGTGCTGACGGTGGCGCCGATCAGCTTGCCCTGTTCGAGCGCAAGGCTGCGACTGAGATCTTGCCGGCGTCCGCTGATAAATCTCAGCGCCACCACGTTGAGAAGCGACATGCTGACGCCGAGTACCGCAAGCGGGAAGTCGTAGATCGCCATCGCGATGGCAAAGAACAGGATCGATGTCAGGTTGAGCGCGTTGGCGGCAATGCCGCTCGAAAGCAAGCGGGCGATCTGCTCGCTTGCCGACACCCGGCTTGCGATATCGCCGGCATGGCGTTGGGTGAAGAATTCGACCGGCAGCGACATGACATGCCAGAGGAAACGGCTGATCATGACCACGGCGAGCTTGGTTTGAAGCCTCAGCAGCAGCGATTGCCGCAGTATCGTAAGAAGCGCGCGGAACATCGCGGTCACGGCCATCCCGATCAAAAGTGGGACCAGCCAGTCGGTGGTATGCTTGATCAGGATGTCGTCGACGAAGATCTTTGAAAATCCCGCCGCCACGATGCTTGGCACGATCAGCGCGAAACTCACAATCGACAGCAGCACGACCGCCTGTTTCGAGCCGCGCAACTCGCGTACCAGCAAGTGCAGTCCCTGCGGCTTGCTGCCCTGCTTGCGGAACGCCTCGGTCGGCTCCATCGCCAGCGCGACGCCGGTAAACGCCAGATCGAGTTCGGCCATGTCGATCCGCCGGCGTCCGATCGCGGGATCGTTGATGTAGACGCGATCGCCGCGAATACCCTCCAGCACCACGAAATGATTGAAGTTCCAGTGGATGATGCAGGGCATCGGCAATTCGTGCAGCGTCGTCGGTTCCTTGCGGAAGCCCTTGGCCGCGAGTCCGAAGTTGCGCGCCGCCCTGACGATGTTGCTGGCCTTGCTGCCATCGCGCGAGACCCCGCATGCGACGCGCAGCTGTTCCAGCGGAATCCACGCGCCGTGATAGGCGAGCACCATGGCCAGCGCCGCGGCCCCGCATTCGACCGCTTCCATCTGCAGGATTGTCGGTGTCCGCTTCACCGCTTTGTGCCAGCACGGTCCGGGGGTATGCGATGGGTATGGCAGAACCTCGTCCGGCGATGGCTGGGATGAGGGGACATCAGTCCAGTCCCGTTAGCCGCTTCACCAGCGGCACGATCAGATCGAGCGGACGCTGGTTTCGCGTGGTGATTTCAGCCTTGGTCAGGGTTCCGCTGCTGAGGCGTATCGGCGGCCCTTTGCCGACCGCCCAACGATAGCCGCTCACGGTGGACGTATCCGGCTCCAGGCTGACCGTCGCGGCGTAGGGTGCGCCCTCGTGCGAAAAGCGCGTCACCAGATTATCGTTGTGGAGGATCGCGGCCATCCCCTGCGGCGTAACCGGGAAGTCGGAAATCGCGACAATGCTGCCGATCATGCTCCCGAACTCCTCGCGCTTTACCGTACCCGGCTCGACGTTGACCAGCATTCCCGGCTTCACGCTCTTTCCGCGATCCGCCGGCAGAAAGATAACGCCCTCCAGCTTGGTGCCGTCGGTTTCGACAGCGATGACGGGTGTCCCGACCGAGAGCACGGAGCCTGCGGAAACCTTGACTTCGAGGACGCGCCCCCCGATCGGGCTGAGGACCTGGGTATTCTGGTTCAGCGTTTCGGCCATCGCATCCATTTGCCGGCGCGCATCGTTGAGGCTGAACTGGGATTGCTGGATTTCGCGGTCGCGCTGGGTTTCGAGATCGGTCTTTTGCGACCGCAGCTTGAGAATTTCATTCAGGGTGTCTTCCTTGCGCTGCTGGGCGTCGGCAAGTTCGCGGCGGCGATCCTCGACATTGCGTCGCGTGGTGAACCCCTTGGTCAGCAGATCCTCGAGATTTTTCACATCGGTGGTCAGATATTCGATGCGCTGTTCGGTCGCCTTCACGACCTGATTGAAGGCGGTCTCCAGTTTCGCAAAATTCTGGCTCTTGGACACAAGCTCGGAGGCGATCTTTGTGGTCAGGTCGGCATGCTGCCGTTCGCGTTCGTGAAAGACCTCGACGGCATCGGTGTGGCGCTGCTGGATATCGGTCTGGGCGATCTGCGCGATCGGCTGGCCCTGGGTAACGTGATCGCCCACCGCGACGTCGACCGAAGAGAGCCTGCCGGCTGCGGCGGAAACGGCATCGACGACCCGGCCGCCGCTGCTGACCAGGATTCCCTCGCCGAGCGCGCGGGTCGGGATCCGTCCGACAACACCCCAGGTGAGCGCGGCCACCAGAGCGAGGCAGATGACCGCAACGAGAATCCAGTCAAACGGCCTGGTGATGCCGACGAGATGGTCAAGCTGCTCCGGCGATGCGGCCCGCTGCAATGCGACGGCGCGGAACGCCCGCTGCGATGACTCGGTCACGCCATCACCCTCCGGCTTGGTTCAAACCGCGGACTGACAAATCGGGAGCGCATAACGGAAAATACTGTCGAAAAAGCAAGGCACTCCCCCCTGTTGCCGTCGCCGGATAATACACGAAAGCCGGTCCCGAACAACCAAACCGGGTGTTGACGGGATCGGCAGCAATGCGGGCCAGGGACACCACCCGCGGCCACTTTCCCGGTCTACCCTAGCGAAACCGGACCGGCCGGACTATGCTCGACCGCACATTCATCAAGGCTGATCCGAAAAATGGCTTTGACCGCCGTAAGAGTTCTGTGGCGCTTGTTTGCAAAACGCATCGCCGCATCGGTCCGCGAAGAGCGATCGGAAGCGCGCGCCGTCACGGCTTCCGGCGCAGCTCCCGGCGTGATGAAATCGGCAGGCCTGGCATTCGCGATGATCCTGCTTGCGACCGATCTGTCGAGCAGCGGCGCCCTCAGCGACAGCGACTTCAGGAAGATTGAAGAGATCAAGCCGATGTTTCAGAACCTGATGGGCGATCTCATGCAAACTTCGAAACGGACGGACATTTCCGGCGGCGACGCCGATTGCATCAAGGCCACCGTGCAGGAGCTGCTGCAGATCTCCGCGGAGCTTTCGAGCTACGAATATTTGATGACGATGGAAAAGGACATGACGGATTTTGGCGACAACAACCCGATGCGGGGCATCGTCAAGTTCGCGGCCGAAAAATCCAACACCATTCTGACCAGTGAGCGAAAACGGATCGCCCAACTGTCGGACCAGTGTACGCGATTTCCCTTGTCGTTCGGAAAAATGCAGCAGGCGCTGCAAGTCATCGATGCCACCACCGGTATCCTGAAGTCCATTCAGGTGCGCTTGTGAGCCAACGGTCTGGTCGAACGAGGCTTACCCGAACTGAATAAATAAAATATCGCTGCGGCGCTGGGCTGGAAACAGAAAATGCGTTTATTTTCGATTGGTTTGGCGGCCGGGCTGGTTTTTTCCGCGGCCGGGTCGGCGGCTGTTGCGGAGCAGGGCTTTCCGCAGCGCGAGATCACCTTCATCGTGCCGTGGAATGCCGGCGGCTCCAATGACGTTCTGGCGCGCGCGCTTCAGCCGTTGTTGCGGGAGCAGGGCGTCAATATCGTCATCGAAAACATCACCGGTGCGACCGGCGCGAACGGCCTCCGCCGCGTCGCGACGGCGGCTCCTGACGGCTACACGCTCGGAATGGGGACCAGCTCGACGCTCGCCGTCATGGTGCAGAAAAAAGTCCCGTTGACGAACGAACAGTTCACCAACATCGCGCGGGTTTCGACCGAACCCCTGATGCTGCTGGTGCCGACCGCCGGTTCGCATCAGACCCTGGAAGACTTCATCGGTCACATGAAAAAGAATCCCGGCAAGGTCACGATAGGTACTCCGGGCAGCTACAACCTCAACCACATCTTCGCAGCGATGACGGCGCGCGCCGCCGGCGTCGGCTATACCAACGTGCCCTACACTGGCGGATCGCAGGTTGTCGCCGATCTGCTGGGACAACATGTGGAGTCCGGGGTACTGAAACCTTCAGAGACCATCGGCGTGGTGCAGCAAGGTTCCCTCAAACCGATCGGTGTCTTTGCCGACCAGCGGCTAGACATGTTTCCGGACGTCCCGACCTTCAAGGAAAAGGACTTCGACGTCTTTCCTTTCGGCCCGGTGGTCCAGATGGCTTACGTGGTCGGGCCAGCGAACTTGCCGGCGGATATTCGCACCAAGCTCATCACCGTGTTCCGCACCGCCATTCTCGATGCCAGGTTTCGGGATTTCGCCAGGAAGAATGCCTTCCTGGTCGATGACATGACGGGCGATGCGCTCGACAGGGAAGTCGCCGACGTCGCCTCGTCGATCGAGGCCGTCGCCACACGGGTTTTTCCAAAGGATTAAGCAGGCTCCGTGCGCCCGGCCATGAAAATGGACGGACTGCCTGCACTGTTTCCAACAACCGGGGGTTCCGAATTTGAGTATCAAGAAAGTCACCTGTCATCTGGTCGCAGCACCCGTACAGCATCCATTCACCTCCTCGCGCGGCTGGCTCTACAAGACGCGCGGGACTTGTCTGGTCGAGATCGAGACCGATGACGGCGTGGTCGGATGGGGCGAATGCTACGGGCCCTCGGCGGTAGCGAAGGCGTTCATCGATACCCAGCTTGCGGCGCGCGTCATCGGCCGCGATCCCTTCGATGTCGAGGTGATCTGGGAGGATCTCTACAATCGCATCAAGGATTACGGACCGAAGGGGATGTCGATCGCCGCGATCAGCGGCATCGATATCGCGCTTTGGGATATTATCGGAAAGCTCTGCGGCAAACCTGTTCACAAGCTGATCGGCGGCGCCTTTCGCACCGAGGTCAATGCCTACGCGACCGGACTGTATTTTACCGATATGGACCGCTTGGTCGATGAAGCCGTGGAAGAAGCCGCGGGTTACGTGAAGGCCGGTTTCAAGGCGATCAAAATGAAAATCGGCCTCGGATCGATCGAGCGCGACTACGAGCGCGTGCGGGCGGTGCGCGAGGCGATCGGCGGCGACGTCAGGCTCATGGTCGATGCCAATCATTGTT
>Ga0208982_1000087_pt1 | contig 11796 bp, 10 predicted proteins | sample MedBloCAOM1_O3_FD_187840 | JGI IMG/M metagenome (GOLD analysis project Ga0208982, IMG submission 187840) | Forest soil microbial communities from El Dorado National Forest, California, USA - Mediterranean Blodgett CA OM1_O3 (SPAdes) (version 2) | ecosystem: Environmental > Terrestrial > Soil >... | reverse complement strand
CTTGATCCCCGTCTATGTCTTCTATTCGATGTTCGGTTTCCAGCGCACCGGAGATGGCCTATGGGCGGCCGGCGACCAGATGGCCCGCGGCTTTCTGCTCGGCGCGACGGCTGGACGCACCACGCTGGTCGGCGAGGGTTTACAGCACAACGACGGGCATTCCATGTTGCTCGCCGCGTCCAACCCCGCTGTGGTGGCCTACGACCCGGCGTGGGGCTATGAGATCGCGCATATCGTCCGCGATGGGCTGCGGCGGATGTACGGCGACGACGGTGCGCGCGATCCGAACGTCTTCTACTACCTCACCATCTACAACGAGCCCTACCGGCAGCCAGCGGAGCCCCCGGACCTCGACGTCGAGGCCCTGCTGCGCGGGCTGTACCGGTACGCACCGGCAACAGGCCCGGACAAGCCTGCTGTGCAACTCGCCGCTTCTGGAGTGGCGCTGCCCTGGGCACTGCGCGCCCAGCAGATGCTGGCCCAGGACTGGGGCGTGCCGGCCGACGTCTGGTCCGCGACATCGTGGACGGAGCTGCGCCGCGAGGCCGTCGAGGTCGACCGGCACAACCTGTTGCATCCGGAGGCGGAGCCCCGAGTGCCACACGTGACTCGAGCCTTGAAAGATGCAGCAGGTCCGCTGGTCGCGGTGTCGGACTGGATGCGTGCGGTCCCCGACCTCATCCGTCCCTGGGTACCTACCGACTTCGTCACGTTGGGCACCGACGGCTTCGGCTTCTCCGACACCCGGCCGGCGGCGCGACGACACTTCCTCGTTGACGCCGAATCGATCACCGTAGCCGCATTGGCTGCGCTGGCCCGCCATGGCACGGTCGACCAGTCCGTCGTCGCCCAGGCAGCCCGCAAGTACTGCATCGATGACCCGCAAGCCGCCGGTCCCCAAACCTCCGACCCAGGAGTCGCATAGCAGCGCTGTTATTGAGGGGTGGTCAGGCGCGCGGCCATCTCCCAGACCAGGATTTCGGCGCCGCCGGCGGCTGCGGTGATCCGCTGTCCGCCGGCAGCGGTCAGGCGCGCCGCGTCGCCGGTGTCCAGTGGGCCGGTCTCCTCCAGATCTACCGCGCCGCGGGCGACGTACAGGTGCACGAACGCTGCAGCAGGCACGTCGACGCTTGCACCGGGTTGCAGCCGTGCCGCGTGCAGCGCCGCATGCTTGTGCCCGATGAAGATCGCGGTGCGGTCGCGGTGGGCGTCCATCCCAGACGCCACGACCAGTAGCTCGCCCGATCCCGCATCCACCGGGCCCAACTCGGCGTTGATGTCGAGCTGCTGGTAGCTGGGGGCAGTAGAGCGGGTATCAGCGGGCATCCACATCTGGACGAAGTGCACGTCCTGATCGTGCGGCTCGCCGTCCAGTCGCCACGAGTCGTTCTTCTCGGAGTGCTTGATCCCGGTGCCGGCGCTCATCCGTTGGGCCAGTCCCGGGTAGATCACTCCGAGGTTGCCCTTGGAGTCCTCGTGGACCAGGGAACCCTCCAGCACCCAGGTGACGATCTCCATATCGCGGTGCGGGTGAGTTTCGAATCCCATCCCAGGCTTCACGACATCATCGTTGCTCACCAGCAGCAGGCCGAAGTGAATGTTGGCCGGATCGAAGTGGCGCCCGAAAGAAAAGCTGTGCCGGGAACTCAGCCATTCGAGCTCAGTGTGCTTGCGGTCTCCCGCCCGGCGCACATCGACCCGGGGTATGAGCTTAGGTGGCGCGCTGACCATCATCTCTCCTCGACTGTATCTCCACGACAATCCCCACGATCTGTCTCAACGACTTGTGACAAACACTATCGCGCAAAGCCGTTGGGGCTGCCGTGCGATGCTGACGCCATGACCATCGAGGCGGACTCCCACCCGCTGTCCGCCAGCACGCTGCGCAGCCTGGCACGGGCCTCTGGCGGACTAGCCACGGCCAGCGTGGCCGAGATGGAGCAGCGTTATCCCTGGTTCCGCAGGCTATCGGCCGACCAGCGGGCCGGGGTGCTGCTGGTCACCCAAGCCAGCGTGGCGAACTTCGTCGAGTGGCTCAAAGATCCGCAGCACTCGATCAAGCTCACGATCGACGCTTTTCGCACCGCGCCACGAGATCTGACGCATTGGGTCAGCCTGCGCCAAACCGTTGAGCTGGTCAGGGTCGCTGCCCTGGTGTTCGAGCAGCAGCTGCCCGAACTCGCCGCCGACGATGCCGAACGCACCGTGCTCACCGAGGCCTCGTTGCGATACAGCCGAGAGGTCGCCTTCGCCGCAGCCAGCACCTACGCCGGCGCCGCCGAGGCCCGGGGCGCCTGGGACGCCCGGCTGGAAGCGCTGGTGGTGGACGGCATCATGCGCGGGGATGGCGAGGAGTCGCTGCTGTCCCGCGCCGCGGCACTGGGTTTGGAACCCGCGGCTCCGGCGACAGTGCTGGTCGGCAATCCACCTCCGGAGGAACCGCCGGAGCTGCTCGCCGACATTCGCGGTAGCGCCATCCGTACCGGGCGCGGGATGCTCGTCGGGGTACAGGGATCCCGCCTGGTGTTGGTAGTCAGCGGCCGCCCCGATTCACCGGAAAACCCACAATGGATGATCGAGGCCTTCGGCGCAGGTCCGGTGGTCGTCGGGCCGACGGTCCCGTCGCTGGCGGAGGCACACCGCAGCGCCGCCGACGCGTTATCCGGGCTGCGCGCCGTGGCGGCCTGGCCCACAGCACCGCGCCCGGTGCCGGCCGCCGAGTTACTTCCCGAGCGCGCGCTGGCCGGAGACCCGGAGGCGGAGCGGCTGCTGGTAGACGAGGTGATGCGCCCGCTGGCGGCGGCCAGCGGTGGACTGGTCGAGACGCTCGATGCTTACTTCGACGCTGGCGGAGTACTGGAGGCTTGCGCCCGGCGGTTGTTCGTGCACCCCAACACAGTTCGCTACCGGTTGCGCCGGATCGCCGACATCACCGGGCGGGTACCCGGTGACCCGCGAGATGGGCTAGTGCTGCGAGTGGGCATGGCGGTCGGTCGGCTGGCCCGATCCCGCGGCTTGTGGTGACGAAGCTTTGTAGGTAATCCACAAGAATGTGTCGGTGGACTTCGTGACGCACAGCATCACGGCCGCTGCCAGGCAGGGTGTTCAGTAAGCGGAATGATTTCGCTGCTCGCACCCGGACAGGGTGCCCAGTCCCCTGGCATGCTGGCGCCATGGCTGGCGCTGCGGGGCGCGCAGCAGCGGATCGCGGCGTGGTCAGAGATCGTCGGGCTGGATCTGCGACGGCTGGGCACCACAGCGACTGCCGACGAAATCAAAGACACTGCGGTGACCCAGCCGCTGGTCGTCGCGCTGTCATTGTTGGCCGCGGCGGAGTTGGCGCTACGGATGGACCTGCCGACCGATGCCCCGGTCGTCGGACACTCGGTCGGTGAACTCACCGCAGCAGCCGTGGCCGGGGTCCTCACCGCAGAGGAGGCGGTTGGGTTCGCAGCCGTCAGGGGCCAGGAAATGGCCGGGGCATGTGCTCTGGAGCCGACCGGAATGTCCGCGGTACTCGGGGGCGATCCCGATGACGTTATGGCGGTGCTGGCCGAGTTGGGATTGGAGCCGGCCAACTACAACGGCGCCGGCCAGATCGTCGTCGCCGGCCGCCTCGATGCGCTGGCGACGCTGGCGGCACACAGGCCGGCCCGGACACGGGTGATGCCGTTGCCCGTTGCGGGGGCGTTCCACACCCCCTTCATGGCACCGGCCCAGCACGCGTTGGCCCGGTACGCCACCCAGCTCACCGCCAAGCAGCCAGCGCGCCCGTTGCTGTCCAACGCCGACGGTGAGGTGGTCGACGATGGCACCGAGATGCTGCACCGGCTGGTCACGCAGGTGACCAGGCCGGTTCGCTGGGATTCCTGTATGGCAACACTGGGCGCCTTGGCCGTCACCGCAACGGTCGAACTTCCGCCCGCCGGCACACTGTCCGGCTTGGTGAAACGAGACATGAGGGGCACTGCCACCCTGGTGCTGAAAACTCCCGAAGACCTCGACAAGGTCGCCGGGCTGATCCGTGATCAGTTCGGGGCCGCCCGCGGCGGACCCGATCACTCAGGAGCCGACCTATCAGGAACATTGGTGTGAGACCCCCCCTCCGGCAGCTCAGCCCGACCGCTGGTGCGCGCATCCTCGGATTGGGCAGCAGACAGCCCGAGCAGATTGTGACCAATGCCGACATCGCCGCACGCGGGGTCGATACCAACGACGAATGGATCCGAGCCCGGGTGGGCATCGTCGAACGGCGCTTCGCCGGCAACGATCAGTCAGTCGTGGACATGGCAGTCGATGCAGGTTCCAAGGCCCTCGCTGACGCCGGACTGGCCCCCGGCGAGATTGACGCAGTCCTGGTCGCAACCTGCACGATGCCCAGCTACATTCCTAACGCCGCCGCGGAGACCGCAGACCGGATCGGGGTGCGTGCCGCTCCCGCCTTCGACATCAACGCCGCCTGCGCTGGCTTCTGCTACGGGTTGGGAACCGCATCGGACATGATCCGCGCCGGGTCCGCGCGGCACGTGCTGGTGATCGGTTCGGAGAAGCTTTCCGATTGGGTGGACCCCATGGATCGCTCCACCTGCATCATCTTCGCCGACGGCGCGGGCGCGGCGGTGGTCGGCCCGGCTGACCACGACGAGCGGCCCGGGATCGGTCCGATTGCCGCAGGCAGCGCCGGGGACCTGGTCGAGACCATCGTCGTAGCAGACCGCAATTCCTTCATCCGCCAAGAGGGCCAGGAGGTGTACCGATGGGCGATCACCCAGATCGCGCCGGTGGCGCTACGGGCACTCGAGTTGGCCGGAGTCAGTCCGGCGGACGTCGACGTGCTGGTACCGCATCAGGCCAACCTGCGCATCGTTGAAGCTATCGCCAAGCGCATGCGGGCCGCCGGAGCCCGCGAGGACATGGTGGTGGCCGACGATATCGTCCACTCGGGCAACACATCTTCGGCGTCGATCCCACTTGCGCTGGACCACATGCGTGCCGAGGGGCGAGTCCGTTCGGGAGATCTCGCTCTGCTGGTCGGATTCGGCGCTGGGCTGTCGTATGCGGGTCAGGCGGTGGTTCTACCGTGAACGACCCTGCCGTGCAGGGTGCCGTCTGACCCGCGCTCCGCAGCGGGACGATACGTCGCAGTACGGGGCCAATGGTCCCGATCACCGGTGATCGACAGAAGGGACACATGCAAGTGACGAACGAGGAGATCCTTCGTGGCCTCGCCGAGATTGTGAACGAGGTGGCGGGCGTCGAGACCAGCGAGATCACTCCGGAGAAGTCCTTCGTGGACGAGCTGGACATCGACTCGCTATCCATGGTGGAAATCGCCGTGCAGGTCGAGGATCGGTTTGGCGTCAAGGTGCCAGATGATGTGCTGGCCAACCTCAAGACTGTGGGTGACGCGGTGGACTACGTCGCCAAAACCACGTGAGGTCGAGGTACTCATCCGCGTGGACTCATCTGAGCGGATTGATCTGGGCGGAGGCACCGAATGATGACTGAGGTCGTCATCACTGGGCTCGGGGCGACCACCCCGCTCGGTGGGGATGTCGCATCGACCTGGGATGCATTGCGCGCCGGCAAAAGTGGAGTCGTCGCTCTGACCGAAGACTGGGTTGAGCGCTTCGACCTACCCGTGCGGATCGCAGCGAAGCTTGCGGTCGATCCGGCCGATGCGCTCCCGCGGGTGCAGGCCCGCCGTTGGGACCGTTGTGAGCAGGTGGCCGTGATCGCTGCGCGAGAAGCCTGGCGGCACGCCGGCGCGCCGGAGGTGGAGCCGGAGCGGCTGGCTGTGGTGATCGGTACCGGAATCGGCGGCGCGTTGACCTTGCTCGGACAGGATGACCTGCTTGAGAACGCGGGGATGCGCAAGGTCTCGCCGCTGACCATCCCAATGCTGATGCCCAACGGACCCGCCGCGCATGTCGGGCTGGATCTGGGCGCTCGCGGGGGGGTGCACGCCCCGGTCGCCGCCTGCGCGTCAGGTGCGGAGGCGCTGGCCATCGCGTGGCGGATGCTGCGGGCCGGGGAGGTTGACGTGGTCGTGGCCGGTGGGGCCGAGGCGTGCATCATCCCCATCACGCTGGCCGGGTTCGCCCAGATGCGAGCCATGAGCACCCGCAATGACGAGCCCGAACGAGCCTCCCGCCCGTTCGATGTCGCCCGGGACGGGTTCGTGCTCGGCGAGGGCGCCGGGGTGATGGTGCTCGAACGGGCGGAGTTCGCGGCGGCTCGGGGCGCCACGCGGCACGGTCGGTTGGCTGGGGTGGGCACCAGCTCCGATGGCCACCACATCACCGCCCCCGAGCCGGAAGGCATTGGAGCCGGCCGGGCGATCTCGACCGCGCTGCGTACCGCAGGCCTGGCCAAATCCGACATCGGGCACGTCAATGCACATGCCACTGCCACTCCGGTCGGCGATGTCGCGGAGGCGGCCGCGATTCGGACCGCAGTCGGCGACCAGGCAGTCGTCACCGCACCAAAAGGCGCCCTGGGCCACCTACTCGGTGCCGCTGGCGCGGTCGAGGGTCTGGCTTGCGTGCTGGCGGTGCGCGACGGTGTCGTGCCTCCGACGCTGAATTTGGAGAACCTCGATCCGGGGGTACAGCTCGACGTCGTCACCGGCTCGGCCCGCGAGGTGGAGCTGCACGCCGCCGTCAACGACTCGTTCGGATTCGGCGGGCACAATGTCGCGCTCGTCTTCACCTCGGCTTGACCGGCGGCGGGTAAGACACTCGCTCTTGAGGAGACCACGGATGACAGCTCTGGCTCATCGTGCCCGCACAGATGCCCAGCCAAGCAATGGTGTCCAGCCCACAGATGAGCGGCCCAGCACTGGCAGAGCTGCTGATCCGCGCGACCCGGAAGTGCGCCTGACGTGCCTGCTCGACCCGGGCACCATCGTATCGCTGCGCCCCCGCGACACCAGCGGAGCGTTTGCCGCCCGCGGCCGCATCGACGGGGCCAAGGTAGTCGCGTACTGCACCGACGCCACGATGTCGGGCGGGGCGATGGGGTCGGAGGGCTGCCGGCACATCGTGGAAGCCATCGACACTGCGATCCGGGAGCGGACACCGGTGATCGGGTTGTGGCACTCCGGTGGGGCGCGATTGGCCGAGGGTGTGGAAGCTCTCGACGCCGTCGGTCAGGTGTTCGCCGCCATGGTGCGCGCGTCGGGGCGGGTGCCGCAGATCTCCGTGGTTCTCGGCGCCGCCGCGGGTGGAGCCGCTTATGGTCCCGCGCTCACCGACGTCGTTATCATGGCGCCGGAGGGGCGGGTGTTCGTCACCGGTCCGGACGTGGTCCGCAGCGTCACCGGCGAGCAGATCGACATGGAGGCGCTGGGCGGCCCCAGCGCCCACGGCAAGAAATCCGGCTTGGCCCACATAGTCGCCGAGTCCGAGCCTGACGCATTGCTCCGGGCCCGTCATATCGCCGGCCTGTTCGCCCGCCCGGGGATGTTCGATCTGCACTCCATGGGCGAAGACGCCGACCTTTCGGAGTACCTGCCACCGCAGCGGCAACGCGCGTACGACGTCCACCCGCTGCTGCATGCCATGCTCGACGATCCTGACCAGCACAGTGCGGCTGGCGGGTTCGCTGAGTTGCAGCCCAAATGGGCACCCAACATCGTCGTGGGATTGGGCAGGTTCGCCGGGCGGACCATCGGAGTGATCGCGAACAATCCGCTGCGGCTCGGGGGGTGCCTGGACTCGGCTTCGGCGGAGAAGGCATCGCGCTTCGTGCGGATGTGTGACGCGTTCGGAGTGCCGATGCTCGTCATGGTCGACGTGCCCGGGTACCTACCCGGCGTCGGTCAGGAATGGGACGGCGTGGTGCGTCGCGGCGCGAAGTTGCTGCATGCCTTCGCCGAAGCAGTCGTGCCCCGGGTCACCCTGGTGACTCGCAAGGCCTTCGGCGGTGCCTACATCGCGATGAATTCCCGGTCGCTGGGTGCCACCCAGGTCTTCGCCTGGCCCGACGCCGAGGTCGCCGTGATGGGTGCCAAGGCCGCGGTGGGCATCCTGCACCGCAAGGCATTAGCCGCCGCGGCGGAGGACGAGCGTGAGGCGTTGCACGGCAAACTCGCTGAGCACCATGAACAGATCGCCGGTGGGGTGGACCGAGCTGTGGCGATTGGAGTGGTGGACGAGGTGATCAAGCCAGCGCAAACCCGGCGACGCCTGGCCGAAGCACTCGCCGCGGCACCTGCCGGCCGCGGCGCGCACGGCAACATCCCGCTGTAGTCGCGAAAACGCACACTCAGCAGGCCGCGCGCAGGTTGTCGCTCGGCCCGGTCGGACCCATCCGTAGTTGGTCGCCTTCGCCGATCAGCGGGTAGGACACCCACCAACGCAGGCACCTCACCGGCAGGTCGGGTGGTGCATCCGCGGGGTTCTGCAGGCTGGTGAACGACGTCAGCGCGACCAGCCCACCACCGGGTCGGGGCTCGAGCCGGTGCACCACGATGGTGCCAATCAGCGTGGACCGGTACTGACCGTGCCAGGCGCTCTCACCGACGTCACGCGCCAACTGCGGGATGACCGCGCTACGCCACAGCGGGTAGTCGCCTCCGTTGATGGCGTCAAAGTACCTCTGCAACACCTTTCGGATCCGGTCTGCGTCCGGATGCACTGCGGCATCCTCGACGAGCACGACAGCGGCCGGCCCAGGCTCGGGGCCTTTCGGCGCCGCCCCGTTGCCGACTGAGACCCCGCCCGAGGCACCGCTCGTAGCGATACCAACCGATCCAGCGGCGGGCGGCAGGCCGCGCAGGATCATCCCGGCACCCACCGCACCGGCCAGCACAACGATGATCACTCCGAGGAGGACCCACCCGCGTCGGGCGACGTGCTGCGCCACTGGGGCAGACTACGCTTGCAGGGTCCCCCAGTCGCCCGTCAGCCCACGCGATGCAGCCAGGTCACCGGGGCGCCATCGGCGGCGCGGCGGAAAGGTTCCAGGGCGTCGTCCCAGGTTGCGCCGAGGAGCTGAGCAATCTGGTGGGCGAAGGATTCCGCGTCCCGGGCAGTGCCGGCCAAGGCCCGTAACTGATCCTCGCCGACCATGATGTCACCGTTGGCGCTGGTGCTGGCCCGCCACAACCCGAGCCCGGGTACGAAACAGAACCGTTCTCCATCCACCCCAGGACTAGGGTGCTCGGTGACCTCAAAACGCAGCATTGGCCACGCCCGCAGCGCATTGGCCACCGCAGCGGCGGTGCCCGGATCGCCGGACCACTCGCATTCGGCGCGCAGCTGTCCTGGAGCCGCGGCTTGCGCGGTCCACTGTAGGTCCGCCCTGGTCTGCAGGACGCCCGCTATCGCCCACTCGACGTGCGGACATACCGCAGACGGCGACGAGTGGACGTAGATCGTGCCACTGGTGCTCATGTGGTACCTCCGCTGATCGACGAGGAGCGTCTTCCCCTACGTCCTCGAGATCAACTGGAAAGCACCGTTACTCATTGTGCCTTGGTGGCCGCTGGTGCGCCAGCGGTCCGGCGTGTGTCGCGCCGGAAAACACTGGGACGCACCCCGGCCGGCCTGCGTGGCGAGAGATTAGTGTTCGCGCGCCCCCAGTGCTCTTGCGGCAGCCAGCGCATCTACCAACCCGGTGCCCTTGTCGAAAGATGTTTGGTACCGGCCCACCTGCCGGTAAGGTGCACCGTTCGAGTAACGCAATGCCGTCGACTTCAGCACTTCCTCGACCTCGGCGGGGGTCGCGGTGGGGTCGGCTTGGAAAAGCAACGCCACGATCCCGACGATTTGCGGTGAAGCCATCGAGGTGCCGCTAAGCACGTTGTAACTACCCGCATTGAGGATTCCGGGGCCGTTCTGGGGCTTGAGGCCGGTGGAACAGACCGGCAGATAGATGCGGCAGGCACCGAGGATGTTCTGCCCCGGGGCGGAGATGTCCGGCCAGGTCGAAGGGTCGCTCTTCACACCGCGCGACGAGAAGGTGGACACCGGGCCGCTGCGGGTTCCGTTGCCTTGGTCGTTGTAGGAGGCCACCGAGATGATGCCGCCGGTCGGATCCTGGGCAGGCGGATTAGTGAGGCTCTTCGACCCGTCACCGCCGTCATTGCCCGCGGCCCACACCATCACAACGCCTTCCTTGACGAGCTGGCGTTGCAGTTTGACGGTCGCCGAATTCGCATCGAACTTGCCCCCGCCCTGCGGACCATAAGAATTGTTGACCACTCTGATCGGCGGGCATTGCGCGGCCGACACTGTGTCTCCGCATGGCTTGGCGTGGTGCTCAAGCACCCAGTTCAACGACGAATCCGCACTGACGATCACTACGGCGGCGCCGGTGGACAACGAAACGATCTTGGCGCCGGGCGCGGCACCGGAGACCGTGGTGCCGTCGCTGAGGGTGACGCTGCGACCCGCGGCGATGCTCGACACGTGGGTGCCGTGGCCGCCGAGAGAAAGGGTGTCAGTGTCGACCCCGGTGGGCATGTCCCTGATGCAGTTGGTGTCGGTGTTGGACTCGTCCAGGCACGTGCTCTTCAACGCGCGCACGACCTTGCCGCCGGCGAACGCGGGATGGGTGGGGTCGATGCCGGAATCAATCACCGCGATGCTGATGCCACTACCGTCCAACGCTGCACCGTTCGCGCCGAACAGGGTCTGCCGCGCCTCCAGACCACGGGTCGCCACCAACGATGTGGAGCGGGTGGTGACTTGCGGGGGGGCTGCGGGTGCAGCGTGCACCGCGATGGGCTGGTCACCTTCGAGGTAAGTCACGCCGGGCTGGATGCGAGCGGCTTCGACCTGTTGCTTGGTCGCCTGCGCGACTACCACCCCGATTTTGCGAAACGTGCTGACCCGCTGCATCCCGGTGGCGTCGACTGCCCGTTCGGCGTCCGCGAGCGTCGCGCCATGCACCATCACTGGCATTCGGCCGGAGGAAGTCGAGAGCAGCTGCCCGACCAGCGACGGCGACAGCGGGACAGGCGCCGGTTCCGCACTCGCCGGCATGGCGGCCAGCGTGCCTCCAGCGATCAGCCCGCTGACCAGCAGACCGGTCAGCAAACTTCGTCGACTCATGAGCTCTCCCCTTGTCTGGCGCGTCAGGACGCACTGTGTGAGTGAACACGTAGCGCGAACAACCGTCAACGTTATGTAACCATATGGCGCGCCTGATCGGCCTGCTATGAACCAGACGCCTGTGCGGGGGTTCGGTTGCGCCCAGCCCGCGTCGCGCCCGTCATGCGCCCGGTAGCACTGGAGAAGAAGGATTAGTCAGCCGCGCGGTGAGCGAACGGCGCCACAGTCATAGTGCTTCCCGATTGCACAGCGGGTCCGCGCCCCGGAGTAAGGCATCAATTTGCTCAGGAGCGCGCGGCAGGCCGAACCATGCCCCCTGACCCGTGTCGCACCCCGCCGCCTGAAAACGCTCACACTGCGTGAGAGTCTCAACACCCTCTGCCGTGACGGTCAGATCCAGTGCATGCGCCAGATCGACCAGCGCCCGTACGATCCGTTGGTCCACCCTATCGCAGGGGGATTGCAAACCGGCTGCGAAAGAGCCGGCCAGCTTGAGCTCACGCAGTGGTAGCCGGCGCAGATCTGGAAGGTTCCAATAACCGTCGCCGAAGTCGTCAAGGGCTATCCGCACCCCCATGCCGTACAGCTTCGTCAGCATCGTGAGTGGGCCTGCGTCATCGCCCAAAAGGGACTGCTCGGTGAGCTCTAGCTGAAGACTGGACGGGTCGAGCTCATTGTCGGCGAGCACTTGTGTGACGTCGGTCACCAGGCTTGCCTCGTGCAGCTGCCGGGGCGC
>Ga0208982_1000086_pt1 | contig 11798 bp, 11 predicted proteins | sample MedBloCAOM1_O3_FD_187840 | JGI IMG/M metagenome (GOLD analysis project Ga0208982, IMG submission 187840) | Forest soil microbial communities from El Dorado National Forest, California, USA - Mediterranean Blodgett CA OM1_O3 (SPAdes) (version 2) | ecosystem: Environmental > Terrestrial > Soil >... | reverse complement strand
TACCGAAATAGATGTTCGCCACCTTGCAGCGACGCCTGTCGGCCATAACATTCGTGCGGAAGCCGAGGTGACCAAGACCGCAGGAAAGCGAATTGTGTTCAGGGTGTCGGCGAGTGACGAGACAGAAGAGATCGGCAACGGGACCCATCAGAGAACGGTAATCAACCTCCAATCGTTCAACGAACATCTCGCCAAAAAGAGCAAACGTTAGTCGTGCGATCTCGATGGCTTACCGATCGCTTAGCCCTTGCGCGTTCCATTCTACGCAAGTCTTAAAAAGCACCAGCGCTATCAATCAGGATTTCTAAAGCCTGATTCGCCAAGGGTGATGTAGCACTCGCCTGCTGTTTCCAGGCGAGCGCCTCGCGATTGTCGTCAAGCGTTGACGAAAATCGCTTTGAGCATCTCCGAAAAATAAACTCGAATTTAGCAGACCTAGTCGTGAGGCCGAGGCAATGTTGGATTGTCAACGCTATGTTCTCACATCCCTCATGAATGTTCGGACAATATACCTCGGCTTCTTTGGAATCGGATATTCGCGCTATCGCTAGGAGGATTGACGCATGAAGCATGCCACTATCACGGAAGCGACTTTCTATGGTGACACCGTTTTGAAGTCTACCGCGAAGCCTCGCGGACGCCCGATACATAAAATTCTGGTGTCGTTTTCCGCCGCCTATTTCTCGGCGGCGCTGGTCACTGATCTTGTCTATTGGCAGATGCCTAATGTGATGTGGGAGAGGTTCTCCATCTGGCTCATCATGGCCGGACTGGTCATGGCCGGCCTTGCGACCTTTGCCTACGTCATCAACAGCCTTGCAGGCCGCAGGCGACGGGGCGGACCCGCCTGGCCGCGCCTGACCGGCTACGCAGTCGCCGTGTGTCTTGCGGTGATAGACGCCTTCATTCACAGCCGCGACGGTTACACTGCGGTAGTGCCGAGCGGCCTGATGCTTTCCGCAAGCGTCGTCGTCGTTCTGTTGCTGGCCGAGATTGCAACGGCGCTGGCTCCCGGCGCCCGATTCCTCGGCAATCGCGAACCCGGGTTGGCGGCCGAAGCTTCATTCGAGTCCGCGCACATGACCTATCCCTACGGCGTTCACGTCGCGATTGTGCGCCTTGCACCCGATACCGGCGCCGTTTTCATCGAACGCTATTTGGTCGCCTACGACATCGGGAAAGCCGTCAATCCGATGCTGGTCGAAGGCCAGATTGTCGGCGGCGCGGCGCAAGGGATCGGTGGCGCGCTTTATGAAGAGTTCACCTACGACGATCGCGGCGAACCATTGTCCGTCACCTTCGCGGATTATCTGATGCCGACCGCACGCGAAATACCGCCTATCGAGGTGATCATCTCGGAAGATGCGCCAAGCACGCTCAATCCGATGGGCCTGAAGGGTGCCGGAGAAGGAGGCACCAACGCAGCGGGCGCCGCTCTCGCGGCTGCGATCGACGATGCGCTCGGTCGTCCCGGCGCCATCACGCAATTGCCAGTTTCACCTCAGAAGATCAGAGGCATCTTGAAGGAAATTAAAGCCTCACGGTAAGCCGATTTCAATTTTGGTCTCATTCACCTGCATAATCAGATCAGGTGATCTTCTTGAGCAGCCTGGTCAGGGTTTGACCTTCCTTGGCCGTCAGCGGCCGCAACGTCTTGGCACTTATATCGGAAGCGACACGAATAGCTTCGGCCATGACCTGCGTCCCCGCTTCCGTCAGCGAGACCGCGCGCCGGCGGCGATCGGTCGGGTCGCTGCCGGTGGTGATGAAACCGCGCAATCCTAGCCGGTCAACCACGCCCTTGGTGGTGGCGGCATCGAGATAGACCAGCCGCCCGAGATGGTTCTGCGAACTGGGGCCGACTTCGTGCAATTTGGCCATCACGGCGAACTGCGGCTGAGTCAGATCCTCAATCATGTCCGCCATGAAAATCGAGGTGTGCCGCTGCATCGCAACGCGCATCAAAAATCCAACCTGGGACTCAAGAACGTAGCCGGATCGCGGCGCGCGCTTTTGGACCTTACCCTTGCTGCGGCTCAAAGCTCGAACTCCCCGGCTTTTATGCATAGATAGACAACTTCCCAAGACGCTCTGTCAAACCGTGAGGTAAGCGCGCTGGACCTCGACATTGCCGGCAAGGTCGGCCATGGCACCGCTCCACTGAACCTGGCCTTTTTCCAACACATAGACCCGGTCGGAAACCAGTTCGGCGAAATGCACGTTCTGCTCGGAAAGAAGTATCGACACGCCGGCGCGCTTCAATTCCAGGATCGTGGCGACCATCTGATCGACGATAACAGGGGCGACCCCCTCGGACGGCTCATCGAGCAGGATCAACAACGGATTGCCCATCAGTGTCCGCGCCACCGTCAGCATTTGCTGCTCGCCGCCGCTCATTCGGCCACCGAGCCGGTCCGGCATTTCCCCGAGGCTTGAAAACAACGAAAGCAACCTTGCTTCATTCCAGACCGGTGCAGGCGTGCCGTCACTGAAGCAGCGCGCGGGCTGCCGGCCAATATCCAGATTTTCCAGCACAGTCAGGTCGGAGAAGATCCGACGATCTTCCGGCGTGAAGCCCAGGCCAAGCCGGGCAATCTCATAGGGCTGCAGCCGCGAGATGTCGGTGCCGTTGAACTGAACGATGCCGCCGCGATGCGCAACCAGACCCATGATCGCCTTCATGGTCGTGGTTTTTCCAGCACCATTGCGGCCCATCAGAGCCACCACCTCGCCACGCCAGACATCCAGGTTCAGCCCATACAGGATTTGCGCGACCCCGTAGGAAGCGCTGAGATCGACGACTGACAAGATCGGGGCGTTCATGTCGGCGATCCGGATTTTTCGAAGGTCTTTCCGCTGCCAAAATAGACTTCTCTCACCTTCGCATTGTTGCGGATCGATTTGGCGTCGCCGTCGGCTATCAATCGGCCGCGCGCCAGCACGATGATGCGGTCGGCGAAAGCGAAAACCACATCCATCGAATGTTCGGTGAATAACACAGAAATTCCACGCTCGATGACCAGCCGCTTCACCAGGGCGATGAGGTCGTTGCGTTCGCGCGGCGCCATGCCTGCGGTAGGTTCGTCCATCAGCAACAGCCTCGGATCGTTCGCCAGCGCGATCGCAAGTTCGACACGCTTGACGTCGCCATAGGCCAGTTCGCGGCCGGGACGATCGGCCTGCGCACGCATTCCCACCTGGTCCAGTAGTTCCAGCGCCCGATCCCGGTGTAGCGAGGCGGCCGGCCGCCACAGGCGATAAACCTGCTGTGCGTGTGAAATCAGCGCCATCTGCACATTCTCGACTACGGTCATTGAACCGAACGTCGCCGCAACCTGAAACGTGCGTCCAACACCGAGCCGCCAAATCTCCCGCGGCTTTTTGCCGTTCAGCTGCGATCCTTCGAACCAGATCTCGCCTGAATCGGCGGCGAGCTGCCCATTGATCATGTTGAAGCAGGTCGACTTGCCAGCCCCGTTGGGACCGATCAGGGCGAGAAACTCTCCACCCTTGACGTCGAAGCTGACCTCGTTGACGGCGCGAACGCCGCCAAAGGCTTTCGACAAGGAGCGAATGACCAGTTCACCCATGGCGCGGCCTTATACGCGAGACCAGTTTTGAAAGGCCGCCGACGATGCCACTGGGAAAGGCCAGCACCAGCAGCAGAATGACTGCACCAAGCAGCGCACGCCAGTATTCCGTGGTCCGCATGATGGTGTCCTGCAAGACGGCATATACCGATGCACCGACAATCGGCCCCGTCAACGTCTGCAGGCCGCCGAGCAGCACCATGACGAGACCATCGATCGAGCGGTCGACGCCGATCGTCTCCGGGGAGATCGATCCTTTGGCGAAGGCAAACAGCCCGCCGGCGATGCCGCACACCGTGCCGGCAATGGCGAAGGCCAGCCATTGCACCCGTTTGACGTTAAGGCCGATCGCTTCAGCACGTAACGGCGAGTCGCGGCCTGCTCGCATGGCATAGCCGAACGGAGCAAACAAAAAGCGACGCAGCAACAACACACCGATCGTAGCCAGCGCCAGCGTCACGAAATAATAGGCTCCGCGCGTATCGAATGGCGTTGTCGGCCAAACGCCCAAAATGCCGTTCGATCCTCCGGTCAATCCCTCCCACTGGAACACCGCCGCCCAAACGATTTGCGCAAAGGCGAGCGTGAGCATGGCGAGATAGACGCCGGACAGCCGCACCGCGAACCAGCCGAACAGCAGCGCGCCAACCAACGCCAGGGCCGGCGCGGCAGCGAGCGCCAGCAACATCGGCGCGGCCAGCCACTTCACCAGCAATGCCGTGCCATAGGCGCCAAGTCCGAAATAGGCCGCGTGGCCGAACGAATGCATGCCGCCGGGCCCCATGATGAAATGCAGGCTGGTGGCAAACAAAACGGCAATCAGCACGTCGATACCCAGCACGAGCGTATAGGGCGAGTCCTTTGCAAGCAACGGCAGGCAAGCCAGCACCACCAGCACCGCGAGGCCTCCGATCCTGCCAATCGTTGTCGCCGCGCGGATCGGCAGTTCCGGCTCCGACACGCTGCGCACCGTTGCCTGCTCGCGGCCGAGCAATCCGTAGGGGCGCGCGATCAGGACAATGGCCATCACGAGGAACTCGGCGACCAGCGTCATCTTGGAGAAATTCACCGACAGCCCGCCAAAGCTTACCACGCCAAGACCGATGCAGACCGCCTTTACCTCCGCGATAACCACCGCGGCGAGATATGCGCCGTTGATCGAACCCATGCCGCCGACGACGACAACAACGAAGGCGTCGCCGATGACGATCAAATCCGTCGCAAGCGTCGCCGGTTCCCGCGCGATCTGCAGCGCACCGCCGAGACCCGCCAACAATGCGCCAAGCGCGAATACGCCGGTGAACAACCTGGCCTGATTGACGCCCAACGCGCCGACCATTTCCCGGTCCTGTGTTGCCGCGCGCATCAATCGGCCGAACCGCGTTCGCGCCAGCGCCAGATGCAGCATCCACAACACGAACGGGCCGATGAAAATCAGGAAGATATCATAGGTGGGAAGCTGCCGGCCCAGCAGTCCAACGGCTCCCGTCAACCCCGGCGCGCGCGGGCCCAGCAGATCTTCCGGCCCCCACAACCACAAAGTGGCGTCATTGATCACGAGCACCAGCGCAAAGGTGGCCAGCAACTGAAACAGTTCGGGCGCGCGGTAGATTCGCCGCAGCAGTACGATCTCGATCAATGCACCCAACGCGCCAACCAGAAGCGCCGTCGCGACGATGCCGCCCCAAAACCCGAAGGCGCCGCCTATTCGTGTCGAAAAAGTGTAGGCGACATAGGTCCCCACCATATAGAGGGAGCCATGCGCGATGTTGACGATCCGGGTGACGCCGAAGATCAACGACAGTCCGGCTGCGACAAAAAACAATCCGGACGCGGCGGAAAGGCCATCCACCACCTGAAACAAGAACGCATTGAAGCTCATCGCAGGATTACCCTTCTCCGCGGCACGGCGGCGGAGAGGGAATCAACGATGCACATCCCGTGTTTCACATCAATCGGCGGGACGCATCTTCTTTACCTCGTCGTCGCCCGGAAGCACGGTTGCGCCATCGACGAACTTGAAGTCGGTCATGGTGCCCTTGCCGTTTTCCAATGCGATCTTGCCGACGAAGGCGCCCATTGTCGCCTGGTGGTCGCTGGCGCGATAGCTGAACGGGCCGAACGGGCTATCGACCTTCAAGCCGCTAAACGCTGCAACCAGCTTCTCGGTGTCGGTCGAGCCGGCCTTGGTAATTCCGGCTGCAATCGACTTCATCGTGACGTAACCGACGATGGAGCCGAGACGCGGATAGTCACTATATTTTTTCTGATACGCATCGAGGAAGGACTTGTATTCAGGTGACTTGATCTTGTCCCAGGGATAGCCGGTAACGATCCAGCCGACCGGCGCCTCGTCCTTCAGCGGATCCAGATATTCCGGCTCCCCCGAAAGCAGGCTCACGACGGTCTTGTCCTTGAATACGCCGCGAATGGTGCCTTCGCGAACGAGTTTGGCCAAATCGGCCCCAAACAACACGTTGAAGATCGCATCAGGCTTGGCATCGTCGATCGCCTGCACCACGGCGCCTGCGTCGAGCTTGCCGAGCGGCGGCGCCTGCTCGGTTACGAATTCAATGTCCGGCTGCTTGGCCTTCATCAACTCCTTGAAGGCGGCCACAGCAGCCTGGCCGTATTCGAAGTTCGGATACACCAGGGCCCAGCGTTTCTTTTTTGCGGCAAGCGCGTCAGGCAGCAGCATCGCCACCTGCATGTAGGTGCTGGCGCGCAAACGGAACGTATATTTGTTACCGTTCTGCCAGGTTATCTTGTCGGTCAGCGGTTCGGCGGCGAGAAAGAAAACCTTTTTCTTGCCGGCAAACTCGGTAACGGCAAGCCCGATGTTCGAAAGAAACGTGCCGGCCAGAATGTTCACGCCTTCGCGCGTCACCAATTCATCGGCGACACGAACCGCGTCCCCTGGATTTGATCCATCATCGCGCGAGATCACCTCGAGCTTCTTGCCGAGCACGCCGCCCTTGGCGTTGATCTCCTCGATCGCCATTTCCCATCCCTTTTTATAGGGATCGAGAAATGCGGTCTGCGATTTGTAGCTGTTGAGCTCGCCGATCTTGATGGTTTCTTGCGCAGACCCTGCGCGGCCGAACATCGTCAAGGCAGCGGTAAATGCGAGGACACCAACGTAACGAGCCGCCATCATGAGAGAACTCCGCTTGTTTGATGTTAGCAGTGAAAATCATCCATAGCTGCCGATCACAGCGGTCGCCGGCAAATCTCAGCCCGCAGCTTTACCGGGTATTTTCGTGACCGCATTGGTATGTACACAAATCTTCTGGTGCGCGCGGAGCATTGTCAAGGTTCGTGTTGCCCGTTCCCTGGTCGTTCGACTTTGGTCGGCCGCGCGACGATGGAAAGCGTGTCGCGCGGCGCCATTTTATGTCGCTAGCGATCGCGAAAACGATCCATCAGGGCCTTGTCCTGACCGCCGTCGATCTCGATCATGGTGCCGTTCGCCATTTGCACGAGAGGCGACGCCAGCATGGCGACAAGGTTTGCAACCTCTTCAACCTCCGCGATCCGGCCCAACGGAATCGAAGCCGGCGCCAGCTTGTCGGCCTCCTCATAGGAAATCTTCATGTCGCGCGACATGGCAGTGACGAGGCCAGACCAGCGTTCGGTTCGCACCGGGCCCGGATTGACCGCACAAAAACTGATGTTGTGGCGGCCATATTGTCCCGCCAGGGAGACCGTGAGGTTCTGTCCCGCCGCATTGGCAGCCCCCGGCGCAATCTCCCAGTAGGAAGGCTTTACGCCGTCATTGCCGATCAGATTCACCACGCGCCCGCCGCCCTGCTTCACCATGATCGGCAAGGCATATCGAAGGCATCGCACATAACCCATGAACTTGAGCTGCAGGGCCAGCGTCCAATCGTCCTCGCTCAGGGTCTCGATCACGCCGCCGGGCGCGGAGCCGGCGTTGTTGATCATGAGGTCGATACTGCCGAGTGCCTTGTGCGCGTGCTCGACGAAGTTTCTGGCATCCGCGTCCTTGGTGAGATCGGCGACAATCGGGATGATCTTGCGGCCGGTGGCATAGCTGATCTCGTCCGCGGTTTTCTGCAGCGGTTCCATTCGGCGGGCGCAAATCGCGACATCGACGCCTTCTTTTGCCAACACCATGGCGATGCCCTTGCCGATGCCTTCGCTGCCGCCGGTTACGAGGGCGGTTTTGCCTTTGAGCTGCAGATCCATGTGAAACTCCCGTTCAGGTTGGCGGATGTCGGTCCGTTCGAATAAATCAGTTGCCGGTAAAGCGCGAAACTTTGGTGTCATCCGGCGCGGTCATTGGTCTCAGCCCGACTTCTTTTGAGCAAGCCAGCGGCCAGACTCGGACGCCGCGAACAACTCGGCCAGCGCGGCGTTGAAGGCCGCGGGCTCTTCGCTGGTAACGGTATGTCCGGTCCGCGGGATCACGAACAAGGCCGCCGTCGGCACGGTGCGTTTGAGAAACAGGCTGCCCTCAAGGCACGGCTCATCTTCGTCGCCGACGATCACCAGCAACGGCGGCACAAACCGCTTGAGTGCGGCCTCCATCTCCCACAGCGTCGGACGCTTGAGCTGCAGACTGAGCATGGTATGCGCATGGCCAATGGCTGAATGCTCGCCGAGCATACGCGCGAATTCAGCCCAGCCGCGCGGATCCTTGTTCTTATGCGCCTGACGCATCGGCGCATCGGCATATTTCGCGGCCGCCGAGGCAATGCCCTCGTCGGCGAACATTTTTCCGGTCTCGGCCGCGAGCACTTTCATCGCCTCCGACTGCCTGGGATCCGGCAGCGAACCCCACCCGCATCCGGCCGCCACCACCGACATGCAGCGCTGCGGTACATGGATTCCGACATGCAGCGCCGTATAGGCCCCCATGGAATGACCGACGATATGACCCCTGTCGATCTTCAGCGCATCGAGCACGGCAATGATATCGTCGCGGGCGATGGTCTGGCTGTAACGCGCGGGATCGTCGGGCACATCTGACGGCGGATAACCGCGCTGGCTCAACGTGATGCAGCGGTGCGAGCGGGCAAAATAGCGGAGCTGTGGCTCCCAGGTGCGGTAGTCGCCGGCATATTCGTGAACAAAAACCACCGGCGTTCCGGTCCCGACTTCCTCGTAATAAAGTCGCGTGCCATCCGGCGTTTGAACGTGCGGCATTATGCTTCTTGCCACCTTGCAAGCTTCATTTGTACACAAACGAAATCTACCGGACTTGCGTCGCGATTGCAACAAAGTTCATTCGCCGTTCTTGATCGCCTTGCGCACGAGAGAAGAGCTATCGGGGATAGAGACCCGCCGCTCGCAACATGCCACGGTCGGCAGGCGCTGGACCACCCACGCTCACGACGCGCTCTCCCTTGTCGGCGTAAACGGCGTGCCGCACCCCGACGGGCACGTGAATGACCTGGCCAGGTCCGAAATCCAGGCGAAGATCATGGTCGAAGTCCGCCACCGTCCCCCTGCCCTCAAGGATGTAGATCGTGTCTTCGGACTCGGCGTGAATATGCGGCACGTTGCCCTCGCCTGGCTGGATTTTCACGAAGTTCAAATTGGCGGTCTCGGATCCCGCGCCGAGCCAGATGATCAGCCGCGCATCACGTGAAATCAGCGGCACCTGCACCCCGGGATCGTCGCGATGGAACATCCTGATACGGCCAGCCGATTTTTGCGCCTCGCCAGTGGCAGGTCCGCTATAGATGGCAGGATCCGTCGGGCACGGTCCCCCGATCAATTCCATGCCGTCATCCGCAACGAAAAGATAATTGGTACGGGGCTCAATGTGGATCATCGAGCCTTCAAGCAGATCGAACGCCGCATCGGCATTCCGTACCTGTCCCTTGCCACCAAGGACATAGTATGAGGCTTCGGCGGGGTGATTGAGCAATTTGGTCGCACCGCCGCTTGCCAGCGAAATCCGGTGAAACGAGCGCAAGGTCGCACCCGTCTTCGGCCAGATCACAGGCCATGCCTGTCCGTTGCCGGCTACGATGTCGAGCAATGCGGTACGATCATCGGCGTCGATCACCTGGATAGTACCGGGATCATTTTCGCGCACGGGAAGTCCTTCAGGTTTTCAGATTGAGGATTGCATCACGGTTTACGCTGGCTTTCAGCAAATCTAGCCCGGCTATTTAACCTTGTCGCCCCTGTAAATGTCAGCCCAGCCGCTAACGCCGAGCAGCAATACTCTCTTTTATGCTTTTCGATCGTTTTGAATATTGTAAAAGAGAACCTGCCGTCATTACGGCGACCAATAGGAGCTGCGCGTGAAACTGATCGACCTTTCACATCTGATGAACGTCCACACACCAGGCTGGGTCGGTTATGCCGGCAACAAGATGTACTACGCGCAAAATCTTCAAACCAAGATGATCGTTGCACAACGCATCGACATGGCGTTGCACGTCGGCACGCACATCGACGGTGCCATGCATGGCGCCGACGGCATGGGCGATATGGCTTCCTATCCGCTGGACTTCCTCGTCGGCCCCGGCGCGGTCGTCGACGTCTCGGCACATATGGACGACTGGGCGGTGATCACGCCCAAGATGATCGAGGACGCGCCTGTCGAGGTCAAGGAAGGCGACATCCTGATCCTGCACACCGGCTGGCACCGCTACTGGGAAGGCCAACCGCAGCAGGATCTGGTGCGCTATTTCTGCATGCATCCGGGTGGCAAGTTCGAGTTGCTGGAATGGATGTTGAAAAAGAAGATCAAATGGTTCGGCATCGATTGCGGCTCGGGCGACCACTCCATGAACACATCGATCCGCGACATGCGGCCCGATCTGGCACGGCGCTTCGAGAAGAAGGTGGGCATGAGCTGCCAGCAGTTCTTCGGCGAATACAACTACGTTCACAACCGGTCCGGCCGCAAGATCACCGAGGATGTTTTTCCGTTCCACAGCTACGCCTTCCAGCAAGGCCTGATTCACGCGGAGAATGTCGGCGGCGATATCGAGAAGGTGATCAATCAGCGCGGCATCATCGGCGCTTTCCCGTGGCGCTATGAAGGGCTCGAGGCCTGCCCGTGCCGCATCGTCTTCTTCGAAGGAATGGACGAAGCGGTCGAGGCCGTCGGCAATGCCGCCAAAGCGATCTTCGCCGGACGCGGGCCGTCGTCCGGTCCGGTCTCGAGCGGTCCCGACGGGCGGTGACCGCCTCATGGTGTGCGCCGAGCGACGGTTGAACCAGCCCAGCACGCCTGCGCGGTCAACGGTGAACGAAGCTAGGACGTCGGAGATTGTGTCGGCTCTGCAATAAACACCGGAATCCGGCGACTGGTGCGTTCCTGGTATTCCGCGTAAGGCGGAAATGCCGCTACTGCAAGCTTCCAGAGCCGAGACCGCTCACTCTCGTCCTCGACCTCACGCACCCGCATCGGGCTCACGACCGTCTCATCTCTAATTTCCACATCTGGATTGACGCGCAGATTGTGCACCCAGACCGGATCGTTTGGAGCACCACCGACCGATCCTACTAGGACGTAATTATTGCGATCCTTTACTCGCATCAGCGGTGTTTTTCGGATGGCCCCGGTCTTGTTGCCAGTGTGGGTGACGATAACCACGGGCAGCCCCGTATCGCGCAAGGTGGTCCCTTTCGTCCCACCACTACTTTCGTAAAGCTCGACCTGCTCGCGCACCCAGTCTCTGGGGCTAGGAATATAGTTTGCCATTGCCAATGCCTCCATGGAGGGGAATGTATCGGGGTTGGCCTGAAATCCAACCCTTCCGATCAGTTGTTGAGCGTCCCCTGAACGGCGACGGCCGTCGAACAACCTCGATCATGTCAAAAAGGCCGCACGTTCAATCCGAAACACTAGTCTAACGCTCCTGAAGGTCAACAATTCCCGGAACGTCATGGCGTGTGGCAACATCTGCTATTTCAATCGGTACCGCCACGCTTTGCTCGGGTTCCCGCGCACAAGCGCGGGGCGCAAACGATACTACTTGAAGCAACGAACGAACGGGGTTCGCGGCTGGCAGGGAATGTCGGAAACATCACTCATCGGGCACCCCGGCGAGTAACATGCCTCCATAAAGGCGTTCTCGCCCATCAAGAAAGCCGCGACTGTCGCTCGGCTGGGAAGCCCGGAACCGGCGGACGGTGAAGCTCGGGTTGAGCGCGAGCCCCGCCGCCGCGGCCAGGCGTGCTTCATCGAGTGAACCTTGCAAACCCAATGCCGCGGCCAAC
>Ga0208982_1000085_pt1 | contig 11909 bp, 11 predicted proteins | sample MedBloCAOM1_O3_FD_187840 | JGI IMG/M metagenome (GOLD analysis project Ga0208982, IMG submission 187840) | Forest soil microbial communities from El Dorado National Forest, California, USA - Mediterranean Blodgett CA OM1_O3 (SPAdes) (version 2) | ecosystem: Environmental > Terrestrial > Soil >... | reverse complement strand
GAATTTGCCGCGCGGCGGCGGCAGCAGCAGGTGAAGTGGATGTGGTCGATGCTGGAGCAGCGGATGATGGCGCAACTGCGCGCCGATCCCGCGATCCGGGCCAAAGTGAAAAAGACCGAGGCCGAAGTGGCCGACGGTCGCATCACCCCGGCGGTCGCGGCGGAACAGATCGCTGACATGCTGAGGTGAAATGAACGACAAACTCCGCATCCTCATCAGCGGCTTTGGTCCGTTTCCCGGCGCGCCCTATAATCCGACGCAGCCGCTGGTGGCGCGGCTACTGCGGTTGCGCCGCCCGGCTCTCAGCGATGTCGAACTCATCGGGCACATCTTCCCCGTGACCTACGGGGACGTCGATCGCCAATTGCCCGAGCTATTGGTCAAATATCGCCCGCACGCGCTGCTGATGTTCGGTCTTGCCTCGCGCACCGCGCATGTCAGGGTCGAGACCCGCGCCCGCAATGCCGTCAGCGTGCTGTGGCCCGATGCCGGACATACGCTGATATGCAAGGGATCGATATCAGGCGGCGCCGACGCTAAAATGTTTGGCTCCTACACCGCAAGGCTGCTTCGCGCGGCCATGGCCACCGGCGTCGATATCCGGGCTTCGCGCGATGCCGGCAGCTACCTCTGCAACTATCTGAGCTGGCGCGCGGTCGAGGCCACGCATCGCGACGATGGTCCGAACCTTGCGGCGTTCGTACATGTGCCGCTGATCGCGCGCGGCGCACAGCGCAGCGGTGCAACGCACCGCGTCACGCTGGAAGAACTGGTCGATGCCGGCGAAGCCATGCTACTGGAGATGGTGAAATTGACAAGGCGCGCAAGGCTGCCGGCGCGATCGTTAATTCGCCCAGCCAACGGTTAACCCTACCCCGAACAATCGCGCTCGGCCGCCCTCGCCTTCACCACGCTGCGCCGCATTTCTGCGTTACTCCACCAAGCGGACGCGCGTCGACGTGTCCGCAGGGATAACGCGATCATGGACGTCAACCGCCGCCATCTCATCGGAGCATCCGCCGTCGGCGTTGCCGGCGCGCTGGCGATGTCGCCTGAGGCCGCGCGCGCAACACCCCTCGCCTCGACGCTGGGGCGTGACGCTACCCAATACGGCGTTCGGCCCGGCAGCCCCGACGATCAGACCAAAGCCTTGCAGCGGGCAATTGACGAGGCCACCCGCGCGCAGGTTCCGCTGGCGCTGCCGCCCGGCGTCTATCGTACCGGAATGCTCCGCCTGCAAAGCGGCGCGCAACTCATCGGCGTGCGCGGCGCGACCAAACTGGTTTTCAACGGCGGCGCCTCGATGCTGTCAGGTGAAGGCGCCAGCAGCATTGGCCTCACCAACATCACCCTTGACGGCGGCGGCATTGCGCTGCCGACCCGGCGTGGCCTCGTGCATTGCGTTGATGGCCGCGATATCCGCATCACTGATTGCGAAATCACCGGCAGCGGCGGCAACGCTATCTGGTTCGAGAATATCTCCGGCGACGTCAGCGGCAACATCATCACGCGCACCGCCGCTACCGCCGTCGTATCTTTCGATGCCCGGGGCCTGCTGGTCTCGCGCAACACCATCACCGGCACCAACGACAACGGCATCGAAATCCTGCGCACCGCCATCGGCGACGACGGCACGCTGGTCGTGGACAACCGGATCGAGGACATCAAGGCCGGTCCCGGCGGTTCGGGGCAATACGGCAACGCCATCAATGCCTTTCGCGCCGGCAATGTGATCGTGCGCGGCAACCGCATCAGGAATTGCGATTATTCCGCGGTGCGCGGCAATTCGGCGTCCAACATCCAGATATCAGGCAACAGCGTCAGCGACGTCCGCGAGGTCGCGCTGTATTCCGAATTTTCGTTCGAGGGTGCTGTGATCGCCAACAACACCGTCGATGGCGCAGCCCTGGGGGTTTCCGTCTGCAATTTCAACGAAGGCGGACGCATCGCGGTCGTGCAGGGCAACATCATCAGGAACCTGCTGCCGAAACGGCCGATCGGCACCGCGCCTGATGACGACGCCGGCGTCGGCATCTATGTCGAGGCCGACACGTCAGTGACCGGCAATGTGATCGAGAACGCACCATCGTTCGGGATCATCGCCGGCTGGGGCAAATATCTGCGCGACGTCGTGATCTCCGGCAATGTGATCCGCAAGGCCTTTGTCGGCGTCGGTGTGTCGGTGACATCGGGCGCCGGCACGGCGCTGATCAACAACAACATGATTTCGGAAACACCCCGCGGCGCCGTGGTCGGGCTCGATCACGCCCGGCCGGTGACCTCGGACCTGTCCACCGAAGGCGCGCAGCGTTTTGCCCAGGTGGTGGTGGGCATGAATGCGGTGCGCCGATAAGCGCGCGCGGCGGGTTAGCGCGGCTACAGCGCGTTGCGCAGCAACGGATAGCGTAGTTCTATCGCGGTGAGGTCCACCTTGAGTCCGGAAGTCTCTTCCAGCATGGGTGCGGTGGCGTCAGGCGCAGAAGGCGCTTCGTCCGAATAAGCCGCCCCGGTTTCCGCGGCTATCGAAACACCCGACAGCAGCGCTTCGGCCACGATCGGCGCCGGCTGCGGGACAAGCTGGCGCACCTGATGATCGCGCAACGCGACGACGCGGGGCAGCGCCGCTCCGCCGCGCCCAAGCCAGGTGGTCTTGATGGCGGCATTATCCCGGGAAGCCTCGCCCGTCGCCAGACCGCGCCAGATCTCGACCGCGGTCTTGGCCTCGCTGATATTCTCAAGAAAGGCGTGTTCGCTGTAGTAGCGGCGCCAGCGGCCGGACTCGAACAGCTCGGTGAGATGATCCAGCCGGCGCTCGGCCAAAGCCCGCCAGCGCGCGAAAATGTCGCGGCTGCGCGTCACGTCTTCACGATATGTCATGAACCTGCCCGCAGGAGAAAGACCGACGCGGACGCAACCGGGACGAATCAACTCGACGTGACAGACGTATTCTGTGGAAAACTTCCGCCTTGTCCAGCGAACGACCCTGCTAAACGCGCGAACACGGCGGGAAGCCGTAGAAGTGCGGGGTTTTCGTTCCTATCCACAGTCAAGGGATGCACCGGCATGGCCGCGCTGTGCGGGCTCCCGTTCAAGCGGCGTGAGTGCGCTGGGGACTGATCCGACGGACGAAAACACCCGAAAAGCAGGCCCACAAACGAAAGACCCGTCCGGGGGGACAACCGGACGGGTCAAGCTATATAGGCGCTTGGGGTGGATGGGCGCTCGCGCCGAATACAGCCTCGATGGGGAGGGATAACCGCTCCCACATCACATGTGTCGCGGCAGGGAGGATGAACGTTCAACGGGGTTTGAGATTTTTTTAACCGCTTTGGCCGGCCGGTTCCGGCCGTGAAATCACTGTACGGCGGGGCGATTGCCGTTGCCCATGGCCGGCTTTTCGGCCGCCATGGCGGCCGGAGGCTCATTCAGGGCCCGCGTGGCCGGGATGTCCTGCCGGTCCGAAACCTTGTCGGCCGCAGGTGGGGCCGAAACGGCGGCAACCGGGCCCGCTGGCGCGGTGCCCGGGCCCGCCGGCGCGGCACCGGCAGCGGAAACCGCGGCAAAGGCGTCGGCTTCGCCGGCCCCGAACAGGTCGTCCCGGCCGGGGGCACCGAGATCGCGGGCGGTTTTCATCAGGATCGCGCGGACCTCGCCCGGCTTTAGGGCTGGATTGCGCTCCAGCATCAAGGCGACCAGACCGCTGACATAGGCCGCGGAAAACGAAGTGCCCGACGTCATCTGATATTTTTCGTCCGGCGCCGGCAGGAAGATATCGACGCCGGGAGCAGCGACCGCGATATTGCCGCCGCGGGTCGATGCCGAAAACAGCTTGTCCTGGGCGTCGGTGGCGCTGACTGCAATCACACTCGCATTGGCGGCGGGATAAAGCGGCGGCGATTTTGGTCCGGCATTGCCGCTGGCTGCCACCATCACGATGCCCCTGGCGGCAGTAGCGGCGATACCGCGCTCGATCAGCGCATCCTTGGGACCGGCAAAACTCATATTGACGATCTGCGCGCCGTGCAGGTCGGCGTAATCCAGTGCCTTGATAATGACGAACGAGGTGCTTTCCGCACCATTGACCGCCACGCCGAAGGCGCGGATCGCCAAAATCCGCGCTTCCGGCGCGCTGCCCATCAACCGGGCGTGCGCCACGATCGCGCCGGCGATGCCGGTGCCGTGCAGATGCGGACCTTCCTTGCTGCCGAGCGCATCAAAATTGTCCGCGATCGAATTCGCCAGTTCCGGATGTTTGGCGTCGATGCCGGAATCGATCACGGCGATGGTGACATTGGCGCCACGGGCCAGCGTATGCGCCTCGGGCAATCGAAGTTTGGCGAGCGCATATTGCGCCGGATCGCCCTCGGTCAATGCGGCGACCTGATCCTGCAACACATAGCGGAAATTAGGCTGCACCGAACGAATGCTGGCCTCGGCGGCGAGTTCGCGGCTTACCGCGGCTACCGTGCGCCGGTCGGTGATCCGGAACAGGCCGATGGTGCTGCCGATCAGCGGTAAATTCCGCGATTCCACACGCACCAGGCGATGACGGCGCGCCAATTCGTCGGCCTGGGCGTCGGACAGCGAGCCGTCGAACTCGGCGACGATTTGGCCGGCAACGCTGGTTAGATTCAGCGTTGCCTGCAGGCCGTCGCGGCGCGGATCGCTGTTCTTGCTTTTCCGCAAAGCGCCACCGGCGCCGCCGCCATCAGATGATGTTCCCGCCTTGTCGGAGCATCCGCCGTCGCTGTCGCGCTCGGCGGCGGTGCAGCCGCCAGATGTCCTGAGCCTGGATGTTCCCACAACGGCACGGCCGGCGATGTTTGGATCGACCCGGGCGATGTTGGGGTCGATCCGAGACGTTACGCTCGGTCCGATGGTCGGAATGCGCGGCCCGACATTGAGATTGGGCGTGCGCATGATGCTTTGCGCCTGAACCGTCGAGCCGCCGAAATATGCCAGCAGCAATGCCGCGGCGACGAGAACCCGTACCGAACGCCGCATCTTCATCCGCCAATCGGCACGCTCGTGGACCATGAGACCCCGGGTTGATGCGGCAAGTCGGAAGCCGCGGCGCGGATTTAAGGTGTGGCTACTGCGAGGCTGACGATCTTCTCGTTTTGCAGCTTGCCCATCAGGGCGGCAGCTTCATCCTTCGTCATCGCCTTGTTGCCGAATTGCAGCCGGAACAGACCGCCCTTGGCGCCATCGACGATCGAGGCCTGATAGAGGTCGAGCAGCGTGGTGATTTCAGCCACGCGTGCCTCCGGCGCAAACCGCACCAGCGCCCGCGGCGGGGCCTCGGGTCCGATGGCGCGGGTGACGGGCTCGTTCATGCTCAACGACGCGGTCTGGAACGAGGCAGGCTGGTTCTTTACCAGCACCGCGCCGATCAGGCCTGCCTGCAACAGCAACGCCAAAGCGCCGAGGCTCGCCGACCACGCCAGCGTCCGCGGCGACAGCGAAGCGAAAAACCCGGCAATGCGGGTGGAGAGCGACAGCGTGAGCGAACCGTGGCGCGCCGGCTCGCCATCGATCGCGGCGAACAGCTTCTGCATGGCGCGCGCGGACGGCGCACCGAGGCTCTCGTTGAGATGGATGGTCCCGGCATACTCTTCCTGGATCGCGGCGTATTGTTTTGCGAGCTCGGGATCGCGGCTGAGCGCCTCGTCGACGCGGCGGGCGTCGCGCGCATTCAGCGTTCCGGCCGCGTGCCAGGGCAACAGCAATTCGACGTCACTGGGCTCTTGCTCCAGTATTTTTTTGCTCGTCGCCATCATGGCCAGCCTCGCTCTACGCCGGCTGCCTTCAGCAGTTCGGCCAGTTTTTTGCGCGCATAGAACAAGCGCGTCTTCACAGTGTTCTCCGGGATCCCGACGATCTCAGCCACCTCTTCCACGGACTTCTCGTGGTAGTAGACGAGATCGACGATCTCCCGATGGTCCGGCGAAAGTGCCGTCAGGCACCTGCGCAACACTTCACTGGTATCCTTTTTCTGCACCGCCACTTCCGGATCGTCGGACTTGTCCTCGATCGCATTGGCGGCCTCATCGTCGAGTTCGACATCCTTCCTGCGGCGCAGCGCAGAGAGGGCCTTGAATCGCGTAATGGCCAGGAGCCAGGTGGAAACGGCGGAGCGGCCTTCGAACTTGCCAGCCTGGCGCCACACATCGAGAAAAACCTCACTGATGAGATCTTCCGCGATCTGTTCATCCCGCACGAGCCGAAGCCCGAAGCGAAATACCCTGACATGGTGCCTTCCATACAGCACCTGCATGGCGAGGCGGTCGCCTTGAGCGATCCGAGCGATCAGGACGTCGTCCGTAGCCGCCTGTGTCGCACTCAATGGCCGTCTCGCAAGGTTGGTCGGATTGGGTGGGCGGGTGGTTCGACGGCAAAGGCAAGATTCTTCAAATTATCGCAAGTGCCATGCCGAATGTGTGACGCACCGCACAAATCGAGAATAGTTGACCGCCATCGCCATCGGAAGGGTTGCGACCGCCGAAGCCGAGAAAATGGTATCATAATACAACAATACCCTCTTCTCGCACCGTCGGCCATCCGCATCGGATCATTCGCGACCTTAGCAAGGCTGGGCCGGCATAACAGCCTTTGCATAGCGCGATCCCTGGCCGTGGTCCCGGCCGGATTCCGGCTGACCCCGTAACACCCCTCCGATCCGGCGAATTTCCGTTGTCAAACAAGGAAATAACGACCGCGGACGACCGCCATTCCGCCGCGAAAGATACCAAACCTAAAGGCTTTCCCTCTTAGATTTTCAGGCGAGTTCCACCAATGGCGAGATCATGGCCAGCGCTGCGTCGCCCGTTGCAAATCCAATTTCGGCTGAGCTGGACGGCGTGGGTCACCAATCCACGGCGGAGGCACTGTCGCGTCGCGCCAGGCAGCGCCGTCAGATCCAGGGGATGGTCGGCGTCAGCTACGTCATCGATGCCTTGGTCCTGCTGATCTACGCCCACGCCGGCACGATCCCGGCGACGATCGGCCCGGCCTACGCCGCATGCGGTCTGTTCTCCGTCGCGTTCAACATCGTGCTGTCGGAAACCGGGTTCACCGAGCGTTTCAAAGACCACTATTTCGTCACGCCGCAATCGATCGTCAGCATGGCGATCCTTCTCGCCTTCACCTGGATCGCCCCCGAAGTCGGCGTGATATTTCTGTCCGCCCTGTTCGTCGTCTTCAACTTCGGCTCGCTGCGCTCGACGCCGCTGCAGACGAGCATCGTCTGGACCGCGATGACGTTGGGCCTCGCAGCGTTGTTTCTGCTGACCGACAAGCCGATCGGAATGCCGCATACGACCTATCTGGAGCGCTTCGCGACCATGCTGGTGTTCGTGCTTACCATCGGCCGTTGCATGTTTATCGGAATGTTTTCGAACGCGATGCGTCAATCGCTCTACCGGAGCGGCCTCAAGCTCAAGGAAGCTTATCGGCGCATCGAAGAACTTGCCGAACTTGACGAACTGACCGGCTCATACAACCGCCGCTGCATCATGCGGCTGCTCGACGACGACGTTACCCGCGCCCATCGCAACAGCACCCCCTGCTCGATCGCGCTGATCGATCTCGACTGGTTCAAGCGCATCAACGACACCTACGGCCACCCGACTGGCGACGAAGTGCTCAGGACGTTCGCCATCACGGTGTTTGCGAACATCCGCAACATCGACCGGTTCGGCCGCTACGGCGGCGAGGAATTCCTGCTGGTGATGCCCGATACGCACCATGACGCCGCCGCGCGCATCGTCGACCGGCTGCGGGCCATCATCGCCGACCTCGACTGGAGCGCGTTCTCGCCCGGCATGAAGGTCACCATTTCCGCGGGCGTTACGATGCTGAAGCCCGATGAAACACCCGACACGTTCCTCGCGCGCGCCGACCGCGCGCTCTACGCAGCCAAGGCAGAAGGACGCAACCGCATCACCGCCGTCTGATCCCTCGCTTTTCGCTTCCGGAGACGGAGAAACCGTCGCCGGTCTTTAAATGTCCGAACGCTCCAGGATAGAGTCAATGAGTTCGAAGTCCGCTGCCACTACCGAAAGCCTGCTCGACGAGCTGCAGACCACGCTCACCCACGGAACCGTCGCGCGCCGGGTCGAAACCCTGCGCCGCGTGACCGATCTTTTCATCAACGGCGCGGTGGAGTTTTCGAACGACCAGATCGCGTTGTTCGACGACGTGTTCCAGTGCCTGATTGTCCATATCGAAACCGCCGCCAAGGCGCTGCTCGCCAATCGGCTGGCGCCGATCGACCGCGCACCGCCGCTTACCATTCGCGCGCTGGCTTTCGACGATCTGATCGAGGTCGCGGCTCCCGTGCTTTCGCAGTCGGAACGGCTGGATGACGAAGCGCTGATCGAGAACGCGCGCAACAAGAGCCAGGCGCATTTAATGGCTATTTCAAAGCGCAAGGTGCTGAGCGGTGCGGTGACCGACGTGCTGGTGCTGCGCGGCAATGACCAGGTGATCCAGAGCACCGTCAACAATGCCGGCGCGCAATTCTCCGAACGCGGCTTCACCCGGCTGGTCAATCGCGCCGAAGGCGACGACGGTCTTGCGACCTGCATCGGTCTGCGTCCGGCATTGCCGCGGCATCTCTATCTGAAACTGATCGCCAAGGCCTCGGCGACGGTACGGGAACGGCTCGAGGCCGCCAACCCGCCGCTGTCGGGCGATGTCTCGACCGCGGTGCGCGAGGCGACGCGGCTGGCGCGCTCGGCGCCTTCGGCCATCAGCCGGGACACCGCCATTGCGCACGCGTTGGTCAAATCCCTGCATGAAGACGGCCGACTCGACGAGCATCAGGTGATGGCGTTCGCCGAGGCCGGTAAATTCGACGAAGCCAACGCGGCGCTGGCGGCGCTGGCCAGTGTTTCGGTGCTGATTGCCGAGGACATGATGGTGGAAACCCGCGCCGAGGGCGTCATGATCCTGGCCAAGGTCGCGGGAATGTCGTGGTCGACCGTTCGGGCGATCATCAACATGCGCGACGAACTTTCGGGAACGGAACCCTCAGACCTTGCAGCTTGCAAGGAAACCTATGAGCGGCTGCGGCCCTCGACCGCACAGCAGGTGTTGCGCTTCCATCGCATGCAGCAGAACGCGGCGCCGGCAGCGTAAAGTCCGGCATCCGCCGGGATTGCGCTGCTAAAGCCTGAGTACTTTCGATCCCACCAACGCGCCGATTGCGGTCACGAGCGCTGTCGCGATCGTGTACCAGGTCGCGACAAACAGCGGGGAATCATCGGTGCAGTGCGAGGCGTACAGCGTCGCCGCCAATCCCGCCGACAACAGCCCGGCGATGGCGCCGGCGACTGCGGGGCGTGCCGGTGCGCCGTGACGCAGGCCGACTAACGCAGCCGCCAATAGCGGCAGCGACAGCAGCGGAATCGCCATCATGCAGACCCGCGAATTGCTGCCGACCAGCCGCGTCATCATTGGCAGCCGCTGCGGCATCATCATCTCGCTCCCGATTCCAGCGGCGAGAAAGCCGGCCGGAACCAGCAGCAGCCAGGCCCAGCCCTTCAATGAAGCTTCCGGCCGCGACAAATGCAGGCTGACCGCGATCGCCGAAATCGCCAACGCCAGCGTCACCGCAAATTTCAGGTCGAAGAACGGATTATGCATCGCGGTCATGACGTCGGGACGCAAACCCAGCACCGCAAAGAATATCGCCAGCGATACCGGCGCCGCCGCGAGCAGCGCCAGCGTCAACACGAACCCGACGGGGCGGGCGCGATGCGCACTGTCGGCGGCGAGGGTTCTAATCAGCTGATCGGTTTCCATCTTCATTGCTCCCGCAGTTTGGCGGTGAGGCTGGCAAGCCCGCGATGCAGCGCCACGCGCACCGCGCCCTCGGTCATCTCGAGTTTGGCGGCGGTATCCTTGATCGAGGCACTTTCCACCGCGATCGCCTGCAAGACGTCGCGCTGGCGCGCCGGCAGCGACTGCAACTGGGCCGCGACCTCGCTCGCGGGCGCGCTCTCCGCAGGCGGCTCGCCCGGAAGCGTCTCGGCGAAATCGTCGATATTGACGAACACCCGCCGGCCGCGGCGGCGCAGCGAATCGATCAGCTTGTTGCGGGCGATCGCAAACAGCCATGGCGCGAATGGCGCGTTGACGTCCCAGGTATGCCGCTTCAGATGCACCGCCAGCAAAATATCCTGCACAATGTCCTCGGATTGATCGACCGGTTGGCCTGCCCGCGCCAGCCCGCGGCGCGCCGCCGCCCGGAGCACCGGCGTGACGGCCCGCAGCAGGCGATGATACGCCGCACTGTCCCCCGCGATGGCCGACCGCATCAGGCCGGTCCATTCATCCTCTCGTTCGCGCACATGCGCTCCCACAGACCAATTCGGTCAATTTTTCAAATTGTTACGCCTCAGTACGTTAATCACGAAGTCGTGATCGGCAGCTTTGGCCGGCCGCGCCCGTGCCGGCCATCGCGACCACGAATTCGGGCATTGGCAGGCTCATAACATCGTTCGGCCCGGCTGGCATCTGCCAGGTCGAATTCGGAAGACTTTGCGAGCGGACCGCTCGCGGTCTTTACCGTCAGCAATGTCGTTGCCCCGTTTTTGCCGGACTCGCCCGAAGATTCCCTTTTTCTGCCGCGCTGTGGACACGCCGCGAGGTCTCATTGCGCTTTCGGGGGCGGGCAAATGGGGAGAATGCCAATGAATATCAAAGCCAGCGGGCGCTCGGCGTTGATAATGGTCACAGGGTTGCTTGTGTGTTTGGCGGGGCCATCCCACGCAACCGCCAGCGCGGACAGCGCGGCGACCAGTTCGAAATCGGAAAATGCGGCGCCGGCTGCGCCCAAAAAATACGCCAGGCACGGCGTGCGGCATTGGAAAGCCTACGCGCACCATAAATCCCGCAAGCTGGCGCTGAAATCCTCAGGCGCCGGCAAGGCCGACGACGACGATGACAAGGATTTGCCGACGATCCCGCCCTCGGTCGCCAATGCCAACGCGCAATTGGCATCCGCCGACACCGCCGCCGGCAACAATGCCAGGGCCATGACCGAGCGGGCCAATGATATTCTGCAAACCGCGCCCGCAAACACGCCGCCGGCCGCCGGCAGCCAGGTCGTCGCCCCCGACCAGTTGAACGACATCGACCGCGCGCTGCATGAAAGCAAGCCAATGACCATGGCCTCGGCCGAGGCGCCTGCGGCACCAGCGCCGCAAGCAGCGGCCCCGACGGCCACCAGCGGCCAAAGCTCGACCCAAAGCTCGACTTGGGACCAGACCTCCCTGATCGGGAAAATCTTCATCGCCTTCGGCGCATTGCTGACGATGGCCTCCGCCGCGCGCATGTTCATGGCGTGACAGATCTGGTGTCCCGGGCGCTGTGCGGCGTCCGGGACCAAGATGCCGTCCTTACTCACCACTTGATGCTCATCCCGCCAGCGGGCACATTGCCCGCGACGTCAGGCGCGGGGTGAACCATGAGCACGTTCGAGCACATCATTGTCGAAAGCAAAGGCGCGGTCGGCATCATCACGCTGAACCGCCCGAAACTGCTCAATGCGCTGTCCTTTGGCGTGTTCAGGGAAATCGCCGCCGCGGTCGATGATCTCGAGGCCGACGACAAGATCGGCTGCATCCTGCTGACCGGCAGCGAAAAGGCGTTCGCCGCCGGCGCCGACATCAAGGAAATGCAGCCCAAAACCTTCATCGACATGTTTTCCAGCGACTTTACCGCCATCGGCGGCAACCGCGTCGCCGACTGCCGCAAGCCGACCATCGCCGCCGTCTCCGGCTACGCGCTCGGCGGCGGCTGCGAGCTCGCCATGATGTGCGACATCATCATCGCCGCCGATACCGCGAAATTCGGCCAGCCCGAAATCACGCTCGGCACCATCCCCGGGATCGGCGGCACCC
>Ga0208982_1000084_pt1 | contig 12034 bp, 13 predicted proteins | sample MedBloCAOM1_O3_FD_187840 | JGI IMG/M metagenome (GOLD analysis project Ga0208982, IMG submission 187840) | Forest soil microbial communities from El Dorado National Forest, California, USA - Mediterranean Blodgett CA OM1_O3 (SPAdes) (version 2) | ecosystem: Environmental > Terrestrial > Soil >... | reverse complement strand
CCCCGCCGGTTGTCGAAATCGTAGAACAGGTAGTTGCCGTAGACCCAACCGCGATTGCCTTCCCAGTCGACGTCGCACCAGGTCCAGTCATCGAGGCAGCCGCCGACCTCCAGCAAAGCATTGGGCGGAATCGAGGTGACGACGGGATAGTCCGTGCTGGGACCGGCGCGCAAATGCACGATCCCTTGGGTGTAGGCGCTGCCGGCGGCAGCAACGGCACTGAAGCCGATCGCAATCAAGGCAGCAATCGCAGTAAAGCAGCGGCGCATGACGCAGTCCTTTTGCTATCCCTGACTCTTATATACACGCAACGTGTACTTGTCGACCGTCGCGCAGGACAACTTTTGTGAAGGCCCGCGCCTACACGGCGTGCGCACTCCCGCGCCTGCCGTGCAGACGCATCACCAGATCGGCTTCCCCACGGCTCAGTCCAAAATGCTGAGTCAGCTTGAGCGGGTCGCCGCCGCGCCGCGCTGAATCGATCGCCTGGTCGATCGACTGGGTCGGTCTTCGCAGTTCGGCCTGATCGACCCGATCGGCGACACCGGAATACTCATTCTCTATCCGCTTCATCCGGCGCCCGGTGCGCATGCTGATCGAAGCAACCAGCTCCATTTCGCGCCGCACTGCGGCGAGGCTTGCCTCCAGATCCGCACAGCGTGCCTGCCAAAGCCTGCTGGAACGCAAGGCTGCGACGGACAGCAGGATGGCGCCGGCGGCGAACACGCCCGCCGCAATGCTCAAAATCAAGGTGAGATCGATTGTCATCATCAAGCGTACTCGTCGATTAAGGATTTGGGTGGGCGGGGATTCGAGCTATCGTGGGCATCTGGGGATTTGGGCGGCGGCTTGTCGGGTCCTTCGTCGGAGCGCTGCCGGCGGTCTTTATCTTTGTCTTTCGAGGATCGACGGTCCGCGATTGGCAGGGCTGGATACAGTCCGGAGTTGCTTAAGCGGTCAACTTCACTCATTGCGTGACCTCGCTCATTCTGGCTTTGGTTGCTCGGATGTTTCGGGCTTCGGCTCTTTCATCAAAACGGTCTTTTCCAACGACGCGGGCGAAACGCGGCCCAACAGCCGGTTGGTGGCGCTGGAAGAGTCGGCAAGCGCCACGCCCTCCCCCGCGGTTTCCGGCGTGTGTTCGCTGGTTCGCGCCATCGTGGCGTCGGTCGGCAATACGGCTTCGAGCACCAGCACGGCGACGCGCCGGTTGGCGTTGCGATGCTCGCTCGAGTCATTCGCCTGACGCGGATGAAATTCGCCGAAGCCGACTATTTCCAGGCGCAGCGGATCGATGCCCTGCTTGGTGAATTGATGCACTACGCTGGCAGCGCGAGCCGCCGACAATTCCCAATTCGATGGAAACGCCGCCGTGTGAATCGGGCGGTCATCGGTATGTCCTTCCACGCGGATGGGGTTGGGAAAGGGCTTCAATACTTCGGCCAGCTTGTCGAGCACGGGTTCTGCGGCGGAGGCAAATTCACCGGCGCCGCTCGGAAATAGAATATCGGTGTTGATTTCAATTTCCAGCCACATGCTCTCGCGCTTCACCGTCACGAGCTTGGCCTCGATCAAGGCCTGCATCGCATCCTGAACTTCGCGCTCCATGCGCACCAAGGAGCCGGGGAGATCCCTGGACTGATCGCCGTCCACTATCCCCAAGGCACGCGGCGTCAAGTTGCCATCCTTGGTCACGGAATCCTTGATCTTCATGAGGGCGGTGGGAGAGATGCCGACTAACGGCTTGTCGCCGCCCTTGCCAGGCTGCTTGTCGCCGATATTGACCGGCTGCATGCTCTTCGGCGCGCCATGAAATGCGGCGATCATCGAGTCCGACAGCACGCGGAATTTACCCTCATTCACCGACGACATCGCATACATCACGGTGAACAACGCAAATAGCAACGTCACGAGATCGCCATAGGGGATGGCCCAGGCTTCCGCGTTCACGTGCTCCTCATGCTTCTTCTTACGGGCCATGCGTTTCGATCAGTGGTGAAAGTACCCTTGCAGCTTGGATTCGATGTTGCGGGGATTTTCGCCCTGCGCAATCGCAATAATTCCTTCGATCACCATGGTGCGCACCTGCGATTGCCCATGGATCACGGATTTCAGCTTGTTGCCCATGGGCAGAAACAATAGATTCGCAAATGCGATGCCGTAAATCGTGGCAATGAAAGCCGCCGCGATGCCGTGGCCCAACTTCGAGGGGTCATTGAGATTTTGCATCACGGCCATCAAGCCCATGACGGCGCCGATGATACCCAACGTCGGCGAGTACACGCCCATGGCCTCGAACACCTTGGCCGCTTGCGTATCGAAATGCTCCATGGTGTCCAATTCGATCTCCATGCTGGAGCGAATCGCATCGGGCTCGCCGCCGTCCACCAGGGACTGCAGCCCCTTCTTGAGGAATTCATCCTTCTCAGCTTCAACCGCCGATTCCAAGCCGAGCAGGCCCTGCTTGCGGGCGATGTTGCTCCATTCGACGATCTTTTCGATCACCGCAGCGGGATTGTTTGCCGGCGGCATGAACACCCACTTCACGATCTTCCAGGCGCGCAGGAATGTGGCCATCGGGGTTTGCACGAGGCTGGCCGCCAGCGTACCCACCACCACGATCACGAATGCCGCGCTGCCGACCAGCGCGCCGGCGCTGCTGCCCTTGAGAATTGCGCCGCCGATGATGGCGATCAGCGCAAGAACGATACCGACGACGCTTAAAATATCCATGCAATCATTGCGGCGTCAGCCACTCCGATAGACGTGCGCGCAGGCGCACCAAGGCCTGGCCATGGATCTGGCAGACGCGCGACTCGGATACTTCCAGCACCTCGCCGATCTCGCGCAAATTCATGTCTTCATCGTAGTAGAGCGACAGCACCAGCTTCTCGCGCTCCGGCAGCACGTTGATGGCGCCGGCCAAGGCGCCGCGAAAACCCGCATCCTCGATGTCATCGAAGGGACCCGGGCGTTCGTCGCGGGCGTGGTCCGCGGGGCTCGACTCATCCTCGCTCGATCCCATTTGATCGAAACTGAACAGGCGGCAGCTGGCCGCATCCATCACCAGCTTGTGGTATTCCTCGATCGACACGCCGAGGCCCGTGGCGATGTCGGTGGGAGTGGCGTCCTGGCCCTTCTGGTTCTCGATCTTGCGCACCACATCGGCCATCTCGCGCATGTTTCGATGCACCGAGCGCGGCGTCCAATCGGACTTGCGCACCTCATCGAGCATGGCGCCGCGGATGCGGATGCCCGCGTAGGTTTCGAAGTTCGCGCCTTTGTTGGCCGAATAGTGCTTGGCCGCGTCCAACAGTCCGATCATGCCGGATTGAATCAGATCGTCGACTTCCACATTCGGCGGCATACGGCTGACCAAGTGGTAGGCAATACGTTTGACCAAATCGGCGTGTTTCAACACCAATTCGTGCTGCGGCACCTGATCCACCGGGACGTTCTCATCCGCGGGCGGCTTTGGGCTGCGTTTTTGCGTGTTCGTGTACTGTGTGCTTGCTCTCATTGCAATACCGTAGAGGGAGCGATCCTCACCCCCACCATTCGTTCGACAAAGAACTCCAAATGCCCTCGTGCCCCTTGCGGCACTGACCACTTATCGGCTTTTGAGGCGAGATTCTTGAGCGCGATGGATGAAATTGAGGCCGGGTAGGCGTCCACCACAGGTGTCTGCCGCTGCACCGCACGACGCAGATAATCGTCGTAGGGCACCGAACCGGCGAATTCCAAGGTCACATTGAGAAACCGGTCACAAACCCGAGCGATCTTCTGAAATAGATCCGGGCCCTCGCCCGAACGGCGGGTCTGGTTGGCCAGGATCTGAAATCGCTGCACGCCGTGCTCGCGGCTTAAAACCTTGATCAGGGCATAGGCATCGGTGATGGAGGCCGGTTCATCGCAAACCACCACCACCACGTGATGCGCCGCCTGGCTGAAGGTCATGACGCTGTCGTGCAGGCCGGCCGCGGTGTCCACCACCAGCACTTCGACCTGGTGATACAGGTCGCTGAAGGCGCGGATGATGCCGGCGTGCTCGGCGGGGGTGAGGGTTGCCATGCGCTTGATGCCGGATGCCGCGGGCACGATTTGCAGCCCGTGAGGCCCGGTCACGATGGCATCTTCCAAGGCGCATTCGCCGTTGATCACATGGCCCAAGTGGAAGCGCGTATGCAATCCCAGCACCACGTCCACATTCGCCAATCCCAGATCCGCATCCACCAGCATGACATCGCGGCCTTGCGCCGCGATGGACACCGCGAGGTTCGCGGACACCGTGGTTTTGCCCACGCCGCCCTTGCCGCCGGTGACCGCGATCACCTTCACGGGACGGGAGGAGTTCAATTCGGCCAGTGCTTCGGCCCTTTCGCGCGACAGTCGGAAATCACGCATGGGCAGGTACCTGTCCGAAGGTGCGGGCCATATAAGCCTCATCGCGTTGCGGCGTGCTGCGCTCCTTCAGGTCCATGGCGGCGCGCACCAGCCAAACCCGCTTTTGATGCGCCGCGTGCAGATCCTCGGGCACCCGTTGACCGTTGCACACATAGGCAATCTGCAATTTATGACGCAGCGTGGCCGAGATCACGGCGCCGAGACTGGCCGCCTCGTCCACTTTGGTGATGATGCTGGCCATGGGTTTGATGCCGGCGAAGGCGCAGACGATTTCATCCAGCGCATTTCCCTCGCCTTGCGCCGGCAGCGCCAACAACACCTTGGCGCGCGCAGCGCCCAGACGCAGGACCGCCAATTGTTCGGTGAGCCGCACATCGCGCGGACCCATTCCCGCTGTGTCGATCAAAATCAGCTTCTTCGATTTGAGCCGTTCGAGCACCCGCGCCAATTCCTTGCCCGTATTGGCCGCATGCATGGGCACGCTCAAGATGCGCGCATAGGTGTTCAGCTGTTCGCGGGCGCCGATGCGGTAGCCGTCGGTGCTCACCAGAGCCAGATCCTGGCTGCCGTGCTGCATACACCAACGCGCCGCCAGCTTGGCGATGGTGGTGGTCTTGCCGGCGCCGGTCGGGCCGACCACCGCGGTTATGCCGCCGGTGACGGCGGTCGTGTCGTTGAGCATGGGCAGGTGCCGGCACAACAACGCCATGGGAATGTGCGAGGGGTTCTCCAGCGCCGTGCGTCGTGGAGTCAACTCCGCGAGAGCCCGCGCCACATCCGGCGCGATGTCCATCGCGGTCAACTCCTCCAGCACCCGCGCCTGCAGCGGCTCACGCAGACGCTTATCGCTCCAGGTCATGCCGGCAAGCCCTGTTTCGAGCATTCGGCGCAGATCCTGAATCTCGCGCTGCATCGCTCCGCCGTGCGCTTGAGCGGGTTGTGGTTGCGTCGGTTGCTGCCTCGGCTGCGCTACCGGCGGTGACGTTACGACTCGCATCGGCGCAGCAGCTCGGAGCGGCGCAGCAGGGCGCGCGGCCGGCGCAACCCGCGCGGGTGCTGGTGCTTGTGCTGGTTTGGCCGGGGGCGCAGCGACGCTGAGCGCGGCGGCGCGCATGGCTTCGCTGATCAAAGGCTCGCGCGGCGCTTGCGCGGCCGCCACCGCCAATTCCTCCGCGGTCGGTGCCGCAGCTTGAGTTCGTTGCCGCGTGGCGTCGGCAAACAATGCCTCGTCATAGTCCACCGCTGCGATGACTTCGATGCCATCGTCGCCGCGGCGGCTCGACAGGATGACGGCGTCGGGTCCTTGCTCCGAACGCACCAGCGCAAGCGCCGCGCGCATGCTGGGTGCCGTATATCGTTTGATCTTCATGTCCAACCTCCGTCAATCATGCAATTCATCAGCGGCCCACCGCAGCAATCACGCGGATGCGCCGGTTTTCGGGAATCTCGTTGTAAGCCAGCACGGCGAGCGAGGGCGTCGAGTGACGCATCAGCCGGGCAATCCATGGTCGAATCTTCGGCGCCACCAGCAGCACCGCGGGTTCGCCGGCAGCCTCCTGGCGTCGCGTGCTGTCGCTGAGCGCGGTCTGTATCCGGTCGGCCAGGCCCGGTTCGAAGCCCGGCGAGGACTCGCCGCCGGTCATGGAATCCTGCAACACCTGCTCGAGCGCCGGATCCAGTGTGATCACCGGCAGCTCCTGGCGCAGGCCGCCGACGGTCTGCACGATGCTGCGTCCCAGGGCGACGCGCACGGCGGCGACCAATGCCACCGGGTCCTGCGATTTGGGTGCGAGTTCGGCCAGGGTCTCGCAGATGGTGCGCAGGTTGCGGATCGGGACGCGCTCCAGCAGCAGGTACTGCAGCACCTTCACCACCACGCTCATGGGCAGAAGCTTCGGCACCAGATCCTCGATCAGTTTCGGTGCAGTCTTCGCCAGGCGGTTCAGCAACTGCTGCACTTCTTCATGACCCAGCAGTTCATGGGCATGCGATTGCAGCAGATGACTCAAGTGAGTCGCGATGACGCTGCTCGCATCCACCACCGTGTAGCCCTGCGCCTGCGCCTGCTCGCGGCGAGCCTTGTCGATCCACACGGCTTCCAATCCGAAGGCCGGATCTTTGGTCGCCGAACCCTGCAAAGTGCCCGACACCTGGCCGGGATTGATGGCCATTTCGCGATCCGGAAAAACTTCCGACTCGCCCACCGGCGCGCCCAAGATGGTGATGCGGTATGAATTCGGGCCGAGCTCCAGGTTGTCGCGGATGTGTACGGCCTGAACGAGAAAGCCCAACTCTTCCGACAGTTTCTTGCGCACGCCCTTGATGCGTCCCATCAACTCGCCGCCTTGATTGCGATCCACCAGCGGAATCAAGCGATAGCCCACTTCCAGGCCGATCAAATCCACCTGCTCGACATCGTCCCAGGACAGTTCCTTGTGTTCGGCCGGCACTGCCGGGGCAGCGGCGGGTCCGGTCGCAGGCACGGCGGCGCTGCTCTTGCCCTCGGCTCGACGCCGGCTCAGGGTGTACGCGCCGAATCCGCACGCGGCAGCCATGGCCAGAAACACCACATTGGGCATGCCGGGAATAATGCCGAGCAGGGCGAGGATGCCGGCGGTCACGCCCAGCGCCTTGGGCTCGCTCAACACCTGCGAGAAGATCTGCTGACCCATGTCGTGCGGGCGCGATACGCGCGTGACCAGGATGGCCACCGCAACCGACAACAGCAGCGCGGGAATCTGCGCCACCAGGCCGTCGCCGATGGTAAGCAGCGCATAGGTGCGGCCCGCATCGGCCAACGACATGCCGTGCTGTGCGGCACCGATGATGGTGCCGCCGAAAAGATTGATGAACACGATCAAGATGCCGGCAACGGCGTCGCCGCGCACGAATTTGCTCGCGCCGTCCATGGCGCCGTAGAAGTCGGCTTCTTCGCGCACTTCCTGGCGCCGGACGATGGCCTCGGGTTGAGTGATGATGCCGGCGTTCAAGTCGGCATCGATGGCCATTTGCCGCCCGGGCATGGCATCCAAGGTGAAACGCGCGCTGACTTCCGAGATGCGTCCTGCGCCCTTGGTGATGACCACGAAATTGATGATCACCAGCACGGTGAACACCACCATGCCCACCGCGTAGTTGCCGCCGACCACGAACTGGCCGAAGGCTGCGATCACATGTCCGGCGGCATGCGCACCGGTGTGGCCGTTGATCAGCACGATGCGGGTCGAGGCGACATTCAAGCCTAGTCGCAACAATGTGGCGCCGAGCAGCACGGTCGGAAAAGTGGCGAATTCCAGTGCGCGGCGCACATAGATGACGGCCAGCAGGATCAGCAGCGACAAGGAGATGTTGAAGGTGAAGAACACATCGAGCAGAAACGCCGGCAGCGGCAGCACCATCATGGCGATCACCACCATCACCAGCAGCGGTACACCGAGGCCGTTGCGGGCGAAGTCGCCGAAAGTGGTGGCTGCGCTGCGCACGGTCATGATACGTCGAACTCGTCGCTGATCTTCGGATCAGGCCGCACCAAGCGCGCCGCCAGTGTCGGGTTCAAGGTCTTGATGCGGAAGATGTACGACAGCACCTGCGCCACGGCCATGTACAGCCCGGTCGGAATCTCCTTGTCCAAATCGGTGGAGCGGTACAAGGCGCGCGCGAGCTTGGGAGATTCGAAGATCGGCACGCGATGCTCTTCGGCGATGCGCCGGATATTGGCGGCCACCAAGTCCGCGCCCTTGGCCAGCACACGCGGTGCGCGCATCTTCTTCGGGTCGTACTTCAAGGCAACCGCAAAGTGAGTCGGGTTGACGAGCACGACGTCCGCAGTTGGGACCTTGTGCAGCATGCGGCGGCGAGCCAGCATCTGCTGCATCTGACGGATGCGCTGCTTGGTCTCCGGGCGGCCGTCCAATTCCTTCGATTCATCGCGCAGTTCCTGGCGGGTCATGCGCAACTGCCGCTTGAATTGAAACAGCTGCAGCGGCACGTCGACCATTGCCACCAGCGCCAGCGACGCGCACAGCCACACGAAGGCCCAGCCCAGCAGAGTCACGCCCCGCCCGACCGCCGCGCGCGGCGCCATGCGGGCCAATGACAGCACATCGCCGAACACCCAGGAGACGATGGCGAAGCAGACGCCGCCGACCACCAGCAGCTTGAGCAGGGCCTTGCCGAGTTCCGACACGCCGTGCAAACCGAACAATCGCTTCACGCCGGCCAGCGGACTCAGGCGCGAGAAGTCCGGCGCCAGCGCATTTGGGCTGAAATTCCAGCCGCCCAATATCACCGAGGCCAGCAGCACCAGGGCGATCAAGGCGCCGAACACCGGCAGCAGCGCGGTGGTGGCGATCAGCGCCGCGTGGGTGAGCGCGGCAATCATGGAGTGCGTATCGCCCAAATCCCTGGCATCGATCGACAGGCCGCTGCGCATCATCTGCGACAGATGCGTGGACAAGGAACTGCCGATCGCCACCAACGTGGCGCTGCCCCCGACCATGGTGGCGAAGTTGGTCAGTTCCCGGGAGCGCGGAATCTGTCCACGTTCGCGCGCTTCCTGCAGGCGTCGTTGCGAAGGTTCTTCGGTGCGTTCGCCGCCGGTTTCTGCTTCCTCGGCCATCTAAGGCAGCCCCGCGGCCGGTCCGCCGGCCAGCGTGGCCGCCGCCAGCAAGGCGCTGTTGATGAGGCTCGTAATGCCCGACATGATGCCGTCGAGTCCGGCAACCAGTACGAAGAAACCGCTCATCAAGGTGATGGTGAAGCCGATGCCGAACAGATTCAGTTGCGGCGCGGCGCGCGTCACCACGCCCAGTGCCAGGTTGACGATGACCAGCGCAATCACCGCGGGCAGCGCGATCAGCAACCCGGTGTCGAATACCCGGGCGCCCCACAGCACCACGGACAACAGGAAGTTCTTGTCGACGTGCGCGGCGCCGATGGGCAGGCCATGGAAACTGTCGGCCAGCGCGCCGAGCAGCATCAAGTGGCCGTTGAGGGCGAGATAAGTCAGCGTGCCGAAGATCATGAACATTTGGCCGAGCACGGGCGTCTGCGCGCCGCGCTGCGGATCGACCAAGGTGGCGAACCCCAGGCCCATGGTCAAAGAAATGGTCTGGCCGGCGAACACCAGTGCTTCGAAGGCGACCTGCACCACCATGCCGATCGCGACGCCGATCAGCACCTCGGTGACCGCCGCCAGCATTCCCGCGGCCGAGAATATCGACAGTCCCGCAGGCTCCTGCACCAATGGCGCCAGCAGGAAGGCCAGCGCCAGCGTCAGCACCACTTTTACCAGCCGCGGCACCGAGGCTTCGCTGGCAATGGGGGCCGTCAGAACGAAGCCGCCGACGCGCAACGCGGGCCACCATAGACGCCCTATCCAGGTCTGTACATCCGAGGCATTGAGTGTGAGCGGCTGCATCGGGTCAACCAATCATGCTGGGAATGCTGGCATACAGATCGCGGGTGAAATCCATCAGCACCCGCAGTATCCACGGTCCGGCCGCGAACAGCGTCAGCACCAGCAGCAGCAGTTTCGGAATGAAGCTCAAGGTCGACTCATTGATCTGCGTGGCAGCCTGCAGCATGCCGATGACCAGTCCGGCAATCAGCGCGATGAGCAGCAACGGCGCGGCAATCATCGAGGTCACCAACAGTGTCTTGTGCGCCAGATCCATGACGTTTTCCGGGGTCATTGGTGGAAACTCGAGGCCAGCGTGCCCATCAGCAAAGTCCAGCCGTCGACCACCACGAACAGCATGATTTTGAACGGCAGGGAGACCAGCACCGGCGACAGCATCATCATGCCCATGGACATCAGCACACTGGCCACCACCAAATCGATCACCAGAAACGGGATGAAGATCATGAAGCCGATCTGGAATGCGGTCTTCAGTTCGCTGGTGATGAAGGTCGGGACCAGCACCATGATCGGCACGTCCTCCGCGCTGGCGAATTGCGCCTTGCCGGACAACTTGGAGAACAGCTGCAAATCGTTTTCTCGGGTTTGCGCCAGCATGAACTTCTTCAGCGGCGCGACCGTACGTTCGAGGGCGACTTCGCCCGCCAGTTGCCCATCCATGTAAGGCTTGATGCCCGCGCCGTAGGATTGTTCGAGCGTCGAACCCATGACGAAAAAGGTCATGAACAAAGCGAGGCCGGTGAGCACTTGATTGGAAGGCGTGGTGGCCATCCCCAGAGCCTGACGTAGGATCGACAGCACGATGATGATGCGGGTGAAGGCCGTCATTGCCAGCAAAATCGCCGGCAGCAGCGTCAGCGCCGTCATCAGAATCAGGATCTGGAAAGTCAGCGAATAGGTCTGCGCACCGTCAGCTGCGGTCTTGATCGCAACCGCCGGCAGGGCCGGCGAAGCGGCCTGCACCACGGCCTGCGCCGCTTCCAAACCCGCCGGCAGCAACAGCAGCAGCAGTGTGCCGCTGCTCATCAGCCATGATCGTCGCAGAGTGAACTTCACGGCTGGCGCTTCATCAAGTCGCGCAGGCGATCGGCAAAAGCCGGCGCCGCCGCTCCCGGCTGCAATGCGATCGGCGCACTCAGCGGCGTCAGGGGAACAATGCCGGCTGCGCCGATGCCGATCAGCACCTGCGCATCGCCGACGCGCACCAGCACGATGCGCTCGCGCGGGCCGACGCTCAATTCATCCAGCACCGCGCTGTCGGCCGAGCGGTGCGGCACCGCCAATTTGAAGCGCTTCAGCACCCAGCCGATGGCGACGATCAGCGCCACTATGGCAATCAGACTCAGGCTGAGTTGCATCAGGCTGCCGACCGAAAGCGGAGAGGCGGGTTGCGCCATCTCCGTCATTTGGCGTGCTCCATCCTTTCACTGGCGCTTACGACATCGGTCAAGCGAATGCCGAACTTCTCATTCACCACCACGACTTCGCCGCGGGCGATGCGCACGCCGTTCACCAGGACATCCAGGGGCTCGCCGGCAAGGCGGTCCAGTTCCACCACCGCTCCCGGCGCCAGCGCCAGCAAGTCGCGCACCGACATTTTGGCGCGTCCCACTTCCAGCGCCAGGGTGACGGCCACGTCCAGAATCAGATTCAAATTCATTTCGCCGGCGGTACCGGCGGCGCTGGGGCTCAAGTCGCCGAATTTGGCGCGCGCCACCGCGGCCTTTGGATCGGGCGTGCTCATGCTGAAACTCCTGAAACGATTTTGAGCGCGTTGCGCCCTTGCGATATGCCGAAACGGCCCTGGTACAACGGCACTTCGCCGGCCAACAAGGTCACCTGCTGGGGTGCTTCGATGGGAATGATGTCGCCCGGATTCAGGCTCACCAGTTCGCGCAGGCTGATCTGCGCTTCGGCGAGCACCGCGCGCGTGTCGAGTTGAGCGTCTTGCAAGGCGCTGCTCAGGGTCGGTCCCCAGGCTTCCTGTTTGCGCAGCGGCGCGGCGCCGGTCTCGCCCGACAGGGCCTCGCGATGCGGCGCCAGCAGTGCCTCCGGGATCAGCCAATCGATGCGGCCGCTGCGCGCTGCGAATTCAACGGTAAATTTGCCGACGATGACCGAATCCTGCGGGCTGCCTAGCTGCACCAGGCGCGGATTGGTTTCCTGTTTGACCAACTCCAGTTCCAGCGGCGCCACAGGCGCCCAGGCTGC
>Ga0208982_1000082_pt1 | contig 12144 bp, 13 predicted proteins | sample MedBloCAOM1_O3_FD_187840 | JGI IMG/M metagenome (GOLD analysis project Ga0208982, IMG submission 187840) | Forest soil microbial communities from El Dorado National Forest, California, USA - Mediterranean Blodgett CA OM1_O3 (SPAdes) (version 2) | ecosystem: Environmental > Terrestrial > Soil >... | reverse complement strand
GAGTGGTGACTATCACCACATTGTGCTTCGCGCCGGCGACCGTGACACTGGCGACCCACAAGGGTTGCCCATACACCGCTCCATCGACGGCGCACGACGCCAGCTTGCCGAAGCTCGACCCATTCACATTGCCGGGCGACAGCGCGTACTCCTGCGCATTGGCTCCATCTCGCGCCAGGTCATTGTGGTAAGTGAACACGCCGGACAGGTCGGTGACCGCGGCGACTGCTGCTGCGGTTTGAGCGGAATTCGCCACACTGGTCGCGACAAGCGTGTGTGCACCAGCAACACCTGCCGTATACAGTCCGGTCGCACTGACGGTGCCGACCGTGCTGTTGCCGTTCGGTATGCCGTCCACCGTCCACGTCGCGTTCACGCCGCCGGGGACTGTGGCGGTGAACTGTTTGGTTGCACCAAGAACCAGCGGTGCCGTCTGAGGAGCGATGCTCATGATGACGCTGGACACTGTGACCTTGGTTGAAACCAACGCGGTGGTCCCGCCTGCACCAGTGCAAGTCAAAGAAAAAGTCGCCGTCGCATTCAGCGCAGCCGATACCTGCATGCCGCTTGCCGGCAGCGAGCCGCTCCAGGCGCCGGATGCGGCACACGCCGTTGCATTGGTCGAGGCCCAGGTCAGGGTTGAGGTTCCGCCGACCGCGACCACGGTCGGAGCAGCGCTTAAGGTTACGGTGGGCGCAGGTTGAGTGACAGTAACGGTGGCTAAGGCCGGCGCGCTCACACCGCCAGGGCCGGTGCACGTCAATGAATAGTTTGCGTTGCTCATCAGCGGTCCGATGCTTTGCGATCCGCTTGCCGCAAGCGTGCCGCTCCAGTCGCCGGCAGCCATGCACGCGGTGGCATTGGCTGAACTCCATGTCAGAGTGGACGATCCAGCGGCGGCGACAGCGCTTGGATTGGCCATGAGCTGCGCCGTGGGCAGTGGGTTTACCATGACAGCGACGCTTGCGGGCTGACTGGTACCGCCTGCCCCGCTGCAGGTGATCGTAAAACTGGCGTTTGCCGATAAAGCGCCGGTGCTTTGCGAGCCGTTCGTGGCAAGCGTACCGCTCCAGTCGCCCGCGGCCATGCACGCGGCGGCATTGGCTGAACTCCATGCCAGTGTGGACGATCCACCGGCGGCGACTGCACCTGGACTGGCCGTGAGTTGCACGATGGGCAGTGGGTTCACTGTGACAGTGACGCTCGCGGCCTGACTGGTGCCGCCCGCTCCGCTGCAGGTGACTGTAAAACTGGCGTTTGCCGATAACGCGCCGCTGCTCTGCGAGCCGCTCGCGGCCAGCGCGCCGCTCCACTCGCCTGACGCCGCACACGAAGTCGCGTTCGCCGAAGTCCAAGTCAACTCACTGGAAGCTCCGGCATCGATGGTGGCCGGTGAGGCAGAGATGGTTGCCGTCGGAACCGGTGGAGGAGAATTGGAAGCGCCGCCGCCACAGGAGGCCAAGGCCACAACGCTGACGGCGAGTAGAGATCTAACTGGTATTCCCACGAAATCCCTGCAGGTTCATTGCTTTGCGGCAGGGTACACGCGCACATACGGCCATGGTCGGGGAACTGACATAACGCATTCGAGATGCGATACTGCGTCCCAACTCCAAGGAGATTCACATGCCATTCAAAAGCCTTGCCGCGCTTTTTTTGTTGGTCGTCGCGTCAATCAGTCTTGGCGCATCTAAACCCAATTTTAGCGGCGAGTGGCAGCTGAATTTATCCAAGAGCAACTATGGCGCCATGCCGGCGCCGGCTTCCTTGTTGCGCAAGATAACTCACGCGGATCCCTCCCTGGAAATCGTCGACGATGAAATCGGCGGCCGGCGCACCGGAGTGAGGACCCGCAAGTACATGGCGGGCCAGACCACCAACTTTGAAATCAACGGTGCGGCGGTTGAAGGCACGGCAGCGTGGGACGGTGCTTCACTCATCGTCACCACCAAAGTTGATTCAGTCGGCTTGCTGTTCAAGGACAAGATGTCCTTGTCCGCCGACAGCAGGCAACTGACGAGTGAAGTGCAGATCGATTCCAGTCAGGGCACTGCGCAGGTCAAGCTGGTATTCGATCGCCTTTAGTTCCTCGAGAACCGCTATTTGCCCGCCGGCGCATCGGCAGGCGGTTTCTTGCGTACGTCCCGGGCCTTGGCATGCAGCCCTTCATCTTCGATCAACCGCTTACGTACGTACAGAAATCGAATCGTCTCGTATTCAAACGGCGAACCGGTGGAGTAGTAGCGAAAGTTCACGTTGGCGCGCTGATCAACCGCGTTGACAACGCCCAAACCCCATGACTGATCGCCCCGGTACAGGTTGAAAACATTGATTCCATACAAGGTGGCGTAGTCCGCGGTGAATCCAATGCCATCGCGCAGCGTGGAAGGTCCCAGCAACGGCAGCACCAGATACGGTCCAGGATGCATGCCCCACTTCGACAGTGTGGTCGCAAATCCGGAGGGCGCGCCCGGCAATTTCAGTTTCGTTGCTACATCGATCAACCCGCCAATGCCGATGGTGGAGTTGATCACCAGGCGCTCGAGGCTGCGCAGTCCAAACTTCAGCCGCCACTGCAGCGTGTAGTTGATCACGCTGTCGATTTCCCCCAGGTTGCCGAAGAAATTATGTATTCCGGTCCGCACTGGCGAGGGTACCCGCTTGTACACATTCACGACCGGCAGGAATAGCACGTCGTCGAAGCGCGCATTGAATCGGTAGGTAAATCGATTCAGCCGCTCCCAGGGGTCGTACGTGTACATGGGCGGCGCATCTGCCGCGGTCAACGGCGGCGCCGGCTGCTCGTCCGTCGCCACGACGACATCCTTGCTGATAGGCGCGCCGGGCGGCATGGCATTCGCAGAGGCGACAGCTTCCGCGAACGCCGCCGCGTTGGCTGCTGCAGCCGCGTTGTCGGCAGCCGGCGTTTCGGCGGGCACGCTGCGGATAGATATGCCTTGCGACGCGCAACCGCCGAGCGCCAACAGCGCTAACGTGAGCGCGGCTAATGTCGCAATCGCCCGCCGCCGCATCATTGCGACACCCGGGGCCAGCGTCCCGCCAACATGTCGAGCATGTCCGCGACCTGGTGTCGATCGCCTACCGTTCCTAGATGGCCGCCATGATCATAGACGACGATGCGCGGGCCCAGTGTGTCTTGCAGCCAGGTCAGCTCGCGTTGATCGAGGATCAAGTCGTCCTTGTTGGTCTGGGCGTAGTAGTCTGCATTGTTGCGCAGCGCATCGCCGATGATGTCGAGACGGCTGTCGGCAATCAGCGATGCGCTGGTGGAACCCGCCCGATGCTGTAAGTAGTACGGTGCGAATACCCGGGTGAAATATTCGGCAAAAGGCTTGCCCCGCAGAATTCGCTGCGTCTCCTCCAGCGAATCACCCACCTTGGGTGGGTGAGCGGGATCGACCACCACACCGGTCTTCGCATACAGATCGCCGCAGAAGAACATGTTCACCAAATCGGCACGAAAGGTCAGCGAAATCGCTGCTGAAAATTCCGCATCGGTCTTCAGCGTGGCAGCCGCCGCCCCCAGCATGAAATTTTCGTCGATCTGCACCCTTTCCGAGGCGCGATACAAGTTGGCGAGCTGCGCGTACAGACGGCGGTACAGCTGCTCGACGCCGGCGTCGCCGGAGCCGACGTAGGCCGTGAACAGCTTGTCCAACCGGCCTACGGATGAAAATAAACTCACGGGCGGATTGATCATCACCACGCGGTGAATCTTCAACTTGCCCTCGGTCGAGTCGATGGATTTGACGATGGCGGCATTGGCTCCGCCCAAGCTATAGCCCAGGAGATCGATGTCCGTGATGTGCACTTTGCGCGGCAGGTGCGCGACGATCTCCTGCATGGCGCCATACAGATCGTGACCATCCTGCATCAGGTCGCCCGCAACACCGGTGCTGGAGCTCGACACGATGAAACCTGGAAAGGTCGGCGAGGGCATGGTCAGGACGTGATAGCCCGCGCCATACAGTGCGGCGCGCAGCACCTGCAGCTTGGTGGTATTGCCGTCGCTGCCGGTTCCCGAAATGATGATGGCCAGCGGCGCGGGCGCTTTTTGTGCGGAAAACCATACTCGAAGCTTGCTGTTGAACCACAACACATCGGGCACGGGCAACCGCCAAGGCAGCGATACGGTGATTTCCGACAGGGGAACTTTTTCCGGCAGCGGCGCCATATCCTGGGGCGGAGTACCGAACACCGTGGCGCGCAGCGCGGCGGAATCAGCCAGGCCAGTCGCAGGTCCGTACACAGGGGGAGCGGTGATGGTTTGCGCGCTGATCGCGAAGCTCGCCGCACTCAGCAGTACTGTCAAAACACCCTGTTTCAAAAAACCCGCACCCTTTATCATCTGCGATCCTGACACACAGCGTACGATAGTCGCACATGCAGCGTGTGCGAACGACCCCGCCGGCACGTAGGACGGAACCCTACGCGGAGATTCCCTTGAAAGTAGCCGCTCTTCGCACCCTGACGAAAACGCAGCTCGGGTCTCCACTGCCGTTGCCGCCCCGGCTTGCGCGCCTCTACGGCGAATTCCGTATGCGCCGATCGGCGCACTCACTGGTGTTCAGCAACTTCGTCACGACGCTCGACGGGGTGGTGTCGCTGCAAGTGAAGGGGCATGAGGCCGGCGGCGACATCAGTGGATTCAGCGCCGAAGACCGGATGGTGATGGGACTGCTGCGATCTGTCGCCGATGTAGTGGTGGTCGGATCCGGCACACTGGATGCTGATCGCAAGCATGTTTGGACCGCCGAGGATATCGCTCCGGAGCTTGCCGGCGAATTTCGTCGTTTCCGCGATGTCATGGGAATGCCGCGCACCGCGCTCAATGTGGTCGTGAGCGCCAGTGGTGCCCTGAATTTGCGCCGGCCCGTGTTCGTGTCCGGTGAAGTCGATGCTCTGATCGTCACCACGCCGGCAGGCTCCAAGCGGCTGATGAAAAACAAGCTGCCGAGTTCGGTGCAGGTGCGTGCCGTCCGCCGCGACCGTAAGCAAATTTCGGCCGCGGCCATCCTCGAGGAGATCAGCAGGGTGCATTCGACCAAACATGTGTTGGTCGAAGGCGGACCGCGGCTGTTGGGAGTGTTTTACAAGGAAAGCCTGCTCGATGAGCAATTCTTGACGCTGGCTCCGCAGATTGCGGGCCGCGAAACGCGGGACCGCCGACTCAGCCTGATCATGGGTCAGTCGTTTGCCCCGAAAGACCCCCTATGGGGCACGTTGATGGACGTGCGCCAAAGCTCCAAACTCCTGTTTCTGCGCTACCAGTTTCGCCCTGGTCGCTAGCTCGCCGGCTGGTGCTCCGGCGCTGCGCCCTGAAACGCCGGCAGCTCGCGGCAGGCTGCATCGATGGCGAGGATTCGCGGATAAGGATTCAGGTCCACCGAGAAGCGCCGCGCGTTGAATACCTGAGGCACCAGGCAAATATCTGCCAGCGTCGGCGCATCGCCGTGGCAAAAGCGCCCAGTGTCCGCATCGCGCACCAACCAGCGCTCCAATGCATCGAAACCCACCTGCACCCAATGGCGATACCATGTATCGCGCGTGTTTTTGTCCTGCCCCAGCTGCTCTTCGAGGTAGCGCAATACCCGCAGATTGTTGAGCGGATGAACGTCGCAGGCAATCGCCTGCGCCAGCGCGCGCACGCGCGCGCGCGCGATCGGCGCGCGTGGCAATAGCGGCGGCTGAGGGTGAAGCTCGTCCAAATATTCAATGATGGCCATGGACTGGCCCAGCACCGCCCCATCATCCAGTCCCAATGCCGGCACGAAGCCCTGCAGATTGATGCTGAGATAATCCGCCTGGCGATGTTCGCCGGCGCGAAGATTCTTCACCACGGACTCATACGGCAGCTTTTTCAAAGCCAGCGCGATCCGCACGCGAAAGGAAGCCGAACTCAGCGCATAACCGTAGAGAATCATAGGGATACCCTGGTAAAGTCGGCCCACTGGCACACGGGACACAATCATGCTCAAGAAATCCATCATCGCATTTTCTCTTTTGGGCGTCATCGCGGCTTCGCCGATTTGGGCGCACGCCAAGCTGCAGAGCTCCACGCCTGCGGATCACGCACAGCTCACCGAAGCGCCAAAGTCGGTCACCTTGAAGTTCAACGAGTCCGCGAAGCTGGCCGTGCTGAAACTGACCACCGGCGGGAAGGAAATCTCGATACCGGTAGACAAGAACGCCAAGGCCAGCCAGTCATTCACCCTCGATCTGCCTGGCCTCGCGGCGGGGAAGTATGTGGTGCAATGGACCGCAGTGGCCGCTGACGACGGTCATGTCACCAAGGGGACGTTCGACTTCACCATCGCCGGTTAAGCGGCGCAATCAGCGCCCGTGAACTTTAGCGGCTGGGATGTCGGTGCAGTCGCGGCCAAGGCGCTGGTCTACGGGGCGACATTGGGCGCATGCGGCGCGGTGTTCTTCCTGGGATATGCGAACGATGCGCTGAATGACCCGCAGCGCGCCAGGATCAGAGACTTCATCGGCGCGCAGCTGATGATTGCCGCGCTGTTCACTTTCATAAGAATCCTGCTGCTCACCGGCTCGATGAGCGGCAGCTTTGCCGGAATGTTCGATCGCGATATGGCCGGGATGATATTGGAGGCCGGCGAAGGCACGGCGGCCTCATTGCGTCTCGCTGGGCTGGCATTGGCCGCCTGCGCACTGTCGCGCAACCGGCGCCTGCAGGTTCCTGCGCTTCTGGGTGCGGCCCTCGCTGCCTCATCGTTTGCCTGGGTCGGGCATGTGCACGCCTTGCAACCCATGTTGCCGGCGATGCTGCTCTCTGCTGTGCATTTGCTCGGCGTGGCGTTCTGGGTGGGAGCAATGTTGCCGTTGCTGTGGTGCGCGCGCGGCGATGCCGGCAAGGTGGGCGCAATAGCCAAACGGTTCGGTTCCGTGGCGGTGTTCGTGGTAGCGCTGCTGGCACTGGCTGGACTCGGTTTGCTATGGATGCTGAGCGCCGGGCAGGCGGATTTCTGGAGCAGCGGCTACGGCAACATGATCGCCGTGAAACTGCTGCTGGTGGTTTTGCTGTTGGGTGCAGCGGCCCTCAACAAATTGTCGCTGACACCGAAGCTGGTGAATGGCGATGCGCGCGCCATCCTTGCACTACGGCGCTCGATTCAACTGGAAATTCTCGCGGCAGCACTCATCCTGCTGGTCACGGCAACTTTCACTACGCTATTGGGTCCGCCTCGCTAATCAAGCATAGTCGACGAAGGCACTGCTGCCTAAGCCGGACACACACGCATCGACGTCGAACGCCGAGCGGATCAACTCCGGCGTCAAGGTGGTGGTGGTCGGTCCATCGCCTTGCACGTGGCCATTGGCGAGCGCCAGGATTCGGGTGGAGTGGCGCGCCGCGAGCGTCAAGTCGTGGATCGCTGCGATCACCAGCTTGCCGTCATTCGCCAGCGCGCGCAAACGCCTTGCCGTGTCCAGTGCATGCTTGGGATCAAGACCTGCGATCGGCTCATCGACAATCAACACGTCAGGATTGCCCACGAGGGCACGGGCCAGCATCGCGCGCGCCAATTCGCCGCCCGACAAGGTCGTGACCGGTTGGTTTCGATGCTCGAGCAAGTCGCATGACTGCATCGCGGCGCTGATCAGCGCATCGAAGGCCTTCGGCAGGCCGCCCAAGGCCGGAAGAGTTGGGGTGAGCCCCAAGGCAACCAAACGCTCCACCGAGATGGGCCACTCGCAGCGCGGATTTTGCGGCAGGTATGCGCGGCGGCGCGCCAACGCGACGCTCGTCAGGTCATTCAGTGAGACCCCGTCCAATGCGACGCCGCCGGTATCGGGCTTTAGCAGCCCCGCCAATACTGACAACAGCGTGGATTTGCCGGCGCCGTTGGCGCCGATGACGGCAATGAATTCACCCGAACTGGCGTGCAGCGTAATCCGGTCAAGGATGGAGCGCCCGCCGCGACGCACACAGACTTCAGATGCAGCAAGGTCGGTCATGAAAATTTGCTGAAATCCGCTGCGCGCCGCTCTGAGAACGCGGCGAAGGCCTCTTTGAACTCCGCCGATTTGAGCTGGCGCCCAAAGTGCCCGGTCTCCTCCTTCATACGCGCCAACAATATCGACTCGTCGCGCATCAGCGATTTGGTCGCCACGACCGATGCAGGAGCCCGCGTCGCAATGGCAGCCGCAGCCGACCTGGCGGTCGCGCGAAGCTCGGCGGCCGCTACGGATTTATTCGCCAGGCCCCAACTCACCGCCTTCTCGGCATTGACGGGTTCTCCCAACACGAACATCTCGAATGCGCGCAGGTGTCCGATGCGCAGCGGCATCAGCAAGCTCGAGGCCGCCTCAGGGACCAGGGCCAGATTTACGAATGGAGTGCTCAGCAACGCGTTGTCGGCCACGAACACCATGTCGCAATGCAGGAGCATCGTGACGCCGATGCCCACGGCGCGGCCGTTGACAGCAGCCACAATGGGCGTACGCGCGCGTGCCAGGGTTGGCAGAAATGGATTACCGTCCTCCGCCATCGGCTCAGATTTTGCGCCAATGGCGGCAAAATCGGCGAGATCATTGCCTGCTGTGAACATGTCGCCATTGCCTTGAATCAGGACGCAGCGAATGCTCGGATCGGTGTCGGCGTTCGCGATCTCGGTCGCCAGGGTGCGGTACATGGCACGAGTGAGCGCGTTCTTTTTATCAGGACGATTCAAGGTGAGTATCAGCAGATTCTCTGCTTTCTCAACCAGCACATGGTCAGTCACTTCGTCTCCTCATCATCAGATCTTCAGTTGAGCCAGCACCCAAAACGCCCCCAAGCCGGCGATCGCTGTCGCGGCAAGGTCCGTCGCCATGCCGTCGAAGGCTGCCATTCGGCGTAGTCGCCGCCGACCGATCGTTGCCGCGAAAAGCAGCGCCATGATGGCCAACCCCGCCAACAGCGAACCCATATTGAAGAATAGCAGTGTCGATGAACTCAGCTCACGCCACAAGTGCAGCCGCGAAAAGTCGCCCCACAAAACCAACCCGTCCAGCACGCCGAACGTGAACGGCAGCGCGCCTAAGAGCAAGGCCGCGCTGCGCGGTGCAACGATCAGCCAACTGCCCGCGAAAACTCCCGAACCCATCAGCACCCACGCCGCCTCCTGGCCAAGCCGCCAGGCAGCCGCGCCCAACAGCGTCAGGGTTGCCGCGGCAATCATCGCCACGCGCCGCGGCGATTTCTCGTGCTGCGACATCCATTGCAGCGCACACAGGACTACCAGCAGGCCAAGTGTCGAATCGACGGACGCCGTATTGGGAACCAGATGCAGCAGGGGAATCGCGATGGAAATGCCGTATCCAAGCGCCAGCCCAATGGCTGCGATCAGCCAATCTCGTCCGAACCGCGCCAGCAACCACAGACCCACGAAAAAACAAATCCTCTCGAGGCTGTGGGCAATATGACTTGCGCCAAGACCCACGTAGATGCCGGCTCCCGCGGATGGCTCGTGAACGGCAAGATCGATTTGCCGGCGCTCAGCAGTGAACACTTGCGATATCGAAGCTCCGTTCTCCTCAATGTGTGCATAGTCGAGGTGTAGTGGCAGGCGCTCGAACAACAAGCTGTTGTTCAAGATCGGTCTGCCGGAACCGGGGCAATGGAAAATGATTTCAAAGCCCCACATGCCCGGCCCCGCAGCCAGCGTGTTGATGCGGCCGATGTCATAGCCTTGGTCAATCGCTTTGCATGCCGACCCTTGCCTCTCCACACCCAGGTGTTGCAGCACGTAGGCAGCCAAATTCTCATTGGAAGGCTGTGGTTGCCCCCGCGCGACGATGTAGTTCGCGGCCTCTGCCGGCAGGACCACACGAACCGTCACCTGATCGGGGGCAATGACCCAGAGACTGTGGCTGACGCTGCGAGTCGCCGCGATCACCGGGTTGCCGAGCCCCATCCCGAAGAAAAGCAACAGGAGCGTCGGGCGCATCACGGCGGCGGAGGCGACGCGATTAAAATCTGCGCGTCCCGGCGCAAAATGCTCAGTTCCTGGTTTTGCGCCCGTTTGGCCACCGACTCCACGTAATCTGAGTACACCTTGGGGCGGACATTGGCGAAATCAGCGGCCCGCGGCGTCTGACGGCGCTGCATGAGGAGCAGATGCACGCCATCGCCATCCACCACAGGTTCTGAAATCTCTCCATCCGACAAGGCAGCCGCGGCTGGAAACAGCTTGGCGCCCAAATGCAATTTGGCGGCGAAATCCAATACTTCTTCCGCGTCTGCGCGTCCCGAATCGACCAACCCAAAATGCTGCATCACTTGGGTTATGGGCACCCCGGCGCGCAATCGATACAAGGCATCCTGAGCGTCGGCTTGTGCCTGGGCCGTGCTTTGATTGGCATTCTGATAGCCGCCCACACGCAGCAGCAAATCTCGCACCTGCATGGTTCCGGTGGTCGAATAGCGGGCGCGATGCGCGTCGTAATACGCCTGCAACTGTTCATCGGTGGGCGGAGTCGATTTGGAGGCAGTGTCAGCCTGCGCATTGACCGCGGCAGTCATCACATCGCGCACTTCGGTGGTCGTTTCCGGCAAGTCCAACAGCACGCCCCGCTGCACCAGCAGTTCTTCATCGATCATTTCCTGCAAGGTTTTGTTGCGTTCGGCCGGCGTGGTCTGTGCGAAGGGCTTTCCGGTCGCCGCAGCGGTCTGCGACATGAAGTCAGTGGCAAGAATTCCTTTCTGGTTCACCAGGGCGATGTAGCCCGGAGGCACGGTGATTGCCTGGGGGACGGTATGAAACATGCCGAAACCGCCGAGGGCGAGACCCACGATCATGCCGATCGCCGGCAACACGACGGAGCGATGGGAGCCCCGCAATTCGCGCGTCCAATCAATCATTCGACGCTCCACGTGCAGCTATGTATACGTAGATCGCCAACGCGCGGATTTGCGCCAGCGGCAACACGTCGATCCAGCCAGGCATGATGCGATGCTGGCCGGAGTAAATCGCGTCGTAAAAGACCCGGCCGTCATCGCTGTCGTGCCACACATCGATGGTCAAATCCGGCGCTCCGTAGTTCGAATTGCCCTGTGCGCTTTCGCCGTGACAATCGGCGCAGTTGGCTTTGGCCACATCGAAATATAGCGACCGGCCTTCGGCGGCCGCCTGGACATCATGGGGGCGGCCGCTGAGTTTGAGCAGATACTGCACCAGGTTGCGAATTTCGGCAGCACTCAGCCGGCCGGTCAAGCCGAATGCCGGCATGTCGGTCACGTTGCGTGATTTGCCGTGCTCGCTGCGGACCCCATACAAAATGGTGCGTTCGATCTCGAACACGCTGCCATCGCCGAATAGCCAATGGGCATCGGCAAGATTCGGGGCGCCTTTGCCGCGATCACCCTTCATGTCCGCCGCGTGGCAGCCGGAACAGTGGGCTAGATATAAGGGCTTGGCTTCCGCGAGAGCAAAGGCGGCCAATTGGCGATCTTGGGTCATGCGAGCACTGTCAGCGGTCAATAGCCGATTCCATTGTTGCCGGCGCCACAGATGATGTTGCAGCAGTAGTCCGGCGACCAGCAGCAACGCGATGACCAGAGCGATTGCCGCAAAAATGCGCCGCTTGGCGCCGGATCGTACGGACTTAGGACTGGGCGGCGGGGCAATCATGCTGAACTCATCGTGTAATATATTCTACTTGTCATGAATCAATCCGCTGCACCGCCCGCCAGCCAGCGTCCCATGGCGCCACGCCCTCACCGCTTCGTGCGCCGATTGAGCCTGATTTACTCAGCCGCGGCATTGACCGCGTTGCTGCCATTGCTGATACCGCTGCTGCCGAACACCCTGTTTCCCGCGGCGCATTTGCTGGTGGCGGAAGCCATCGACGGCGGATTGGCCGCCACGGTGCTGGCCGCGCTGTTGTTGGCCGTCACCGCTCTGAGCGCGACCTGGGTCCTGACCTCGTCCCGTTATCGCGGTCTGCCCCGCTTTGAGCCCGGCGTCGCCGCGCGCTTGGGGCAGGCCATTGCTGTTCCGCTAGGCGCAACAATGATCATTGTGTGTGCGGCGGCGCTTTGGCCCAAAGGCTCCCCGACGGCCGCTTCCGCCAATGCCAATGTGATCGCAGCCTTCATATTTGCGCTGGCCTTCGTGTCAT
>Ga0208982_1000081_pt1 | contig 12173 bp, 15 predicted proteins | sample MedBloCAOM1_O3_FD_187840 | JGI IMG/M metagenome (GOLD analysis project Ga0208982, IMG submission 187840) | Forest soil microbial communities from El Dorado National Forest, California, USA - Mediterranean Blodgett CA OM1_O3 (SPAdes) (version 2) | ecosystem: Environmental > Terrestrial > Soil >... | reverse complement strand
TTGTCGAGATTCTGCCAGCCACACCACGACACCGTCCGTCATATCGGACCAGGGTCCGATCCCCAAATCCCGGACCCCGCTCCGATGCGGGCGCGCCTCGCACGCGGCAACATCGTTGGCATGACCGAGACACGCGAACTGACCAAGTACGTCCGCCACCACGTGTTCGTGCGGTCACCCCGACGCACCGGACTGACCAAGATACTGACCAGCATGGGTGCGGCAGTGTCCCCCGAGCCTGGTCATGGGCTCTCTGTCACCGGCATGGACGCATGCACGATCGCTTCAGCCGCCGCGGCGCATTACATACCGATCCAGGAACTGACGCCACGCAGATCGACGGAGGACTCCCACTTGGAAGCCGCTCGAATACGGTGATTTCGATTTCACACGGCTTGGATATGGCACTCGGCCGAGCGTTGCTCGCGATATCCAAATAGAGGAGTAGGATGATTGAGCTTGAGGATGTCCGCAAGGCGTACCAGATGGGTAAGATCACGGTGCCGGTACTCCACGGTATCGACCTGACCATCGAAGACGGTGAAATGGTCGCCATCATGGGCCCATCCGGATCGGGCAAGACCACGCTCATGAACATCCTTGGCTGTCTCGATGTCCCGACCGGCGGGCGATACCTGCTCGACGGCACCGACGTCAGCCGGCTGTCCGACAACCGGCTCGCCAAGATCCGCAGCAACAAGATCGGATTTGTCTTCCAGTCATTCAACCTGGTTTCGCGCACCAGCGCGATACGCAACGTCGAACTTCCTCTGATTTACGCCGGGACGCGAGCCCGGCGCAATTCAGCCCAGCTCGCTCTGGAGCAAGTCGGGCTGGGGGACCGCCAGAAGCACATGCCCAATGAGCTCTCCGGTGGTCAGCAGCAGCGGGTGGCGATCGCCCGGGCGCTGATCAACGATCCCACGCTCCTGCTTGCGGACGAGCCTACCGGCAACCTCGACACGATCTCCAGCATGGAAATCATGAGGTTGCTCTGTGCGCTTAATGATGCCGGTCGCACGGTCGTGATCATCACGCACGAGGAAGAGGTCGCCGGGTTCGCCAAGCGGGTCGTGCGGATGCGCGACGGACTCGTTGAGAGCGACCGGGTGCAACGGAGCCGAACCCAGATCAGTGCATGAACCTGGACGGACGCCGGCTCACGCGGGTCATGGTGAGTTCTTCAGGGCGTCGGACACGTCGTCGGCAAAGGAGAAATATTCTCGCAGTCCAGTCGCCTCCAGCGCCAGGTTGACAGTCCGGGAACTGTATACCAAGCACAGCGCGCGATCTTCTCGAATAGCGAGTTCGTTGGCCTCTAACAACACGAACAACCCAGCAGATGACAGGAACTGCACACCATCAAGGTTCACCACCACGACCTGAGCAACAGCGAGCTGTTCAGTCAGAAAGGCCGCCAGTTTCGGCGCGGTCAGCGCGTCGATCTCGCCGACTACAGTGACCACGCGAGCATTGGGATCATGCTCGGTTACCTGTAGATCCAGGATGTCGGCGGGAAAATTGCTGCTCACACATCGACCATAGGCCAGGTCGCTGAGAGGGTCCAACGCGCCCGGCTCCGGGTCCCGATCAGTGTTATCTACTCGCTGGGCGGCAAACCCGGATGGCCAGCACCGCCGGATCCTTACGATCGTGCGGGTCAGCCGGTTTACGCTGAGCTGCCCGAAAGCCGTCAATTTTCGCTGGGGAGGGACGCCGTTTCACCCGAACGTGGGTTACGCTCTGATCGTGTCGACGCCGGGCGAGCCGAGTGACACGCCGGCCGCCGATGACTATAGATTGCGCCGGATCGAGTCCGTCACCGACGCCGCACTCGCCCACCTCGACGTCGAGGACCTGTTGGGCGAGCTGCTTGACCGCGTGCGCGAGCTCCTCGAGGTCGACACAGCCACCGTGCTGCTGCTCGATCCGTCCTGTCAGCAGCTGGTCGCGACCGCTGCCAGGGGGATCGAAGCGGTGGTCCGTCAGGGAATCCGCATCCCGATGGGGAAGGGTTTCGCCGGTCGCGTCGCGGCGGAGAAGCGCCCAGTGATCATTGAGCGGGTCGATCACACGAATGTGATTTATCCGTTCTTTCGGGAGCATGGGATCTGTTCCCTACTCGGGGTCCCGCTGCTGATCAGTGGGACGGTTATCGGTGTTCTTCACGTCGGGACACTCGCCCCCCGCCGGTTCACCCACGACGACGTCAATCTGCTCCAGATCGTGGCCGACCGAGTCGCTTTGGCGACCCAATCCCGGCGCGCTGAGGTCGATCGCGCCGCTGCGGTGGTGCTTCAACGCAGCCTGCTGCCAGCGCGGCTGCCGGTGGTGCCGGGCCTTGAGCTGGCGGCTCGCTACGTGCCCGCGGAGAATGGCGGAGTCAGCGGCGATTGGTATGACGTTTTCACCCTTCCCTCCGGCTGGTTGTGCATTGTGATCGGAGATGTGGTTGGGCGCGGCTTTGTTGCCGCTGATGTGATGGGTCGGCTGCGCAGCGTGTTGCGCGGCTATGCGCTGCTTGGCGGTGATCCCGCCGAGGTGCTGGGCAGACTCGACCAGCAGGTACAACACTTCGATCCCGAGACGATGGCCACGGTGCTGTTGGCTATGTTCGAGCCATCATTTGATCGGCTGCACCTGTCCTCCGCGGGCCATCCTCCGCCGGTGCTTGCCCTGCCCGGTCGTCCTGCAGTCCTACTCGACGTGCCCAGCGACCATCCGGTCGGTGTGCCTGGTGGACTGAGACGCCGGGCGACGACCATCAATGTGGTGCCGGGTGCGTTGCTCTGCTTCTACACTGACGGCCTGGTCGAAAGCCGAAAAACCACGCTGGACGTCGGCCTGGAGCGGCTGTGTGCATCGATCGTGGCTGGCCCTGTCGACTCAGTCTGTGCGGAGGTCATGGCCCGACTGGTGGGCGATGATCATCCTGGCGATGATGTGGCGATACTCGCGTTGCGCCGCCAAGACAGCGGCGAGATCGGTCCGTTAGACCTCGTCATGCCCGCGCTGCCATGGTCACTGAGGGACATCCGCTTTGCGGTGCGCCGCTGGCTATCGGCGGTCGGTGCCGCCCCGCGCGCGGCCGCTGACCTGCTCGTCGCAGTCGGTGAAGCAACCACCAATGCCGTTGAACACGCCTATGGACCCGGTGGTGGCACCGTGAGTGTGCATCTAGAGCTCCAGATGCCCGATGTACTCGCCACCGTGCGAGATACAGGCCGTTGGCGGCCGCCCCGCGGTGAGAACCGAGGACGCGGGACGATGTTCATGCGGAACTGCAGCGACGATCTGCGTATCGATCACAGCCACACCGGAACGAACGTGGTGATCCGTCGTCGCCTGGGCGAGGAGGCAGCTCGATGACCGACGCGAGGGTCGAAGTCAGCGCTGAGGACAGGTCGATGCGCATCAGCCTCAGCGGCGAGATCGATCTAGCAAACGCCGCTGCCGTCGAAGACGAGATCCGGGAGGCGGTGTCCAATCAGCCGGCTGTGGTGTCGGTCGACCTGTCCGATCTCACGTACCTGGACAGCGCCGGAGTAAGGATCTTGTTCACCCTGGCATCTCGGCTACAGGCGCTGCGGATCGCGCTGGAGCTCATCGTGCCGGTCGGCTCGTCCACCCGCCGGCTGATCGAGCTATCGGGGTTCGAGTCGCTCGCTGCACTCAGACCAGCGAGCCCCTGACCGATCTTCGCCGTGGCGTTCTCGCCGCAATTCCCTGTCATCCCACGCATGCGCCGTCCGAAAGTCGGCCGCGCTGAGGAGGGAGTGATGGGACCGGTGGGAGGCTGCCAGCGAGCAGGGTGATAAGCATCTACGCGTATTTGTATGCGACCCGGCGAAGGAGATAGCCACATGCTTGTAGACGACGCCCGGAGGCTCGCCACCGAGATCGAAGAACGCCTCAACACCAGCGCCTGCCAGGGAGTCAAGGCCACGGTCAAGGCCGAGCATATGACGCCTAAGACCGTTCCTAGCGGCGCAGGACGTCCAACCTTCACCAACTACTACATTCAGATCGATGACGATACTCGGATGGCTACCCTCACCCTGCCTGAAGCGGCCGTGTTGCTCGACGATGTAGAGCCGGGTTGGGACCCGGATCGGCTCTTCGACGCGATCCGCGCCATGGACGTGTCCGTTGAGAAGACCAGCTGAGCACGGCGTAGTGGGCGATTGTGTGCACCTGACATTGCCGCTGCCGCCTGTCGGCGAGCCGGTTTGTTCGGTGGTAAGAGATGAGCCAGACGTGCCGCGCTCGACGCCTCGCGACCGACCTGCGTTCCGCACGCCTCCTTGTGTACGCCTGCATAGGCCGTGAAACTGGACCAGGCTTGTCGGAAGGGGATGCTGCCATGGGCGTGGTGCTGGTCCACGGAAATCCCGAGACTGCGGCGGTGTGGAGTCCGCTCGTCGAGGCGCTCGGCAGTAACGACGTGACCCGTCTGTCTCCGCCCGGATTCGGCGCCCCAATTCCAAGCCAGTGGGGCGCCACGGTCGAGGAGTACAGGGAGTGGCTGATCGGCGAGCTCGAGGCGCTCGGGAGGCCAGTCGACCTAGTGGGTCATGACTGGGGCGGTGCACACGCGGTCCTCGTGGCGATGACCCGCCCCGACCTGCTGCGCAGCTGGGCTACTGACGCCATCGGCCTGTTCGATCCAGATTACGTCTGGCACGACCTCGCCCAGACGTGGCAAACGCCCGGTGCCGGCGAGGAGGCCGTGGCCATGATGGCCGCGACCGCACCGCAGCAGCGAGCGGATCGACTGACGGCACTCGGCCTCACCGCGGAGGTCGCGGAGCAGCTGGCCACTGCGTACAACGACACGATGGGTCGATGCATCCTTGCCCTGTACCGCTCGGCGGCGCAGCCAGTGATGGCGGAGCTCGGTTGCAGGCTGCCAGCTGCGGCCCAGCGCCCCGGCCTCGTCGTGCTCGCCACCGAGGATCACTACGTCGGGACCGAAGAGATGCGTCGCCGCGCAGCTGAACGAGCGGACGCCCGGATCGAGGTGCTCGGTGGCCTCGGCCACTGGTGGATGGTCCAAGACCCGGCGCGCGGCGCCGACGTGCTCAGCCGGTTCTGGGCGTCGCTTCCCGGCTGATGCGCATGACGCATACCATCCCAATGCCTACAGCCACGGCCATCGAAGCCCGGTGGTCGGATGGACCTGAGCGATAGCCAGGTCGGTTCCCATCGGGTGGCGCAAACCGGGGGAGTCGTTAATAGAGCCGTTCCTCCAAGTGGATTCCCAACGGGCGGGGTTGTCGAGCAGGACCCGAGTAAACGTGCGAACCCGCGCCGCTGCCCGTGCGTCGAACAGAACCCGCAGTGTCTGCTGGTGCCGCCGCGGAAACCGTCGACAGCGGCTCGTCGGAGAAATCTGGGGGCATCTGTCGATCTGAGCGGGTCGCGATCGTGGGCAAGGTAAGGAGCGGCACGAGGCCGGTCCTGTTTGAGGAGGACGACCATGAAGCAGTACCTGCTGTCCGTGCACTACGTCGAAGGCCAGGAGCCCCCGGCGCCTGAGGTGATGCAGGAGATGTACCAGGCGGTCAGCGTCTTTAACGCCGACCTGCAGGCCAGCGGTGCCTGGGTCTTCGCGGGCGGGCTGCACACGCCCGACGTGTCGACCGTGGTGCGGCCCCGGGGTGGCCAGGTCTTGGTGACCGACGGCCCATTCGCGGAAAGCAAGGAGCAGCTTGGCGGGGTCTGGGTTGTCAAGGCCGAGGACCTCGACGCTGCCCTCGAGCTCGCCAAGCGCGCCGCGATCGCGTGCCAGGGGCCGGTCGAGGTGCGGCCGTTCCAGGACGAGCCCGAGGACTGATGGCACCGCCGGACGTCGCCAGCGTCTTCCGCGCGGAGTACGGCCCGGCCGTCGCGACCTTGGTCCGCCTCCTCGGCGACATCACGCTCGCCGAGGAGGCGGTGCAGGACGCGTTCGTCCTCGCGCTGGAGCGTTGGACAGAGGGCGGCGTTCCGCCCAAACCCGGCGGCTGGATCGTCACCACCGCCCGGCACCGGGCGATCGACCGGTTCCGCCGCGAGTCGACCCGCGACGAGCGACACGCCCAGGCCGCCCTGCTGCACGCTCGGGACGAGCCCCAGGAGGTAGGTGCGGTGCGTGACGACCAGCTGCGACTGCTGTTCACCTGCTGCCACCCGGCGCTGTCGAGTGAGGCGCAGATCGCGCTGACGCTGCGCCTGCTCGGCGGGCTCGAGACCGCGCAGATCGCCCGGGCGTTTCTCGTGCCCGAGCTCACGATGGCGCAGCGGCTGGTACGCGCGAAGAAGAAGATTCGCGACGCGGGCATCCCGTACCGCATTCCCACCGAGGCCGAGCTGCCCGAGCGCCTCGTGCCGGTGCTGGCCGTCGTCTACCTCGTCTACACCGCCGGGCACACCGCGACCAGTGGCGAGAACCTTATCCAGGCCGAGCTGTGCGACGAGGCCGTACGGCTAGCTCGGGTACTCGCCGAGCTCATGCCCGACGAAACTGAGGTGCTCGGCCTGCTCGCGCTCCTGCTCCTGCTCGAGTCGCGCCGACCGGCACGCACCGGGCCGACCGGTGAGCTCGTCCCGCTGAGCGAGCAGGACCGTCGCCTGTGGAACCACGCGCTCATCGACGAGGGGCAGCGCCGGGTCCGAGACCTGCTCCGGCGGGGCGCCCCGGGCCCCTATCAGGTGCAGGCCGCTATCCAGGCGGTGCACGCGGACGCGTCTCGCACCGGTAAGACCGACTGGTGGCAGGTGCTGGACCTCTACGACCTGTTGCTGTCCCTGCACCCGACGCCCGTCGTCGCTCTGAACCGCGCCATGGCGCTCGCCGAGGTCGCCGGACCGCAGGAGGCGCTCGCGGTAGTCGACGCCCTGACCCTGGAGGGCTACCAGCCGTTCCACGTCGTGCGGGCCGACCTGCTCGCCCGGCAGGGGCGCGGGACCGAGGCAATCGCAGCATACGACCGGGCGCTGCGGCTCACCGACAACGCCGTCGAGCGGGCCCACCTGCAGCGGCGCCGCGACGCGGCAACGTGACCACGTCGCTTCAACCATCCTGGTTCACGGTTAACGGCGTCGTGAAGCGATTCCCTGCCGGTCAGGTAGCGGGGCCGGCCGTCGGTGCACTTACCAGGGCACTGGTCCCGCGTCGTTGACGAACGTTCCGGTGGGGCCGTGTCGTCGAGCGTGGCCATCGCGACGATCGCCCGCGCTCCTTCCTCGACCGTTCAATCTCCCCTGCCGCGTTGAGGTCGGTCGCGGTGTAGCCGGGCGTGGCAGCGTTGACCTTGATGTGGCGCAGCTCCATGACGGTTGTCAGTGCACCACCGGGTGGGCTGGATCGACCCAGGCCACGTGTTCGGGCTCGGCCACCGCGTCGATGTCGAGGTTGACCACGATCGGCTCCTGTCCGCTGCGGGTCACCACGCATTCCAGCGGCTCGTCGTCGAGGGCGTTGATCTCTTGATGCGGTACGAACGGCGGAACGAAGATGAACCCGCCCGGGCCGGCTTCGGCGGTGAATTCGAGGTGCGCGCCCCACCGCATCCGGGCACGGCCGCGAATCACGTAAATCACGCTCTCCAGCTCGCCGTGATGGTGCGCCCCGGTCTTCGCGCCGGGGTGGATCGTGGCGGTCCCGGCCCACAGCTTCGCCGAGCCGGTCCGGTCATGGGTGACCGCGGCGGCGCGGGTCATCCCTGGTGTCTGCGGAGTGTTGGTGTCCAGCGCGTCTCCGGGGATGACCCGCACGCCCTCGGTACGCCAGTTCGATCTGGTGCCCGGTTCGATCGCGCCCATGCAGTGAGGCTAGCCCGACGAAGCGGTGGCCTGAATCGCAGCGACCGCACGCCTTGGCGCCGCCGCGCACAACGGATCAGCGCGAACGGTTGCGGCAAACGGCCCGACCGGGTCGGTGGTGACGGGCAAGGCTGTATCGAGCCCGGTGAGGGTCAACAGCCGGGCGACGAGGCTGTCCGCCGCCAGCTGCAACTGCAGCGCGACGTGGTGCGCCTCGGCGTGCTCGGCAGCGTCGATGAGCAGCCCCACACCGGCGCTGCTGAGATAGTTGACGCCGTCCAGGTCGAGAGTGACCGGACCTGAGCCGGTGAGCTGGTCAGGCAGCGGTGTGCGCAGGGCCTTAGCGGCGGTCAGGTCGAGTTCGCCGCGCAGTTCCAGGCGCCGGCCGCCGTCGAGTTGCGGGTGCACGTGGAGCTGCCCGAAGCGATCCTCGAGATCACCGACGAGCATCGTCTTCCCGGCGCGGATCCGCGATACGGGCCAGTCGTGGTGGGCCCGGTCGTGCTCGATCTTGCGCGGTGCTCCCGCAGCGCCGGCTTCGATGCCCGTGGCGCACCCCAGGTGTGCCACAGGGGGCGACGTGACCACCGGGTGAACCAGGGACACCGTGTTGGAGAACTCAACGGTGGCCGGGTAATACCTCGGTGCAGGGGCCGATGATTACGACGTGCTCTCCTGCTCATTAGGTTCGGAGCGGGGGAGGTGCAAGGGACTGGGATTACTCGCGGCGGCATCCCCCAACCGCCGTTGCGATTCCGGCCCCTGGGCGGCCCGGCCCGACTACCCCCTCCCCGGGTCGGGCCGCCGCCCTCGGAACCGTGTCGGGCTCGCCTAGCGAGCTACACCACCGGCACCGCTAACGGGTTGGCTCAGAACAGCGATGGTTGATTTAACGTCACCGTCCTAGATCGAGGACACGGAACCCTGAAGGGACTTGATCATAGATGCGTTGGGCGGTGGGGTTCGCGTTGCTGATGGCGTTAATATTCGCGCTCAGCTTCGGGTATCACCTCGGCGCGGCATACATCAACCAGGTAGTTGGATGGTGAGCCGACCAAGCGTGGTCCAGATCGGGTCAACATGCCGGATGCTCGACACGGGGGTCCTCAGCTCACCAGCGGCCGTCCCGCGCAGAGCCAACCGAGACCAGAGCTGGGTCACCGCGCAGCAGTCACTGCCAGCTCGACCTGCTTAGGCGCGTTTGGTGACTTCCCATGATGGTTGAGTGTTGAGCGCCTCGACCTCGAAGCCGGCCGTCTTTCGGTACTGCATTGCGATCGAGTCGAGCTCGTCGTTGGTCATCACGTCTTCGATTCTGGCGAAGCCGTTCGGTGCGCGTTGCTCGACCAACTGCAGGACCTGCTCGGGCCCTCCTCGTCGGTTGGACAACACCAGCGCGTTCATTCGCTCCCGGCGGGCGTCCTCGTAGGCGGCGAGTCCGGCCACCGGATCGTCGGCCCGGGCCAGCTCCCAGGCCAGCACCCGACCGTCGATGATCGCCTGGGTGCCTCCGTTGGAGCCGAACGGGTACATCGGATGCGCGGCGTCACCCAGCAGAGTGACCCGACCCGTTCCCCAGTTCGGCAAGGGATCCCGGTCCACCATCGGGTATTCCCATATCCTCGGCGCGGCGCACAGCAGCGCTGGCACGTCGAGCCAGCCAAAGATTCGGTCGGCCACGTACGGCAGCACGTCGTCTAACCCGCCCAGGTTGTGCCAGTCCCCAAGCCGGGCGTGTGTGGGTCGACCCCGGCGCACCCCGACCCCCCAGTTCACCAGCGACCGGCCCTGCTGCTCGGCGGCCCTGGAGACCGGGTAGACGACCACCACCGGGTTGGCTCCAGAAAGGATCATGGTGCGACCGCCGAGGAACGGCTCGGTTTCGGTCAGGCCCCGCCACAGATGGATGTCGTTCCAGATCGGCGGACCCTCCTGGGGGTGCAGTTGCGCGCGCACCGCGGAGTTGATGCCATCGGCACCGACCAGCACGTCGGCCGACTCGACCACGAGACACCCGGTCCGCCGGTCCCGCAGCTCGACCGACACCCGAGCATCGCTGTTTTCGAAGCGCTCAACAGCCAGGCCGGTCCGGACCGCGTCAGTACCAAGGCGATTCCGCACGGCGTGCAGCAACATCATTTGCAGCTCGCCTCGATGGATCGAGTACTGCGGCCAGCGGTAGCCGGCGGCCAAGCCCCGGGGCTCCACGCAGATCCGGCTGCCGAAGCGGTCGTAAGAGATCAGCTCCTTAGTCGGGATGCCGGTGGCCGCCAGCTCGTCGGCCAACCCCAGTTCGACCAGCTCGCGGGTGGCGTGCGGGAGGATGTTGATGCCCACACCAAGCGGCTCCAGCTCGCGAGCAACCTCAACGACTCGCACCTCGATGCCCGCCGCGTGCAGGCTCAACGCCGCCGACAACCCGCCAAGGCCCGCGCCGCCGATCAAGACATCCACGACAAAACTCCTCACCAGTACGGCCGCCAGTCTGCACGACGATCACTCCGGCGGCGACCGAAATTTGGTGCGGCGGCGGGCTGTGACCAGCGGGTCGCTGACTGCTGCCTGGCTATCGCGGGGTCCGCCCGACAGACGCCGGTGGTCACGGAGTGTGGTCGCCAGAGTGAGCCTGTGGGAGCCTGTGTTGGGAGGCCGGACGCCGCCGACGGTACCGGCTCCGGTTACGCCAACGATGGGATCAATGAGCAGCGGTGCTAGGTTCCGGTGTCGTCTAGTGGCGCGAAGCCGAGTTCGTCGCAGATGATCAGGTCGTTGCGTAGCAGGGCGTCGAGCACTTTGCCGACGCTGTTGTCGGCGAGTGCTCGATAGAGCGTTTCGACGAGCTCCGCGGCGGTGAAGTACCGCACCCGATGTCCGGCTTCGACGGCGGCGACGCCCAGCGCCACGAGAAATATGGGACTTGCCGGTGCCGGCCGCCCCGATCAGGCAGGTGTTTTCCGCAGCCCTGCTCCATTCGAGCGAGGCGAGGTAGTCAAAGGTCACTTTGGGCATCGAAGACGACGCCACGTCGAATTCGTCGATGGTCTTCGCGACCGGGAAGGGATGCCTGCCGCAGACGAGCTGGTCAAAACTCGGGTAGAGGATCTAGTGTCGCGTGATTGAAGTTTGTTTACGCTCCTTGGGCGCGGCGTGTTGCAGGATGTCATCGGTGATCTTGTCCAGGTGAAGGGTTTCCATCGGAATTCCAGTTAGTGATGTAGTTCCTGATAATTGGCACGAGCTGTTTGAGTGAGCTGGAACGTTCCCCGCCAAACAGCGGTATGGATGGTGCCCTGGTACCTGCGTCTACCTTACTGTGATGTGGAGGAGCTGTTGGCCGAACGACCCAGGTCAAAGTGGAGGAACTGCTGTGACTGTGACCCCGCTGATTATCGACACGGACCCGGGGGTCGACGACGCGTTCGCCATCGCGCTGGCCACTGCCAGTCCCGAGGTCTACCTGTGCGCGGTGACCACGGTTTTCGGCAATGTGGGGGTTGAGCAGACCACCAGCAACGCACTGCGCTTGCTGGCCTTGTGCGATCGCGAAGACGTGCCGGTAGCGCGGGGCGCCGACCGGCCGCTCGTGTACCCGCACCCGTTCCGGGCGACCTATGTACACGGTTCCGATGGCCTCGGCGGTCGACGCGAGATGCTACCCGCGCTCAGCCGCGAACCCGATCCCGCCGACGCAGTGGATCTCATGGCAGGGGTACTGCGCGCCACGGAGCAGCCAGTGACGATCGCCGCGATCGGTCCGTTAACGAATATAGCGCTACTGCTGGCGACGCATCCCAGTCTCAAGCCCAAGATTGGCCGGCTGGTAGTGATGGGCGGAACACTTGGCGGCGGCAATGTCACTGCTACCGCCGAGTTCAACGTCTGGAGCGACCCTGAGGCGGCGCGACGGGTGTTGACAGAGGAAGACCTCCCCACGGTGCTGGTCCCGATGGACCTCACGATGCGCTGCTCGGTGGATAAGGACTGGTTGGCTCAGCTCGAATCGGCGGGGCCAGTGGGCAGTACGTTAGTCTCGCTCACCCCCACTTATTTGGACCATTATCGGCGGGTCCTTGGACGAGAGGCACTGGTGCTCCACGACGCGGTGGCGCTGGCCGAGGCGGTGCGGCCAGGCATCCTCGACTGCACTCCGCTGCCCGTAGACGTTGAGTGCTCGCTTGGCCCGGCCCGCGGAGTTGTGTTGGCCGACCGCCGCGCGATCTCACCGGATAAACCCACCACCGGCCGCCTTGTGGAATTGGCCATGGACGCGGACCTCGCCGAGCTGCATAGGTTTCTTCTCGACCGTCTCGGTCGCTAGGGTCTGGCCTAAGGTCGTGGAATGATGCGACTGTCATGGGTGCAGGCTC
>Ga0208982_1000080_pt1 | contig 12222 bp, 12 predicted proteins | sample MedBloCAOM1_O3_FD_187840 | JGI IMG/M metagenome (GOLD analysis project Ga0208982, IMG submission 187840) | Forest soil microbial communities from El Dorado National Forest, California, USA - Mediterranean Blodgett CA OM1_O3 (SPAdes) (version 2) | ecosystem: Environmental > Terrestrial > Soil >... | reverse complement strand
CCGCGACATGCTTCGGGGCAAGGTGCATGTGCGCAAGCCCGGCGTGATGAACAGTCTGTTCATGATCATCGTGCAAATCGGTTTGATCGACATCGTATTCTCCCTGGATTCGGTGTTCACGGCGGTGGGCCTCGCCAAGCACATCGAGGTGATGGTTGCCGCCATCGTGGTTTCCGTGCTGGTGATGATGGTGGTGTCCGCAGGCATAAGCCGGTTCATCGACCGTTACCCGACGATCAAGGTGCTGGCTTTGGGATTTCTGATATTGGTGGGAGCCGCGCTGATTGCCGAATCCCTGGAGCTGGAGATCCCGCAGGGCTACCTGTACTCGGCGATGGCTTTCTCCGCGGCCGTCGAATGGATCAACATCCGGCTGCGCAGGCGCATTAAGTAATAGTTTGCTAGCACGATAGGAAAGCCGCTAAAGTCCGCGCAGTATTTAAAAAACGGGAGATGACATGAATTGGCGCATCAAACCGCTTGACGCTATCTTGGCGAGCGCTGAGAAGAGGTCCCTGACCCGCTCGCTCGGAGCATTCCAGCTCATGATGCTCGGTGTCGGCGCCATCATCGGCACCGGCATCTTCGTGTTGACGGCCGAGGCGGCGCAGAAGGCCGGCCCCGGGATGATGGCTTCCTTCATCATCGCGGGCTTCGTGTGCGCGGTCACCGCCCTGTGTTACGCGGAACTTGCCGCCATGGTGCCGGTGTCCGGCTCCGCATATACATACTCGTACGCGGTGTTGGGCGAATTGATCGCTTGGATCGTGGGCTGGGCGCTGATTCTCGAATACACCATAGCGGCGAGCGCCGTGTCGGTGGGATGGTCGAACTACTTCGTGCCCCTGATAGCGCACAGGTTCGATATCCACATACCGCTATACCTGGCCAAGGGTTACTTCGCCGGGGGATTGATCAACGTGCCGGCCGTGTTCATCGCGGCGCTGGTGACCACGCTGCTGGCCTTGGGCACGCGCGAGAGCGCCACGGTGAACGCGGTATTGGTTTGCATCAAGGTTGCGGCCTTGGTGCTGTTCTGCGCGCTGGCGCTGCCTGTCGTCAATATGAAGAATTTCGAACCGTTCGCACCCCTGGGTTGGGCCGGCATCGGCGGCGCTGCGGCTTCGATATTCTTCGCGTACGTCGGCTTCGACGCAGTGTCGACCGCCGCCGAAGAGACGAGAAATCCCCAGCGCAACATGCCGATCGGACTGATCGGCAGCCTGGTGATTTGCACGATTTTCTACCTGTTGGTGGCGAGCGGCGCGATCGGCTCCATCGGCGCGCAGCCGGTGCTGGATGCGGCGGGTCATGGCATCGACCCAGGCGGACCCGAAATGCTCAAAGCTTGCATGGATCCGGCGAAGCTCTCCACGCTGGTTTGCAGCGACGAACCGCTGGCGCATGTGCTGCGCGAAATAGGTTGGCCAAAGGTGTCGCAGCTCATCGGTTTGGCGGCGTTTCTGGCGCTGCCCTCGGTAATTCTGATGATGATGTTCGGCCAAACGCGCGTGTTCTTCAGCATGGCGCGCGATCGCCTGCTGCCGGACGTACTGACCAAGATTCATCCGCGATTCCAGACACCCCACGTCGTGACCCTGATCACGGGAGCCGTGGTGATGTGCGCCGCCGCGTTTTTTCCGGTCGGCAATCTCGCCGACACATCCAACGGCGGCACGTTGGCGGCATTTTTCTCGGTGGCCATGGGCGTCATGATTCTGCGTTTCAAGGCAAAAGATCGAAAGCGGCCCTTCAGAGCCCCGGCGATCTGGCTGGTGGGCCCTCTGGCGCTGATTGGTTGTCTGGCGTTGTTCTTGCTGCTGTCGTTCTTCGCCAAGATGGTGTTTTTCGGCTGGGCTGCCGTGGGGCTGGTGATCTACGCGACCTACAGCCGCAAGCGCTCCACCTTGCACCCCGGATACGTCGAGCCGCCTGAATCAGGCCCGAAGTGATTCCGGGGTTAGAGGTCCGATGACCTCGAGCAGTGCCTGGTAGACCTTGGGGTTGCCGGCCACGATGCTGGGGCCGAGCGCATACTCGGCGCCCATCGGCGTGCCCACGCGGCCACCGGCCTCTTGAATGAGCAGAGTGCCTGCGGCGGTGTCCCAGGGGGATAGCCCGAATTCCCAGAAGCCGTCGATTCTGCCCGCCGCAACGTAGGCAAGATCCAGCGATGCCGCGCCCGGACGGCGAACGCCCGCGGCGGTCGACATCACTACTTTCAGCATCGCCAGATATTCATCGATGTAGCTCACTGCGGCGCGAAAAGGCAGGCCGGTGCCGATGAGCGAGCCTTCGAGGGTGCGCTGACTGCTGACGCGGATCTTCTTGCCCTCCAGCTGCGCGCCGTCGCCGCGCGAGGCGGTAAAGAATTCCTGACGCATGGGGTCGTAGACCACGCCATGCTGCAAGCGGCCTTTCTGCTGGAGGGCTATGGAGACTGCAAAGACCGGGAAGCCGTGCAGGAAATTGGTGGTGCCATCGAGTGGATCGATGATCCAGACGAATTCACTCTCGCCGCTGCGGCCGGATTCTTCGGCCAGTATTGCGTGGTCTGGGTAGCTGCGGTGGATGGTGGCAATGATGTCCGCCTCGGCCTTGCGGTCGATGTCGGTCACGAAATCATTGCGGCCTTTGCTGTCGATTTTCAGGGAATCGAGGCGCGAAAGGCTTTTGACGATTAAGTCGCCTGCGCGGCGCGCAGCGCGCATGGCGATATTGAGCAGGGGTTGCATAAGGTGGCGCTAGAATATCATCTGTGACAAGCCTGGTTCGCATAGTACTCATCGATCCGAGCCATCCGGGCAACATCGGCTCGGTGGCGCGCGCCATGAAGAACATGGCGCTCTCGGATCTGGTGCTGGTGCGGCCGCGCGCATTTCCCCACGCCGAAGCGGTGGCTCTGGCGGCGGGCGCGGATGACATTTTGACGAACGCCCGCATCGTCGGCAGCGTCGCCGAGGCCATCGCCGACTGCGCTTTCATCGCCGGCACGACCTCCCGGCCCCGATCCTACTACTGGGAGTTCACCACTCCGCGCGATGTGGCCGGCCGCATCGTCGCGTTGCCGCAGGAGAACCGCGCCGCGCTGCTATTCGGGTCCGAGCGCTACGGATTGGCGACGGAGGATTTGAATCATTGCAATGTGCTGGTGCGCATCCCCGCGAACCCCGAGTACTGCTCGCTCAATCTGGCGATGTCGGTACAGCTCACCGCCTACGAGATCTTCCTGGCGCGCGAACAGCCTGAATCGCATACCCAATTGGAAATGGCGCTGGCTCCCTCAGGCGACGTCGAGCATTTCTATGCGCATTTGCACCAGGTTTTGAACGAAATCGATTTCGACGACCGCACGGGACACTTGATGGAACGATTGCGGCGCCTGTTCAACCGCGCGCAACTCGATCGCAATGAGCTCAACATCATGCGCGGCATCTTGAGCGCGGTGCAGGGCCGGCGCGGACAGTCCGCGCAGCGCCCAAAATGAACGCCGCGACAGTCAATCCGGCGCGAATGCCGGTGTACCTGGACCACGCCTCGACCACGCCGGTCGATGCGCGCGTGGCCGCGCGCATGGCGGAAGTGTTGCGCTCCGAAGCCGAGTACGGCAACCCCGCCTCAACGAGTCACGGCTACGGGGATGCGGCGGGGGCGCTGGTCGAAACTGCGCGGGCACAGGTGGCGGAAGCCGTCGGCGCCCAGTCCGAAGAAGTCATCTGGACCTCCGGCGCGACGGAGGCCAATAACCTGGCGATTTTCGGCGTCGCCCAGTACTACCGGGAACGCGGCCGCCACATCGTCACCACGCGCACGGAACACAAGGCCGTGCTCGATCCCTGCCGCGAGTTGCAACGACGCGGTTGGCAAGTTTCCTATCTGGTACCCGATCGCGATGGGGTGCTCGACCCCAAGCAAGTGGCCGATTCCCTGAGGCCCGATACCGTGCTGGTCTCGGTCATGCACGTCAACAATGAAATTGGCGTGGTGCAAAACATCGCGGCCCTAGGCGCGATTTGCACACGGCATGGCGGCGCCTGGCTGCACGTCGATGCGGCACAGAGCGTCGGCAAGTGCCCGATCGATTTCGCGAGCATCGGCGCCGACTTGATGTCCCTCTCGGCGCACAAGGCCTATGGACCCAAAGGCGTGGGCGCCTTGCTGGTATCGCAACGCGACGGTTCGCGCGGACGCGTGCAGTTGAGCGCCCTGCAATTCGGCGGCGGCCAGGAACGGGCGCTGCGGGCCGGGACGTTGGCAACCCACCAAGTGGTCGGCATGGGACTGGCGTTCGAAATCGCCACGACCTTGACGTCGGTGGAAACCGCGCGCATAGCGCATCTTCAGCAACGGTTGTGGCACGGACTGCAAGAGATCGGCGGGGTGTTGCGCAACGGCAGCGCCACGCGCGCCGTGCCGCATCTGCTCAATGTGTCATTCGAGGGTGTGGAAGGGGAGAGTCTGGTGGCGGCGGTGCGCGAACAGCTGGCAGTGTCGACCGGATCGGCGTGCACATCGGCGTCGGCGGAGCCTTCCTATGTGCTGCGCGCTCTGGGGCGCAGCGAGCGCCTGAGCGAAAGCAGTTTGCGATTTGGGTTGGGCCGTTCGACCACGCAAGCGGATATCGATATGGCAGTGGCGGTCCTGGGACGCGAGGTCAAGCGCCTGCGCAATGTCGCCGGCACCACGGGCGCCGCGCGTGGCGCTTCGGGCATATGAATTACAGCGAATTGACGCGCCGTTATTTCGAGTCGGCCGCCGCGGCAGGCGAGCTGCACGGCCCGGACGTTTTTCGCGGCGCCGCAGGCGACCGGGAGCGGGGCACTTGGGTGCAGTTCGATTTACAGATCGGGCAAGGTGGGGTGCAGGCCGCGAGATTCCTGGCCTTTGCATGTCCGCACGGCATCGCCATTTGCGCCTGGCTGGCGGAAACGGCGGTAGGGAAACCGCTGCAGCGCAACCTTCCGGAGAGCGCGCAGGAAATGCGGCGCCGCTTCGAAGTGCCGGTTGAAAAAATGGGCCGCCTGTTGATTATCGAAGATGCGTGGTCGGCTGCGGCCCTTGCCGCCATTGAGTCCCGCGCATCAGCCCCCATCTCTCGGCAATGACGCAGTGCTTCAGTCGGGCATGACGCTTTGATCGAGCGTGAACCAGGATTAATAAAAAACGCGCTTTGGTTCCGTGCGGGCGAGGCGTCGACGTGTTATGTATGGTGCATCAGCTGAACTTTGCGAGGTACAGCACAGCATGGCGATACTACTGACGGAATCGGCGGCCAACCGGGTTAAAACTCATTTGGCGCAGCGCGGTATCGGCGTCGGTTTGCGGGTCGGGATCAAGAAAACGGGTTGTTCGGGCTTCGCCTACGTGGTGAATTACGCCGATGCAATCAACCCTGAAGATGCCGTTTTCGAGGCACGGGGCGTCAAAGTCGTGGTGGATCCTCAAAGCCTTCCTTTGATCGACGGAACCCTGGTGGATTTCGTCAAACAGGGCCTCAACGAGGCGTTTAAGTTCCAGAACCCCAAAGCCAAGGGCGAATGTGGTTGCGGCGAGAGCTTTAACGTCTGACTCCGGGTTTTTCCAAGTAATACAGTGACTTCGGTAGTCATCGTGATTGCTTGAGCGGCCCCGCTCCAGTACACTTCGCGGTCTTTGTCAGCCCACCCCTGGGGCTGATTTTCGTTCCATTCCAGCGAGGTTGTGATGTCCATCGAGCGAACCCTATCCATCGTGAAGCCGGACGGCGTCGGCCGTAATCTGATCGGCGAAGTCTATCGCCGCTTTGAGCAAGCGGGCTTGAAGGTGGTTGCGGCGCGCATGGTGCGCCTGTCTCAGGGCGAAGCCGAAGGCTTCTACGGCGTGCATCGCGAGCGGCCCTTCTTCAAAGATCTGGTGCGCTTCATGACCTCCGGCCCCGTCATGGTGCAGGTGCTCGAGGGTGACAATGCCATCGCGAAGAACCGCGAGGTGATGGGCGCGACCGACCCAAAGAAGGCGGACAAGGGTACGATCCGCGCGGATCTTGCCAGCAGCATCGACGAGAACATCGTTCACGGCTCCGATGCGGCCGATACGGCGGCGCGCGAGATCAGTTACTTCTTTCGGGAAATTGAGATCTGTCCGCGTACGCGCTAGCGTAGCGGACCAAAGCTTAGGGGGATTAGTGTCGAGCGACCGCGTGAATCTGCTGGGGCTTCCCCGCGCGCAGCTCGAGACGTTCGTTGCGGCGCGTCTCGGCGCGAAGCCGTTTCGCGCCCGTCAGCTGATGAAGTGGATCTATCGGCGCGGCGCCGCCGATTTCTCCAGCATGACCGATTTGGCGCAGGACTTCCGCGCGCAGCTCGCCGAGATTGCGCATATCACCGTGCCCGAAATCGTGACCGAGCAACTCTCCAAGGACGGCACCCGCAAGTGGATGCTGCGCATGGACCAGGTGCAGGGCATCGAAACCGTCTATATCCCCGAACCGGGCCGCGGCACCTTGTGCATTTCCAGCCAGGTGGGATGCGCCATGGATTGCACGTTTTGCGCAACCGCCCAACAGGGCTTCAACCGCAATCTGAGCGCGGCGGAAATCGTCGGCCAGGTTTGGCTGGCGCAGCGCGAGTTGGCGCTGGCGAGCGGCACCGCTGTGGGCGAGGGCGACCGCAAAATCACCAACATCGTTTTCATGGGGATGGGCGAGCCGCTGGCCAATTACCGCAATGTGCTGCCGGCCATGCGCATCTTCCTCGACGATCTGGGCTATGACTTATCGCGCCGCCGCGTGACCTTGAGCACATCCGGTTTGGTGCCGCAGATTTATAAGCTGGCGCAAGACTGCAATGTCGCGCTCGCCGTGTCGTTGCACGCGCCCAACGATGAATTGCGCAATGAACTGGTGCCGATCAACCGCAAGCATCCGATCGACGAATTGCTGGCGGCGTGCTGGCACTACATCGATGAGCAGAACGGGCGCAGCATCACCTTCGAATACGTGATGCTCGACGGCGTGAACGACAAACCGGAGCATGCGCGCCAGCTGGCCGGCTTGATGCGCGGCCGGCCGGCAAAGCTCAATCTGATTCCCTTCAATGTATTTCCCGGCACGCGCTACCGGCGCTCCGCGGCCGCCGCGATCTTGAAATTCCGCGACATCTTGAATGAGCATGGCGTCATTGCGACGACGCGCAGAACGCGCGGCGATGACATCGAAGCTGCGTGCGGACAACTCGCGGGCAGGGTCACGGACCGCACGCTGGTCCGGCTCGGCACAAAACTCTCAACGGCGGCGCGCGCGCCAGCGGAAATACAATGATGGTAAATGCAAAGCTGCTTCGCGCAGGACCTGTGTTGGCGCTCGCCGCCGCCTGCATCTTGACGGCCTGCAACCACAATCCGCCGGCATATCAAGCTCCGGTTCGAACCTACAAGAAGCAACCGGCGCAAGCAGCGATCGCCAATATGCAGCTGGCCATCGAGTACATGAAGCTCAATCAGCTGGCCAATGCGCGCGATTGCATCGAGCGCGCACTGTCGGAAAATTCCTCGAATCCGGACGTGCAGGCGACGGCGGCTCTGGTCTATGAGCGCCTCAACGATTTGGGCAAAGCCGAGCGCTCCTACGAAACCGCGATTCGTCTCAGCAAGAACGATCCGCGGATTGCCAATAGCTTCGCGGGCTTTTTGTGCCGCACGGGCAAGACGGCGGCCGGCGAGAAGATGTTCAACGATGTGACGCGCAATCCGCTGTACACCACGCCGGAAGTGGCGTTGGTCAATGCCGGCGTGTGCGTGCGCAGCTCCGGCAATCTGTTGGATGCCGATCGTTATTTCACGCGCGCCCTGGCGATTCGGCCGAATATGCCGGAAGCCCTGCTGCAGCAGGGCAACGTTGCGTTCGATCGCGGCGATGCGGCGCAGGCGCGCGACATCGTGCAGCGCTATTTGGCTGTCAATCCGCCCTCGCCGGAGATTCTCTGGTTGGGCTTCCGCTCGCAGCGCAAGCTGGGCGATCCTGTGGCTGCCGCGGTGTACGCGCGGCGTGTGCAAACCGAGTTCCCGAATTCCGAACAGGCGCAAAATATGCGCAACGGCGTCGATCGATGACCGAGCCTGCGGCCCTGCCGGGATTGAAGCTCAAGGCGGAGCGCGAGCGCCGCGGTTTGAGTGCGCAAAAAGCGGCCGACGAAATGCATTTGGATCGCTGGGTGATCGAAGCGCTCGAGGCGGACGATTATCAGCGCATCGGTCCCACGGTTTACGCCAAGGGACACTTGAAGAAATATGCGGCGCTGCTGGGGCTGCCCGCGGCCGAGATCATGTCGGGATTCGAGTCCCGTCCGCAAGTGCGAACCGAGCCGGTTTCCGCCGGGCCGAGCATGCTGCTGTCGACGCGCGGCGACTCTGAATCCTCGGGCCGCCTGTCGCCGCTGCAGATCGCGGGCTGCGTGGCCCTGGTCTTGGCGATCGCCGTTTTGTGGTGGCGTCCCTGGCATGCGCGGGTCAAGCCGCCGCAGAGCGCTGCGCCTGCGGCCTCGGCTGCCGTTGCGCCGGCGCCGGATCCCGAGTCGGGCATCGTCAGCAGCGCGCAGGCCGCGCCGCTCGCAGCTGCGGCATCAACAGCTGCGCCGACGACGGCGACGGCATCGGGGAGTGCGGCGCCGCTCGAGTCGCCGTCCGCGAATGGTGCGGATGCCCCCGCGGCGCCTGCGCCGGGCGCCGGCCGCGCGCGTTTGCGTCTGAGTTTTTCGGCGGATTCGTGGGTGGACGTGCATGATGCCTCCGGCAAGCGCACGTTCGCGGGCAATGGGCTCGCCAACAGCGTGAAGACTATTGCCGGCCTCGCGCCGATGCATGTGTACCTTGGTTTCGGCAGCGGCGTGCAGCTCGAGATCAACGATCGCGCCGTGGCGATCGGGCCGCAGTTTTTTGCCGGCGATGTGGCCCGATTCGAGGCCGGCGCGGACGGTGTCCTACGGCGCGATTCGCGTCCCGATCAAACGCACGGTGCGCCGCCGCGCAACCCGCGTCCGCCCGGCTGATCGGAGAGTCTCTTGAGCAAGATCATCGAGCCCCTGCGCGGTGTGCATGACGTATTGCCCGCGCAAATCGCCGCCTGGCAACACTTGGAGCGCATCACGCGCGAGGTTTTCGCGGGCTACGGCTACGAAGAATTTCGCGTGCCCGTGATCGAGCAGACGCAGCTGTTCAAGCGCTCGATCGGTGATTTTACCGACATCGTCGAGAAGGAGATGTTCAGCTTCATCGACCAGGGCGGGGATCACATCACCCTGCGTCCCGAGGCGACCGCTGGCATCGTGCGCGCGGTGATTTCCAATGGATTGTTGCGCGAAGGCAGGCTGCGGGTATGGTGCATGGGTCCGATGTTCCGGCGCGAGCGGCCCCAGGCAGGGCGTTATCGCCAATTTCATCAGATCGACGCGGAAGCGTTTGGCTTCGAAGGGCCGGATGTCGATGCGGAGATGATTCTTTTGTCCGCGAGGCTGTTGCGACGCTTGGGATTGCGCGATGTGAAGCTGCTGGTGAATTCGCTGGGCACCCCGGCATCGCGGGCCATCTACCGCGAAAAACTCACGGAGTATTTCACCGCGCATGCCGGTTCCTTGGATGCGGACAGCCAGCGCCGCTTGACGGGGAATCCGCTGCGGATTCTCGACAGCAAGAATCCCGACATGCAGAAGATCATCGCGGGCGCGCCGCTGCTGGTCGATTCGCTCGACCTCGAGTCCCGGCAGCACTTCGAATCGCTATGCGCTCAGCTGCGCAACGCCGGCATCGAGTATCATCTGGAGCCCCATCTGGTACGCGGGTTGGATTACTACACCCGCACCGTATTCGAGTGGACCACTGATGCCCTGGGCTCGCAAAGCACGGTATGTGCGGGCGGCCGTTATGATGGTTTGGTAGCTCAGTTGGGCGGCAGCGACACGCCGGGCGTGGGCTGGGCCATGGGTCAGGAACGCATCGTCATGCTGCTGCAGAAGCAGGATTCAGCGCTGCCGGCGGACAAGCCGCAGGTGTATCTGGTGCTGGTCGGGGAACATGCGGAGCTGCCGGGCTTCAAACTAGCCGAGCAATTGCGCGATGCTTGGCCGGCCTTGCGAGTGCAGGTCAACCTGGGTGAGGGCAGCTTCAAAGCGCAATTCAAGCGCGCGGACAAGAGCGGCGCGGAGTTTGCCCTGGTTTTGGGCGGGGATGAGGTCGCCCGGGGGGTCGTGGCCGTCAAGGCCCTGCGCCGCGAAGCGGCTCAGGAAGACTGTCCCCTGGAACAAATCAGTGAACGTATCGGCATCTTATTGGGTCTTAAAGGTGGGAGCGGAAGTAGCCATGGCTGAAGAATATCTAACCGACGACGAACAACTAGAAGCCGTAAAGCGCGCTTTTACCGAATATGCCCCCTGGATATTGGGCGGGATCGTCCTGGGCGTGGGCGGCTGGTTCGGGTACCAGCAATACGGCTCGCATCGAAATTCCGTGGCCTTGCAGGCGGCGGGGCAGTTCAACCAAATGACGGCCGCGCTGCAGATGAACGATGGCAAGAAGTCGCTGGAACTCGCGCAAGGGCTCATCAAGGAATTTCCGAACTCGCCCTATGCGGATCAGGCCCAGCTGACCATTGCACGCATCGGCGTCGAGAGCGGCAAATCCGCCGATGCCGTCGCGCCCCTGACGCAGGTCATGAACAACTCCAAGGACAGCGAGCTCAAGCAGGTCGCACGCCTGCGGCTTGCGCGGGTCTTGATCGACCAAGGCAAGCCCGACGATGCCATCAAGACGCTCGCGGAAGGCACGCCGGGCAGCTTCGCGGGCCGTTATCACGAGGTTCATGGCGATGCGCTGTATGCCAAGAAGGACATTGCCGGCGCCAGCGCGGAATACACCCAGGCGCTTAGCTCGAGCGACGGCGGCGCGGATGCCGCGCTGCTGCAACTGAAACTTGCCGATCTTGCCTCGAACGAAAAGGCCAAACCCTGATGCGCTTATTGCTCCCCTTGAGTCTTGCGGCGCTGCTCGCCGCTGTCGGCTGCAGCAAAGACAAAGACGTCGAGCCGCCGGCAAGCTTGGTGAATTTTCCGGCAACGTTGCCGGTGAAGAGACTGTGGGACGAAGGCGTGGGTGGGGGCAAAAAGCAGATCAAGCTGCGGCTTGGCTTGGGGCCCGCGATCGACAACGGCGTGGTGTTCGCGGCCAATCACAAGGGCGAAATGCTCGCGGTGTCGCTCGAGACCGGCCGCGATGTCTGGGTGAAAAAGTTAAAAATGCCGATATCGGCCGGACCCGCCGCGGGATTCGGCATGGTGGTCGCGGGCACCAGCAAAGGCGTCGTGATCGCATTGGACGGCGCCACGGGGCGTCAATTGTGGCGCTCGCAAATCAATTCCGAATTGCTCTCCTCGCCGGCGATCAGCGAAAAGGTCATCGTGTTTCGCTCGGTCGACGGCCGGCTCAACGGCCTCGATGCGCACAGCGGCAAAGTACTGTGGTCCGTCGAACAGCAAGTACCGCGCTTGAGCCTGCGCGGCACGGCGATACCGATCGTCGCCAAGGATGTGGCCATCAGCGGGTTCGACAACGGCAAGGTCATGGCTGTCTCGCTCGTCACGGGCGACACGGTTTGGGACACCGCGTTGGCATCGCCGCACGGCCGAACGGAACTCGATCGATTGGTCGACATCGATTCCGCAGTCCGCGTGGTCGGCGAAAACGTCTTTGCGGCAGGCTTCCAGGGGCGCACGGCGATGCTGGCACTCGACTCCGGGCAGCAGTGGTGGTCGCATGACATGTCGAGCTATCGCGGCTTGGCGGTCGATGCCGACAATTTATACGTGACCGAATCCGACGGCACCGTGGTGGCGCTGCGGCAGCGCGACGGCGCGGAGATGTGGCGCAACGATAAACTCAAGCGCCGCGGCCTGAGTACCCCCATCGTCACCAGCACGGCGATCGCAGTGGCGGATTTTCAGGGCTACCTGCACTGGTTGGACAAGAACACCGGTGCTCTCGTGGCGAGACAACGCATTGCGAAGCAGCGCGTATCCAATCCGCCGGCCGGCGCCGGCGACACGGTCGTGGTTTTGACCGATGGCGGGACCCTGGCGGCGTACCGAGCCTCGCCGAAGATTTCGAGCGCGCCGCCGGCGGCGCCCGCCTCGGTGGTCGAACCGTCCTCTGCGGCTCCGCCTGCTGAAACGCCGAGTCCGACGCCACCCGCGGAAGAGC